>Ga0206130_10007224_pt1 | contig 12371 bp, 19 predicted proteins | sample Helgoland_Spring_9_FD_148637 | JGI IMG/M metagenome (GOLD analysis project Ga0206130, IMG submission 148637) | Pelagic subsurface seawater microbial communities from Kabeltonne, Helgoland, North Sea - Helgoland_Spring_Bloom_20160512_1 | ecosystem: Environmental > Aquatic > Marine > Epipelagic ...
AACTGCACTTGTTTACTTTGTAGGTTGTGTGTGTGAATCAACTCGTTTGCAAGGGCGACGACATCCGTCCATGTTTCGATGGGTTGCGAAGCCATTTTTTACAAATTCCAAACAGGTTATATACCCCAAAAAAAACCGGAGTGATTTTTTTTAAAGACTCGGCTTGTATAAGTATATGTCCGTTATGTATGAAATGGGCAATTGTGTGGATGATTGCATTGCTCATCACAGTAAGGAGTTGTACATTGAAAACAACGAAAGGTATCACCAAAGGATCCATGGTAATCGTCCTTGGAAATTTTGGAGACGTCCTGATACAGACGAGAGGCGTAGAAAAGCCAAAAGACGGAAAATTTTTGAGAAAGAATTTTTGGAGTGTCGGATGTCTGTAGAGCGTAATATAAGCGATAGCGAAAAGGTTAAAAGATACAAAAGAGCAACCGCTGCTCTATAAGGTCATTATTATGGCGAGACAACCCTCAAATGTGTGGTGTAAGAAATGCAACATGTTGTGTTTGACAAGAAAGGATACGCCGTGTGCAAGCACCCAAGGTTTCTCCCCCTGCAGAACGGCATCGTCCAATGCACCCCGGAGTGGTTCAAACAACGGAAGGGGCGACTGACCGGATCTAAATACACCAACCTGTACTTTATCAATTCGAAGGAGGAGTACGACGCGTACTGGGAGCAGGTGTGGAACAATGGACCAAGAGAACCGTTCTCTGACGAAGCCCGGGGTTACATGGAGTACGGTAAGACCCACGAGGACATTGCTCTGTCGTTTTTCCTGGAGCAGTACAAAACAATCGGAGACTTGTACGTGGCGGAAGCTCCTTTTTTTCCGCACACGATCGACTACTTGGGTGCTTCTCCGGACGGGATCTACGCTATCTACGACGGCAACGCAATTAAGGAGCAGGGGATTATTGAAATCAAATGCCCCGCGAAGCAGCGCAGACCCTACGCCAAGTTCAAAGCGTACTACGTGGCACAGACGTACGCCGAGATGTCGTGTTCCGGTTTGAAGAGTACCATTGCAATAAGTTGGGGACCTCGGAACATGAGGGTGTGGCGTTGGAAATGGGACGAGAAGGTCTGGAACGTGATTTCAAACATCATCGAGGGATTTCGGGCGCACGTGCCCTACGACCAGTTCCGGGAGTTGCAGCACGAGTTGGAAGTGGTGAGCAACAAAGTGTCAAAGGAGGCGGAGTGCCTACACGCCGGCAAGGGGTTTCCGATCAGCATGTGACTCAATGGGTGTAGAACAGGTGTAGTGACAGAGGACAGAAAGTTTTACACTGGTTTTATTTTTTAAATTTTTTGTAACAGTAGAAACATTTATTCACAGTTTTTAAGATTGTTATACGATATTTTGTGCTGTAAAGCATCCATCACACTCATGACTTCACCGTCAAAATAATAGGCAGTGTTGTTCTCATATCCACTGCAAGTACCATGAACACCGGCAGTATCAGTCTTACAAAACAAACCAGTGGTAAGCGTGCATTTCATATCGCCGCACACGCAACTGTTTGGATTTTCTATATTTCCTTCTGTACGATCACAGATGACATTTCCAGAATAATCATTGGTCGAGCATAAGGTTCTGACTGGAAAAGCTCCTGAAGTAGGAACTACAAGAGGATTAGGTTTGTAGAATACATATCCTTCACCACTACTATAAAATCCTGTGCACCCTGTTGGAAATAGTGCACCGGGTGTATCTACCAATCCAAACCTATATACCCCCGCGTTTATAAAGTAGATACTCCACATTTTAAAACAAATTTCCTCTGAATCGATTTTCAGGTCAGTAGCTTCCCCTACACCGCATGGTACGAAAGCAGTAGGCGATTCGTCGAGTAAATACATTGTGTCTTTCACACAAGAGTTGCCACGTCTAGTTTGAAAATGTCCATCATCACATGGTTTGCAGGAGGTACTCCCTGGTATGTTTTGGAATGTATTCAATTTACATTGTATACATTTTGTTTCACCATGGTAGTCCCCTGACACCTGGGCATATGTACGGGTAGAGATAGGTCCTGACTTACCAACTCCGCATTGTGTACAACCGTTTAATATTTTCGATATGTCATAGTACTCCCCAGGTAGGCAGTCTGGTGCACATACCGTTTCTTGTATTGGTGAACCGGGATCAATTATGATTGTCCCCGAGCGTCCACCAACAGTGCATGTGTCTCCTATATTAGATGTACCTCCGACAATCATTGTCAAAAGTAGTAAATAGATCATTTTATGTTAAGCCTGTATATCTATATATAGTACTCTATATATAGTACTCCACAAATAGTATATTACAAGGATTTAAACATCAAAGGGTTTTCCGATCAGCGACTCAACGGGTGAACTGTGTAGTGACCGAGTCGTTTACAAAGTTAATGGTCGCACCTCCTTGTACTTTGCTGTACTTCCAGTGTTTCATGTATTTGTCCAGTTGTCGTTTGCAGTCTTTTTTGGTGGTTTTTAGCTCTAGAATGATGGCTCCTTTCTTGGTCATGATGACAATATCCGCGTACCCGTGCCCAAAGGGAACTGTCTCCAGAATGTAGGGGATGACCACTTCTTCGTAGACTTCGTAGGACTTGCGGAGTTCTCTGGCTAGCATGACTCTAAAGTTGTTTTCCAGGTAATCCATTGACGCCAGCATTTCACAGACCTTTTGAGCGGCGTTTGAAATGTCTCGATGCTCTGTCATTTGCACACCTCCATCCGTGGGTTATACCGTGGGTTATACCGTGTTACCGTGTTATCGTGTCATGCAAACATATGGCGAGTTGGTCGATGTTGTATATGTTGCAAAAAATGTCCCAAAAAAAGCAAAAAGACGCGACCAAGGACACGGAGGACACGGAGGACACGAAGGACACGAAGGACACGAAGGACAGTACAATGAACAAACACAATGCAAACATTATGAAGGTATGGTCCGAACAGGGTGTGGACGAGGCAGTGAATCAAATGTTTGTCCATCCGGAGAAAGGCACTCGGATGAGTTACTCTGAAATGAGAAGTTTTTACGGGTAGTATATAAGACACGTAGTGGTGTTAAAAAAGAATGCAGGTTTTCGTAAAGACATTGACTGGAAAAACAATTACACTGGATGTTGAACCCACCGATACAATTGAGAATGTCAAAGCCAAGATTCAAGACAAGGAAGGCATTCCGCCCGACCAACAACGGTTGATTTTCGCGGGAAAGCAGTTGGAGGACGGTCGCACGTTGACCGACTACAACATTCAAAAAGAGGCTACACTTCACTTGGTATTGAGGTTGCGTTAGTCTCCTCCGACTCTGCTACTTCGTGCGGTCGAATGTGTGGCGTGTGTGGCGTGTGTGGCGTGTTCGGCGTGTTCGGTGTTTTTGTTGTATTTGTTTCTGCATGTAATATATTGGGTCTTGGTTTGGATACGGTGAGTTTGTGCATGAATTGTCTGAGCATTTAGTTTATGTGTTCGTTCTCTAAATACAACGAACTTATTTAACCAGTGACCGTGTCCTTAAACACTCTGTGAAATGTTGGTCGTTCGATTTGGTCGAAATCGATTGAGGCTGCATACTCGTGTGAATCAAATTAAACACTCTCCAATATTTAAACTTCGGGGGGTGTATTCTTCTAGACACGTTCCTGGTGCGATTATGGTGTCTGAAAACAAGTATGTGTTGGACAGTTTGGGGGAGTACATGTGCCACTCGTTAGACCCTAGTTGTGAGGTTGTGGGTAAATGTGTGTTTGCTACTAGAGATTTATCTCCTGGAGAAGAGTTAACAATTATACACACACCAACGTGAAAAATCTACAATTTATTTGGAGCTACAAACTGTTTACCACGTACAAGTAAATTGTGTTCGGCAAGCGATGTGTATCCCCTGTACCTCCTGTTTCCCCTGTACCTGCTGGTGCTCCTGTTTCCCCTGTACCTGCTGGTGCTCCTGTTTCCCCTGTACATGCTGGTGCTGTCCCCCCCTTTACTGTTTCTCTCATTGTCATCTGGTCCATATGGTCCACCATACACTAGTCCATTTTCATACTCCTTCTCCTCCTGTTGCTGTTCATTCCACTGTTTATGCATGTGCGCAAGCTGTTGTGTCTCTTCATCATTTTTATTTTTTCCACGCTGCTGTTGGTTCAACCGTTCCTCCACTTCCGCAAAGTTATTCCAATCCTGCATTTGTCTCTCTCTCTCTAGTTTATCTTGTTCATGTTGTTCATGTTGTTTATGTTTTTTAAGCCTCGGACCTTCGTTCCGCTGCTTTTGATACATATTCTCTTGATATATATCGTCCTCATGTTGTCTAGTTTCCTTTATATCCTGTTCATATCTCCGACGTTTTTCTTGTTGCTCTTTTTTTTGTTCATGCCAGTGTTTTGCAGTGCGTCGACCATATTGATTTTGATTACCTTCGGGTTCATGAGATCGATCACCCATTTTTTATGTACTTTTACCTGCTATTATATAGTGTGATTTTTTACAATCGTAATCTTCTCACTTTTCTGGATCGAAGTTCTTGGTAGTTCATTTCAACACAGAGCATGTGTTTGCATATTTGTACGTCTTTGCAGGTGCACGAGACCGTTTTGTTTTTTTGGATGTGCACACAGTATATTTCATGGCTTTGAAACCATTTTTGACTTTTGCAAAACACTTGGTTGTTTTGCACGTCCGTCACATACACGCACCTGTTATTGAATTGGTGCCCGTCGTAGTTACGGATTAAGGGCAGTCTCTCTCCTGCAGGTGGTTCGTTGTGATACATTTTGAGAGCCCGTGCCATCCGAGTCTTGCCGTACTTTACATCGTACTTCATTTTTAATGTGTAGCGTGGTATATATAATATGGCGAGGCTGATCCACAGATAATTGATCAACGAAATGCAACGTGAACCTTTGTTGACATTGGAGACGGATCCGGAGCCAGATCCGGAGCCAGAGCCGGAGACTCACTGCATGGAAAAAATAGTTTTGATGATGTTGGTGTTTCAAACAGTTGTGTTGGCAGTCATACTGATCATTCTGGTGGTGTTCGTACCTGAAATAAGTAAAATATTACGAGATGTGACAGGGGTGCTGCCCGAGATGCAAAGCACTGTCGAAAAATTGACTTGGATGGTGCCTGAAGTCGACAGAGGCATCCGAAACCTGGACAAGATGTGCACAGCCATGAATTTGCACTGTGTCTAGATGAATTGTTGTAAATTTTTACTATGATTCGCATCTGTCCCCCGTACTGATGGAGGTCTTTTGATATGTTTCCAGGCGTGCATTGCTCTTCGTTTTTCCAGATTGATTCGCATGAAACTTTTGTCCAGACCATACTTCTTGCCTGAAAGCACCTGCGACCCTCTGATAGCCAGTGCGACACATTTGGCAAAAAGCACCGCGTCCTTGCTGTAGTAGAAATCTTCGGGGTTGCAACGTTTAAATTTTTCGTATCTGTGTGTGAGTGCATACGTCACTTCGTTCATGTGACCGTAGATAATTGGTGCAAAAAAGATTTTTCTATTTGTTTCCGGACTGCTGTTGTACCACTTTTGTGTTTCGTAAGCCATTTTTTCCTCGTAGTGGTTGGTCAGGTACGTGTGAATGTGGTAGTCAAATCGCTGTTTGTAGTACGGTTGCAAGGGTTTGATGTACTCAAACCCGCACGGGTCTTCGTGGCAGTTCTTGGGATATTCAGAAACTCCGTCGGGTGGTTCGGTGAACCGGAGTTCTCTGAAATCGTAGTACCATGTTTTACCGTCTTTGCTGTCGCTGTACGCAATTCTATTTTTGAATGCTTTCCACTTTTCTGTTTGTGAATCTTTTGTTAAATATAGTTTATATTTCGTTCCGATCCACCGTAAGAACTGTTTTTCGGTCTTGATATTTTCAAACTCGATTTCGTTTGAATATTGCGTGTCCCAAAGCGATTGAATCGCGTTCGCGTCAAAGGCAACATTCCTTGCTTCGGTATCAGCCCGACTTACAGAATGTGGTAGGGTTGTGCTTGGGGAAACCGTCTCCGCGGATATGAGTGCGGCATTCGACCTGAGAGGTGTCCCGGGTGTCTCGGGTGCCTCGGGTGCGGGTATCTCGATCAGTTTGCACCATTGATGAACATCTTGGTCGGCTCTTTCTCTCGCGACTGCGATTGCCGTGTTCCTCGTATCGTCTCCGATCACGTACTGCGTGGGTTTGTTTGTCTTGACGTGGTCGCTCCAGAATTTACTAACATCGTCGTTGGTGAACGACGCCACGTTCATAATGAATCTGTAGGCTGGTTGTTGTGTAAACTGTTCCATGATGGTTTCGTGGTACAGGATGTCTTTGGCTATTTTTTGTGATAGATGTTCGGTCAGTGCAATGTACGACGGTTTCTCGTGCCGGAGGCGTTTTGCCAGAGTTTTGTAGTCCTTTGTCACGTGCCTTCGTTCGTCTTCGAGTTCTTCATCAAGATCTTCGTCAAGTTCTGCGTCACCCGCTTTGCGCTTTTGGTCCCGCCCCGATTTTTTACGGTTTGGTACATTTTCATATACTTTCCAGTTCATTTTGTTTGAATGGTTGGACCCTAAATAGTATCATGTTTTCATCAGACAAAATAAAGTATATAAAGAGTGGCGTTTCGTATAAATGGCGGAAACAAAATTACAAGACGTCACTTCTGAAACAAACGAAATTGTTCCAATGACACAAGAATTGAGCAGGCGAGTTGTGATGGAGTGCAACACCAGTGGAATGAATTTGGCATTGGGTAAAATTGTTAACGTGACCAACGGCAATGCGGTGTTCAAGCCTGCAATGAGCCAGGACCTGACCGACGTTGAAAAAGCCGCGTTTCATGCACAGAAATGGGACAAGGGTATTATTACAAATATCCAACTCAAAAGTGTCTCCTCCAATTGTCCCGAGCCGGTGACTGTTGGTTTGAATTTGTTTGAGGGTACTCCAAACATTGTGAATTCGTCCGGATGGTTGTTTGCCAAACAGACCAACGACATGACCGAAGACCATGCTCACGAGAACGATGGTTACACGAATGTCGCCAATATTTTACCTTTTGAGAAGCAGCGCTTGAACGATGTCATTTACACACCCACGAACATTGTAGACAATACCTACATCGACAAGTATGGGTCCTACACACTTGACAAGTTGTGGGAGGGGGTCGTGCCGTTTCCGAACGAACCGTACTACTACGTGGACCAGGATCATGTGGTGATGAAAATTATTAGTCAAAATTGGGAACAACTGGGCATGGTGCCTGAACACGAGCAGGCGCGTGAGGGTAAATACATCAAGGTGTCTACCGACATTGTCAAAAACTGCATCAATCAACTTTACGAGAATGTCATTCAAGAAATTCCGTACACCAATTTCTCTGAATTTGGAGCCCGGTTTCAAGCCAACACGGAGGGTGAAAAGGAGTACAAAGTAGTGTGTGAGATGTTGATCAAATATAAATTTCCATAAATTTCTAAGCAATTTTTTCTATAATGTGTCTGGGCAGTGTTAGATTCCCCTCACTGTACATGTTGAGTATGTTATGATCGTTTCTCAATTCCAACAGTTTTAGAGCAACCTCCGTCGAGTATGGAATTCTAATTTTGTCTTCTCTGACGTGGTCGTTTACGTCCATGTAGTCCGGGATGTCGATGGATTTGGGTGTCATGTGGACCAACTGTTGTGGTGACAGTTTGTCATGAACAGGGGTGACGGACAGAGATACATTGACCGGTTTGAAATGTTGACCGGAAATGTTGCCCATGGACTGTTTGAACGCGTACGTGTTTACCAACCGACAGCTTTCCCAGTCGCACCTGGAATAGATGCTGTCCAACTGTTGGCTGTCCAAATTAATCAAATGGTTGGATTCGTCGATCCAGTCGGCTGGGTGGTCCTTGGCGTCGACCGACGTGTACCCGATGAGTGGGCTGTGTAAAACCAGACCTTGGTCTTTGTACGCGGCGTTGTAATAGTGAAATTTTTCGGTGCCTTTGAACAACATGTTGGTGTAGCTCGCCGATATGAGATTTCCAGATCCAAAGTTGGCGGCAATTTCTTTGCATTTGTTCAACACTGTAGTTTGGTACTTGTTGGAATAAATCGACTGCACGGAGCCTCTCCATTCCTGAGTCAGGTGGTTGTCTACAATGGTGTATGTATCTTTGACGGCGTTTCCTAAAGCATCGATGTCTCTGGTTTGGTAGACTCCTGCCGAGGCGTTCATTGGTGGTAGTTCGCACTGTTGGTAGGCTCCACCCTCAAAGAGTGCCCGGCACTGGGCGTTGTTGGGATGTAACCACAGGACGTCCGCGGCGGTAATTTCGTAGTCCGGGTGGAGTGTCACAATCATCCCCTTAAAGATGTCGGTGTCGTACAGCAGTGAATTGTCGTGATCTTTTTGAAAGTTTGGTAAGAATTTGATGTCGCCGTCGGTGTAGTACTTGGATTGTTTCAAATGATTTATGATACGGGTTTGATCTTCCATTTTTTTTTATACATATTGTCAATAGTTATAGGATCAGATTTTTGATTGTATAAATACAAGGTAAAAGATAGTAAATAATGTCATTTGTCAAGACCCCCGCCTTCACCGAAACCAACCAACACTTTCTGTTAAACATGGTTCCAAACCCCACCAAAAAATTTACCAACGATCAGTCCAACGCACAGAGGGACGTGATCAGTCAGATTCGCAATGCGGGTAAAGACCTGTTTCAACCAAATCCCGCGGTTAAAGTGGACGCGTCGGGTAATCTGAAATCCCGTCAACTGTACAATCGCAATGTCAGTATCAATGATTTGGCAACAGCAATGGACAAATATGATTTGGTCATGCAAGTCAATTTAAAGGGAGGTGCAAGTAAATCCGCCATGGTCACGTCTAGCCAACTACAAAGCAGTGCCAGTGTCAGTTCTCCGTCCGGCACGTTTGCGTTTGTTCGACACGGGAACTATGTCCGAGGAATCGACCTTCTGTAATGGTGGCGACTTGTTTCGTCCATCTTCGGGCAGATGCAATTGTTTGACCACGATCGACGAATAAGTATTCCAATCAATTACACCCATTTCATACGCCATGGTTACTTTATCGATGTCTATATCTATTGTGAGTGGTAAAACAAGTTTAACCTGTTGTCTCTGTTTTGCCAAATAAATATTTTTTTGTAATTTAGTCTTCGTAAAATATATTTTGGTGTATAAATCTGTAATTGTAGTTTCAATTTGTTGTCTCCACCAATTTAATGTCGATGTAAACATCATTTCTACCCCGTCCGTACTGCTGCTGTATTGACCGTCTGCAACCAACAGTGCACGGGGTACTCCGAGTGTGGTACAAATTATTTCTTGCACGACTTTGTGAATTTGTACAATGTCCTGCCGTCCCGTGTTTTGAGGTGTTTGTACAATATTGTGTCCCGACGGTAGTTGTACTATGTTGTCCAATTTTCTGGCAGCGTTGTTGTTGCCCATGTGTTCGTCGTACAACTGTTTTTGTTTGTTTAGAATTTCAATGTTGACTTTGTTTCGACTGTACTGCATGTCCTCGCTGATTTCCGACGCGTCGGCGTCGGCGTAGTAGTCAAAATCTACACCCTCTTGGCGTTCTCTCGACGTGTCAGACACTTCTGAAAAAAACTGCGGTGTACTTTTGTTGTTTTCCATTTGTGCACAGTCTTTGCGCAATTTGTACAGGAACTTGATGTACGGGTTAACTTTCCAAGCCAGTGAACTGATCATACCGACTCCTCCCATAATATGTGGATGGAACCCAAACTGATCGTAAATAAGAATTTCGTCGGGATTCAGTTCCGTGGACTCTACAATGAACGACCTTGCACCGTTGGTAATCTCCACTGAAATGTTGACCAGATTGGGGTCCACCACTTGCGGGTACTTGCGCCCAGCACTGTCCTCCACAATGCATACCATTACAAACCCAAACGCCGTCACCTGGTCAATAAATGTTTCGATGAACAGATACCAGTACTCTTGGACCGCGTCCTGGACTGCCAGCGGTGGTACAAACTTTTTGTTGTTTTTAGTAAACTCGATTCCGTTTGCAAGCAGTTTGTGTGAAATCATTTGTCGACACATAAAAAAAATCGAAGTATTGTTGTAATCATTCCACATCTGAAGCAGTGTTGACCTGGGGATGGAAAATATCATAGTACTAATACAGCCACCCGTGCTATAAATAGTATGTGCGACCCATCCGACGTGACCATTTATTTCATCGGACTGTGCATGTTGGGGTCCGGGTGTACACTTGTTACATACACACTATTACTACAAGAGTTGTCAAAGAAATGAACATACCTTGGTTTGTACTGGTGGTGGTGGCAGTGGATAAAACACAACCGTTTCTGAGACCTTACTACGTGGACACCATGGTGTGTCTCTACGCCGTGACGTACGGTGTCTGGTGGGTAGTGAAGCACGAAAAGGAGTGGCAGTGCAAACTCGACGCCACGTCCGGTGCACACAAACTAATATACTTTCAGAGCATGGAAGCCGCCGTCACTATACCCCATGCTTTTGCCAGTGCGTACTTGTTGTTTGATTTGGTCATTCCAATGTGGGTGTTCTACACGTGCCTGGTCATCGGTGTATTTGGACGCCCGTTCGTAGACTGGAGATGGAAAAAACAAATGATACAACTGAGCCTGGGTTAAAAAATGTAAACTATATATATTGAACCGTACAATAAAGAATGTCGGACTCGGACAACTCGGACAACTCGGACGACTCGGACGAGGACGACATGTTGAAGAAGATGTTGGAGTATGATTGGACCCCAGACTCAAAGAAACCGTCCACACCACAAGCTCAGCGACCACAAGCTCAGAGACCACATACACCAGCCACTGTGGAAAGAGGATCGCACCGAGACGAACTACTACAAGAATGTAATAAACTACGTTCGCAGATGACACAAATGAGAGCTTTGATTTGTGACAATGAAACCGTCTCTCTGCAACAGGAGAATCAAAAACTGAAAGATATAATTACAGAATTGAGAGAGTTGTCATTGAACCAAAACTCATTGTCCGATTTTTTACCCAGAGCATTTACAATTTTAAACAGTAACCGAGTAACACAATTGATTTACGCATCCAACAAACTGCGTTTATGACCGTTTGACTACGTAATTTTCCGTGACCGACCCGACGGAGCGCATCTGGTCACTGAACCGCACCAAGTAGGCAGTCAGGTCGATGTGTTCGTTTAAATATACAGGATCACCGTCGTTGTGGTCGCAGGGGGTGCATCCGGTGTGACGTTCTTTGTACGACAGCTTGGTTTCATCCAGAAACCCGTGAAAGTTTCTGTGTCGCACTTTTCGTTTTTTCTCTTGGCAGCACGACCACCCGGTCTCACCATTGTACTTGCCAGGATGGTAACTGCATTGAAACAGTCCAATGTTGTCTACAACGTCGTACCTGACCCCACATCGATAGCAGGTGTCTCTGTATTTATCGGGGCAGTAGTCTTTGACCGCCTTCCATTTTGCATCCGACCAGCTCATCTTGCAAGGAGTACAATCGGTTATTTATAGCCACTTGTTTTCCAGAATGTCTATCGCATGGATCCACCTGCAGGACACCGTCCCTTCCGCCTCCACTTCGTGTTCCGACCATGTTTCAACACTGACAGCGCGCATTGTAATCTGTTTTGGTTGCACTCGGGACTTGTACATGTTGGCGTACTCCTCCTTGCATCGGATTTGCTCCGTGCCTGTTTTGACCACTCTGGCATTGATCCACGTCCTGCCACCACAGACGTGAAACATGTGGTCGTCGAGCAGTGTGCCTTTGTAGTTGACGTTGTGCGCAAACACAATGTTAGATCCCCGTTCACAGAAAGTGGACATGTGTTTGGCAACCGCCTGCATTTTGGTGCGGTACGCGTCGTCCAGGTTCAGTGATTTAACAGCGGCGGGGTGGTACTTGGTGGAATGTTTAAACTGGACCGATGGCGTGGTGTCAATGAGCATCCACGAAACCAATGCCGCCGATACAACAAAGATTGCAAAAAAATGGAGTGGGTTGGTTTTTTTGTGGTTGTTGAACATTTCATTGACTCCAAGACTATAAATACCCACTGTGTAATTTGGAAATGGATGCATGGAAAGAAAACATCTCTAATTGTACGTGTTGGTATCCGACACTGACAGTGCGTGTTGTCGCCAACATGATTCAAAACAAAGATGTTAAAATGTTGGTCGAGGGGCACAAGTTGGTCAGCGACTGCAGTGTTGACCAATTCGTACCGTGGCAGAACAAGTGTCAGAACAAGTGGCAACACAACGCGGACCCGGAACCACCCGTCAGAGTTGCGGCAATGGAAAAATATTTAACATTG
>Ga0206130_10007227_pt1 | contig 12368 bp, 6 predicted proteins | sample Helgoland_Spring_9_FD_148637 | JGI IMG/M metagenome (GOLD analysis project Ga0206130, IMG submission 148637) | Pelagic subsurface seawater microbial communities from Kabeltonne, Helgoland, North Sea - Helgoland_Spring_Bloom_20160512_1 | ecosystem: Environmental > Aquatic > Marine > Epipelagic ...
GACTACGTTCGTTCCGTTTACCGAATACTACGTGGTCTTCGAAGTGGATGCCTCGGGCGCACCGGCTGGGTATGGCTTTCAGGCCACAGCCGTATTTGGAAATGGTGATAATGCAGGCACGTTCATCTCCTGCACGGACAATGCACAACTTGAAGATGTGAATGGACGGCACATTGTGGAGCAGAATGACCTCAGCCCTTCCAATACATTCGGTTTGTTTTGGGGCGCTCCGGCGGGGGGCGAAGGTCCGGTAACATTTTACGCCAGTATGCTCGCGTCGAACGGAGCCTATGGCAATGCCGGCGATTCCTACGCGGGGACTTTGCTCACCTTGGATGAAGCCGTCACAGACATTGAGTGCCCCGATTGCTTGGATTCTGATGAATCTTTGAATGCGTGGGCGTCGGATGAATTCCTGCACATCGAAAACCGCGAGGCGGTCACGTTGGACGTCTATGCACTCGACGGGCGATGGGTTCGATCCGAGCAAGTGCCTGCCGGGAAGCACCAACTTCCCCTCAGTGCTTGGGGCAGCCGTGGGTTGCACATTGTGCACATCTCCGGGACGGCAAATGCCACTTCTACGGGTCAGCCCACCAAGCCGCGCACGCTGCGCGTATGGGCGCATTGATGCCCCTGGTGTGTGAGGCTCTCCTTAATGTTTCATTAACGTTTTAGTGACGTTGGTTTAATCGCCGAGCAGAACCCGCTCGTGACCTTTGGCTCTGAATATTTATCAGAAGTCAAAATGAATCATTTCATCTCTTGCGTTGCGGTTTTTCTCTTTCTCTTTCTTGCGGATTTTTCTGCTTCGGGACAAGTTGTCATATCCGATGATGGTTCGGGCACAGGCACAACCACATGGACAAACGACAACACCTACATCTTGGATGGTTTTGTTTTTGTGAATGCAGGCGACGTGCTCACCATTGAGCCCGGAACGGTCATCAAAGGCCAAACCGGTTCGGGGGCTGATGCCTCGGCATTGGTGGTGGCTCGAGGGGGGCAAATCCAAGCCAATGGAACAGCAGAAGCTCCCATCGTTTTCACGTTTGAAGCCGACGCGCTCGACGGATCTACGCCATTCAATGTGCGCGGCCAGTGGGGGGGGGTGATTCTGCTGGGCAATGCCCAATTGAACTCTTCGCCCGGCGAAACACAGATCGAAGGCATTCCGGATACCGAATCGCGCGGACGATACGGAGGAGAAGATGACGAGGACAGCAGTGGATCCGTCACGTACGTGTCCATCCGTCACGGAGGCACAGATATCGGTGCGGGCAACGAAATCAATGGCTTGACCTTGGGCGGAGTGGGAGCAGGCACCAACCTCGAATTCATTGAAGTCATTTCCAATGCGGATGACGGAGTGGAATTCTTTGGTGGAACGGCATCCATCAAACACGTGGTTACCGCTTTTTGTGGAGACGACTCGTTCGATTATGATGAAGGATGGAGAGGGTACGGGCAGTTTTGGTGCACCGTCCAAGAGGAGGGAGAAGGCGATCGCGGTGGCGAACACGACGGCGGCACCGATCCCGAAGATGGCCTGCCGTATGCGCATCCCGTCATTTACAACGCGACCTACATGGGCCGAGGTTCCGATGCAGGACGTCGAGCGCTCACGTTCCGGGACAACGCAGGTGGGGAGTACCACAATTCGATTTTTTACAATTGGGGCAAAGGAGTTGACATTGAAAACCTCGCCTCAGGAGAAGACTCATATGAGCGTTTTGCAAACAACGAGATTGCGTTTGCAGGCAATGTGTTCGATGGGTGCACGGGCCTTGGATTGGATGCAGGAGCAAGCGACTTGTTCACCATCACCATGGGATCAGGTTGGTCGAGTGCCGCAGATTCAACAGAAGCTGCGGATGCATCAGCCGCTGCCCTCGAAGCTTCATTTGCTGGAAACAGCAATGTGGTGACGGCTTCGGGTTTGAATTATGCCATCAGCGAAGGTTCTGGGCTACTGGATCTTGTGCCGAGCGAAGCACTTCTCGGGGGCACCGCGGCAACGAATCCTTGGTTTGACCAAGTGGATTACCCCGGTGCGTTTGATCCTTCTGAAGATTGCACATGGTTGGACGGCTGGTCGATGCTTTCAGCCCGAGGGTTCCTCGGTTGCAGCACCTACATCCAAGAAGCAGAGACTTCTACATTCCAAATTTATCCCAACCCATCCAACGGTGCGTTTAGCGTTCGCTTCGAAGCCAACTTGGCCAATGCTGTGATCCGGTTGGTTGACCTGAGCGGAAAGCTCGTGTTCCGTGAACAGGTCAATGCTGCAAGCGGCAGGGTGGTGGAATGCTATGCTGCGGATGCGGTTTCGGGGATGTACATCATGAGCGTTGAAAACGGGGCTGAAACATTCCATGCGCGCCTCATCATCGAATGAGTTTGAACCCAATCGCCCGTCATTTTTTCACTTGAATCATTCCTGAATTCGCTCGCTATGTACAAGAAACATTTCGTCTTTGCCCTTTCAATGTTCGCGTGGATTGCAGCCGCAGCCCAAGGCACGAGTCAGGGCGCGAGTCAGGGCTCAATCCAGGGCACGGTCACGGACAAAGCCACCGGAGAACTCCTGTTGGGAGCCACCATCATTTTGGAGTCCAACAGCACCGGTACCATGAGCGATTTTGATGGCAATTATGCCCTCACGGGATTGTCTGCAGGAACGTACAAAGTGGTCGGTAGGTTCATCGCTTACAATACAATCGAACAAGAAGTGGTGGTGGGCGACAACGAAACCGTTGTCTTGGACTTTGCCATGGAATCGGCGGTCATTGCCATTGAAAACGAGGCCATTGTGGCTGTGCGGCAAAATCGTTCGAATGCCGTGTACATGGAAAATGTCAAAAAGAAAGAGACTTCCATGATCGATTATGTCTCTTCCCAAGACATCCAAAAGAACGGCGACAGCGACGTGAGCAGTGCCATCAAACGCGTCAGTGGAGTTTATACCATGGGCAACTTCGTGGTGGTGAGAGGACTGAGCGATCGGTACGTGCGCACAGCATTGAATGGCGCCGAAATCCCATCGCTTGACCCCAAAAGGAGTTCGGTGTCGATGGATCTTTTTCCAACAAACCTCGTCGACAATCTGGTCGTAGTCAAAACACTCAACGCCAATTTGCCTTCGAATTACTCCGGTGCGTATCTCAACGTGCTCACCAAGGACTTTCCGGACAGTTTCACCTTCAACTATTCCACCTCAACGGGATTCAATACGAATGCGACGTTCAACGACAATTTCATCACCAGTTATGCTGGGAATACCCAAGCCTTTGGTTGGGACAACGGAGCCCTCGACATTCCAGAGGGTGTCTTGGGAGAAGAGATTTTGTCGCCGCAATACTCCAATTATTATGATGCGCTCGTCTTGGCTCGTTTTGGAGACGAATTGAATGACTTGGGCGTGTCATCGGCGGCCGACATTGGATCGGGAGAAGGGCAGACTTCCATCTCCAGTATCGTGAACGCCATTGAAGGGATTGACAACGTGGGGCAGGTCAACAATGAATTCATGACCGCCATTCGGGAACAGCAAAACCGGCGGCTGTCGCAGCAAACGCAGGCTTTTGGAAACACATGGGAGCCGCTGAAGATTGCAGCACCGCTGAACCTGTCGAAGAGCATCGCTTTCGGAAATGTCACCAAACTCTTTGGTCGCTCTCTGGGGTACAATTTTGGATTTCAATACAAGGCGAATAATCAGTTTTACGACAACGGCAATACGGGTCGGTTCTTGCTCACTGGATCTGAAGCAGAAAAGAGTGAATTGGATGTGCAGCGTCAGTTTTCTGATGCGCGGGGCACAAGGTCCGTGTATACGTCGGCTTTGTTCAACCTCGGGTATGACTTGAGCAGCAACAGCAAGATTGGCCTAACGTTCATGCCGAATGCGTCGGGGATCAACGATGCGCGCCATCAAGACGGCATCAACCCGAGTGATGCGGTGGGCTTGGGACAACAACAGCGTCAGCAGCGTTATCTGGAGCGTGGGATGAACATTTTTCAATTGCGCGGCGAGCACAGATTGAGCGATCAGCGCAACCACAAGGTTGCCTGGAGTTCGTCGTACACCGTTGGCAAACAAACAACGCCAGATTTGCGGCTTTTCATCAATAGCTATGAAGAGCTGCCAGGAGGAGTGGTATACACCGATGCCGAGGGGAATGATGTCACCGATGATGCGTTGGCTCTGCTTGCAGACGGCGAGAACTTGACGGAATACTTCCCAGATTACACGGTGGCCGAAGCGGAGTCCAATGAGGTGTCCTACAGCATTCAAGACAACCTGTATCCATCTCCGACGCGCTTCTTTAGACACATGCACAACACCACACTCGATTTGAAGTTGAACTTCGAACAGCCGATTGCGCGTGATTGGGGCGAGGACAACAAATTGATGTTGGGTGGTTCATGGGTTCGTCGCACGCGGGATTATTCTGAAAACCGCTACAGTTTTGTTTCTCAGGGAGTTGAGTACAACGGAAATCCCAACGATTATTTCAGTCACGAAAACATGAATGTGATTCCGGGCACGTCCGCAGAGGCGACCAATTATCTGTATCTGCGCGACGACACGGACATCCAAAACAGCTATGATGCGAGCCAGTCTGTGATGGGCATTTATTCCATGGTAAACTTTGCGCCGACCGAGAAGCTCAGGCTGAACGGAGGGGTGCGCGTAGAGGCTACGGATATGCGATTGGAGAGCGACAAACTGAATGATGAAACGTTGCTGCCCGAGCTCCAAGAAAATTTCTTGGGCACTTTGAATGTGGTGGACGTCTTGCCGTCCTTGAACATGACCTTCAAGTTGCGAGAGGAAGATTACAGCAGCACCAACCTCCGTTTTTCTGCCAGCCAAAGTGTGGCGCGTCCGCTGTTTCGAGAGAAGGCGCCGTTCTCGGTGTTTGATTTTGAAATCCAAGAACAGCAAACGGGCAATACGGATTTGAATCGAACCAAGATCGTGAACATCGACGGTCGCATCGAGGTGTTTCCTCGCTTGCGTGAACTGCTTTCGTTGAGTGCATTCTACAAGCACTTCAATGATCCGATCGAGCAGGTCATCATTTCCACTGCGGCAAATACAGAGATTACTTGGAAAAACGTGGGCGAGGCCCAGCTCTTTGGTTTGGAATTCGAAGCCAAGAAGAATCTCGGGTTTTTGAGCGAAAAACTCAGTGCCTTCAATTTCGCCTTCAACGCCACGTACATTCAAAGCGCCACGAGCATTGCGGAAGACGAACTGATGGAGATTCGTGCCACCGATCCGGACCACGATGAGACCCGTCCGATGTACGGTCAGTCTCCCTACATCATCAATAGCATTCTGAATTACACCCATGCCGACAGAGGTTTGAGCATGAATGCCGGCTTCAACATCAGCGGTCCCAAGCTCGTGTTGATCACTCCAGGTGGCACCCCCGATGTGTACGATCAGCCGCGAGCAGCGCTTGATGTGAGCGTAAACAAGTCGTTTGGAGATCGCCTGGTGGTCAAGGTGAAGGGCAGAAACTTGATGGATTCCGACTTCCGCAGGGTATACTCATTCAAAGGGGAAGAGTACAATTTTCAGCGTTTCAATTTGGGGAGAACCTTCTCGCTCGGATTGTCCTACAACTTCACAAAAGAGAATTAGGAAGCGATTCTCAGAGCGTGCTCAACTCCGCCAGTGCGCGTCGTACGGTGCGAATTTCGTATTAAAGAAGGCTGTAGAGACCCACACCCAACAAGGCTCCAACAATGGGCCCAAGCACAGGGATCCAACTGTAGGACCAGTCACTGTCGCGCTTGCCCGATATCGGCAGCACGAAGTGGGCAATGCGCGGTCCCAAGTCTCGGGCCGGATTGATGGCGTAGCCGGTAGGTCCCCCCAATCCCATTCCTATGCCTGCCACAAGGAGGGCAACGGGCAGGGCATCAAGAGCCCCAAGCGAACTGGTCGGCGCTGAGGCGGCCAATGCGCCGAAGGCAAGTACAAATGTGCCAATGAGCTCAGTCAAAAAATTGGAAGAGGCATGACGAATGGCAGGAGATGTGCTGAATACCCCCAGTTTGCGGTCGGCATTCTCAGTGGCTTCGAAGTGCATTCGAAATGCCGCCCACGTGCCCACTGCACCACAAAAGGCACCGGCCATCTGCGCGAAGACATAGCCCAGAAGTAGCGTGCTGTCTAGCTTTCCAAATGCGGCCATTCCGATTGAAATGGCAGGATTGAGGTGTCCGCTGCCCCCCAATTCGATGGCTGTATAAACGCCAAGGAACACCGCCATACCCCATCCCCAAGACATCAAGAGCCAACCGCTGTCTGATCCTTTGGTTTTGGCCAAATCCAGGTTTGCATTTACGCCTCCGCCCATTAAAATGAGCAGGAAAGTACCAAGAAATTCGCCGAGATAAGGAGACATGGGCCGCTTCTATTTAGGGTGCGAAGATAGCAATAGACGGCAAATTCATTGGGTCATTCAAGCTTCCTAAGCTTTTGAAAAAGTGAGCATTGACGGGCTCAAAGCGAATGATGACGCATTGTTAACAATCCCGTAACATGAAACATTGAAATAACTTTGGTGTAACACGCAACATTTGCGGCACGAAACATTCAGGTAACTTTTACTTAACAACGAAAAGGAACCACAAACCATCACTGATGTTAGAACTCTTTACTGTAGTTGGATTTTGCCTAGCAGGCTTTTCAGTCATCGCAAATGATAGTGTCCAGACCCTCGGGACTTGGATTGCCTCGAACCGCGACAAGTTCAAATGGACCACCCTCTGGGCAGCAGCTTCCGCTGTACTGATATTCACGCTGGTCTATGGTTGGGTTTCGTCGGGCAACGGCGATATTTCTTTCGGTCGGTTGACCAAGATTCCATACCAGGAACCACAATGGTATCATGCTTTGGCTCCTCTCGCACTGGTATTGCTTACCCGCAAGGGCATTCCTGTATCTACCTCGTTCCTGGTGCTTTCTGCATTTGCAAGCACGTTTGTTTTGGAGAAGATGCTCATGAAGAGCATCATGGGGTACGGATTGGCCGCGGTAGTTGCCTACGCTCTGTGGCTGCTCATTTCCAAAATCGTGGATGAGAAAGAGGATGTAAGTGAAAAATCCAGAAAGGTGTGGCGCGTATTGCAGTGGAGTTCCACGGGTTTCTTGTGGTTTACCTGGCTGTCGCATGACGTGGCAAACATCGCTGTCTTCTTGCCGCGTGAGCTCACAGTGATGCAGCTCATTTTGGTCATCGTGTTTTTTATTGCGGGTCTGGGCTACATTTTCTACCAGCGAGGTGGAAAAATCCAGGACATCGTCTTGGCAAAACAGAGCACGAAATACGTGCGTTCTGCGACCATGATCGATTTGGTATATGCATTTTTGTTGCTCTACTTCAAGCAGCTGAACAACATCCCAATGTCCACGACGTGGGTATTTGTAGGGCTTTTGTGTGGTCGTGAGCTCGCATTGAATACCGGCTTGACCAAGAAGGGCAATTTGAAATCAATATTCCCGATTGTGGCCAAGGATTTCTTGAAGCTTATCGTAGGTCTTTTGGTGAGTGTGGCGATTGTTTTGGCCATTCACTATGGAGAAGATGCGGCTAACGCAGACGAATCAGCTCCAGCGAGTACTGAGGAGGTGGCTGTGCCAGCCGAAGCAGAGGCATCTGCCGAGGTTCAGACCATTCCAACGGACTCGATTGCAGACTGAAATCAAGCCAACTTTCTTTCATCAGTATCTTCTCTGACACAATTAAAATAATGAAGCATTCAATTCTCACTTTGGCGATTGGCTTTTTGACCATGAGTAACTCCCTGATGGGCCAGCAAGTCATCGAAAGCTCCTTCGGAAAAGGCGTCACGGTTGTGGCAGCCGACGAGAGTTTCTCTATGAAATTCAATGCGCGTGTGCAAAGCTTGTTCATCACTGAGGTGCCAGGCATGGATTTCAATGCCGTGGAGACGAACTGGCTGATTCGCCGGTCACGACTTAAGTTTTCCGGATTTGCGCACCACCCCAACCTGCAATACAAAATTGAGTTGGGCTTGTCCAACCGCGATCACGGGGGCGAGGTGCCACAGACCAACAATACTTCCAACTTGATTCTCGACGCATTTGTGCGCTGGAAAGTTGCCGGCAACTTCGAGGTATGGGTGGGACAGACCAAATTGCCGGGCAACCGTGAGCGTGTAATTTCCTCACAGAAACTTCAGTTTGTTGATCGAAGCTTGGTCAATTCACGGTTCAACATTGACCGTGACATGGGCATTCAGTTTCGCAACAAGCATAAGATTGGTGGGATGATCATCAATGAAGCCTTGGCGTTTTCTCAGGGAGAAGGCCGCAACCGTACATCGGGAAATGACGGTGGCTTGGAGTACACCGGTCGAGTGGAGTTTCTGCCAATGGGTGCCTTTACAGGCAAAGGCGATTACATCAGTTCCGACTTGAAACGAGAGCAAACTCCCAAGCTTTCCATTGGGGTGACCTTTGATCAAAACGTGAACGCTGCGCGTGAACGCGGCAACCTCGGAAGCTACGTGGCAGACACGGCGTACAATAGCTTGCAGACCATCCTGGCGGATTTCATGTTCAAGTACAAAGGATGGGTGGTCGCCGGAGAATATGCGAACAAAAAGGCCTTAGGAGATCGCCTCACCGCCGGTGAAGGAGCGGAGGCAGCTTTTTTGAGCAACTACTACACTGGTGAAGGGATCAATGTTCAATTCGGCTATTTGTTCGAAAATAACGTGGAGCCGGCTTTCCGCTACACCTCCATCACTCCAGAAGAAGCGGGTCGGGCCTCCGATCGCGATGCGCAGCGGATGTACACCTTTGGATTGTCCAAATACGTGGTGGGACATGCTTTGAAGGTGCAAACCGACCTGAGCTTCATTGACGAAAGCGCCGAATTCAGCCTTGAAAATGACTTTGACATGCTCTTCCGTTTCCAGGTGGAGATGGCCTTTTGAGGGCACAACCGAGCGTTTGCTTCCGTTGAAGAAAGGCTTGATCGCAACATGCGGTCAGGCCTTTTTTGATAGAAATGGAGTTTCCATTTACGGGATTAAAAGACGCTTTAATTGCTGATTTTCAATGGTATAATGGTTTTTCCCTTACATTGCGACAATCACTTAAGCCAAAACCATGCTCAATCACTGCCGCCAGCGGAGGGTGGCTCGGTTGCTTTTTACAATCGCGTCATGCTGTTTTTTTTCTACCTCCACGATTCACTCGCAAGTCGTTCAAAGCACCCAGGTTTCACCTGGAAGTGAGAGTCATTATGCTGTTTCAGAACCTTCGTCCTGGGGCGGAGAATTGCTGGTGACGGGAACGTACGAGCATCCGACAGAAGGCATGAATGCGCGATTCAAGCGAATAAAACCAAATGGACAAATCGTTTGGGACGTCTTCATGTCAGCGGATGACATGCCCAATCGGGCCATGCACGCCATCCCATCTTCTTGGGATGCAACCGCATCAGCAACCGTTTTCGGATTCATGGAAGAAGGAAGCCCGGAGGCGTTGATCTATGGATTGGATGACTCAGGGGGCGTGACAAATCCCATGAAACTGGTCAATCTGTTTGCTTCAAATCTGGAAGGAACCACATTTTTGCATGGCATTGAAACCTCAGACGGCGGATGGTTGGCAGTAGGGGAGTTCAAAGAAGGAGCAACGCAGTCAGGATTGGTGGTGAAGATTTCAGGTTCAGGTGCTTTGCAATGGACCCTGCATTTGGATTCATTTACAAACAATCCGCTTGACGATTTTGATGCATTGAACCACGTGATTGAAGTGCCAGAATTTGGTTTTTTAATCGGAGGATCTGGCAACTATCTCGATCCTACTATGCAAATAAGGCAAGGAGCGCTGATTTCCTTGATCGGTTACTCCGGTAATATGGAATGGGGTGAGACGTATGTGCATTCTGATTTCGCTGGTTATGAATCGGTCGCAGCTAGGACGGTCTCCAACCTCAATGGCAAATACTTTCAAATAATCAATGGACGAGGGGACTTTTCATTCGTGAAAAATGGATTTTCCATTCACGAGATTGATCTGGTCAATGGCGGCATCGTCCCGGGTGCAGATCGAAATTTGCACATCCAAGAGCACCCAATGAAAGCGATGTCTGTTCACGCGCATCCAAATCATCCTGAAAACCTGATTGTGGCGGGATTTTTGGAAACGGATGTAACGGATTTGACGGGCAATCCGAATGATCTTGCGGCCTACGGAATTCTACCTGGCGACCGACCGCCTTTTCTCATGGAAATCAATCCGTACATCGCGGAACCTGGAGTAAGTTGCATGGAGTGGCACCACTTCTATGATGTCCCTTCTACCATGTTTGGATTGACCATGCCAACGGACCGGTACAATGTGTTCAGTAACGGGGGTGATCAACCGCAAATTTTTCACCCGGAAATGCTCTTGAATAATGAAGATGAGGAATATAAATTGATTGGATACCGTGACCGGTATATGGTACCCGATGAATTTGATCTGGAGTTCATCCGAACGGATTCACTCGGATTCACCGAATGCGAAACGTACCAAGCCAACATCATTGAATTGGAACGAAACATCGACATTCAAAGTCAACTGACCGCGAGCTTCAAGGATTATGAGTTGGTTTCATTTGTGCCTGACTTGTATGATCCAGCTGTTGAGATTCTCCCATGTGATGTCTGCTTTCCTGAGGTTGTGGTTGAAGTATTGGAGGTCACCTGTGATAGCATTTTATTGGAAGTGGAGCCCCTCAATCTGGACGCAAATGCAACTTGCTTTGACATCGTTTGGAGCGATGGCGTCACGTCTTCAGGTTCTGGGGACATGACCATTGCCAGAGCCTGGCCGGGAGGTGCCTCCGCACTAACCTTCACCCTGACTCCATATTGTTGCGATTTAATCACGGTAACGGGCATGCCTCATTTCATTGAGTTTGAATTGCCCGAAGGCTGTGATTGTCCGTCGTGCTCGCCGTGGATGAGAGCGTGCCAAACAGATTTTGACGATCCGATTGTTTCCTATCCCAGTTCTGGGCCGTCGTTTGACTTGAGCATCATGTCGATTTTTGATTGTGCTTCGGGATGTACTTCAGCCCCTTATACCCTTCAAGCGAACCTCATTAATTTCTTGGTCCCCTTTGGTTCAGGGTGTTTGGACGACGTCTCGGGTGTATGGTTGCTTGATGACACTGAGATTGCAAGCTTTCCTTGTGGAGGATATGCACCGTTGGAAACGGAAGTAGAGGCCGTAGGGAGCTATGACTTGTCGGTGGTGTTGACCAATTGCAGTGACCCGTCTTGTTCCAATACCATTTCCAAGATGGTGGACGTTGGAAATTGCATCCCTCCTTCCAATCCGCGGTTTGAGATTTTTGATGGAGCCATCATTCCTTGCTCCTTTCCGCAATGTGCCAAGTCCATTTCACCTCTTCAGAGCACGTGCTCGACGATGGACTCAGAATGGATCATCGATGGCGCATACGTGGGGCCCGGTGATATGAGTTTGTCTCAATGCTTTGATTGGGGGCATCATGAAGTTGAGTTGCGCTACACGTGTCCTGAAAGCGGGGAGACGACATATTCCATTCAAGATTTTTACTGTGGTCCTACGTTGGAATACATCCCTGAATTGGTGGACCTATCCTCCGAGTGGGTGCCGCATTACTTTCACATTGAAGCCGCAGTCGATGAAGATTGCAATTTGACGGTTGACGGTCCGTATCCAGATAGTCCTCTTTCCACCTTTGATCCTTATGAATCCATTGATTTTGGAATGCAAATGAATCCAACGGCAAATGAGAACTTTCCTGAGGACGACACATTCAATTGGATGATCCATGTCAAATCGATCGATGGGGAGGTGATGTATACCTCAGAGCAAACGAGCAATGGAGCGACTTCAATAGCCGATGGAATGATTCGACAATCCTCAGAGGCAGTCCAAATTGGAGAGGTGTGTTTCGAATTGACAGGTCCCGAGTGGCTGGTGATGGGAAATCCAGATGCGTTTACTTATTGTGTGGAAGTTTCCGATTGTGCACTTCCGGATTTTTGTCCCAGTGACATCGATGGTAATTCGACCATTGACGTAATGGATTTGCTGCTTTTGCTCGCGGCATATGATTCGGATTGCGAGTAGATCGCAGTATTGTTGGTAAAGTGGGAGACAATTTGGGTGACATAAAACAAAAAAGCCTGTAAATCAATGACTTACAGGCTTCTTTGTGACCCCGGGAGGGTTCGAACCTCCAACCATCAGAGCCGAAATCTGATATTCTATCCAGTTGAACTACGGGGCCAATAGGTCCGCGAAATTAGGGTGAACGGTTGAATTGCTCCAA
>Ga0206130_10007229_pt1 | contig 12367 bp, 17 predicted proteins | sample Helgoland_Spring_9_FD_148637 | JGI IMG/M metagenome (GOLD analysis project Ga0206130, IMG submission 148637) | Pelagic subsurface seawater microbial communities from Kabeltonne, Helgoland, North Sea - Helgoland_Spring_Bloom_20160512_1 | ecosystem: Environmental > Aquatic > Marine > Epipelagic ...
CTTGGCGTTGTCTGAGGATTGTTCGTGTAAAAACGCAGTATTTGGATATATCCTTCCACGAAAATCCACGTTATAAAGATGATAGAAAGCATTATTGAGATTCCTTTCGGCTAGTGCCTCGATAGCATTTATTTCAACTAACAGAGAAGCTTTCTTTTCTCTGTCAACTTCCTTTGAGTATTTAAAAGGAGTCTTCTTTAGGTTACGTGTTTTCTTAAACACATCGAATACGAAAGGGTTAATACGCCAACCTGTACGTCCCAACTTGTTCAAAGTATCAACAAGGTAAGAAGTGTCGTTGTGCTTTACTTGCTTTATTGCCTCTTCGTGAGCGTGCTTAATTAGTTTAACACCTGTCTCCTTGTGTAAGAACTTGTTATACTCCCAAGGTTGTGGGGCTTGTATCATAGGGAAAAGGTCAACACTGTCTTTTGAGACTAGCTCCATTAACTCTTTAATCGCATCCATGTTTCGAACTTGGATGTAGTAGGTAGGGTGTTTGTCTCGTTTACCTTTAGAGTTTTTTCTGTGTTCACCTTTGTAAGATAGTATGTTGGTCTCTAGATAAGCTACTAAAACAAACCAGCCAATATGGCAAGCTTGTACAGCGTCGTCTTCTAGCTTTTCTCTTCTCATAATAGTACTACCTATACCCTTAACAATAGCTGACAAGGCTGATTGTCGTTCTATAGCTTGTAGTACGTGTCCATACGTTAGCTCAACTAAGTATGTTGGGCAGACATCCGCAATAGCGTGAGCCTTCTTTCTTGTGTCTACAGTTCCATCTTTGCTGAACATTTGTTTTTGCCTATAGTGCAGGTCATCTGCAAGAAGCTCTAGTGTATTCATAAGTCATTCCTTCTGTTGTGGATCAGGTGCTATTGCACTCCACTTGGTTAAGGATCTTATAACTATATTATTCTTCGTCTAGTTTGCCCATAAGACCGAGCAAAACTACAGAGCAGAAAAATACAGTTATCATGGTTTATACCTTTGAAAAAAAAATAAGTTGTAAAAAGCCCCCACCACCCCGAAGGGCGGCGGAGGAGTTGGGGAGGAGGAAAACTTAAATAGAATTACTTGGTCTTTGAGAAGCCCTTACGAGCAACCAAAGAAACAAGGTAGCGTCCACGAGGTGTGGAGGTAGAGTAGTTAATTACTGTGCCGGAACCGTCCAACCAAGTTTCACGTAGTGTGTCAGAACCTTGTACGTAGGTAAAGGCAGCGGAAGTAGTGCAGTGTGTGATTGTAGTATTCATTTGATATTCTCCATTTGGGGTATACGGACGTTAGTGTCCTATGATGCAGCCCCGTAGGGCTACACTTTAAGTCATTAATCGTTTGTGACGTCTTCGTAGGTGTGACCCCACTTGGCGTCAATAGCTTTTACTAGCTCTTTAAAGGAGATAGAGTCCAAATACTCTTTGGATTTGCGATAAGCTTTCATTTCTGATTTAGTCATGTTGTTTCTCCTTTAAAGATTTATAGTTGTTATTGACCCAAGATGGTTTCATCTTCCATCATAACTTTTTTCATTTCAAGAATATCTTCTTTCTTCTTCTCAGGTGTTTTGCCCAAGATAGCAAGAGCAATCCACATGATTACAGGTGAAAGCAAGAGACCTCCAATAGTGTAGCCCCAGGCGTTACGACCACGGCTTTCGGCCATTTTGTAAGTGACTACGGCAAAGAGTGCTACGAAGATGAGTACGAGAATAAGTTCCATTGTGTTGTCCTTTCAGAGACTTTTGTTTTCTTCATTATAGAGGGGTAGTTTTACCCAGTTTACCAGTCATCACTTGAGGTGATTGTAGCGTTGTTGTTGTTGTTTTGTGCTTTAGCGTTTGCTAGTTGAATACGAAGTAACTCGATTTCAAGCTGTTCTCGTCGAAGTTGTAAGTTCTGACGACGAAGAGAAATGTCATACAGATCGTTGCAGTTTACTCGATTTCGACGCAGTTTCTTTTTACCAAGCTCAATTTTGTACATAACAGAAACTTCAGCTTCTTGGGTGAAGGTATTTACGTTAGCGCCAAACTCAACAGAGCGTCCTGTGCTTTCATTTTGTGAACAACCAGCGCCATCACTAGTTTGTACGTTGTAACTATCTGCTGACGCCATTGATGATAAGGCGACTACAGACAACACTGATAATGCTAGGGTCATTTTCTTCATAACCAACTCCTATTAGTTTTGAACATACGAGAAGCTTTCTTTGACCTTCAGACTTGAAGATTACTGTCACTTGCTTCTTGTTTCTTGGTGTTATTCGATAAGTGTTCTTCTCAGTCTTCCAACCATCAGCTGGAGAACCGTCTTTGTTTAATACGTATACCTCCAACGTTACTGGGAACTCGTAGTGATTTTCAAGTTCGTAGGTTTTTGTTACAACGCTTTTAGAAGCGTATTCGGTCTCAAACCCTGGCGACATAGAGTGCGCCAGAGAAAGAGTTGGTAAAAGCATCATTACCGCAACTAATAAACGCTTCATATTACTGCAGGCAGGTTACGTTGTGTTGGATGTAGACGTCGGAATCGTTTGCAATGTCATTCAAGTCATTCAAGTCATCCATTTGTGCTGTACCACCAATAGTGAAAGTAGTCTTAGTAGCCCCTGGTTTGTTGGCATTCCCTACTGCAATCTCATTAGAGTTAATGTTAACTACTGCGTTATTGTTGTTAGAAGCAACTGCAGAGGAGACACCACCGTTCTTGTAGTCAACCAAAGTTTTACCTAAAGGTTGGCTGTTTGATTTTAAATAGAGTTGATTACCGCCTTGAGTAACTTTGAGGTTGTTGATGTTTGTTGATTTAACTGTGATTGAAGCAGCAGAAGTAGTTGTCCACTTGCCCGTTGATTTGTTCAAGGTCATTGTACCGTTAGTTTGGTCTTTAAACTGACAGCCGTTAGTGTGTAGTGTTCCTACGTCGCCGTTCCATTTAGCGCCGTTGTTGTTGTTCCAGCTAGCGAAGGAAGCAGTTGCAGTTACAGAAGCAATGATAGTTGCGATTACGAGAGTTTTCATAGTTAGTCCTTTCAAGACTTTGTTTTCTTCATTATAGAGGGGTAGATTACCCCAGTTATTTCCAGTGTTCGATATCGTCTGCAAAAGAAAGAAGTCGCTCATGCAGCTTAGGGTTCTGTCTTAGATCTTTTATTCTAAGTTCTTCTCCCATGATTTCTAGGTGTGTGATTTCAATATCTTGTGGCTCGTACCATACAGGGCTACGCGCTACTCCATAATCACACCGTTCTAAATAACACTCGTAAGTGATAGTCATTTCTTCCAGTTCTAGTGTTGCTGTTGCCATTGTAGATCCTATCGATAAGGGGTTTCATTAGTGTAGAACACATGGTTTCCAATCTGGCCATCGTACTCATAGTGTTTAGTCCAGAAGGGTGAGACTGCCACAGAGTGATAGTGTGTGGCTGTTATCTCTAGTCGGCTAGTACTACCATCCAGAACACCAGAGGCCAGCTCTGTGATGCCCTTCCATGCCTCTCTGTCGAGATAAGACATACGGGTAGGGTCGTCGTGTACACCGTCGTGAGTCCAAGAGAACTGTTTGTCCTCCCAGACTACTTCACAAACAGTGTCAGGGTAGCGTTTGTCTGCTACTCTGTTTAGTGTTACTTCAGCCACAGCGAGTTGGCCAGAGGTAGTCTCGTGGCGTGCTTCAAAGAACACGTTAAGTGCCAAGCACATTGTTGCTGTCATAAGCATAGTTATTCTCCAGTTTGGTATTCTTTAATCTTTTGGTAGATCTCAGGGCTAAACACAGCCAAGACACCTAGCGCATCAACTAGTCCGAAAAGAAAGAGAGCAATAATAGAGCCTACTACTGCAACTTCAAATCCGAAGTCAATCTTTCTAAACCCGAAAGAGCCACGACGATAAGTGTCAACTGCAAGTCGAGTCAACACAACAAACATTACAATAAAAACAATCTTAGTAAGCATAGGTGTTTTCCTTTTTAAAGAAAGATTATAAGCACTACAACAAGAAACGCTATTGCAGGTATAATCCCAATATCTTGATCAGGGCGATGTTCGTAACAGTAACGGTACTTTGCAGGTACTTGTTTAGAACATGTCCAGTGACTACAAGTTCTTTTCATTTGTAGTTCCCTTCTTTGAGGTTTCTAGTATTTCTTTTAGAATAGACATGAAGTGATCACGGTTTATCTCTTCAGTCCATTCGTAGATTTTGGTAAGCCACCACGCTTTAACTTTATCAAGCATAGTGAACCGTTGCCAGTTCAACAAAGCAAGACGCTCTGTTTTCAAAGTAGGCACGGGGAAGTACCCATTGAGCGAACGTGCCGTGTACTGCGTCACCCTCACAGGCGCTGCGGTACAGATTGAAGTGTGGTGGAAGTTCGTCTAGTTCAATCTCAACAACAGCGCCTTTAGAGTACATTGCTGCTTTTTCGTAAGAGTCAGTCCAGTGAGTAACCTCACGAGTCTGTTTGTCAAGGGCTAGCTCGTTTGCTTCACGAACAGTAGTACCACGGTAGAATTTAAACATTGTGTTCTCCTTTATATTAGTTGTTATGTGCATCATAGACTGCAACAAGTAGTACTGCGATAAAACCAAAACCAACATAGATCATGGGTAGTCTCCTTTTTGTTTTCTTCATTATAGAGGGCTGTTTTTCCCCACTTTTTTTTAAGGTAAAAATACTTCCGGTTTTGGTAAAAAAGGCCACCCCCGAAGGGATGACCATAATAGTTTTTAACTTCTTCTGAAGTTGTTTTCTTTGTTGTTCATGTTTACACCAGAGGTAATCTGAGGCAGCATCTTAACAATCTCAGAGCGAGTTTGTCTTGATACATCACCAGATACGTTGATGTTAAACACTTGTTGTTGTTGTCCTTGGTTCATGTTTTGACGTGCTACAGCGTTCTTAGAAAGAACAACTTCACCCGGCATCAACATAGCAGGGACAGAGTCCTTACCAGCCTGTGAGAATGGCGTGTTAGGTACTGTACCACCTTGGGAGAAGCCCAAGAAGCTACCGAAGGATGAGCCGAAGATAGAGCTAAACAGGCCACCACCTCCACCCAGGCCGAGTAGACCGCTGAGGAGGCCACCACCCCCACCAGCACCGCCGCCGCCAAGACCTTTAAACATATCTTTAAGACCTTTAGCTAGACCGCCTGACGAGCTTCCAATGCCATCAGTAATAGCCCCACCAATGTTCTCTCCGAGCTGTCCACCTAGTTTATTTCCACTAGAGAATAGACCTGCAAAAAGGTTAGTGAACATGTCTTCAAGACCAGAAGCTTCAAACATAGCGTCCACAAACGAACCGACAACAGTATCGATAATTTGTGAACTGATTGAATCTAAGATGTTATGCATAGCTTCTTTGAAAGACATAGTGCCTTTAAGTAGACCACTGAAAGACTCTTTGATGCTTCCTTTGATTGCGTCAGAAGAAGCTTGCGCCCCTGTAGTGACACCCTCTAACAAGTAAGCTTGTCTTTCAATCTCACTAGTGATAGCCTTGCGGGCTTCAAAGTCAGTAAACAAGGTATTGTTCAAGGTATCTTGAAGTTCAGAGATTCTCATCAAAGCGTCAAGACTCTCTTGGCTAGTAGCTTGACTCGCGTCAATGCCCAAACCTTCAAGTCCGATAGTTGCTTGTTCGACTGTACCCGAAGTTAAGATACCAGCAATTGCTTCACGCTGAGCTTCAATGATTGCTAAAGAAGCTCTACGTGCTTCGTTGTCACCTAGAGAAGCCTTCTTGATACTTTCTTGCGCATCTTTGATAGCCTTCAACGGACCTTCCAAGCTCTTGATTGCACTTCCAGCAAGACTTGCAGCTTGTTCAATGTCAATAGAGAAACCAGAAGCGTTAAGACCTCCAACAAACTTCTCAAACATTGTTTCTTGTTTGCCGCCACCAACGGAGCTTTTCTTACCAACACCTAAGCTTACTAAGTTAGTTGCTAAAGCCTCTCGAGCAGCAACAAGGGCGTTGTTAATGTCTTCTCCAGTTTGGCCTACTGCGTTAGTCATCATACCAGAGGCAGCGAGTTGTGCTAGCTGAATACCAAGGACTTCAACTTCAGTCTGAGCAGTCAAGATACCTGCCAAGTCTTTTGGATCGAGTGCCAAAAGCTTTCCAACATCAAAATCGTAACCATCGATGTTCAAAGAATTCTGAAGGGTTGTTCCTATCTCATCTCCAGTAACGTTTGCCGCATTTAGAAGTTCAACATAACCAACAAGTTGAGTTCGGTTCTTAGCCTGCTCAGTAGTCAACAACTGTGTTTGCCTAAGCCGCTCGCCCTTTGAAATTGTCGCGTCTTCTTCTATACGACGTATTTCTTCACTAAGCTCAACGCCTCTTTGTTGTGCTTGGTTCAAGTCGTTAAGAACCTTTGAACTCCCAACAAACCCGTTACCCGTGCCGCTTGTTTCCAAGGTTGGTACATTCAAGCTAGACAAGGCAGCATTTAGAGTGTTAAACCCCTGTGGTAGTGGATTTAGGATTTCAATAAGGTCGTCAACAGCAAGGCCAGCTTCTGCTCTCACTAACTGTAGCTGGGCAATATCTTCAGCAGGAGCGCCCTCTGTGATTCTGTCAGCTGCTATTTGACCATCGGTTGCATTTGCAATATCTCCACTAGCAGCAGACCCAGGTGTGATCTGCGCTAATTTAGTTCCTACTGCACGTAAGGGTACTAAAGCTTCAAGTAGCGCTTTTTCTCCAAGTAAACTGAGGTCTCCGATGTCTCCGAAACCTTGTGCTTCAAGAAGCCCTGTTAATTCAGACCTTAAAGTTTCCATATACTGCTTGGTCTGTTCAGTGATTATTTTACCGTTGTTGCGGTTTAATTCCGCGATGCGGTCCCCCGTTACCTTATTTAAAGAACCACGGCTCCCAGTAACGGCGCTTGCGTCCTGAACTAAATCGACATTAGCCAAGCTGTCTAGAGATTCTTGGATGTTGTCAGTAACTTCTCCATTTGTTGCAACTAGAGACTCAAAGAACGGTCTAAGGTCTGAGAAGCCTTTGCCAATACTGTCGCCAGCTCCATCCATAGCCATCAAAGCGTCTACCGCGAAGGCTCTGCGTTGAGAATCAGTGTCAAGTGCGCCTTCTGTATTAAACTTCTTTACGATTTGAAGTAATTCGTTCTGTGGGGCTTCTGCGTTTACCCTTTTTTCGAAGTTAGGGTCTGCCCGTCCACGAATTTCAGCGTCATCTCCTGCAATAATTCTTTGCATAATTTCAGAGTCTGCTTCAACACTAAGCCTTAAACCAGTTTGCAAAAAGTCCGCAAGTTCTGAGAATGTCGTTTTGTTAGTCTTCGCACGACCGTCGTCACCATCACCTGTTTTCAACAAAGTTGTGTTGATGTCTAGGGCTGCTGCTCTGATTTTCTCAAGTAACTCGTTACTAGTACTACCATAAAGCGCTTGAGACCTGTTAGCTTGCTGTTGTAAACTAGACAAGTTGGCAAGCTTCGATTCTAGCACACTCTGCTCGTTAGTACTAAACGCTGCTAAGTTTGCTTTACGAACGTTAGCAGAGATATCAATATCAATATCAATTGTTGCAAGACGCTTCTCAATGTCCGTAGTCATCTTGGTTAGTTCAGAACGAACACCAGTAATGTTACGCTTAACACCAAAGATAGCTTCTTTAATCGCTTGAGTATTGCTTCTTAGTCTTTGCTTGAAAGTATCCCCCTCACCGAAGAACAGTGAGTAGATAGAAACAGAAGCGATAGCAGCAACAGCAGCAACACTTGCAGCAATAGTGCCATAGATCGCTGCAGTACCTGCGGCAACCAAAGCTGTAGAAGCTGTAACAGTTGAAGCAATAGAACTGAAGGCAGTACTAAAGCCAGCTGCCAAAGGTCCAGTAGCTCGTTTTCCAATAGTCTTAAATAGTTTTGAGAACTTCTTTCCAACTGAAGGCATAAGCGCGCTCACAGTTGTAGCAGCAAGACCGATGTTTAGAAGAGTATCTGCGATAGTCGCACCAGAGAACGCAACTCCCCCTGCAGCTTCGCCACCCGCCTCTCCGACATCTGCAAAAGCTGCACTCGTGAAGAGTAAGCTTGCGGCAAGACCAGCAATAGCAAATCTGCCAACTTTCCCAAGCTTCCTGAAAGAAGAACTAGCAACTGCGGCTCCGGCTTTAAAGTTAGCTGCAATGCTCTTTGAGGTAATCTTTGAAGTTGTGTTCATAGACGCCATAGACGTGTTAGCAGAAACCGCCATTAATTTAAAGCTTTTAGAAGTAGTAGCTGCTATAACAGTAGAGCCTGTAATAATTGAGTTGCGAACGCCAGCAAATCTGAGCTTTATACTTTCAAAGCTAGCCCCAGTTAACAACATGCTAGAAGCAATGTTACCTAAAGTAACTCCGATAATAGCTGAGAACTCTGTTCCAAAGGTCTCACCAAGCAAGGCAACACTACCTGTAGCAAAGGCACCCATAATGCCCAAGTGAGCAATTCTAGCCTTTGATGCAATTTGAGTGAAGTTGCTTGCTGCTTTAGCAACAGAGGCTTTTTGAGCCTTATCAGCAATACCGTTACTTCTAACCATTGCTTTGTTAGCTTTAGCAGAAGCTCTTGTAAAGTTTTCACCATAAAAGAAGCTAGACAACATGCCAGCACCAGAACTAAGTGAAGAACTTTTAGCGATAGTAGAGCTAATCATTCCAAAGAGTGCAGTTCTGAACTTACTGCTAATAGCAGCAAAACCTAAAGAACCATACAAGATAGCAGTTAGCAACCCACCGCCAGGTAAGAATGATAGGATTTTAGCAGGTAGTCCGAGAATAGAACCCTCTAAAGCTCTGCCAAAAGCTTTGCCAGCAGAAGCAACACCCTGAATCAAACCGTCTACCAAAACAGGTATAGAGTTTAAAACTGCGTCAAAGGCAATAGCCAAAGTAGTACCAAGGTTAGCCCCTAGCTGTTTAAAGATACCAGCATCTTTTAAGATGTTAGCCAAGTCGGTAGCAATACCTGCAAACAGTACTGCGATGGCAGCTGGACCGATTCTTCCAAATGTCTTCTTAAACAATTCAGGAGACAAGAACCTAGTAACACCAGCTACAAGAGCAGCACCAAAAGATGCCGAAATAACCGGAGATAGTTGTGACAAACCATCCATAGCTGACTTTAGACCGGAAGTTACATTCTCTTTGAACCCGGAAGCAAAGCCAGAAAATTGGTCTTTAAGGCTTGCAAACTTAATCTTAACGTTAGAGATTGTTAGTTGGTCTTTAAACGCCGAAGCGCCACTTTTAAAACTTTCAAAAACCCCTTTAAACTTTTGATTAACGGTGTTTCCGAATCTACCCACTGCATCTGAAGCCTTACCTAACCACTTTTCGGAAAGGAAGTATGTTTGCTCCATAGTATCAGTCCACCAAGAGTTTTGAATGACTTCGTCATAAACCCAGTAGAACTTTCTTTCAATGAGGTTTAGGAAAGTTTTAACGCTATTCCAAGCCTGTGAGAGATACTTCTTTGCAAAATCAGCAGTGTTCTTAAACATACGAGAAGCCGAAGCCTCTACTTGTCGTTGAACCTTGAGTAGTTTTAAATAGTTAATGTAGTCTTTAATAACACCCTTACCACCTCTAAACTCAACATACTTGATGAGAGAGAAGCGAACAGCGCGGTCGTATAGTTCTTTAAAGTTATCAGAAGCAATCTTAGAGTATTTTGCAACACTCTTAAGTGCGTCGTCCTTGTAGTTTCCAAGCGTACTGAAAGTCTTTTGCAGGAACCCTGCAACGTTGTCTAGTGCACTCTTAACAATAGATGCGTCTAGTTTAATTGCAGCAAAGAAACCAACAACCCCTGCTAGGCTCTTCTCAGCTATAATGAAAGCTTTGGTGTCGAACAGGTTTATTTTAACACCTTCAAAACTTACTAGCTCTTTAATGTAGTCTAAAACCTGTGCAACAACACTAATGATGCCTGTAACAACAGTCTTAATAAAAGAGAATACAGAGCCCACAGATTGAAACGCGCCAACAACACCAGAAACAATAGCATCTCTGTTTGCTTCTAACGTGTCAGAAATTGAGTTAAATTTGTTAGTAAAGGACTCAGTAACACCTAGGCCTTTAGAGATCTCTGCAACAACCCGACTAATCTGGTCTTTCATAACACTGAAGGCTTGCTCAGAAGTACCTTCCATTGTTTCAAACTCAGCAGAGAGTTTGTCAGCCTGATTAATAAGAGCGTTAAAGACTAGCTCAGTAGTTAGTTTTCCTTCTTGAGCAATAGCTCTGATAGCACCAAGCGGCACATTCATCTCATCAGCAATAGCTTGTGCTAGACGAGGCGCAGCTTCAAGAACAGAGTTGAGTTCTTCTCCGCGAAGTTGACCCGCAGCAAGACCTTGACCCAACTGAACTAAAGCGCCTCTTGCACTTTCAGCACTACTACCAGAGATAGCAACTGCCTTGTTAACAGAAGTAACAGCTTTAAGTAGGTCTTCAGAAGACTTTCCTGTACCTTTTAAAGCAATACCAAAGCGGTTGAAGGTGTCTGCTGATCCTGCAATATCACCACGAGTTTGCTTGGAAATATTGAACAAGCGATTCATAGTCTTGTCTAGGTCTTTACCACGACCCGTAACTAAGGCAATACGGTTTTCTAAGTTTGTAAGTGAGTCAGTTGCGTTGTTGATACCTTTAACAGCAACACCGCCACTAAAGGCAGCACCGATACCGATAGCAAGGTTTCTAAAAGCCTTACCTGCAGCAGCTGTACGAGTTTCAATATTCTTTACTGACTGTTCTAATTTGTTTAAATCATTTCTTGCTTGTCTGGAATTAGAGCGTACTCTAATCTCTACACCACTCATGGCATTCTCCTTTAATAAATGTAAAAAAAGCCCCCGACGATTATTCCTGTATAAAGGATAAACCATCGAGGGCTAATAGCGTGCTAGAGTCTTAAAAAGGTTTTATAACCCCTAACTTCACCAAAACTTGTTCAATAAAGTATGCAGGGGCTTGTTTGCTGTGACCTCTGTTTAGATACTCAATGTGTTCTACCTTGTTCAAGATAGTGCCATCTAAATACCCGTCGAAGCCCATGTATGTTCTGTCTTCCCAACCGGAACGGGCTTCGCCTGTATCCACTGGTGTGACAACTCTAAGAGTTTTAACTGCAAAATCAACTTTAGATTTTATGTCTTGATTTGCAAGTTGTTGAACTTCCCGCTCAACCCTAGCTAACTCCTGTTTGAAGTTAACAATTTCCATAGATATTTTTGAGGACATTGTTAATCCTTTTTAAACAGTTCCCAACCAGAGTCGTCGCCCCCAGTTGCTTTCATCATCATGTCAAGGAATTTCCCTGACGGTAGAGCATTGCCTTTTGCTTTCTCAGCTTCAACTCTGTCGTTAATTGTTTTCAAAGAGCCAAACAGTTCGTGACCCTTTGCCTTCACACCTTGTGCATTCATTAACATAGATGCACGGTGATCTTCTCTCCAACCTACAGGCCTCCGCTTGAAGAACTCTATCCATTGTAGGAACTCAGTATGAGGCATTTCTGATTCTAACTGATACACGGGAATACCTAGTGTATAGGCTAGCTCAAAGATAGATTCCTCTGCGGGAGTTAGTTTCCCGCTGTAGAGTCACCTAGACCAGAGAAGCCTAGGATTTCGTTTGATAGTTCACTCAACTCCCCAATAGGGAAGGTATTAAAATCTTCATCGGTAATCTGATCAGCACCGATCACTGCAAGACGAATGACGTCACGCAAGAGGCCAAGTTGAGCATCTTCTGCTTTAGACTTGTTTGCCTTCTTTACTAGTTCCTGAATTTTCATAACTTCAGATACTGACATTTTACGTACTTCAACTTCGTCGCCCATGAAAGGGACTTTTTTCGTAATTACTTTTCCAACGAGATGTTTCATTGTAGTTTTTCCTTAATCTAACTTGTCTTTTTCTGAGAATAGTTCTGTATTGTTTGCTTGAAAGTCATCCAGCATCTTACGCACTGTGTGGAGTACAGAAAGAGTTTCCATAATTTCTTTACCAACGGTAGAGTCATTATCGAAGTCTTGGAATCGTTCAAATGATTTTCGAATACTAATATCTACGCTTCTACGCATATGACGGAAGGTCGTACGCATAACAAACGCTTTACTAAATGGTTTGTCCATGAATAATACGTCCTTGTGGCGGGGACCACCCGAAGGCAGCCCCCTAGATAGCTTACAGTGTTGCTGGACCGAAGAAGTCGGACTGAGCAGACAAAGTAACAGTTGCAGTAGTTGCATCTGTCAAAGCTGGGTTTACAAGGATAGCTTCAATTTTACCCAAGAAGTAGAACTCTGTGTTCTCTGGAGTAACTGT
>Ga0206130_10007238_pt1 | contig 12355 bp, 9 predicted proteins | sample Helgoland_Spring_9_FD_148637 | JGI IMG/M metagenome (GOLD analysis project Ga0206130, IMG submission 148637) | Pelagic subsurface seawater microbial communities from Kabeltonne, Helgoland, North Sea - Helgoland_Spring_Bloom_20160512_1 | ecosystem: Environmental > Aquatic > Marine > Epipelagic ...
CCTAACAACGTGGCCGATGCGGTCATTAGTAAAACAAGATAACGAATATAGTTAAGTGAGGTAGACGAAAGATGTCCAAGGAAAAATTTGAAAGAACGAAACCACATGTCAATGTGGGCACGATTGGTCACGTAGATCACGGTAAGACTACATTGACAGCGGCTATTACTAAGGTAATGGCAGAAGCGCAAGGTGGTGAAGCAAAAGATTTTGCGGATATTGATAACGCGCCGGAAGAAAGAGAGCGCGGTATTACCATTGCGACATCACACGTAGAATACGAAACCAATGCACGTCACTACGCACACGTAGACTGCCCAGGCCATGCTGATTATGTTAAAAACATGATCACAGGTGCAGCACAAATGGATGGCGCGATTTTAGTTGTAAACGCTGCAGACGGTCCAATGCCACAAACACGTGAGCACATCCTATTGTCACGTCAAGTAGGTGTACCTTACATCGTAGTATTCCTAAACAAAGCCGACATGGTTGATGACGAAGAACTCATCGAACTAGTCGAAATGGAAGTACGCGAATTATTAGACAAATATGACTTCCCAGGTGATGACACACCAATCGTAGTTGGCTCTGCGCTTAAAGCGTTAGAAGGCGACACAAGCGATATCGGTGTTCCCTCTATTCTTAAGCTTGGTGAAGTGATGGACAGCTACTTCCCAGAACCAGAACGTGCAGTAGACGGCGCCTTCCTAATGCCGATTGAAGATGTATTCTCAATCTCAGGCCGCGGTACAGTAGTAACCGGTCGTGTAGAGCGCGGTATTGTTAAAGTGGGTGAAGAGCTTGAAATTGTCGGTATCAAAGAGACACAGACAACAACCTGTACTGGTGTAGAAATGTTCCGTAAGTTACTTGACGAAGGTCAAGCTGGCGACAACGTAGGTGTATTACTACGTGGAACGAAGCGTGAAGAAGTTGACCGTGGTCAAGTCTTATCACACCCAGGCACAATCAACCCACATACGCAATTTGAAGCGGAAGTGTACATCTTGTCGAAAGACGAAGGTGGCCGACACACACCATTCTTCAATGGTTACCGTCCTCAGTTCTACTTTAGAACAACAGACGTAACAGGTGCATGTGAATTACCATCGGGCGTAGAAATGGTTATGCCTGGCGATAATGTAAAAATGGACGTAACCCTAATTGCACCGATTGCGATGGAAGAAGGATTACGCTTTGCTATTCGTGAAGGCGGCCGTACCGTTGGTGCTGGTGTCGTTAGTAAAATCACTGAATAGAAAAAGAATGCCTTAGCCGGGCACTTTGGAAGTCCGGCTAATTTTTCGGCATATATGTTAGGCCAGTAGCTCAATTGGCAGAGCGACGGTCTCCAAAACCGTAGGTTGGGGGTTCGATTCCCTCCTGGCCTGCCATTTTTGTCTTCTTCGAGATTAGAGAAAATAGCGAATAAGCATGGCAGATAATATTAAATTAAGTGTCGCAATCATCATGATGGTGGTTGCGATTACTTTGTTTTACACCTACTCAGAGTATTCAACATTACTCCGAGTGCTTGGGCTACTTGCTGTAGCAGGATTGTCGGTGTTTATTGCATCGAAAACAGCAGTGGGCGCAAATGTATTTGGTTACATTGGTGAAACGCAAACAGAAGTACGCAAAGTGGTTTGGCCGTCACGCCAAGAAACATTGCAAACAACATTAATCGTCTTATTGATGGTGATTTTGGTTGCGTTAATGCTATGGGCCTTTGACTCGCTATTAGGCTGGGCTGTACGCTCGCTAATGCTATAAAAGGAAAAGACTGAATATGAGTAAACGCTGGTATGTGATTCAAGCTTTTTCTGGTTATGAAGGACAAGTGAAACGTTCATTAGAAGAACGGATTACGCGTTTTGGCCTAGAGGACAAGTTTGGTGAAGTCTTAGTGCCGACTGAAGAAGTCGTTGAAATGCGCGAAGGCCAAAAACGAAAGAGTGAACGTAAGTTCTTTCCAGGCTATGTGTTAGTCAGCATGGAAATGGATGATGAAACATGGCATGTCGTGAATGACATCCCTCGTGTTCTGCGCTTTATCGGCGGATCAGGCGATCGCCCAGCACCGATTACTGAAGCGGAAGCAAACAATATATTACAACGTGTTCAAGAAGGCGTTGAAAGCCCGCGTCCGAAGGTCTTGTTCGAGCCAGGCGAAGTTATTCGTGTTACTGATGGCCCATTCAATGACTTCACTGGTGTTGTAGAAGAAGTGAATTACGAAAAAAGCAAAATTCGTGTTGAAGTGGTTATTTTTGGCCGTTCTACACCGGTTGAACTTGAGTTCAGCCAAGTTGCTAAGGGCTAAACTAGCCCTAAAAGTGAATTTTTATCCAGCTTAGGCTGGTTCGATAGAAGGGGAGCCGAAAGGCGCTTGGACCCATTTAGGAGAAAATGATGGCTAAGAAAATCGATGCCTATATTAAACTGCAAGTGCCAGCAGGCGCTGCAAACCCGAGTCCACCAGTTGGTCCTGCTCTAGGTCAACATGGTGTTAACATTATGGAATTCTGTAAAGCGTTTAACGCGAAGACACAAAGCTTGGAATCAGGATTGCCCGTTCCAGTTGTTATTACAGTATTCAATGATAAAAGCTTCACATTTATCACTAAAACACCACCTGCTTCAATTCTTTTGAAGAAAGCAGCGGGTATTAAAAGTGGTAGTGGACGCCCAAATACAGAAAAAGTCGGCAAAGTAAATCGTGCGCAATTAGAAGAAATTGCAACAACGAAAATGCCTGATTTATCAGCTAACGATATGGACGCAGCTGTGAAAACAATTGCGGGTACAGCACGTAGCATGGGCTTAGACACAGAGGGTGCAGAATAATGGCTAACGTCGGAAAAAGAACACGTGCTTTCCGTGAAAAACTGGAAGCGGGTAAGCAATACGATATTGATGAAGCGTTAAGCTTTGTAAAAGATAATGCATCAGCAAAATTTGTTGAATCAATCGATGTGGCGATCAACCTTGGTGTTGACCCGCGTAAATCAGATCAAGTGGTCCGTAGTTCAACAGTCTTACCAAACGGTACAGGTAAAACAGTACGCGTTGCCGTATTCACACAGGGCGCTAATGCAGATGCTGCAAAAGAAGCCGGTGCAGATGTTGTCGGTATGGAAGATCTTGCTGAATCAATGAAAGGCGGTGACCTTAACTATGATGTGGTGATTGCTTCACCAGATGCGATGCGTGTTGTCGGTACATTAGGTCAAGTATTAGGCCCACGTGGTCTTATGCCTAACCCGAAAGTGGGTACCGTATCGCCAAACGTTGCTGAAGCAGTGACTAACGCAAAAGCAGGTCAAGTGCGTTACCGCACAGACAAAGCGGGCATTATTCATTGCCCGATTGGCAATGCAGGTTTTGAAGTTAGTGCATTACGTGAAAATTTAATGGCCTTACTTGAAGATTTAAACAAGTTAAAGCCAAGTTCTGCGAAAGGTATTTATTTAAAGAAAATCAGTGTCTCAAGCACAATGGGCGCTGGCTTGCTATTAGATAAAGATTTCTTAGACTAAAGTTTTAAAAAATTTGGACCGCTCGGCCGCTCGTATATTTGGGCCCCGAGTCGTCTAAGACCGTAGGTATGTGAGTTTAATTGGTCATCTTTGGATGATTAGCCTACGCAGACGGGTTCAGTTGCAGAATTATTCAGCGTTGAACACCGTAAATGGTGGAAGAGGAAACTCTTCTTTTGATTAGCAACATCACTATTCTCGGATAGTGAACCTAAGGAGGTAACTTAGGTGGCTCTAAATCTGGAAGGAAAAAAAGCTGTCGTTGCTGAGGTCGCAGAAATAGCGTCTACGGCACATTCTGCAATTGCTGCAGAATACCGTGGACTGACTGTTACTGATATGACGGCGTTACGTGATGCGGCACGTGAACAACATGTTCAAATTCGTGTCATCAGAAATACGTTAGCGCGTCGTGCGGTTGAAGGAACTGATTTCGCTTGCATGCAAGACGGAATGATAGGACCTTTGGTGTATGGATTCTCTATGGAAGATCCAGGCGCTGTCGCACGTGTCATGAGTGAATTTTCGAAAGAAAACGATCAATTCGAAGTCAAAATGGTTTCATTAGGTGGTGATTTATTACCAGCTGGGGAAATCGACAGACTTGCCAAAATGCCTACTAAGGATCAAGCAATTGCGATTCTTATGGGCACGTTGAAGGCACCAGTTGAGAAATTGGTTCGTACATTGGTTGCACCGACTAGCAAGATGGTTCGTACTGTCGCGGCTGTTCGCGACGCTAAAGAGGCAGCTTAATCATTTGATTAAGGTGTTTGAAATTAATTCTGTAAGTTTGAAATAGGAAAAGAAAATGGCTGTATCTAAAGACGATATTTTGGAAGCGATTTCCAATATGACAGTTGTTGAGGTCGTTGATTTGATCGAAGCAATGGAAGAAAAATTTGGCGTAACTGCTGCTGCTCCTGTAGCTGTAGCTGCTGCCGGTGGTGCTGATGCAGGTGGCGCAGCCGCTGCAGAACAGACTGAATTTGATGTTGTAATGTCTAGCTTTGGTGATAACAAAGTTGGCGTCATCAAAGCAGTTCGTGCAATCACAGGTCTTGGCTTGAAAGAAGCTAAAGACATGGTTGAAGGCGTGCCTGCAACTATTAAAGAAGGTGTTGAAAAAGCCGAAGCTGAAGATGTTGTTAAACAACTAACTGAAGCGGGTGCGGCTGCTGAACTTAAATAAGTTGGCATTCCATCATGGTGCCTATTTGGCACCATGATAAAGAAACTGGCTGGTGATTTTATCACCGGCCTTTTTCCGTTGCTGGTCAATGAGATTGATTGGCTGACTAAATAATACAAATAGAACAATTCCAACTTAGTACCCAGCTGAGTATGGATGTTTACTCGAGGTGTAATAAATGGCTTATACGTTTACCGAGAAAAAACGGATTCGTAAGGATTTTGGCAAACGACCAAGTGTATTGAGCGTACCAAACTTACTTGCAACCCAGGTTAATTCGTATCAGGACTTTTTACAACACAGCATTGCTGCTGACGATCGTTCGTCAAAAGGTTTACATGCTGCGTTTGATTCTGTCTTCCCAATTAAAAGTCATACCGGAATGGCTGAGCTACAGTATGTAAGCTATCGCCTCGGTACACCGTCTTTTGACGTTAAAGAATGTCAATTACGTGGCGTGACTTATGCAGCACCGCTACGCGTTAAAATGCGTCTTGTCATTTATGATAAAGATGCCCCTGCAAAATCAAAAGTTGTAAAAGACATTAAAGAGCAGGAAGTTTATATGGGTGAAATCCCATTAATGACCGAGAAAGGTAACTTCGTCATTAATGGTACTGAGCGCGTTATCGTATCTCAGCTTCACCGTTCACCTGGTGTGTTCTTCGACAGTGATCGGGGCAAAACACATTCATCAGGTAAAATTTTATTTAATGCCCGCGTTATTCCTTACCGTGGTTCATGGTTAGATTTTGAATTCGATCCGAAAGATTCAGTTTTCGTTCGTATCGATCGTCGTCGTAAATTACCGGCGTCAATTCTATTGCGTGCATTGGAATACAGTAACGAGCAAATCCTTGATATGTTCTTTGATCGTGAGACATTCACGAAGAACAAAAAAGGTGATAGCTACCAACTAGATTTCATTCCCCAACGTCTACGTGGCCAAACAGTGCCTTTCGAAATTACCGATCCTAAAGGTGACGTGATTGTTGAAGCGGATCGCCAAGTGACAGGTCGCCATATCCGTAAGATGGAAAAAGCAAGCATGTCGACATTGACAGTACCTGCTACTTACCTGATTGGTAAAGTCGTTGCTAAAGACATGATGGACACAGATACCGGTGAGTTATTTGTCTCTGCGAATGATGAAATTACGGAAGAAACACTAGAAACATTCGAGCGTATGGGCGTTAAAACGCTTGAAACTATCTACTCAAATGATTTAGATAGTGGTCCATACATGTCAGACACATTACGTCTGGATGAAACGACGACAGCATCAGAAGCGAAAATCGAAATATACCGCATGATGCGTCCGGGTGAGCCACCAACAGTTGAATCTTCAGCAAACTTGTTTAATAACCTATTCTTCACCAGCGAACGTTATGATTTATCTGGTGTAGGTCGAATGAAATTCAACCGTCGCCTAGGCCGTGAAGAAATGGAAGGCGAAGGTATTCTGTCAAATGACGATATCGTTGCCGTCTTAAAAGAACTGATTGGCATTCGTAATGGCCATGGGGTTGTCGATGATATCGATCACCTAGGTAACCGTCGTGTACGTAGTGTCGGTGAAATGGCAGAAAATCAATTCCGCGTTGGTTTAGTGCGTGTTGAGCGTGCAGTCCGTGAGCGTTTAAGCATAGCTGAATCTGAAGGCTTAATGCCGCAACAATTGATTAATGCGAAACCGGTTGCTGCAGCCATCAAAGAGTTCTTTGGCTCAAGTCAATTATCTCAGTTTATGGATCAAAACAATCCATTATCTGAAGTGACACATAAACGTCGTGTTTCTGCGTTAGGCCCTGGTGGTTTAACACGTGAACGAGCCGGCTTTGAAGTGCGTGACGTACATCCAACGCATTACGGTCGTGTTTGTCCAATCGAAACGCCAGAGGGACCAAACATCGGTTTGATCAACTCTTTGGCTGTTTATGCTCGAACAAATGAATATGGCTTTATTGAAACACCGTACCGCAAGGTTATTGATGGTAAAGCAACATTAGATATTGAGTACTTATCTGCGATTGACGAGGGCGAATATAAAATTGCCCAAGCAACAATCAATCTGGATAAGAAAGGTGCTATCCAAGATAACTTAGTACCATGTCGTTATAAGAATGAATTCTCATTGATGCCAGCCGATCAAGTGCAATATATGGACGTGTCACCACGCCAAGTTGTATCTGTTGCGGCCTCTTTGATTCCATTCCTAGAGCATGATGATGCTAACCGTGCCTTGATGGGCTCGAACATGCAACGACAAGCTGTCCCAACACTACGCGCTGAGAAGCCGATTGTGGGTACCGGTATGGAGCGTGCGGTAGCGAAAGATTCAGGTGTTATGGTCACAGCAAAACGTGGCGGTACGGTTGACTCTGTTGATGCAAGCCGTATTGTAATCCGTGTTAATGATGCTGAGGCAGATGATGCAGATTCTGGTGTAGATATCTATACCCTGATCAAATATGCACGCTCAAACCAAAGCACCTGTATTAATCAAACACCGTTAGTTAAACCAGGTGATGTGATTGCAAAAGGTGATGTGCTAGCCGATGGTCCATCAACAGATAAAGGTGAGTTGGCATTAGGTCAAAACATCTTGATCGCTTTCATGCCCTGGAATGGTTATAACTATGAGGATTCAATCCTTGTATCAGAACGTGTTGTTGAAGAAGATCGTTTTACAACGATTCATATTCAAGAACTGAACTGTTTAGCGCGTGATACCAAATTAGGTACAGAGGAAATCACCAGTGATATTCCGAATGTCAGTGAGAGCGCACTATCTAAATTAGATGAATCAGGCATTGTCTATGTCGGTGCTGAAGTTCAGCCGGGTGATATTTTGGTCGGTAAAGTGACACCTAAAGGTGAGTCACAATTAACACCAGAAGAAAAATTACTCCGTGCTATCTTTGGTGAAAAAGCAGCGGACGTGAAAGATTCATCATTGCGTGTACCATCTAGCACATTTGGTACCGTTATTGATGTTCAAGTCTTCACACGTGATGGTGTCGACAAAGACGAACGTGCTTTATCGATTGAAAAATCAGAGCTTGAAAAAGTACGTGCTGACTTAAAAGATCAACATCGTATTATTGTTGATGACGTTTTTGCCCGTCTTGAAAAAGCATTGAATGGCAAAGTCGTAAAAAAAGGTCCTGACTTGAAGAAGGGCGATAAAGTCACTAAAGCGTATCTGAAGAAATTAGAGCATGCTCAATGGTTCGAGCTCAACATGGAATCAGAAGCATTAAATGCACAACTTGAAAACGCGCAAGAGCAGATCAAACAATACCGTCAAGATATGGATGATCAGTTTGAAGTTAAGAAACAAAAGCTCATTTCAGGACATGATTTAGCACCAGGCGTACAACGCATGGTTAAAGTTTTCTTAGCCGTTAAACGACGCATCCAACCGGGTGATAAAATGGCGGGTCGTCACGGTAACAAAGGTGTTATCTCAAACATCGTTCCTGTTGAAGACATGCCTTATACCCAAGATGGTCGCCCTGTAGATATCGTACTTAACCCACTGGGTGTACCGTCGAGGATGAACATTGGTCAGGTACTGGAAATTCACTTAGGTTGGGCTGCTAAAGGCTTGGGCTACAAGATTGCTGGTATGTTAGAACAGCAAAAAGTTCTTAGGTAAAGTGTATAACACAAGCGGTAAGCAAGAAGATCTAGATTCATTAAGTGATGATGAGATCTTTGAACTCGCGGGTAACTTGAAAGAAGGTGTGCCAATGGCAACGCCGGTATTTGATGGTGCTCAAGAAAGCGAAATCAAAGATATGCTAGAGCTGGCTGGCCTACCACGCAGTGGACAAGCGACCTTATTGGATGGCCGTACTGGAGACCCATTTGAGCGTCCAGTCACTGTCGGTTACATGCACATGTTGAAACTGAATCACTTAGTTGATGACAAAATGCATGCACGTTCTACTGGCCCTTATAGCTTAGTAACGCAACAACCGTTAGGTGGTAAAGCACAATTCGGTGGACAACGTTTCGGTGAGATGGAGGTCTGGGCACTACAAGCTTATGGTGCTGCATATACCTTACAAGAAATGCTGACCGTGAAATCGGATGATGTAAATGGCCGTACAAGGATCTATAAAAATATTGTGGATGGTGATTATCAGATGGATGCAGGTATGCCTGAATCCTTCAAAGTATTAACACGTGAGATTCGCTCTCTCGGTATTGATATTGATTTAGTCAACGACTAAGCCAATACAAGACCAACGATACTGATAATCAAACTATTTGTCGTTAAACGACAGCGGAGAAAGAAAAATGAAAGATTTGCTTAATCTGTTAAAGCAACAATCTCAAACTGAAGAGTTCGATGCCATCCGAATTGCATTGGCCTCGCCAAAAATGGTGCGTTCATGGTCTTTTGGTGAAGTTAAAAAGCCAGAAACGATCAACTACAGAACATTTAAGCCAGAACGTGAAGGCTTATTCTGTTGTAAAATTTTTGGCCCTGTCAAAGATTACGAATGTCTTTGTGGTAAATACAAACGCTTAAAACACCGAGGTGTTATTTGTGAAAAATGTGGCGTTGAAGTCACAATCGCTAAGGTACGTCGTGAGCGCATGGCGCATATTGAATTAGCGAGTCCAGTGGCACACATTTGGTTCCTAAAATCGTTACCTTCACGTATTTCACTATTCTTAGACATGACACTGCGTGATTTAGAACGTGTCCTTTACTTCGAAGCGTTCATTGTTGTCGATCCAGGCATGACACCGCTTGAGAAAGGCCAATTACTGTCCGATGAAACGTATTTAAATGTCGTCGAAGAATACGGTGATGAATTTGATGCCAGAATGGGTGCTGAAGCGGTTCAAGAACTACTCCGTAGTATCGACGTTGCTAAAGAAATTGAAGTTATCCGTGAAGATATTGACGGAACGAACTCAGAAACGAAGATTAAGAAGTTAACTAAGCGTCTTAAATTGATGGAAGCTTTCCTAGAATCAGGTAATAAACCTGAGTGGATGGTGATGGAAGTGCTACCTGTACTTCCACCTGATTTACGTCCATTAGTACCACTTGATGGTGGTCGTTTTGCGACATCTGATTTGAATGATTTGTACCGTCGTGTGATTAACCGTAATAACCGTTTAAAACGTCTATTAGACTTAAGTGCACCTGATATCATCGTCCGTAATGAAAAACGCATGTTACAAGAATCGGTTGATGCTTTATTAGATAACGGACGTCGCGGACGTGCAATCACAGGCACGAACCGCATGCCATTAAAATCATTGGCAGACATGATCAAAGGTAAGCAAGGTCGTTTCCGTCAAAACTTATTGGGTAAGCGTGTCGATTACTCTGGTCGTTCAGTTATCGTTGTAGGTCCATACTTAAAACTACACCAATGTGGTTTACCGAAGAAAATGGCACTTGAGCTATTCAAACCTTTTATCTACGGTAAGTTAGAGCGTGCAGGTTTAGCGACAACGATTAAAGCCGCTAAGAAAATGGTAGAACGCGAAGGTTCTGAAGTTTGGGATATTCTAGAAGACGTTATTCGCGAACATCCCATCATGCTTAACCGTGCACCGACATTGCATAGACTCGGTATTCAAGCATTTGAACCATTATTGATCGAAGGTAAAGCGATTCAGCTTCACCCACTGGTCTGTAGTGCATTCAACGCCGACTTTGATGGTGACCAAATGGCGGTACACGTACCATTGTCACTCGAAGCACAATTAGAAGCACGCTCATTGATGATGGCGACAAATAACATTTTGTCACCTGCTAATGGTGAGCCTGTCATTATTCCATCACAAGACGTGGTACTCGGTTTGTACTACATGTCGCGTGAATTAGTGAATGCAAAAGGTGAAGGTATTCGCTTTGCTGATATTGCTGAATTAAAACGTGCTTATGACAATGGCCAAGTTGCACTACATGCCAAAATTACAGTGCGTATTGATGAAACCGATGTCACATTACCAGAGCCAGAACAAAACCGTCGTATCCGCGTAGAAACAACAGTGGGTCGTGCGCTTTTATTCAGTATCGTACCGAAAGGACTACCGTTCTCAGTGGTCGATCGGACGATGTCTAAGAAAGCGATCGGTGATTTAGTTAATATCTCGTACCGCCGTTTAGGCTTAAAAGATACGGTTATCTTTGCTGATCAATTGATGTATATGGGGTTCACTCAAGCGACTAAATCAGGTGCATCGGTTGGTGTTGATGATATGGCGATCCCAGAAACCAAAGCAGAAATCTTGGCGGCAGCGGAAGCTGAAGTCGAAGAAATTGCATTGCAATATGCATCTGGTTTGGTAACAGATGGTGAGCGTTACAATAAGATTATCGATATTTGGTCTCGTACCAATGACCAAATCGCAAAAGCGATGATGGATGGCTTAGGTTCAGAAACAGTGACAGATGCTGAAGGAAAAGATGTTGAACAGCAATCCATGAACTCTATCTACATGATGGCAGATTCTGGAGCGCGTGGTTCAGCAGCTCAGATTCGTCAGTTAGCGGGTATGCGTGGTTTGATGGCAAAACCAGATGGTTCTATCATCGAAACACCGATCACAGCGAACTTCCGTGAAGGTCTCGACGTACTTCAATACTTTATTTCGACGCATGGTGCACGTAAAGGTCTAGCGGATACGGCATTAAAAACAGCCAACTCAGGTTACTTAACACGTCGTTTAGTGGATGTAGCACAAGATTTAGTTGTTGTTGAAGAAGACTGTGGTACCAAAGAAGGTATTAGCATGACGCCTATCATCGATGGTGGTGATGTTGTTGAACCGTTAGGTGAACGTGTTCTGGGCCGTGTTATTGCTGAAGACGTTATGACGACGGATGGCAAAAACATTGTCTTAGAAGCTGGTGTCCTAATGGACGAAAATATGGTGACCTTGCTAGAAGAAAAAGGCATCGATGAAGTAGTCGTACGTTCAGCGATTACGTGTGAATCACGCTATGGTGTGTGTTCAGCGTGTTATGGCCGTGACTTAGGTCGAGGACATCGCATTAATGTTGGTGAAGCTGTGGGTGTTATTGCAGCACAATCAATTGGTGAACCAGGAACACAGTTAACGATGCGTACCTTCCACATTGGTGGTGCAGCATCAAGAACAGCGGCAGACAATTCTGTTGCCTTGAAATTCAAAGGTAATATTCGCTTCCACAATATCAAGCACGTACAAAATGCCAGCGGTAAATTTATCGCTGTATCACGTTCAGGTGAGTTACATCTGATTGATGACAATGGCCGTGAGCGTGAGCGTTATAAGATTCCTTACGGTGCTGAAATTTCAGTGGCTGACAATGAAGCTGTCGATTCTGGCCAAGTAGTTGCGACATGGGATCCGCATACGCATCCAGTTGTAACGGAAATGAATGGTAAAGTAGAAATCAAAGATTTGGTTGAAGGCGTCACAGTCGACAAACAGGTCGATGAAGTGACAGGGTTAACGAGTTTGATTGTACGTGATCCAAAACAGCGTAGTAGCGCTGCTAAAGATATGCGTCCAATGGTCAAGCTGGTTGACGATGAAGGCGGAGATGTCTTTATTGTTGGTACCGACATACCTGCACAATACTTCTTACCCGGCGGTG
>Ga0206130_10007243_pt1 | contig 12352 bp, 13 predicted proteins | sample Helgoland_Spring_9_FD_148637 | JGI IMG/M metagenome (GOLD analysis project Ga0206130, IMG submission 148637) | Pelagic subsurface seawater microbial communities from Kabeltonne, Helgoland, North Sea - Helgoland_Spring_Bloom_20160512_1 | ecosystem: Environmental > Aquatic > Marine > Epipelagic ...
ATATCGTGCTGTTTCATTTGCCCTATTATATAGCCAGATACAGCAAATTCCACACATGAAATATTTATAAAGAGGATTTATTAATCTACCATATCAGCTATTAGCTTAAGCTCTTCGATATCGTAGGTTTTTACCGTAGGCATCACGGTAAAAAATAACTTGTCAAAAGATTTTATCTGTTCTGGAAACATTTTTTCAATAGTTGGCTTTATATTTAAATAAATATACATGTAATGATTTAGTGTTTTCTTTTTTGCAAAAGCCCCATAAGCAAAAAAATGAAAAATGATTTTGCAAACCAGATCTTGAAATATAAGCACTCTATTTAATTCCCTTTTCGATTCAAAGTTTTTAATGAAAGTTTTAACGTCTAAATCGCCGAGTATTCTGGAGTGCTTATGGTATTTAGATAAGAATTCTTTAACTTTTTTATCGCTATAATAGAGGCCAGTATTATTTATTACTTTTAATAAACTATAATAAATATCTGAGACGTGGCTATGTTCTAAATTTATTACTTTTATATATTCGGATTGATAAAGGATATTGGAAAATTTTAAATTAGAGTGGCACAAAACGGGGATATCCTCTTGGTATTGGATTAAAAAATCTTCTCTAATTTTCAAAAATAAAGCCTCCAGATCATCAAATGATAAATCTACTAGTTTTTCAAAAACAGCCACTTCTTTGGGGTTTAGTTTTCCTTTAACAGAGAATATAGATTCATTTTCTTTAAATCTATCCTCAAAGGAAGGAATGTTTTCAATACTACTTTCGTGGACCGAGTCTAAAACAGCAGAGAATGTCCCCATATTATAAATAAATTCATCTATCCCTAAATTTTCAAAATTACTTCCATTTTCCCACCTAGTAAGTAAAAATTCTACTCCATATTCTTCATCTAGTCTATAATCTAAAACCTCTGGGGAAAATAAAGAAGTTATTGATTTTAAGGCTTGGTTTTCTGTTTTTAATTTTTTGTTTTCTGGGTCTAAGCTTATTTTCAATAAATACGTGCCAGTTGTAGTTGATACAAAATAACTATTATAGAAAAAATTACTATTTACAATTTTTACTTCAGGCTCCTGTTCATTTTGCGGTTGATCTAGGGGGCGGCCATCTTTATCTTCGGTAGGGCATCCGTCTTCGGTAGGGCATCCGTCTTCGGTAGCGTCTTTATCTCCGTGGTAAACGACCCCTTCATCTTCGTGGTAAACGACCCCTTCATCTTCGTGGTAAATAAGCTCTTGAGGAATCTCAAGTCTTAAATTTTTAAGATACTTAAGCACCAAAGACTTTTCAAAGTCAGATGGTTTTTCTCCTGTATTTTTTGGACTTGAATCGACTAAAACATAATTTTTAAATCCAGCTTGTTTTTCCATATTATTATAATAAACAAAAAAGGCGGTATTTCTACCGCCTTTTGTTTTAGATCTGAGTCTTACCCATTGAGAGCGTTTCAAGGCTCGTCTTAGCGAATTTTCGCATTACACTTGCGTTTCGATCTCGAACCACCACATACTTAGGCGTCTCGCGCACAAATTGTGCGTTAAGTGTTTCTCCTTGCCGAGTGGTGAGGCCAAAAAAACGGCCCTTACTTGCGCTGATTGCTTTTACAATACGGTTTGTCTTATTCATTTTGTTCATTTTATTTATTTGTTAAAATCCTATTCTTCCAGAAGAAGGTATATTTTTATTTTGTTTGATGTTTTCTTTTGGAGTGTTTAGCTTACTTGCAAATATATCATATATAGTCTCCATGTCAACATTAAAAACTTTATTTTCTAAACTTTTTCCCCATTTTTGTATGATCTTAGAATACTTCTTTTCTAATTTGTCATACGCAGGAGTTTGTTGAAAATCTTGATCAGATAATTTTGCCTCCATATCTTTTGCTTTTTGAGGTCGCACAATGTTTATTTTTTTTGTTTTTGCTCCCGATTCATCTAAGATGTCAAAAGCTTTGTCTGGAAATTTTTTATCACTTAAATAAATATCACATAGTTCTACAATTTTTTCTACTAATTCGTCCGTATACCCTACTTGGTGAAATTTTTCATAAGACTTCTTTGCTGTTTTTAACAATTGAAAAGCTTCTTCCTTAGTTGGTTCACAGATATCTATCTTTTCAAACCTGCGATTTAAAGCTGAATCTTTTTTGAAAAAGCGATCATATTCATCTTTCGTAGTAGCCCCAACACAAGATATGTTTCCTCTTGATAAGGCTGGCTTCAATATATTAGCAAGATCCAAACTACCCTCCGAGCTGCCAGCTCCGACTATAGTGTGAATTTCGTCGATAAACAAAATATAGTGATCTTCTTTCGATAAGTGGTCTAGAATCTTTTTTAATTTTTCTTCCATCTGCCCTCTGTAAATAGTACCAGCTAAAACAGAAGTAAGATCCAAGCACAGAATTTCTTTATGGAGCAAAAGATCTGGGCATTCTCTTTTTATAATTTTTTCTGCCATACCTTCTACAATGGCCGTTTTTCCTACACCCGCTTCACCGACCAGAATGACATTGCTTTTGTTTCTACGAAGCAGCACTTCAAAAATTCTTTCAATTTCTTTATCTCTACCAAAAATTTCAAACTCATTTTTTTCAGCTATTTTTTCATTCAGATTTTCGCACCATGCCTCCATTTCAGACGAAGGAGTTTCTTGTTGTTTCCCATTTGAACTAATAGTCGATGGAACCTTTTCTCTAGGAATACCTTCTTTTATAATTTCTTTTAAATCGTCAACAAGCTTGGATAAGTCTACATCTAAATGAGTCAAAAATTCAGCAATTTCTACTCTAGTACTGAGTATGGAAACCAATATATGATCTATGCCAATAAACTCATCTTTGAGTCTGGACGCTAGTTTTTGTGAGTTCTCTAAGATTTCATATATCTCTGGAGCAAATATAGACTTTTTTCTTTTTGGCTCTTTATAAGATGAAATAGCGTGTTCGATACCCTTCGCAACCCCATCTTTAATTAAGTCATTAGAGGCAAAAGCAAAATCAATACTACTGTGCGTTAATGTTAATATAGATAGTGTTAGGTGCAAGTCTATAACCTTGAGGTGGCCAAAGTCTTTGGCAATAGAGACTGAATCTTTAATTGCTTTTTTTGCAGAAGGAGTGAGGTTAAAGTTAGATAAGTCCATTATTTGATTTCAGATAGTTTTGTGTAGATTTTTTCGTCAAGAATAGAAATTCTATCCCCGAAAATGACATCGTCGCCTTTGCTTCCATAGATAAAAACAATTTGATCTTCTTTTGGTTTTTTGCCTCCATTATTTATATAATTATCTAGTGTGGCAGCTCGCCTGTTATTCATAAGCATGAAATTAATTTTACCGAAGTCATCTTGCACTTCTACTCTCATGTACTTATTCCCCGCCGCGCTTGTTCTGGAAATACAGTCAGTGACCACGCCGACAAGTTTTACTCTGTCATTATTGTTTATTGATTTTAATTCAAGACTATTATTTAAGTCCCCAGAGTCCTTGAAGACGTCTTTGATTTGAGTGGAGTGGCTATAGCCGAGATACTTGCGTTCAAAAAACCAGTTCGCAAACTTGAGGTGATCCTTGTTTTTGTCGTAAATTTTTCTATAAGAAGAGTATTTTCTTTTGAATGTTTCAAAACGGGATGGCTTCATTATTAGTTTAGCGTCATCGGCAACCAAGCTGTCTTTGACAATAGAATGAATAGCTTTTAAAACGTCGTGGTCGAACTTTTCGCCAAGCTGTATTATATTGCGCTTCTCTCTTTCAGTTAGGATGTTAAAAGATTGAGCTTCCAATACCAAGCGACAACGGTTTGGTATGGCTTGATCATCATCGCAAAAGGAATCCATCATGCCTCCTTGAATCAATCCAGACAGAACTCCGATATTAACTCCAGCTTGCTTTGCTGTTAGGAAGATGTCGTATTTGTTTTGATTCGTTTCTTGAGCTTTTCTAAACTCCACTAAGCTTTCTAGTGTTTTCTCAGACACTCCCTTAATACTGTTAACGCCGAATCTGATGTTTCGACCCTCTTTCTCAAAATACACATCAGATTTAGATAGGTCGGGCGGTAGCAGCTTCATGTTGAATAGGCAAAGTTCTTGGTTAATTAACGCTATTTCTGCATGAGAGTCTGGCTCGTGCTTTGTCATCTTTAATAAACTCAAGAAGAACTCCTGTGGGTATTTGAACTTTAGATAAGTTGTTATTGCAGCTAAGATAGCATAACTAATTGAGTGCGATTTATTAAACGAATAGTTGGCTGAGTCTTCTGCTACTTTCCATAAGACATCTCCAACTTGGCTATCTAGGCCGTTTTCTTTGATCTTGTCCTCAATTTTAATCTTCCAAGCAGCCATCTGGTCAACTTTCTTCTTACCCACAATACGTCTCAGTTGCTCTGATTCGTCTAAAGTAAAGCCTACCTTAACGGCCATTTTCATCAACTGCTCTTGGTATAGTGGAATACCACCAGTGTAAGAGAGAATGTCGTCAAAATATTCATTAACAGACTGGAACTCGCCAGTACTGGTATAATCTCCATACACATCAAGATAGTCAAGTGCGCCAGGGCGAGCAATAGCAACAACAGCTGAAAGCTCCTCCAAATTTCTTGGAGATATTTTTTTGCATACCTTGAAATTTGTGTCTGCTTCAATTTGAAACAACCCCTTCGGGGCTTCAACATTTTTAAAGTTTTCATAAATTTCTGGTAGCTCCACGTCTATGTCTTCCATATTGATACCTAACTGTTTGCAGGTTTCATGCACGACCGAAAGAGTACGTAATCCAAGGATATCGAACTTAACCATCAGAGATGCGACATCGTTCATGTCATAAGCTGATATAAGATCGCCATCACTTGTCCTCTGCATTGGCATAATTTCTTCAATATTATAGAAGCTAATAGCGATACCTGATGGGTGAACTCCTGTGTTTTTATTTAATCCTTCTAACTTTTTAGCTATTTTGAATACTTTTGGATTTTTATCTGCAAATTCTTTAAATTTTTCACTCTCTTCGTAAGCTTTATCTAACTTAGCTACCTTGCCGAATTGTTTTGGAATATGAGTTCCAATACTGTTTACATCGTCTTCCGACAACTCTCCGACAATCTTACCACACTCTTTTATGCATAGCTTACTGCTCAAAGTGTTCAAGGTGAGAATTTTGCAAGTTCTACCTTCGTGCTTTTTCTCAATATACTTGATGACCTCTTTTCTTCGGTCATAAGAAATATCATTATCGACATCAGCCAGAAGCGATCCGTCGAGATATGTAATACCATCAGATACTATTTGTTTGGCTCGGCTCTTAGATACAAATCGCTCAAAAAACAAATCGTACTTAATTGGGTCAACATTTGTGACGCGAAGAAGATACAAAACCAGTGAGCCAGCAGCGGAGCCACGACCTGGGCCTGTGGGTATGCCACTTTCATGACAATAATTAAGAACGTCCCAGTTAAGTAGTATATACTCAACAAAACCAAGCTCTTTTAAGACAGTAAGCTCCATCTTCACCCTGTCGTAATACTTTTGCTTATTATCTAAAGAGTCAATCCCTCTATCTTTCACGCCCTTTAAGCAAAGCTTTCTTAGGAGATCAAAATTAGATGTGCTAGTAGGTATACCTAGTTCTTTGTAGTATTTCTCATCTACTTCGATTTCGGGTAGTCTCACCCCTACTGGCATAGGCTGGTTGTATTGCTTTAATTCTAACATATACCTTTATTATAGGCATACTCTTTAAAATTGCAAGCTAAAAGTACTTATTAAATGGAACAAAGATATTCAAAAGAATTCTAATGGTTTTTTTAAATTTTGGATGCTTCACAGCCACTTTAGTACAAAAAAGCATAACTGGGTACGCGTAATACTTAATATAATTTATAAAAAAGATATTACACATTAGTTTATTGCGGATTTTTGCGGTTCGATCAAACTTATCTTTTGTGGCTTTGGCTTGTTTTTTTCTTGCTATATTATCTGTTGATTCTACAGAGATGCAGCAAACTTTTTGCAAAACACCGTCGGAAAAAGACAATTCAAATACGACACTCCAGTCTTTATCAACAACATCTATGCCCATGTGAGGGCGAATTGTAATTGACCCTTGGAAATCTTCATCCATCCAATACTCGCCTTTTTTCTTGATTGACATTTTTTGAGAAACCTCATTATTTCCCACGTATTCATACTGTTCAAAATGCTGAGATTTGAGGTTACCCTCTAGGGAAACTAGATAATTTGACAATGACCCATCTAAATTATCCGTTTTAAAGGAATTTAGACGCTTGATTATAGAAACAACCTCTTTTGGTAGGTTTATTTTGCCCCACTCAATGGTTTGGATGAATTTTTCTATACTCTCAAATGAAACAATATCGTGTCTTCTCATAAGATGTATTACACCGTTATATATCCAATTCCCAGATCTGTTTTTGAAAAATTTCAAAATTCTTTTCGATATCGTACAAAGCATCATGCAGTTGATTTTCATCAAAAGGAATATCGTAATGCTGCAACAAGAACTTCTGATTAGTCTTTAACTTCCTTTCTCTATAATTTAGGTATCTTAGCTGCCAAGTTAGAAACTCGTCCTTGTCGGGCGTCTTATTGCCCTTAGCAATAGCTGTGGCGATAGCCTTCGTATCGAAACACCTACTAGCGAAAGAGTAATCCATTTTTAGATTCAGGTTCCGAGCAATCACGCCCAGCATATACAAATCATACCCCAAGATATTTTGACCGACGACAATAACGTCATCTTGGTTAATCAACTCAATAAACTCTTTGAACACAGCAGCTGGATCTTCAGCTTTGGACTCGTAGTCTCGCCTGTCGAACCCTGTGATCCGAGCAGCACCATCTGAAACGTTCAAATCGTCCCATTTTAGAAATCTATTGTGTTTCTTCGTTATTTTTTTGCCAGTAGCTTCGATATAAGCCAACTGCCAAGGTTTTGACGACACAAGGTTTAACCCTTCGGTTTCGGTATCAAAGATAACATATTTTTGATCGAATTTAAATCTAAGTAATTCTTCCATTATTTATTTAGTTCGTCAATGTAAAATGCAACGTCTTCCGCAGTCTCTTTAGAAACTCCTTCGGAGCTACCAAATGTCATAGTGAAGTTATAATGCCTGTTATTTACAATAGCTGTAATCGGGGCGTCCATATTATAATCTAATAATATCTTGATTAATTCTTTAACTGTTAAGCTTTGTTCCATAATTATTTGTCCTCCTTCCATGCTTCTACGCAAAAACGATCACTGCCAAAATGGTCAAGTCGTGGATTAGATAAACTGGCTTGCCTACCAGGCTGACGATTGCAGATGCATTTGTATGTTTGAAACGCTTCAACATCTTCTTTATTTTCATAATAAATAGATTTGGCTTTTGTTATTCTTTTTTTAGGGCTGATGCTCGTGTACTCCTTAACTTTTTCTTTGAGTAAAAAGTCAAAGGGGAGATTATTGTCTTCCATAATAAAATCCATCTCGTCTGGCAGGTGCGGCATACAGTTGGCAAAACTAGTAAGGTTTTTATGTAAGAATGAATCATAAAATGGGATTGCAAACTTTAGATTATCGTAGTCGAACCAAGGCGTTTTTAATTTTTTACTGGAGCTTTCGGTATGCAACTTGTATAGATCCTTACATCCTTCATCTCCATCTGCAAAAGCCAACACCTTACTTTCTGATTCTTCGTTTTCATCATCGTTGTATATAGATACGCGAAGGCCGAACTTAAGACGACCCCCAAACGAGCGAAAAGCTTCTGGAAACCCAGTCATAGAGTCTTCTACTATGAAGACATCTTCAATCTTGTTATCTGTACAGATGCGATCAATATCATTGATTCGCAAAATACTGCGACCAATTGAAAAATGAGTTTTAAATAATGGAATCATTTAGCTACGCTATTCTATTAATATCGCTTTGTCAAGTGTTTTGGGCAACCTTCATAATATTTTACTTCGTGACTACCACCTTCTGGAACCATCTCCTTATCGAAATCATCTTGGAAGCATGAAGAAGCAAATTCTCCATCTTTGTTTTTAATTTCGACGTAGAAAAAATCAAACTTATAAGGGCAATGCCACATCACAGTGCCATCTTTTTTGAGTTGTCCTTTTTCTTTCGCAAAGCCGCATTGAAGTTTGCCGCCGAAGGAGCCATCGGAAGGGAAGCCTTTATCTAAAGCAAAGTTAGCCACTGCATCTTTTTCATCAAAATTCTCCAAATAACCTTGGATTGATGCCAATTGCAATTCAAAACCTTCTAGATCATCTTCTTCAATAGGCTCCATCTTCATTAGCCCGTTTTTGTTTAAGTCAAACTTTAAAAACAAGAATTCTGAAGTTCTATTTACGTATTCTGGAAATAGGTGTTTAATAGCCAAGCAATACATATAGTCTTGCAGGTTGTCTTCTTTTTCTTTGCCTTCAAACATCTTCTTGCTTGTTTTGTAGTCTCGGATAATAGCTATCTTTTTATCCTTATACAGAAAGAGTTGGTCAATAAAGCCTCGGATATGGTATCCGTTTTTCTCAATGTCAAAATCCAACTCGGCGTGAGCTTCGTCTGGAACACCCAAGTCTTCCCCGTGGAAATTACAGCCAAGACCATTGAGAATCATCTCTTTGATCATAGTCATGTTGTCTTCGTCTGTAACCCCTAGTTCTGTAGCATCTGACATGATCAAATCTTTGACAGCTTTAGCGGCAAAAGGATCTTGAGCTTTCACAACTTTATTAAAGTGAGTCTTCGTCTTTTCCTTTGAAAGGAATTCAAAAACATTGTGACACACAGTGCCTCGTCTGGCCCCATCATTATTGGTGTCTGGTAGCTTTTGCTTGTATTTTGTCCAGTAGATCCAACTACACGATTGCGCCGTCTTAATGCGACTTGCTGATAATTTAACTTCCATTTAAAATTTTGATTAATTTTTTGCAGTGAGTGTTTTTTGATAACGCCTCGTTTGATTTAATTTGCTTCAAGATATACTGTTGAAATTTGTCATCCCCTAGGCTCCATTTATTACATCGGTCGTACCATTCTGTAAAGCCACTAAGTTTACCTGTATCGGATTCTAGCATATCTCCGAAATCATTACATAGAGGTGGGTTTATTTTAATCACAGAAAGATCAAACACGGAAGCCAATTTTGAAGCTATCTTAATTGACGCCAAGGCTCCAGAGTTTGTTTGCTTGGTGTTATCATTGTTTGTGGCTATAATAATCCTATGAAGATCAAAGGAATTTAAATAAGATATAAGTGTTGGCGAAGCGTCAAGACCAAAAGTAACCAATACGTTTTTAAAACCAGCTTCATAGAGAGCAAGGCAGTCCCCGATACTCTCCACTAAGATAACTTCGTTAAAGTCTTCTATCGGCTTGTGAGAGAGCTGGTGAGGGTAGACCCATCCACTCTTACGCCCCATGTGTTTCCATTTTGGAATATGTTCATCGTTAGTAACTGAGCGACCAGAAAAGCCATGAATTTGTCCATCTAGATTATGGATGGGAAAAACTATACGGCGGTACATCTTACCTCCCCCAGCGTAGCCGCATTTAAATTCATCTTGAGTAGATGAAGATATCCCCCTTTTCTCATAGAAGGTTTTCATTGGCAGTAGTTTTTCTAAATGTGATTCTGGATAAATTTTTTCCATTTCTATAACGTCTTCTTTCTTTGTTGTAAACCCTTTTTGGTCTGGATTATTGATCATATACTCTTTAAGAGCTTTAGGATCTTCTGTTTTTAAAGTCTCCTTGATTAGAGCGGCAAAAGGTTTTGCTTGGTCATCTCCGCCAAAATCCCTCCATACTCCAGAGTCTTTATATATTATAAGAGAAGTGTTCGTTTTTCCATTGCGGAAGGTTGCGCGAGTTCTCCAGTGAGAACCGCAATCTTGCAAGCTGTAACCTAACTTTTCTAATGAATGTTTGTATTCGCTCATAGATCATCGAAGGATGGAATGTTGGAAGAATCACTTGAGACCAAATCGCCCCCATTATTTCTGAAGTTCATAATGTCTCGCAAGTCTCCACACTCTGTGATATTAAAATTATGGAACGAAAGGTTCATAAAATTCTTCCGAAGAGTGTCGTCTACCTGTACAGGCTCTACTGCCCCAGCAATATCTTTACCTAAGTGTCGGGACTTAACATTGATTAATTTATGAGTTCCGAACTGAGGGCCTTCTTCTGCAATTTCATCATTTGTTTTTTGACGAAGAATAAACATATGCGAGCAAAATTGCGTGATTCGGTCTGAAAGAGAAACAATAGATTCGTCGTCAACGATATTAGCGCTTTGTCTATTAGTTGTAATCCCGCTTCTGTTGGATTGCACAGAAGTAATCATTGGTATCACTGGATTGCCGTCTTCAAGTATTTCTTTTTGTATGCATTTTTTAAATTTGTCTACCATTTCACCAACTGTTTGCCATTCGCTTTTATTCCCGCCCCCGCTATCTGAAGAGGTTTTAATGTAGTCAAAGGAAAAAATCATTTTATTGCCTCGGCCAACTTTTGAGTAGTAAAACCTTTTAAGACTGTTGATCATTGAATCAACATCCATTCCACCAACATTGTAATAGTAGAATTTTAAATTTTTAACCTTCTTCCACACCGCCCTTACTTTTTGGACAGTTTCCGCTCCAGCCTGTCTCCACTTGCCGCTTTCTAGTAGATAGGATGGCACGCCAGATAGCGCGGCACATTGCCGAATAATCAATTCTTCTTTGCTCATCTCGCCATTATCAAAATGAAGAACTGGGACATCATATTTTGCTGAAACCTTGGTAGAGTAATCCATGCAGTATTGTGTCTTACCTACGCCAGAGCGAGCAACAATGACCGTGATATTTCCTGGGCGTAGAAGAGAGCCGTAGATATCATTGATTTTTTCGTGAGGCCCCATCATACCAAATTCTTCTAATGGGTTATTGCCACGCTCTTCAATGAAGTCTTCCATTCCTTCAAAAATGTTTTCTGGGACATCGGACCCAACTTCGAACATATTGATGTTTTCGTTATAAATCTGATCAGCAGACTCGATGATCTTTAGGTAAGGCATGTCCGCAGAAAGAGCCTTCATAGAATCAGAGATTTTCTTGGCAGTCTTGCTAATTTCCCTACGAACGCTGTACTTCTTTAGCTCCTTGATTGACGACTCAATCTTTTCTTCAGAGTGGATCTTGCGCATAGATAACGAGCGAACGTAATCTATCAATGAAATATTTTCTTCAAACTTAATCCCAAGATCTTGAATTCTTTGAACTAAGACAATATCGTCAATTTGCTCGTCTCGCTCAGAAGCTCTCTTTAGAACAGCGAACAGAGTTCTATGTAGAAGGGAATTGTCGTAAAAATCAGACTCTCCAATGAGGTGCATGAAATTAAACAGAACCTTTGGTTTCTGGATGAAGGCTGCTAGGACTTGCTTTTCTATTTCGAGGCTATATATCATATACAACGCATAATACATACGTCGTAGATATTGTCAAGGACTAATCTAGTTCTTCTTCTGCTTCAAAAATATTCTGAGAACATTCTTGAATATAATTTTCAATAGATTTTATTAATCCAGATTCTGTTATCTGTGATTCGCAATTTGTATAAATAATTGGAGTTCCATTCTCATCGCAATAAGCCATTATAAATCCTTTATAGCACTCCGCAGAGCCAGTTAGTTCGTATAATTGTCTTAAAATCTTATCTGGAAGCTCGAATTGCTTGAATTTTGGTTTATCCATGTAAATTATTTTACACTACCCCAAAAGTTTTGCGAAAAATTCTTCTGACAATTTGTCATCTGGGTATATTTGCAACAATTCTATCTTATTGATCTCGCAAAAATCCATTTTTTTATCATCTCTACGTATTTGACTCAAGAAATTAGCCCTAGTTTTATGAAAAAACTTAACAAACTGCAAGTGTTGCGCACCTTGCACTTCTATAGCTATGCCTTTGGTGTGGTTGTAAAAATCTAGAGAGAGTTGAGTGCCTACCACCTTAAATTCTTCGTACACAGCATCGTATTTCCAGTATTGATAAAGATACTTTCTAACTTCTGCTTGAAACTTACTGCGACACTTACCGTTCCACTTAATTTTGTACTTATGAGCGTTTCTTAAATCTTTTTCTTTTCCGTACAGGGTTTTAAATTTCATAAACGAGTAACCCTCCTGGTGCGCATCGTGGAGTGGCGTGGAGGGCGTTGTTAGGGTTATTTACACTAATTCTGTAATATTAGATTTAAAATAATTTATCAAAAACTCAGACAAACTTTTGTTTTCTTCAATAAAATTGAATACATTGGCTTCTCCATGAATTT
>Ga0206130_10007245_pt1 | contig 12347 bp, 12 predicted proteins | sample Helgoland_Spring_9_FD_148637 | JGI IMG/M metagenome (GOLD analysis project Ga0206130, IMG submission 148637) | Pelagic subsurface seawater microbial communities from Kabeltonne, Helgoland, North Sea - Helgoland_Spring_Bloom_20160512_1 | ecosystem: Environmental > Aquatic > Marine > Epipelagic ...
ATAATCTCCATCACTACTTACTTCTACAAAGGCAAGTTCTAGAAACCCATCTGCAAAAGCATTCTCAAAAACTGCAAAATCAAAGCCTGGCCCATTTGTAATAGGGGGATCAAAACTCAACAGTACTTGTCCTCCATCTCCTAAACTTAGCACAGAAGAACCGTCAGCTGGACCTAGCACAAATTCAGGTAATCCGACACTCACCACAGGGGAATCAGGGTCTGTTATATCTTGAGTACCAAGATTGAGTTCCACTGTTTTTGCCCAATTCATAAAAATACTACTATCCTTATGAATTGCAGTGGAGCCAGGTGTGCCGGCAGGTCCAGGAAATTGACAAAGACCAAAATTGACATTTACCAAAAGAATGCATGCGATTATTGTAGTCTTATACATATCACAAAAATAAAAAAAGGAGTGAATAATTATTCACTCCTTTTAATCCTGAATCCAAATAAACCTATCTGGAATAATTCAAGTGTCTCAATTTAAAGAAAGCTACATTTTGCTGAAGCACATAATAAGCACCAAACAAAACTGAACTATAAACCACATTCCCCATTAGTGTACCCTGCGCAAATGGCAAAGCAGCAGTGTAACAAGCAAGTAATCCAGTAATATCCTTTGAATAAATCGGATTAGATATAAATACGCCGAAATTAGACAACAAGAAGAAAATCAAACTTGCACCAAGGGCTCCACCTATCACATTGAGTACATTTACTTTTTTGGTATAGATAGCCATTCCAAATAAAGCAATTAGAACGTATGACGCATATTGCCATCCAAACCCACTATAAAACAAAGTGAATCCATCAAAATACTGCGCAAAAATCATATTGTTGATAAATATGTCACTAAGCCAAGTTGCTAACAAAGGAATCAATACTGCTAGCCATTTTTTCTCAAAATGTGCAGCACCAAATAAGCCAATCGCTGCTAAAGGCGAAAAGTTATATTGATGTGGTATCATCCTTGAAAAGGCAGCAACTAAAATGATCAGTGTTAAAAATCCAATCTGCAGATTTATCTTCTTATTCATACTTGAAATTCTTTATAGCTTCATGCTATGCTAATGGATTTATTCCATTTACAGATACAAATATAAAGGCTTCCAAACTAAAGTCCCTGCTTTAATGTATTTTTTTACTATTTCCTTATACAGATATTATTTACAAACTCCTTCATGAGCAATATCAATATCGTGACAAGCTGCAACACATGAATTCGAATAGGTTACTTGATCACAGCCACAAACCGGCTCATAGACGGACATACAAATACAATCTTCTTTCTCCACTCCAGGAGGACATGGCAGATCATCATTTGAGGAACATTCAGAAAAAAACATCAATAGGGAGAAAAAAAGAAATTGAATTTTCATAATCTACTGCATTATAACGTTTAAAAAATGACTTGGCATATATAATCTACGGAATCATGGAATAGGTTCTTCCCAATTCCTTCAGCACCTTTTGAAACTGTTCCTTAGATAAAGAAATTGTTGCACTATTATCGTTAGGGTGGAAAGTTACCATATCTGCCTGTAAAACCTCCTCGTGTAAAAACAATTCTACGAGTTTATCTTTATCATTCAATAAGCCAAATATAGATACTGAACCTGGTTCGACTCCTAAGTATTTTTGTAATCGATTAGCGGATGCAAAACTGATCTTATTTATACCTACCTGTAGAGCAAGCGCCTTCAAATCTACCTCCATATCTGCTGGAAAAATCACCAGAAAGTGCTTGTTACCTTTTTGATTCCTAATAAACAAGTTCTTACAATGAAGCCCATCAATAGTCATTCTGGTTTCTCTAGCCTGTTCTACCGTAAATACTGGATCATGCCGAAACAACTTATAACTTATATTATTAGACTCGAGGAATTCAATTACTGTATCCATATATATAAAAGTATAAAATAAAAAAAGGTGCTTCGAAACCGAAGCACCTTTTTTTTTCCAAAAGTATAAATTACTTGTTAACTACAAGACGCTTAGTAACAATTGTGTTACCTGCCTTTACGTTTACAAAGTACATTCCGTTTACAAGTCCAACAGTTGAAACTGGTACAGTAACAACACCGTTTTGGTTGTTCAACACAGTTGTTGAAACCAATTTACCTGAAACATTAACTACATCGATTGCAACATCAGAAGCTTCCTCAAGTGTAAGCGTAAGTGTTGCATCAGCTGCAGTCGGATTTGGAGATACTCTTACTGACTCAACATTGATTACTGTTTCTTCAGCAGAAAGCACATAATCAAGTGTTTCTTGGTACCCTTGCTTCCATGCATTTACAACGTTACCAGAACCATCTAGTAATACGAAGTTGATGTAAACATTATCGTTATTCTGAATAGTATTTGGCATAGTCGTAGCAGCAAAGTAGTGCGTAAATGACTCACCTGCAGCGATAGAGATAGTTGCATTTTCTCCTGCAAATCCTCCGATCAAACCACGACCTACTTCATTGTAAACCATTTCAGATGCTGGAACTGGAGAAGGTTGTGCAGAATACCAATCTAATGGATAAGCTGCGCCAGATCCTGAATAAGCATTTACTTGAGCATAACCGCTTGAAGTACCTGTTACACCATCCTCAGTAATAATTCCGATCAATTTGTATGAACCGTCCATATCAACATTAGCGTGTACTTCTACAGCAAGTGTCAATGAACCTCCATCGTTAGTAGCACCAGCTCTCAATGTAGCAGGAGCAACTTCTTGAGCTCTTGCCAAAACAGGAGCAATAAGTGCAGATGGATCAATCTCTTCATTTCTTTCGAATACAGCAGAAGGGTAACCTGAGATTAAACCTCCTAAACCTGAATCATATGCATTATCAGCCATTGGATCAGCGTTGTGCACTGCAACACCAACAAAGTGTTGATCAAAACACTCCTTAAGTAGATCCATAAATGCACCTCCTCTTGGACACCAAGTACACCATGTACCTGTTGCTTCCTCAACAAGAACACCTCTGTTTTCTGCTAATTCATAACCTGTAACAGAAAAAGAACTTGTTACATCAGAAGAACCATTGTCAGTTCCACCATTAACACCTACGATTTCAACTGTAACGTTTGAAGCAGCAGCAGATGCAGTAATCAAATCAACAAGATCTACTCTAGTTGAACCACTTAGTGGAGCTACATTTAGACCAGAAACTGTAACATTCTCTGTAACACCATCAACAGTAACTGCTAACTCAATGTCAGTAAGAGCAGCAACACCTGTATTAGAAATGTTGATAAGGCCATCTACTGTGTTACCTACAAAAGTAGCCGCTAAACAAGATGAAGCAGCAGATGTGATAGATACGATATTTGCAGCAACATTGTCAAATGCAATATCATCTATGCAAAAACCATAATTCCATCCTTGACCATCGTCATATCCGAAAGCGATATAAACGTCCATACCCGCATAGTCAGCAACACTAGCAAAACCATCAGTCCAATCAACATCGCCACCAGCAGTAGATTGAACCAAGTTTGCAATCTCTGCAAAGTTTACTCCATCAGTTGAAACTAAAACTTTAGCAGTTTCATCGTCACCATTGTAATCTCCATCAATGAAGTAGTACTGAAACGTAATTGCATTCATATCAGTAGGAACAGTAACTAATGGAGAAACTGCATAACCACTAAGGTCAACGCCACTTCCAGCACCATCATCATTCACACTAATATATGTAGTGTGTGCTGGTGGATCAAAATATTGACTAGCAATATCAGTTGAAGTACCCTGTACCCATGCAGCATCAAGCGACCATGTTCCAGAGATATCACCTTCAAAATCCTCAGTAAACTGAGCGAATGCAGTTAATGAAACTGCACATACGAATAAAAAAGTAAAAATATTCTTCATATGAAGTTCTTTAAGTTAGAAAGTTTGGTTAGTTGATTTCAATCATTAAGATATTGCAATATTACAAAAGTGCAGGGTATAAAGAATAATCTTTAACAACAAGTTTTTCTTTTAGGAGTAAAATTGTCTAATTTTTAGCACTTTCTACAGCCACAATAGAAATATAATTGCCTACAATATAAGTAAATACGAATATCCTTCTGTTCTCAATTTATAATATAACCAATTAGTAATGAATAAAAAACCTAATATGGGTAGGTTCTATAAGATTCGTGTAAAATTCAAGAATTTGTATACTTATTGATACCTTCCTTGTATGTTTCTAAGGCACGATTTCGAGCTTCAGAATGCTCAATAATAGGCTGCGGATAAGAAAATTCATTAAGGTCTTTAACCCATTTTTTTATGTAGATTAGATCTTTATCAAACTTTTTAGTTTGAGTGTAAGGATTAAATACTCTGAAGTAAGGGGAAGCATCACAACCTGTACCTGCTGCCCATTGCCAGTTTCCATTGTTACTAGACAATTCAAAATCCAATAATTTTTCTGCAAAATATGCCTCACCCCATTTCCAATCGATTAGCAAATGTTTACACAAAAAGCTTGCCACAATCATCCGAACACGATTATGCATAAGGCCAGTCTCATTCAATTCTCTCATACCAGCATCTACTATTGGATAACCTGTCTCCCCAGCACACCATTTTTTAAACTCTTCTTCATTATTGCGCCATTCAATTCCATCATATTTCGCTCTGAAGTTAGAAACCACAACATCTGGGAAGTAATATAAAATAACCATGAAAAATTCTCTCCAAATCAATTCAGAGAGGTAAGTCTCATTTCGCTCTAAAGCTTTTCGTACTAAAAACCTAGGGCTTACCATCCCAAAACGAAGATAGACAGAACTAAAACTACACTTATTTACTGCAGGGAAATTTCTATTCTCCTCGTAATTATCAATGTTCTTTAAGATTAATTCTGGAAGCACAACAACTGCCTCCTGTATACCTAACTGGGTTTTTGAAGGAAAGTCTGATTTTAATTTAGCTAGAGCATCCAACTTTCCTTCTGAAGGAAAAGACTTATAATCTGATTCCTCAAGAGTTGCCAACCAACGGCGTTTAAATGGAGTAAAAACAGTGTAAGGTTTGGTGTCTGGCTTCAAAACCTCTCCTGGAGCAAAGATCACCTGATCCTTGAATGAATTGAAAGAACTACCCTGCTCCTCTAATTTTATTTTTAAGGACTCATCTCGCTCTCGAGCATAGGGCTCATAATCTTCATTGGTATAAACCCCAAGGCAGGAATGCGTTTTAGAAAGTTCTAAAATCAAGTCTACCGGGTCCCCTTTCCTAACTATGAGATTTGACCCATTGGATGTGTAGATCGCTTGTAACTTTGATAATTCGTTATAAATCAGATTAACCCGCTTATCATTGGCGGGAAGTTTATCCAATATGTGCTCATCAAAAATAAAAACAGGTATGACCTCATGACCACTGCTAAGGGCATGGAAAAGTCCAATATTATCTTCAGTTCTAAGATCCCGTCTGTGCCAAAAAAGTATTTTACCCATTATTATAGATTTAATATGCTATACAAGTTTTATTAAATTTAGTTTTTACAAAAGGCATCTTTACCCTTTTGTAAACTAAATCGTACGTATAATTGTATAGAGAATTAGAATAATCATTAGAAGCAAGTGAGACTAGAAGAAGAACTTAAGCAAAGAAAACCGTTCAGAGATGAGCGATCTAAACTAATAGTAAACACGATTTACACAGGCCTTTGGTTTAATGGAATGCTGTTAGATACATTGAAAAAATTCAATATTAACGACCAACATTATAATATCCTCAGAATCCTAAGAGGTAGACACCCTGAACCTGCATTAACCATGGAAATTAAAGAAGTCCTTGTAAACAAACGTGGGGACCTAACGAGGCAACTTGAAAAATTAGTCAATCTCGGATTTATAGAACGGGAAATAAACTCCGATTGCAAGACACAAATCTTTTCATATATCACAAAAAAGGGATTGCAAACACTGGATGAAATCCATAAAATCCACGACTATAAAGATACATATAGTACTATCACTGAGGAAGAAGCTAAACTTGCAAATGATATCCTTGATAAACTAAGAGGGTAACAATATTGTTGTATATTTGTAATTACAAATAATTCAACATATGAAAATATTAGCTTTTGCTGGAAGTAACAGCAGTACCTCAATCAATCACATTTTATTAGAAATTGTAAAAAAAGGAAATTCTGATTTGGATATCGAACTTATGGATATTCGAAACATAGACCTTCCAATTTATAATATTGACATTGAAAAGGCAGAAGGTGCGCCAGAATCATTGAAAGATCTAATCAAAAAGATCAAATCTTTCGATGCAATCCTTCTCTCAATTCCGGAACACAATGGACTTCCCTCTGCATTTTTTAAGAACATCATTGATTGGTGTTCCCGAATTGATAATAAGTTCTTGGGAAACAAGCAAACCATACTCCTAAGTACCTCTCCTGGTTCTCAGGGTGGAGCAAACAATCTAGAAAAGATTGCGCCATTGTTTAAGTATTGGGGAGCAGAAATAACGGGTACTTACAGTGTTCCAATGTTTTATGATGCTGTAGATCCAAAAACTATGGAACTAGAGGATGCACACAATAAAGCAATTCGACTGCTTCTATCTAAACTGTATGTCCTAAACTAGGAACATCACTTTATTACAAGTTCACACTTAGCGCAGAGACTTAATGATCAAGTCTTCATTATATTCCGATGAAATAGGACTACTTTACAGAAAAAAAATATGGAAGAGGTTTTAGACTGTAATGGAAAAGTACTTCAATCAGGAGATACAATTGTAGTAACTAAAGATCTTAAAGTCAGAGGTACTTCAACTGTGATTAAAAGAGGTACAAAAGTGAAAAATATAAGACTCAATGGGAATCCTGGGGAGTTAGAAGGTAAAACGCCTAAAGTCAAGCACCTTGTGCTAAGGTCAGAATTTGTTAAAAAAGCATAAAAAAGATCCCTGCATTCAGGGATCTTTTTTATTTCCAAGCCCAATCTAGGTCTTGAATATACTTCTCCGGAGAAAAACCTGCTCCAAGTAGTGCATTAATGAACTCTTCCTTTTCGGAAACAGCACGTTTAGGCACTCCTAAACTTTGCCCATTATTCATAAAGATGAATAAATAATCAGCCGTCTCTTCTACCGAACTTATTGCATCTAGTGCAAAAACTGACTCCCCTGCCTTGCTACTCAATACACATTTTTGCTTTGTAGTCTCAACCTTAAGCTTATCCTCAAAATCAGACTTATGATTCTGATCAACATACTTTTCAAAGCTCTTCTGATGCATTCTACCATCAAATCTTGGAAGAAGTGTATACCACAATATTCCCATCGCAAGAAATCCTCCACCCATTAACAACATATCCTGATAAAAATACATCAGGGAAATCGGTAAGCAAACCAAAAAAGTTAACAATCTAGTCCTACTTCGACGTTTACGTAATTGAACATTCTTAGAGGCATTATATAAGTAATACTGTATATAATCCGTTCGATTCATTGAAAAATTTATCTGCATGTTTCTGCTAATTTAACCTTGACAAAGCTAATCCAATTTTTGAAAAAGCTACTGATAATTAGCCCAAAAATACATGCCTAATTACTCAATCTGTATTTATGAAGCATGTGAAAAATAAAGTTTAACTCTGTTCCAACCTCTATGACCTTATTTCGATACATCTCAGCGCTTTGACTTGTATCATCATAAATCTTTGGATCCTTATACTTTAGCGGAAATCTATATTTTGCACCAGGTACTAATGGACAAGCTTCATCTGCCTGATCACAAACCATGAAAGCAAAAAACGTACGATTTGGATTCGTTGCATCATCAAACAGCTTAGAAAAGTATTTCTTCTCTGGCTGATTTATCAAGAAATAGGAAGGATTCTCTTTATGCTCTTGAGTAGTAAGTTCAATACCGAAACTCGCCAAGGCTTTTATCATTCGAGGGTTGAAAGCAGTTGCCTCTGTACCTCCAGAAAAGGACTCAATTGGAAGATCGTAATGCTTCGCTAGAAGATCTGACAAAACCTCCGCCAACAATGAACGTCTAGAATTGTGGGTACATATAAATAACAATTGAACAGGATCTGAAAAAGAAATATCCGAATTCAAATTATTGGCAATGAGCAATAGTAAAGCTTTTCTAGCTCTAGATATTTTATTAAAATCGCTTAATTGTACATTCAAATCAAAAGTAGTAGCCACATGAAATGGTTTGGTGTTGTAATACTACAAATTACAATAAAAATCGAGTTCCTAATAACTGAATAACCAATAGAAAAGAAATACATATCACTTTTTCATATTTATTATCGACAATCAACCAATTTGTCAGATAGCATAAGTATTTATCATATAAAAAAATTTAATTTATGATAAATGCTGTATTTATATTCCAATCATAATAAACATAAATATGAGACCTGTCTATCTACTCGGACTATTCAGCTTTTTACTCCTTAAAAGCATGAATGGCCAAACCTCAATTGATCTAAGTATCAATTTAGGACCGGAATCAGAATTAACTTCAGTGCCACGCTCATTAGTAAACGGCACCGAGGCAAATTGCTTAGTCACAAATAATGGAGAAAATCTTGTAAGTAATGTGTATGTAGAATTCAATTATTACAAGCTACCTAATATCCAAAACCCTGAATTTACACTTTATTCCACTCCAACTGAAATTCCTGCAGATACAACAATTGCTATATTTTCCGTAAGCCCAATTTTCGTTGGTACTACAGGTCAATATCAATTATCGTATGTCATAAAAACAGATAAAGAAGATATTGACATTAGTGATAATGTTGCTGTCCAAAATATCCTGATCGACAATGAAATAGCAATGGACGATGGGGTTTCTGTTGCTACAATTGGTATTGGAAATGGAATTCATGGAGAAATCGGACAGGTATTCACAATTAACCAAGCCCAAAGTCTAGATCAGGTTGATATCTACCTAGAGAACATTACTGCGGTAATGACAGGTGAACCTGTAAGTATCAATGTCTATGAATTTGATGATGGGCCACAAGATTTATTCGTACAATCTGACACAGTATTGATAACTGGTGCTAACAATTCATGGGTATCGATTCCCTTTCCCGAGGCTACACATCTAGAGGCAGGGAAGTACATCTTTGCAGTCGTAGAAAATGATAAGAATCTAAATTTAGGTATGAGCGAAACCATTTTCACGCCTGGAAGCACTTGGTTTAGACATGACAATCTGGATTGGACTGATGCCCAAGCATTCAACTTCAATAAACCATTTATGATCAGACCAATCTTAAGTTCAACATGTCCTACAAATGCTCAAGAGAAGGCAGTAGAAAGTTGTGAATTCTATACAAGTGATAGTGGTCAAAATACTTGGTTTGAAAGTGGTATTTATGAAGAAATACTTCCTAGCTATAACTATTGTGATAGTGTAATCATATATGATGTGACTATCACTCAAGTGGATCTTGGCATCCAAATGTCCGATAATGTTTTAATCGTTCAGGAAGAGGAGGCAGATAATTATCAATGGTTTGATTGTAATAGTGGTGCATTGATACCTGATGAAACCAATCAAACTTTCACTGCTTCTAGTAATGGGAGCTATCAGGTCCTAATAAACAAAGGTGAATGTTCATTCTTCTCAGAGTGCCACACTATACTTTCTGTAGGAACTGTTGAAAGTACATTCAATAAACAGATTGAAATATATCCCAATCCAAATGATGGCCTTGTCAACATCAATATGAAAGAACCTCTTGAGCGTATTAAAATAAGACTACTTGATATTGAAGGAAAGAGTTATATGGAGCAAGAATACCAAAACACGCAGTTCATCTCTTTTCAGATTAATATACCACCAGGCACATATATCGTTCAAATAGAAGATGGGGATGGCAGGCAAGCCAGTCTAAAAATCATAAAACAATAAAAAAAGCCAGAGTTAAACTCTGGCTATTTTTTTTTAAATGTCGGAATGATCCCAAATAAAAGGGACTCGGATGTAACTTAGTTCTTAGTAGGATAAACTTGATCTTTCAGTAGGATGTTACTTAATTTTAAATAAATATATATGCTTGCAATAGTTAGATATATGTTTTTTCGATTATTAGCGGTTTCAATAGGATTATTGGCAAATAATTCTTCGTTATAACCAAAACAACTACTAATTAGTAATTTAAATCATGAATAAGTTATTAAAATCCTGCTCGATATTAATCCTTACAATAAGTAGTTTACTGTCTTTTGGACAAGTAGAATTGAGTAACATAGAAATTGTTAGAGATTCTTTTGGAGTCCCTCATATTTTTGCTCCAACAGATGAAGAAGTAGCATACGGTCTTGCCTGGGCTACTGCAGAGGATGATTTTGTAACTATACAACAACAGTTATTGCCGATCCGTGGACTTGCAGGACGAGTGAATGGCAAAAGCGGTGCAATATTTGATGTAGCAGTGCATATTCTCGACCCTGGCCAAATTGTTGACCAAGACTATGAATCTGAACTGAGCCCAAAATTTAAATCAATCCTTGAACATTATATAAAAGGTATCAATAAATATGCTGCACTTCATCCTGAAGAGGTACTTCACAAGGATCTTTTCCCAGCTACAACAAAGGATATTTTAAAAGCCCATGTTTTAGGCATGGCACTTTTGTCCCACGCAGACAAACCAATCTTTAAAATCCTAGGTGAAAATGCACTTTCTATGGGTATTAATGAAACAAGAGGATCAAACGCATTTGCGATCAACTCCAAGAAAAGTGCTGATGGAAATACCTACATGGCAATAAACTCACATCAACCCCTTGAAGGCTTAAACTCTTGGTATGAGGCTCATCTTTGTAGTGAAGAAGGCTTGAATATTGTAGGAGCAAACTTTGTTGGAGGAGTCTCGATTTTTCACGGTACAAACGAGCATATTAGCTGGGCTCATACCGTTAATCATGCCGATTTCGCAGATGTATATAAATTGGAAATGCACCCCACCAAAAAACATGTTTACAAGTTCAATGACCAATGGCTAAAACTCGAAGATTATCATACTAAAGCAAAAATAAAATTACTTGGATTTATTCCATTTGGCCTCAAGCAGAAATTCTATAAATCCGTTTTTGGGACTACATTCATTACCGAAGAAGGTGTTTTCGCACTTCGTATCACTGCAAACCAAACGATAAAGACAGCTGAACAGTGGTATCTTATGAACAAAGCCGAAAACTATGGAGCATTTAGAAAGGCTCTAGAACTTCAAGGTATTACTTGTACTAATATTGTGTATGCAGACAAATACGACAATATATTCTACATTTCTAATGGCCTTTTGCCAGTAAGGTCAAAAGATATGGATTGGAAAAAGATTGTTATAGGTACAAGCAGCGAAGACCTTTGGGACACCTATTACCCTATAGATAGTCTTCCTCAGGTCTTCAACCCCGCTGAAGGCTATGTCTATAATTGCAACCACAGCCCCTTCCTTTCTGCTGATAAAAACTCAAATCCTATGGAACATAAAATTCCTTCTACTATGGGTTATCAAGGTCCAGAAATATTGACAAATAGAGGGGAGCGATTCTATACCTTAATTAATAGCTATGATAAGCTTAGCTATGAAGATTTTAAGCAAATTCGTGCAGATAGATATTTTGAAAAACCCATGGGGTCCGCACCCAAACTAGAGGTACTCTTCAATCTAGATCCAAAAAAACACCCTTCGCTAAGTTCGTCCATCATTACACTACAAGCATGGGATAGAAACTTTAGCGGAAACAGCACAGAAGCCTCGCTTGTCATCCTGGTAATCAACCACCTCTTTAGCAATGGTATTTCGACGGAAGACCTTCATTCTGGAGACAAGTTGACTGAAGAAAAACTCATAGAGGCACTTAAATTTGCAGAAGATCATCTAACAGAAAATTTTGGAACAACAAGCCTTCCGCTCAACAAACTTCAAATCCACTCAAGAGGAGATACATTTCTACCTTTCGCTGGAGGTCCTGACGTAATGGCTGCCGTGTATAGTACAATCCAAGAAGATGGTACAGTGCGTCCTATCGCAGGAGATTCCTACATTCAAATGGTCCAATGGACAAAAGACGGCCCCATAATTGAAAGTATAAATGCATACGGAGCTTCAAACCATGAGGATAGCGCCCATCATACCGATCAAATGGAATTATTCACCAATCAGAAACTTAAACCTATGAGTCTGAATAAAGAGCTTGTTTATAAACAAGCAAAAAGGATCTATAACCCAAAATAAAATTATGGCTCAAGATCGATTTCTTGCCCTAAAAGACTAGAGGCTTTTTCGCGAATAACCTCTTGTACCGTGCGCCCTTCTATCTTACTTTCGAGCCAAGATATGATG
>Ga0206130_10007247_pt1 | contig 12346 bp, 11 predicted proteins | sample Helgoland_Spring_9_FD_148637 | JGI IMG/M metagenome (GOLD analysis project Ga0206130, IMG submission 148637) | Pelagic subsurface seawater microbial communities from Kabeltonne, Helgoland, North Sea - Helgoland_Spring_Bloom_20160512_1 | ecosystem: Environmental > Aquatic > Marine > Epipelagic ...
ACCTCCGAGCGCAACGCAGACCCGAGGCCAGTGAAGTGGCAGTTTACAACTGCCGACGCACGCATCAAACTACACAAGCTTTACCCGACTATTTAGATCTGTTCGACCACTAGACCGGCTGCCAAAAAAAGCCGAGCCGAATTGGATGGGTCTTCGGGGGGATATTCAAATCGCTCGCTTTCCTCGCGAGTCATCGATTTGCGGCCGCAAGGGCACGTTTGGCTCACTTTGATTTCATGATCCGGATGCCGTCCCATTCGCCTTTCGGCGGATTGGCCTTCAGGGCTTCGCAGCGATTGACGTAGGAACAACTGAGCATGTCCTCGGGATTGTCGTCTGTAGCTGGCAGATTTCATCTGCCGCACTCCGCAACCGCGCCCTGCACGGCCGTAGCCTTGCCTGCTTCAGTTTCCTCCAATTCGGCGCGAACCGCAGCGATCATGGCCATAAGATGCCGATTCTCTGCCTGAGCATGATGGAGTACGTTATTTCCGGCCTCTGTCTCGTCATCGTTACTGCTAGGGATTTGCTTTATGCGGGGTGTCTCTGAGGAGGATGTTGAGGAGATCGGAGAGGGGCAGGGTCACGGTTTTTTAAACTACGGTCGCAAAGGCGGGAGCACGACAAGCTCACGCTTGGGGAGATGGCCAAGCTCCTCTTCGACCTGGGGTGGCTGGCTGAGAAGTAGGACGGATGCGAGGAAGGAGCGGTATGGAAATTTTCCTCGCCAGTGGGTCGGGCGGGGCACAGTTTCCGGGCACTGGACGAGCACCCTACATCATCCTTCGGGGAATTGGTCGATGGTATCCAACGATCGGGGTGGTGTGTGCTTCCGGGTTTCCTTGAGAAGGCGGTTGCGGAAGAGCTTTCGGTGGAGAGCCTTGCTGCGTGGAAGGAGGGGAAGTTGCGCCGGGCGGGGGTCGGGAAAGGCAAGCGGCTGGTGATCCGCGAGGATGTGCGGAGCGATCATGTGATGTGGCTCAGGGATGGGGAGACCACGCTGTGCCAGCAGCGCTATCTCGACAGGTTGGAGGAACTGCGGGTGGCGCTGAACCGGAGGCTTTTCCTGGGGCTGATGGATTTCGAAGGGCACTTCGCGGTGTATCCGGAAGGGGGGTTCTACAAGCCGCACCTGGATCGGCACCGCGAGACGACGGATCGGATACTGACGGTGATCCTTTACCTGAACCCCGGCTGGGAGCGGGGCGACGGGGGGGAGTTGCGGATTTGGACGACGGCAGGGGAGCGGGAAGGGGATTTTGAACTTATCGAGCCGAGGATGGGGACGCTGGTGTGCTTCCTGGCGGAGGACCATTGGCACGAGGTGCTGCCTGCGGTGAAAACGCGGGCAAGCATCACCGGCTGGTTCCGGTGTGCGTAATTGAAATTTTCACCGCAAAGGCGCAGAGGACGCAAAGGGACGCTGAGCTGGGCTTGTGTTGAAGAGTTTGGGAGTGTGAAAGTTACTGATGATGTCCTTTCATCCGTTGGGTTACGCTGCGCTGCACCACTCGGCTACGTTCTGGGCGTCCGGACGACCCCATGTTCTTGAATTATCTCGGAAAACCGAGATGATTTTTTTACAGAAGGACGCAAAGTTCGCAGAGGTTCAATCACTTGGGCACTCTAAAGATGGTCTTTATCATTCACCCAGTCCAAGCGTCTGATTCGCCTAACTCATGCAGGCTTTGCGAACTTCGCGTCCTTCTGTCGATTCCATTTTCCTCTTTAGGATCATAGGGAACTCTTGTCTCCTGTCCTTAGGCTTCCGGGCGGGCGGCGAGTTTTTCGAAGGTTTCCTCGAGCATATTCAGGGTCTCGGGATCCTCGATCTGTTTGCGATCGGCGGTGGTGATGTAGAGAGTGTCCATGGCGACGCCTTTCTCGGTGCAGATGCGGGCATGGGTGGTTTCGAGGCCGGCTTCGTTGACGGTATGGAAAAGGTCGTGGAGGAGGCCAATGCGGTCGAGCGCCTGGATCTCGACGGTGGTGCAGGTGGGGTGGAGGTCGTTGGAGACGTGGGCGCGGATCGGGACGGAGACGCCGGTCTCGGTGCGGGGTTTGAGGAAGTTCGCCTTGAGCTTGAGGTAGGCTGCGGGCTCGTATTTCCCGGACTCGAGGATTTCGGTGAAGGTGGCGGTGAAGCGCTTGCGGGTGCCGGTGTCGGAGATGGGCTCGAAGTTCGTGGTGCAGACGCGGAAGATGTTGAGGACGATTTCATCGGTGCGGGTGAAGAGATCTGCGGAAAGAATGTTGATCCGCTCTGAGGCGAGTGCACAGCAGAGCTTCTCAAGCAGCAGCGGGCGGTCGCGGGAGGCGAGGATGAGCTCGGAGTAGCCCTTGTCCGGCTGGTTGATCCATCTGACGCAGTATGCGTTGGGGGTTTCCCCTTCCTCCTCGGCGAGGAGGAAATGCCGGACGGTGCGGATCTGCGTCTCGATGTCGGACGCCTCGCGGTAGGCGAATGCGGAGTCCGGGGTGCGCTCGAAATGCTCGTGGATCTCGGCGCGGTAGTCCTCGCGTATGATGGCGGTAACCTGCGTGCGGAGTTCCTCACGCTCGGAGTCCATCTTGCGGGTGAAGCCTTCCCTGCCCTCAGCGAGAAACCTGCGGGTGGCGGCGTGGAGCTGGAGCATGAGCGAGGATTTCCATCCGGTCCATGCACCGGGGGCGGTGCCGTTGGTATCGCAGTAGGTGAAGAGCAGGAGGGCGTCGAGATTCTCCGGGGTCTTCATGATCGCGGCGAACTCGGCGATGACTTCCGGATCCTCCAGGTTTCGTGTGGTGGCGGTGCGCCAGAAGGTGAGGTGATTGTCCACTAGGAACATGATGAGCGCGCGGCGCGGCCCCTTGATCTGGAGGCGGGAGCAGAGCTTGACGGCCAACATGGCGGAGCCGTCGATGTGCTCGCGGACATTTTCCGAGCGGCCTGTGTCGTGGAGGATGAGGGCGAGGTAGAGGGCGTAGGGATCGACGATCTGGTGAAAGATACGGCGGAAGAACACGAGCGAGGGCTCGGTGTTTTCGATGAGTTTATCGAGCTCGTCGATACAGCGGAGGGTGTGCTCGTCGGCGGTGTAGCGGTGGAAGAACTCGTGCTGGACGAGGCAGTCGAGCGCTCCGAACTCCGGCAGGTAGCGGCCGAGGAAGCCGATGCGGTGCATCTGGCGGAGTGTCTTGGCAACCTCGCCCTTGCGCTCGAGTATGGCCTGGAAGGTCACGCGGTTTGCTTTGAGGTAGCGGAAAGGGCGGTCGATGTCTCCCCAGTGACTGGCGAGCAGGCGGCGGAGTTGTGGGGAGAGCCGGAGGTTGCGCCGCTGGCAGTGCTGGAAGAGGCGCATCATGCGGTGTGCGTCGCCCTTGAATATGTCCAGGTTGGCCGGGTAGATACGGCCTTCCTTTGCGATGAAACCATCGAATTCCTCGCGCTTCTTTTTCCTGAAGGTGAGAAAGGAACCGAAGCCGCTTTCGGCGACGATTTCCTTCTGGATCTCAAAGGTTTCCATCAGGGAGTTGGTGTGGCGGTAGAGATGGCGGGTGTGGCGGTAGTAATCCCGCATGAAGGCCTCGGTGCGACGGAGCATGCTGCGCTGCGGGTATCTGAAGGCGGTGGCGACCACGCCCTGGAGTTGGAGGGTGAGGATGTCGGTGGACTTTCCGGAATGGTAGTGGAGCTGGTTGCGGACGCGCATGAGGAAGTCGTATGCCTCCTCGATCTCGCGCAGTGTGGCGGCGGTGATAAGCTTGTCTTCGACAAGTTTCCGAAGGCTCTGCGATCCGGTTTTCACGCGGGCAACCCAATGGATGTTCTGGTAGTCTCGCAGCCCTCCGCAGGATTCCTTCACATTCGGCTCTTGGAGGAATACTGTGTGGGAGCTTTTCGTGTAGCGGGAGCGGAGATCCAAGCGACGCAGCTCGACGAAGGCGTCCTGCCCCTTTGAGATGCAGTTTTTCTCAAATTTTGCGACGAGCTCGTCATAGAGTTCCTTGTCGCCAGCGATCAGGCGGGTGTCCATCAGCGCGGTGAAATTCTGCGGGTCGGCGCGGGCTTCCTGGATGGACTCGGCGATGGAGCGGCAGGAGTGGCCGACCTTGAAGCCGACGTCCCAGAGCGGGTAGAGGATCTGCTGCACGAGTTTCTCGACGTCTTTCGGCAGTTTGGTTGAGGCGTTCGGGAGGAGAAAAAGCAGGTCGATGTCGGAGCCGGGGTTGAGGGTTCCGCGGCCGTAGCCGCCGACGGCGACCAGGGCGATGGGTGAGTTGTCGATGTTGTGCGAGTTGACCGTTGCCTCGAGGATCGCGGAGAGGAGGATATCGATGAACTTCGAGCGGGCGCGGGAGACTTCCATTCCGCTGCCGCCCTCGTTGTGAAAGGCGAGGATGCTCTCCTGTTCGGCCTTGATGAAGCGCTGGTAGAGGGCGGTGCACTCAGGAGGTGAGAGCTGGCCGCTGATTGCGGGCTGCAGGGAAACGGGTTTGTGTGTGACGGTGTCGGACATTTCTGGAAAAGGGGCGGGGTCGGCTCGGGATGAGACGGGGGGAATGTGATGGGATCGCGGCGTATTGCAATACCCGCAACGATCAGGGTGTGATCGGGGAGAGATTCAGGTAGCGGATGCCGAAGGTGATGATGTAGGGCAGGGTGAAGATAGAGACGACTGTTGTGGCGATGACCACCTGCACCGCGATGCCCGGGCGTCCGCCGTAGAGGCGTGCGAGCAGGATGGGGGTCAGCGCGGCGGGCATCGCAGCCTGCACCAGCAGGATCTGCCTTAGCTCGGTGGCCATAGGGATAAACTTCGCGCAGAGGATGATGATAACCGGCATCACCGCGAGTCGTACCACACAGGCGGTGGTGACAATTTTCCAGGAGGGTTTCTCGGTGCCGACGAGATCCATGATCGTCGCGCCCGTCATCATGATCGCGAGCGGAAAAGCGCCAATGCCGAGCATGGAGATCGCGACGCGGGGCGGGCCGGTGACGAGGTGATCCACCCGCAATGTCACCAGGGTGAGGCCGATGATCACCGCGATGATGGGGCCGTTGGCGAGGCGTCTCCAGGAGACGCCGGTTGCCCCGGACATGAGCATCGGGCCGACAGTCCAGATCGCTACTTCGACGCCGATGTTGTGGACGAAAAGCAGGGCGACGGAGGAGCTTCCCCAGAGGATTTCGACGACGGGGATGGCGGTGAAGCCGTAGTTCTGACAGCCGGATGCGAGGGCGAAGGTGCGGATTCCTTTGTCCGGTGTGATGCCGATCACTTTTCCAGCAAGGTAGCTGATGCCGATGCCGATGACGATGAGAGAGAATCCGAGTCCGGTGCCGGTGGCGAGCACCTGCCAGTTGCGCAGCACTTCCGATCCGAGCGTGCGGTCGAGGATGAAGCAGGGCAGCAGCACCGAGACGATTAACTGCATGATCCCGGTATCGTGCTCACGTTTAATGACGCCGAATTTCCTGAGCGCAGCACCGCCTGCCATCAGGATGTAGATGGGAAGGACGGATAGAATGACGGTGGAGGATGACAAGCCCCTTAATGTAGAGAGAAATCACCAAACTCCAAGTGTGACTTGGGCTGAAGCTTTCCATGGCAATCAAGGGAACCGGAAAGGAAAAATGAGCCACAAAAGACACGAAATCCCCCTGTGTCGCTGTCTTGAAACTCACGGATGCCGTGCCGTGAGGCGTTGGGGGTTGCGTTGGCGGGCAATTCGGGGGAAGAGTCACGCATATGACCAATGTTGAGCAGATCAAGGAGGCACTGAAGCAGGTGAAATACCCGGGCTTCTCGAGGGATATCGTTTCCTTCGGGCTGGTGAAGGGCGTGAAAGTGGAGGGATCTGATGTGACCGTCCAGATCGAGATTGCCACCAAGGATGCGAAGATTCCGCAACAGGTTTTTCAGGATGTCCATGCCATCCTCGACGGGATGGATGGAGTTGACGCCGTGAAGGTCGATATCGAGGTCAAGGACGCCCCGGAGGCGTCGGGCGGAGCGGTCGGCAAAAGCTCCATCCCCGGAGTGAAGCGCATCATCGCCGTGGCGTCCGGCAAGGGCGGGGTAGGGAAATCCACTGTCGCCGCGAACGTCGCAGTGGCTCTCGCGGCTCGGGGGCTGAAAGTAGGGCTCTGCGATTGCGATCTCTACGGCCCGTCGGTCGCCCAGATGTTCGGCACCAACGAACGGCCGGACGCGAATGAGCACGACGAAATTATCCCGATTGAGGCGCACGGTATCAAGCTCATGTCGATGGGTTTACTGCTTGATAACAATGCTCCGGTGATCGTCCGCGGGCCGATGGCGACTCGCTACACCCAGCAATTCCTCCGCCAAGTGGCGTGGGGCGAGTTGGATGTGCTTGTCCTCGATCTCCCGCCGGGCACCGGCGACATCCAGTTGACCATCGTCCAGACGGTGGCGGTGGACGGCGCGGTTATTGTGACGACTCCGCAAGAGGTCGCCCTGATCGATGCGAGGAAAGCGGTGGCGATGTTCGCCAAGGTCAATGTGCCCATACTCGGCTTGATCGAGAACATGGCGTGGTTTGAGTGCGATGCTGGGAAGCGCTACTTTCTCTTCGGGGAAGAGGGCGGTGTCCGCGAGGCGGAGGACATGAATGTTCCACTACTGGCTCAGATCCCCATTGATATTCCCACCGGTCGCGGCGGCGAAAAGGGGACTCCGATTGCCCTGATGGATCCGAAGGGTAACAAGGTGTCAGCCGCGTTCCACACGATGGTCGCGGAGTTGGAGATCTAGGCGCGGCGCACAGGCGGAATCGGCGGAGTGGTTACCGCTGCCCCGTCGTATGACATCACTCGGCAGTCGGATCGTCGTCGCCGTAGAAGCTCTTGATGTAGCCGTATTCCACCAGCGTGTCCTGCCAAGGTGCGATGATGTTCGGATTGCGGAAAATTCGGTTGGCGCGGGCGAGCCATTCCTCGGCTTCGAGCAATTTGTCATCCTCGTAGGCGAGTGCGGCTTGGGCGTAGTAGTAATACGGGGAGTCGTCTTGGTAATCGTATTTCTCCGCGAGAATTACGACTTCGTCGTCCTCGCCCATCTTCTTCTTGCAGAGCAGAACCTTGAACTCGACGAGGCGAGAGAGGGACATGTTGCTCTTGGGGATATCCTTGGAGATTTCCAGGAATATGTCGTGGGATTTCTTCCACTGCTTGGTGACAAACAGCACCTCGGCGATGTTGAAGCGGATGCTGCTGTTCTTGGGGTTGATCGCTATCGCCTTTTCGAAGGCGGCGGATGCCTTTTCAAAGGCCCGTATTTCTACGTAGCAGGAACCGCGCAGGTTCAGGAGTTCCGCGCTGTTGGGGAAGATTTTTTCGGCTTCATCGAGGGCATTGAGGCATTCGAAAATCCGCTTCTGCTGGAAGAACTGGGCAGCCTCCCCGAAGTTCTTGGTGAATTCCTTGCGCTCCTCTTCGGGCAGGTTCAGGAATTCTTTCTGGCTGGGGAGCAGTTGCTTGACGTTTTCGTCGGGGCTGGATGCTTCCTGTGCCTGGAGTGGACTCAGGAGTATCAGGAGGAGAAATGGTAACTGTTTCATGGTCATCGGGGTTGGTCTAGCTTTAGACAAGGATTGCAGATGGGGCAAGAGGGAAGATGGAGTGTGATTTTTAGCGGTGTTTCTTACACGCTAGGGCTGATCCGGCTCGGTCAGCCCACTTCAAAAATCTAGCCGCCCGCCTCACCCACACGGAAGGGAGATCCCGGGGGAGATGCAGTGTCTTGCCGTGGATTCACTCCCTTTACTGAGCTACGGCGCTTGCGTTTTTGATCCGGGCCGACCGAGCCGGATCGACCCTACCATGTGAGCTGGTAGCGTTTTTATCCGGCATTGCAGGAGAGTAGGAGAAAAGGGGCGGGCTTGCCGTTGGCGATCAACCCGTAGCGGGCGGTTCGGAGCTCAGGAGTCGATGAGATAAAATTCTCCACCGCGATGGCCTCGGCATCCCCGCCGGGATGGCCGGGATAGCAGATCACCGCAAGGCAGCCGCCGGGGCAGAGGATTTCCACGGCCGAGCCGAGCGCGGGCAGGGTTTTCTCCGCGCGGGTGATGACGGATTGGTCGCCGCCGGGGAGGTAGCCGAGATTGAAGATGATCGCGGAGGGTGCACCGCCATCGGCGATTTCCTTGAGGTTCGCATGGCAGCCGAGGTGGAGGCTTGCGCGGTCGGACATGCCCGCTTTCTCAAGTCGTTTCCGCGTCACTGAAATGGCCTTCTCCTGGATGTCGATGGCGATGACTTTTCCGGATGGGCCGACGGCTTCCGCGAGAAACACAGTGTCGAAGCCGTTGCCGGCGGTGGCGTCGATGACGAGATCGCCGGGTGCAATGTGTTCACTGAACAGGGTATGCAGGAGTTCGGTCGGGAGGGGTGGGAGCATGGTCAGGAAGTGGTGGAGATAATGAAGTCGGGGTGGGGTGCTTTTTCTAATAAAATCCAGTCGGCCAGCATCACGGCCATGCCCGGTGCGTAGAGCGTGCCCTTGGAGCCGAGGCCGTTGAAAGCCCAATTGCCATTCCCGTCCTTTCCAATGAGCGGTTCGCTGCGCCTTAGTATGGGGCGGATGCCCGCGACGTGGGCTACGACTTTGAAATCCGCCCCGCCCAGCTTCGTAGCGATTTGCCTGACACGCTCCAGTCCCGCTGGGGTGGGGGACTCGTCGAGCTGATCCCACTCATAGGTTGAGCCGACACGGAAAAGCCCGTCGCCGATTGGGACGAGCCAGCCGCCCGCTCCGATACGAATGTGGCTTTGCTGCCAATCGGCGCGCAGCGTCAGAATTTCCCCTTTCGCGCAGCGGTGATCACCGAGCCCTCCGGCGATCAATCCCGCCGCGCCCTGGCAGAGGATTTGTTTGGGCGCGGATTCGCATGTTTCCTCGGCGTAGAGGCCGAGACTTTCGAAGTGCGCACGGCTCCGGGAAATGTAGCCAGCGGTATCGAGCCAGCCTCCGCCACTCACGCCGAAGGCGGCGAGGAAACCGGGCGGCGCAAGCGCCGTCCGCTGATCGATCCATGGCGCGACTTCCGGCAGGGCTAGCTTAGAGGAAATCTTGTCCCGCTCCTTTTCCGAGGAGGCAAGCCGTAGAATGGGCATGGGGTGCCAGAGAGGCGCGCCGAGTATCTCTTCAATCCGCTGGTAGAAGGAAATGGCCGATGGGTGGAACTCTCCGATCCGCCAGCTCGGCTGGAAGTTTTTCCCGGTGATGGGATTCACCATCCCCGCCGCAACTCGGCTGCTGCCCCCGCGCCCCCGATCCGCGATGCGGAACGGCACCCCGCGCCGCAGGAACTCCCATGCCAGGCAAGTCCCCGCCAAGCCCTGGCCGACGATGAGCCATGGGTCGTTTGGTTGATTTGTTGCAGGCTGTGTTCCTTCCATACTGGTGGCGAAGGATTTCCGATCGCATCCCGCCCGTCACGTGCAAACCGAAGTTTCATCGAAGGTTATGATCTCGCTCTGGCTTCGATCTTCGAGCTCAGGCTATAAAAAACAAGACAGATGGATTCAGGTTATTTTGAGGTGGTTCCTAAAGAGATTTTGGAGGATGGCCTTGCCTTGAGGCATGTCTGATATCGAGAACGACCACATCGCTCTCTTTAACGGTAAAAATGACCATGTATTCATCCCTGCCCCTGCCGAACACCAATTGCCGCAACTCTATATCGTGGCTTTCGTTTTCTCTGGCATAGGGGTGGGATTCAGGAAATGAATCCAGTTTCAGAACCTTTGCCTCGACTTCTTCAATCCACGAAATGGCACGCTGCGGATAGTCAGTCGCAATGTAATCGCCCATATCCCGTGAATGCCTTGCAAACCTCTTAGTGAGGAGAACCCTGTATTTCATTGCCTATATCGTTGTTTCAAAGAAGCGAATACTTCCGGGGCTGGTTTGACTCTCCCCGCTTCCATGTCAGCAATGCTTTCCTTGAGCCTTTGACCGTGAAGTCCTTCGAACCAGCGTTTGCGTCGCAATCCATGTGGCCAACACCTGTTTTTCGGGTGATAGCTTCGGCATGCCCTCGAGTTGCCTGGGGAGAAGCCCCAGTCTCTCCAGGCCTTCATCCAGCAGCTTCACAACTTCGGCCTCCCCGTGTTCCCACACTTGTGACGACAATTAGAGTTACTCCCTGACCCCTTTTTTCGGTCGGCGTGGCGCCGTAGAAGGAGTCGTGGGTCAGGAGTCGGGGAGTCAGAAAAAGAGGAGGCAGGTGAGGATTTTTGTCGTAAGATCTTGTTCCAGACAGCGTAAAAGAGGTTTCCAACCTCCCCCCCCACACACACACCGTGGCGGGGACTTCCAGCCGCCCAACCCAATCCATCTCCCTATCCATCCTGAATCTTGTTTAAACACGCGCAGCAACTCAACATCCTGCATTCAAAACCTCTCCTTCCATCTTGAAAACATCCTTTAGTCGCCGTCATTTTCTCCGTGGTACGGGAGTGCTCATTGCACTGCCTGCACTGGAATCCATCGGTTTTCGCCGTTTTGCCTCGGCGGCCGAAAATACACCCGGCACCCCCCCTAAACGCGCGGTCTTCCTCGGCTTTGGCTTTGGTGTGACCGAGGAAAGCTGGTATCCGGACATCAAACAAACGGGTGCCCAGTATGAGCTATCAGAAGGCCTCGCTCCGCTGGCGCGGCACCAGAAAGATCTCACCGTAGTGCAAGGGTGCTCGAACCAATACAACAACGAAGCCCATTGGGGCAGCACCTTCTGGCTCACTGGAGCCAACCGCTATTCTGTTCCCGGGCAATCATTTGGCAACAGCATCTCCGCCGACCAGGTGGCGGCGCAACACCTTGGACAGAACACCCGCTTTACCTCACTCCAGCTCGGCAGCAAAGATGTCAAAGGTTCAGGGCACGGGCCGGGACTATCGCTCGCCTGGGACCAACGTGGCAAACCTGTCGCCGGACTCGACACCCCACTGCAGCTCTACCACAAACTCTTCTCCGCGAGTGACCTGCCATTGGCACAACGCCAGGCCGCCATCGCCGAAAAGCGTAGCGTGCTCGACGCCGTATTAGCGCAGGCCAAACAGGTGCAGCGCGGCCTCTCAAAAACCGACACCGACAAGCTCGACGAGTATTTCCAGGGCATTCGGGATATCGAAACACGGCTGAGCAAGGATGAGGCATGGCTGGAAATCCCGAAAGCCAAACCTCCAATCGATGAGCCTGCATCTGGCTTGAAGGGGAAAGAAGAGATCAAGGTGATGTATCACTTGATCGCCGCCGCCCTGCAAACCGACAACACCCGGGTGATCAGCTATCGTCAACCCGTCGCCTCGCTGTTGCAGAGCCTGGACATCACCATGGCACCGCACAACATGAGCCACTACACCCCGGGCGAACGCATGCAGGCATCTCAAAAACGCGACATCGCGCAGAGCGAGCTTCTGGCCGGATTGCTAGATCAACTGAAGGCGACAAAAGAAGCCGACGGCTCAAGCCTGTTGGATCATGTCGCGCTGGCCTACGGCTCGAACATCCGATCGATCCACTACCTTGACAACTGCCCGACGATCCTCGCCGGAGGCGGAGCAAACCTGAAAATGGGCCAACACCTCGCCCTGTCCAAGGATACGCCCCTGTGCGACGTCTGGCTGACCATGCTCAATGGACTCGGCGTCCAAAGTGAGCGCCACGGAGACAGCTCCGGCGTGGTCAAAAAACTGCGTGCATAATGATCGTCTATCCAAGCACCCGAACACGGAGCATGAAAAAGCTTTGTTACTCAGTCTGCATCCTGGCGATGGCGCTCGGAGCCCTCGCGCAGGCCGCCCCGCCCGTAGCCGAACTCCCGAAAAAACACCTCGAGCTATTTAGTACCTACTGTTTCGAATGCCACGACAGCGTGATGGAAGAGGGCGACGTGGACTTGGAAAATCTCGCGTTCAATCTCAGCAAGGACATGAAGACCGCGGAAACCTGGCAGAAGGTGCTCAATGCCATCAACTCCGGCGAAATGCCACCCGACGATGAACCACAGATCTCCGACTCGGAAAAAACCGCCTTTCTCGACGACCTTTCGAATCAACTCGTCACCGCGCGCAAGGTCTTGAGCGACTCCGGCGGCGTCATCGCCATGCGCCGACTCAATCGGCGGGAATACCACAATACCATCGAAATGCTGTTAGGAGTCGGCATCGATGTAAAATCGCTCCCCGAAGACGGTGGTGGAGGCAGCTTCGATACCGTCGGAGCATCGCAGTTCATGTCCAGCGATCAGTTCGAGCAATACCTGAAACTCGGTCGCATCGCGATCGATGAAGTGTTTGACCGGCGAGCTACCCAGATTCAAGGGCCGA
>Ga0206130_10007250_pt1 | contig 12345 bp, 11 predicted proteins | sample Helgoland_Spring_9_FD_148637 | JGI IMG/M metagenome (GOLD analysis project Ga0206130, IMG submission 148637) | Pelagic subsurface seawater microbial communities from Kabeltonne, Helgoland, North Sea - Helgoland_Spring_Bloom_20160512_1 | ecosystem: Environmental > Aquatic > Marine > Epipelagic ...
GGAACTCGCACCGGGCGAGACCTGCATTCGCGGCCGGTCCCGAGGACGTGGCGACGTTGTTTTCCCATCACTCGAACAGTTCTTCGTCACAGCGGAGGAGGGTGGGCGCCTTGAAACCCAGCTGTCGAGTCTGGTTGCCATCGTCAAGACGACCGGTGGCTGTCAAGCGATCCTCCACGACCTCGAACCCGAGTAAGACCAACCCTGTAGTTGCCGATTCGGGACCTACGCCACTGGTCAACATGTGAGATGCGAGCACGATGTAGCCGACGAGGAACAGCGAAGTTCCTGACCCAAGGAGGCCACAGTGACCGATGAACCGATGGCAAACACGTGTGAGGTCGTTAGGACCAACGAGGTCCTGCCCCTCTGCCCACACTGCAGGAAGGTGCTGGGCTTCGGAACCCAGTGGTATCCGTTCCCAGGGTGATGAGATTCGGGTGCTGGCGGCGCCCGGGACCGATGCGTACGTTAAGTCTGCGAAGGCAGCAGGCTGCCAACTCTTTCGTGCGTGGCGGTGGGCATCTAGGTTTGTCGCATGGAGACAGTGACGAGCGGATACGGACTGATCGAGGCACCCGTGTGGGATCCCCAGCGGGGGTTGCTGTTTAGCGACGTGCTTGGTGGAGGTGTCTATTGCGTGACGCCTGAAGGCGAAGTCTCAACTGTGATCGAACATCGCCGCGGTATCGGCGGCATGGTGCCGCACCAGGACGGTGGCCTGGTCGTCAGTGGGCGCAACATTGCCTACAAACCTGCGGGTGGGGGAGACAGCATCGTGTTGCTTGACCGCGATGTCGACGCCGACCGTGTTGGTTTCAACGACATCACCGTCGACGGCACCGGTCGTATTTATGCCGGAAGCCTCGGATCCAGCCCGGTCTTCGACGACGGACGTGAACCCCAAGCTGGCCAACTGTTTCTCGTGGATCTCGATGGGGCGGCTCGGGTTGTTGCCACCGATGTGCGGTTGACCAACGGACTCGGTTTCTCACCTGATGGCACCCGGCTGTACCACTCCGACTCGCTACGTAATGCGGTGATGTTCTACGAGGTCCACCCCGACGGCTCGTTAGGTGACAAACAAGTATTTGCGGAGACGTCGCGAGGTGCTCCCGACGGGCTGGTGGTGTCCGAAGACGGCGCTGTCTGGGTCGCGCTGGCTGGCGGCGGCCACGGTGTCGCGGTGTACGACGATGCCGGCACCGAGAGCAACTTCATAGAGATCCCCGAACCGATGTGCACCAGCGTGTGTTTCGGTGGTGACGACCTGCATGACCTGTACATCGTCAGCGGCAGCGAGGGTTCCAGCACCGAACAGGCAGGCGCGGTGCATCGAGTCCGCGTGGATGTCGCCGGCCTCCCACTCGGTACCGCCCGCGTCGCTCTGCCCGACTGACCCAGACCGGTACTCACCACCCTGCACTCACGCTGACTGGCCGGGGATAACAACTTTCGGCGACGAAGTCAGATGCTTACACGGCCGAAACGCGCTGGAAACGCGCCCCTCGTAGCTTGCCCATTCATGAGGGAACGGGCGAGCGTCACGAACACGGAGCTTGGCCATGGCTGACGCCGAACTCGCTCTCGAAGCCTGCGCCGTCACGATCCGATTCGGCGACCTGGTCGCGAACGACCGCGTCAACCTCCGGGTGTACCCGGGCGAAGTCCACGCGCTGTTAGGCGAAAACGGCGCAGGCAAGAGCACGCTGATGAAGGCGCTGTACGGCGTGAATCGACTCGAGAGCGGACAGATCTTCATCAAGGGTGAACCGGTCGAGATGACCTCACCCGCGGTGGCCCGTGACCACCAGATCGGCATGGTCTTCCAGGATCTACGACTGATTCCTGCACTCACCGTTGCCGAAAACGTTGCACTAGCGCTCGATGACAAGGGCTACGCCGACCAGGCAACCCGCGACGCCGTCCGCGAGGCAACCATCACGTTCGACATTCCAGTTGACCCCGACGCTTTGGTGCGAGATCTCTCGCTCGCCGAACGTCAACAAGTTGAGTTGTTACGGGTTCTGATGGTTGGCGCCGAAGTCCTGATCCTCGATGAACCAACCAGTGCGCTTGCACCCCAAGAGGTCGAAGCCCTGTTCGCCACGGTTGCTGATCTGCGGTCGCGGGGCCTGGCCATCGTGCTGATCACCCACAAACTTCGCGAAGCCCGAGCCAACGCCGATCGGCTCACGGTGTTACGAGGTGGGAAGATGATCGTCGACGGCGTGGCCCCATCAACTCTCACCGACGACGAACTCGTGGAGGCCATGGTTGGCCAAACCGTTCGCCCCCTTGCCGGGGCACCGGGTTGTGCCAGTGCAGGTGAACCAGCGCTGCTTGTGCAGGGTGTGTCCGTGCCCGCTGATCGGGGTGGTCTGGCATTACGCGATGTCGACCTTCGGGTCGATGTGGGTGAATGGGTCGGTGTCGCTGGTGTTGCCGGAAGCGGTCAGAAGGAGTTGTACGAGGCGGTTCTGGGCCTACGGCCATCACCTGGTTTGGGCCAAATTCATGTTGGTGGCCGGCTGATTCACGGCAATGAGCCACGCTCCGCAATCGACGCCGGCGCAATCGGCCTGCCCGAAGATCCAATCGCTGACGGCGTCGTGCCTGGCCTGTCGGTCTTACAGACGTTGAGTCTCGGTCGGGCAGGTACCGGAAGCCGGTTCCGCATGGACTGGAGTGGTTCTCGGGACTGGGCCCAGTCACTTCCTGAGCTGGCGGCGCTCTCGGTTGCCGACCTCGACCGCGACGTTGCCACGTTGTCAGGCGGCAACATCCAACGGGTCTTTTACGCTCGGGCGTTGGCTGCCGACGCCACATTGCTTGTGCTTGCGTATCCGAGCCGGGGCCTAGACATCGCCACGGTCCGCACCGGCCTGTCCATGGTGCGCGACCGGTGCAAAGCCGGAGCGGGTGTGTTGATGATCTCCGAAGATCTCGACGAACTACTCGCAGTCTGTGACCGAATCGTTGTGCTACACGACGGACACGTGTCCGCCTCGGTGGCAGCGTCTGCAACTGATCGGCGAGAGCTTGGCCAGATGATGGTGGGTGCGGCGGCATGACCGATGTACTCGAGTTGGCGGCGGAACCTGAAGCACGGGAAGTAGAACCATTGGAGCGTCGGGACGCTCGCTCCGTGGTGCCTGGCCGGCGGCCGATACCGGGGCTGCGTACCCTCGGATCGGTCGCCGGCGCCTTCCTGGTGTTCGGACTTTTGCTGGTTGCCAATGGCACCGATGTGATCGAGGCCTACCAGGCGATGTGGAACTCGGTCACCCGCGATGCCAACAGCTTTGGCGATGTTCTCGTGCGGATGACGCCGTACCTGTTCGCTGCCCTGGCAGTGGTCGTGCCGGCACGTGCTGGTCTGTTCAACATCGGCGGTGAAGGCCAGTTGCTTATCGGGGCAATCGGCGCGGTGGCGATGGCCAACGCGGTCGAGCCGTCGTTGTCTCGCACACCGACCCTGGTCCTTATGGCGGTCGGTGCAATGGCGGCCGCAGCAGCGTGGGCCGGCTTAGCAGTCGCACTGCGTCACACGACCGGCACGAACGAAACCATCAGCACACTGCTGTCGAACTATCTGGCCTTCCTGCTCATGGGCTGGCTCGTCTTTGGCCGGTGGAAAGATCCCGGGGCAACCGGCTTTCCTCGGTCTCGGATACTCAACGCCGACGAACGACTGCCGTTGTTGTGGGGCCGAGTGCACATCGGCATCATCGTGGCGGTCGTCACCGCAATGCTGGTGTGGGCAATTCTGCGGTGGACACCGTGGGGATTTCGTCTCGGTGTGCTGGGGGGTAATCCCGAGGCGGCACGACGGGCGGGCCTTCGAAGCGGAAGGCTCGCCGCGTCGGCACTCATGGTCGGCGGGGCTCTGGCCGGCCTCGGCGGCATGTTGCAAGTAACCGGCGTGGAGGGCCAACTGCGTCCGAGCTTGATGACCGGCTACGGATTCACCGGCGTACTGGCTGCGTGGATGGTCCGCCATCACCCCGTCAAGGCGATCGGTTCGGCGGGCCTGCTGGCAGCTATCGCGGTCGGCGGCAACGGCCTGAAGATCCGAGCCGGACTGTCGTCTGGGTCGGTGAACATTCTGATGGCTCTCCTCCTGCTTGCGGTTCTTGGTTGGGGTAGTCGCCCGACGGCAGGGGCACGCTGATGTTGGAAGCAATCCTGATCGGTGCGGTCCGTGGCGGCACTTCGATGGTGTTCGCGACCGTCGGCGAAACCGTCTGTGAACGCTCCGGTGTTATCAACCTGGGCGTCGAAGGTTCGATGTTGGCCGGAGCACTCACCGCCTATGCCGTCGGCATTGAGACGGGAAGCCCGTGGCTCGGCGCGCTCGCAGCCGTCGTCGCCGGACTACTGCTGTCGATGGTGCATGCCTTCATGGTGATCCGGCGACGAGCCAACCAGATCGCCACCGGGCTCGCCGTCACCTTCCTTGGCTTGGGCGCGACCTCGTTGTTCGGTCAGGGGTACGTCTCACAAGGTGTCAAGGCGTTCACCACCCACGCCGTGCCCGGTCTCTCGGATCTGCCGTTTCTCGGCCCGATCCTGTTCGACCACGACCCGCTGACCTATCTCTCATTCGGCGTAGCACCCGCGGCATGGTGGTTCCTGTACCGCACCGGTCTCGGCCTTCGCATCCGGGCGGCAGGGGAAAACCCCGAGGTCCTCGAAACAATGGGCACGTCGTCCGAGCGGGTCCGCTGGATCGCGGTGGCGGTCGGCGGGGGCCTCGCCGGACTCGGTGGCGCCCAATTGGCAACTGCGTTCGCTCGCACCTGGTCAGAAGACATGATCGCGGGGCGAGGTTTCATCGCCGTGGCGCTGGTGATCTTCGCGGGATGGAATCCGCTGGTCACCGTTGCTGGTGCCTACTTGTTCTCCGGTGCGGTTGCGTTCCAACTCGAGCTGCAGGCCCGTGGGGCCGAGGTCTCGATCTTCCTGCTCGACGCCATTCCCTACATCGCCGTGCTCGCCGTACTTGCGGGCATGAGTGGCCGTCGCCGCCATGCCGCTCCCGAAGCACTCAACGCCGTATTCGACGCCGGAACTCAACCGGCGTGAAGTCCCGTCAACCCTGGAGAAACCATCTCATGTCAGCACTGTTCAAACGAACACTTGTCCTGCTTCTCACCCTGAGTCTTGTCGCGGTTGCGTGCGGCAGCGACGCCGAGCCCGAAGTGGCCGCATCACCTGCCCCTGACGAGGTGGCGGCGACCGCGGATGAACCCGCAGCCGCTGTGGAAGAGGAGACATCGGTGAGCGACGCATGCGGCGCCGATGCCACCAAGGTCGGTTTCCTTTACGTCGGACCCAAGGACGACTTCGGCTACAACCAGGCCGCGTACGAGGCTGCGGTGGCAATGGGCGAAGCAACTGGGGTCGAGGTAATCCACGCCGAGAACGTGCCCGAGACCATCGAAGACGCGGTGCCCGTCATGGAAGACATGATCGCCCAGGGCGCCACCATCTTGTTCCCGACCAGCTTCGGGCACTTCCTCCCCGCGGTGGAGATTGCCAAACAGAACCCGGATGTGTGCGTGGTGCACCAGGGCCAGCTTGAGTCGTCACTTGAAGAAGGACCACTCGACAACCTGGGCACTTACTTCTCGTCGGTGTTCGAGCCCGTGTACCTGGCCGGCATCGCCGCTGGCGCAACCACCGAGACCGATGTGATGGGTTTCGTGTATGCGTTCGCTATTCCCCAGACGCTCCAGAACATCAATGCGTTTGCGCTCGGCGCCCAGACGGTCAACCCCGACGCAACCGTGATCGCGGTGTCGACTGCTGACTGGTGTGATCCAGCCAAACAAGCCCAAGCTGCGCAGACGCTGCTCGACCAGGGTGCGGACGTGTTGACCCAACATCAGGACTGCACCAAGACGATCATCGAAGTTGCCGAAGCAGCCGGCGCCTATTCGGTCGGCTACCACTACGACGCATCTGAACTTGCGCCGAACGGCTGGCTCACCGGATCGGACTGGGCCTGGACCGAGTTGTACACCGACATCGTCGAGACCATGGTCGCCGGTGACTTCGTCGAGAGCGAATACAACAGTGACTATCGCATTGGTTATCGAGATGTTGATGCGCCATTTGTTGCCTTTGCTCCGTCGGTGTGGGGTGATGCGGTAGATGCCGAGACTCGGGCACTGGTCGAAACCGCCTACGACGGCTTCTTCGCCGATGAGGACGGCGATGGAGTTGGTGACTTCAACGTCTTTGCTGGCCCGCTCGCAGATCGTGACGGCACCGTCCAGATCGCAGACGGCGAGTCACCCGGTTACATCGAACTCGACCAACTGATGGGCTTCGGTTCATGGTTCGTCGATGGCGTCGAGGGAAGCCTCGGCTGATGATCTCGGCTGCCTGCCGCTGCGTGGTTCCCCTCTGTGACTGCGGCAGGCAGCTGTGTATCTCCACCGGCAACGTTCTGTGATCTGTCCCCGATCCACATCACCCACCGTGATCCTCGCCCATGGCGTGGGAATGTGGCCGGGTCTCTTCGATCCGGTCATCGGTGCGATCGCCAATCATGGGGATTGGGGCTGTCGGGTGTGGCATCGTCCGGGATACGACGGCCGCGATGCGGTGGCATCATTAGGTGAACAAACACAACGGCTGGCTGACCTGATCAACGACCGGGCACCCGCGGTGGTCGTTGGCGTGAGCGGGGGAGCAACACTCGCGTTGGCGTGTGCCATCGACGGTGTTGCCGGGCTCGCCGGCCTCGTGACCCACGAGCCTCTGATCGGGGCACTCGAGCACGAACTCGATGCGCGGGTTCGGGGCGCCGCCGATGAACTCTTTCGATGGCCGAGCCGCTCCGGCGCCCACGATTTCCTACTCGGGCTCTATGGCGAAGCCAGCTGGAAAACGATGCCGACGACGGCGCAGACATGGGCCGACGATCATTACGCGGTGGTCTGTGCCGAGGTGCGCCAGTTCGCGTTGTTTCAACCCGCGCTTGCCCAACTGCAAAACATCGCGGTTCCACATGTGACGACAGTCGGCCAGAACTCGGGGCCCGAACGGCATCGAGTTGCGTCACTGCTCGGCCACGCGGGTGCCTCTGTCAGGGTGATCGAAGGATCAGGGCATTTGGTGGCGGTTGATCGTCCAACATCGTTTGCTGCTCAGGTGAACGATCTTCTCCAAGAGGTGGCTCTATGACCATTGAAGGCTCGACGCCGTACCCATGGCCGTACGACGGTGCGCTGGTGCCATCGCGGGCCGCGTTGCTGGTCTGTGGTGCTGGTAACGAATGGTCGCGGCTATGTCCGTTCGACGAGGTCACCGAGGCCAACATCACCAAGCTTCGCCGGGCTGCAGTGGCCGCAGGTGTAGTAGTGCTACTCATCGACAACTTCGATCCTCGTGAACGGCCGCGGGTTTCACCCCCGCCCACACCGTTGCTGCCGCTGCGGGCGCTTCGCCATGAACATCTGGTGCATGCGTCGGGTATTGATGGGTTCTACGGAAGTCGTCTCGATGCCGTGCTTCAACGCACCGAACGTGATCAGCTTCTACTCGTCGGCCGGGGATTCGAAACCTCGGTGCACAGCACACTGCGGAGCGCCAACGACCGGGGGTACGAGTGCCTCACGATCGCCGATGCCTGCGTGGTAATCGACCCCGACTGTCGAGCCGCCGCAATTTCGACCATCGAGATGTCCGGTGGCATCTTCGGCGCCGTCGGCACAACTACCGCGGTGCTCAGTGCCCTTTGTAGTGATGCTCCCAATGACTTTGAGGTTCTGAAATGACGACGATCACCTATCCCGCAATCCAGGCCGATCCGTATACCTGGCCGTACGACGGGCACATCGACCCCCAACACACGGCGTTGATGATGATCGATTGGCAGACCGACTTCTGCGGGCACGGCGGGTATGTCGACGCCATGGGCTACGACCTGAATCTCACTCGGGCCGGACTCGAACCTGCGGCTCGAGTACTTGCGGCGGCCCGTTCGGTGGGTATGCACGTGATCCACACTCGCGAGGGCCACAACCCTGACCTATCAGATCTGCCTGCCAACAAGTTGTGGCGATCGCAGCAGATTGGCGCCGGCATTGGCGACCCGGGACCGTGCGGCCGCATCTTGGTGCGAGGCGAGCCGGGCTGGGACATCGTGCCCGAGGTGTATCCGATCGCGGGTGAACACATCATCGACAAACCGGGCAAGGGCAGCTTCTACGCAACCGACCTCGAGCTGGTGTTACGCAACAAGGGGGTGACCCATCTGATCTTCACCGGGATCACGACCGATGTGTGTGTGCACACAACCATGCGGGAGGCCAATGACCGCGGTTATGAATGTCTGCTGCTCGAAGACTGCACCGGAGCAACCGACCATGGCAACTATCTGGCCGCGTTACACATGGTCAAGATGCAGGGCGGAGTGTTTGGTGCGGTCGCTCCATCGTCAGCGCTGCTCGCCGGTTTGGTCGCCGGGTGAAGGCCGCTCGCGCACTCGAAACGTTTCTGAACGACATTGCAGCGCTCGATGATCCGGCGATCTTCCTCTTCGTCGGCGCTCGTGATCGGCTGATCACCGCTGCAGAAGACATCGATCACCGGCCAGCAGACCAAGTGCCGTTGCGGGGTTTGATCTTCGCGGTCAAGGACAACATCGATGTCGCCGGCATGCCGACAACCGCTGCCTGCCCCGGGTTCGCCTACGTGCCACAAAAATCGGCGCCGGTCGTGCAGCAACTTGTTGACGCCGGGGCTCTGGTGGTGGCCAAGACCAACATGGATCAGTTCGCAACCGGCCTCGTCGGGGCACGTTCCCCTCATGGCACGCCGAGGAATCCGCTTGCAGCGGACCATGTGCCCGGCGGATCCAGTTCCGGTTCCGGCGTTGCCGTTGCTCGCGGTTTGGTCGACTTCGCGTTGGGTACCGACACCGCTGGGTCTGGACGGGTGCCGGCGGCATTTTGCGGCGTCGTCGGGCTCAAACCAACCGTCGGTCGGCTGTCGATACGGGGCGTCATCCCCGCGGTACAAAGTGTCGACTGCGTGTCAATCTTCAGTCGAGATGTCGCGACAGCAGCGGCAGTGCTGCACGCGTGTTCCGGCTTCGAGGTGGCCGATCCGTTTAGCCGCGTCGACCGGCCCACGTTGGCGGCGGTCCCGGTCGAGAGGATCCGATTGGGTGTGCTCGGCGACCATGAGCTCGAGGCACTCGGCGCTGACGAGTTCACCCGTAAGGACTACGCCGAAGCGGTGGGGTCGATCGCAGAGTTGGCCGACGAGATCTTCACGGTCGACTTCGCCCCATTGGCAGCGATTGGTGACCTGTTGTACGGCGGGCCCTGGGTCGCGGAACGCACCGCCGCGGTCGGCGACTTCATCGACACACATGTCGATGACGCGGCCGCTGCCATCGATCCAACCGTCGCGTCGATCATTCAAGGCGGTCGCTCCTATGGGGCCGTCGACGCCTATCAAGCGTCGTATCGTTTGGCGGCGCTGCGACGAGAGGCCGAGTCGGCGTTGGCTGGCATCGATGTGTTGCTGTTGCCGACGGTGCCCCACGGTGCGTTGTTGTCCGAGGTCGAGGCCGACCCGGTGGGTATGAACAGCCAGCTTGGCAGGTTCACGACCTTCGTCAACCTGATCGACTACTGCGGGATCTCTCTTCCGACCGGAACGCGAGAGGATTCCCTACTTCGAGGCAGCGTCAGTCTCTACGGCCGAGCCTGGTCCGAGCCGACCCTCCTCGAGCTAGCTGCCAGGTTCAGCGGCGAGCCGGTTGACACGGCTGCCAATGTGCCCGCCGATGCCACAGAGATACAACTCGTCGTTGCTGGCGCGCATCTCAAGGGCCAGCCACTGGAGCACCAACTGGCCGACTTGGGCGCAACGTGGGTAACAACCACACAGACTGCGCCGAACTACCGGCTCTATGCGCTAGCCGGAAGTTCGCCGGCCAAGCCCGGTCTGGTGCATACAGCCGACGGGGTAGCGGTCGAGGTCGATATCTGGCGCCTGAGCTCGGAAGCACTTGGCCGGTTTCTATTGCTCGTTCCCGCGCCACTCGCGCTGGGTTCCGTCGTGTTGGCCGACGGATCAGAACGCACCGGTTTTGTCTGTGAACCTCGTGGCCTCGAGGGAGCGCTCGACGTGACTCACCACGGCGGATGGCGCACCTATCGGGCCAGCTGCGCTGTCTAAGGCGTGGCGATCGAGGCGATGATGTCGGCCAACGCCTGAGGCTGGGAATGGAAGGGTGAGTGGCTGGCATCCATCGTGTGGACGGTCGTGATGTCACCCATCGCTTCGTCCATCAGGCGAATCATCTCCCGCTGGCCACCGATGACGATGGCATTGTCGGCGGTGCATTCGATGAAGTGGCGAGCAACCGTTCCATAGTTGGCGTGGGTCACGGTCGAGGGAACACCGGTCACCTTCGCTGGTTCGTCGGGGTGGAGATGGCTGAGAGCGGTGGCGAACTGGTCGTCGGTCAGGTCGGCGTAGAACGCCTCCTTGGTGCGGGCCACATAGTCGGGATCTTCAGACTTCGGGTCGAGCCGCATAACTCCCACCTGGGCAGGGTCGGCCAGGAACAGGCTTGGCACCATTGCCTCGGCCATGAGTTGATGGCCCATGATCTGTCCCGAAACCATCCCGGGGGCAAGCATGAACGCTGTCAGGTAGGCAGCGGCGGAAACCTCGTCGGGGATTGCCTCGGCAACCGGCGACACCGTCAGGCCGCCGAGTGAATGGCCAAGTACAACTGCCTTGCCGCCGGTTGCACTATTCACTTCGCGCACTGCGTCGATCGCTGCTGCCGTGCGTTCTTCCTGGGTGACACCCGCATTCGGCGACGGCTCACTTCCGAACGCCGCGGTATCGAGCGGGCGCGTGTTGTAACTAGACGGAATCGCTGCGTTCACACCGGCGCCTGGCAGGTCAATGGCCTTGACCGTCACGCCCGCAGCTTCGAGCAGCGGAACGACGTTGTCCCATGTGTGGTGGTCGTGCCATGCGCCGTGGATCAGCACTACGCCATTCGTCTTGGTCATGGTCGTTCCTCACTCGGTTGCTTCGGGGAAAGTATCACCGGTACCCGCCGAGGTCCGAAACTCGACGACGTCAGCTCGCGACCCTCTGCACGTCAGAGTGATGACAGCCTCGGCTGGAGCTCCGTCTAGTTCTCGAATTGGCTGATGACATCGATGATGTCGTCGCCGTAGTTCTCGAGTTTGGCGGCACCGATGCCCTTGATCGCCAGTAACTCGGTATCGGTAGTTGGTCGGGCGGCGGCGATGAGCCGCAGGGTTGCGTCGCCAGCAACGACATACGCGGGGACACCAGCGTCGATTGCTCGATCCATACGCCATGCCCGCAGCGCTTCGAACAATGCCTCGTCTTCGGGGCCGAGCTCGGTTTCGCCGGTGTTGCCTGATCCGGCTGCGCCTTCCAAGATCCTCACGATCTCATGGGTTTTGAAGTACATCTTCGGACCCGACTCGGTGGCGATCAGGACTTCGTCGTCGGTGCGGCTCACGATCTGACCTTGGTAGCCGCCACCAACAGAAACGAGATCGCCAACAACGGCGTCGCTCGGCTGGTTGTCAGACTGCTTGAACCGGCTGCGAACTTGACTGCGGTCGGGGCGTTTCGGGGCGGCGCCAGGCGGAGGTGCAACCGTGGTGAGTTGGTTCAGGAACGGGCTCGGCCGATCCTGGTCAGCAAGCACCACGACCTCGTCGCTGCACCGGGTGATCGCCACATGGAAGATGCGTCGTTCTTCTTCACGGTCATCGCTGAGTCGGTGGGGGATCGCTCCCGCGTCGGCACCGAACACGATGACCTTGGGCCATTCCATTCCCTTGACCCGATGGATCGACGAGATCGTCACCCCGTCGGTGCTCGATGGTCGCTCCATCGCCTGGCTGAGCCATGCTTCGAATGTGGCCAGATCAGGGTGTAGTGCAGCGGCACGTTGGATGGCCGCCAGGTCATCTTCATGGCTCGGTTTCGATGTCGACGCGCCACTGCGGTCAAACGCCTGCGCCGACGAAATCAGCCCGGCCGTATCCAGCACCGCACCGACCGCCTTGCGAGTGTCACCAGAACGAGATGCTCGCACCACCTTGTCGATGTCGTCGCAAAACTCGAGCCATTTCGCTTCGTGGCGAGCCTTCATCTGCATCGACGCATCCCGCAACTCATCGAGCGAGAACTGCGACGGCAAACGAGTGTTGTTGGCTACGCCGTTCAGACCTCGTCCAGGTCGACGGATTGCTTCCCGCACATCGGTCGCACGCATCTCGCTCGGATCTTGCGCCATACGGAGCCAGGCAAACA
>Ga0206130_10007253_pt1 | contig 12344 bp, 19 predicted proteins | sample Helgoland_Spring_9_FD_148637 | JGI IMG/M metagenome (GOLD analysis project Ga0206130, IMG submission 148637) | Pelagic subsurface seawater microbial communities from Kabeltonne, Helgoland, North Sea - Helgoland_Spring_Bloom_20160512_1 | ecosystem: Environmental > Aquatic > Marine > Epipelagic ...
GAGAAAAATAGAATTACATTTTATAAATTATAAATTATAAATTATATATTTTGTTTTAATTCTAAAAAACAAAAATATATGATGCGTAAGATTACTTGTTTAAGCTTGTTCTTGCTAATGATTTTTAGTGTTCAAGCTCAGGATGTTTTGACCAAAACCAGCGGGGAAACGGTTAATTGTGAAATTTTGCTGGAATCTGAAGATGCCTTGTTGGTAAAGATCAAACTCAGATATGGTAAACCTGCAGAAATGCAGATTATAAAAGCTGAGATAGAAGGATTTAGGTATGAAGAAGGTATAGAAGGATCAATGGATTCGATTACTGAAGGCTCAGATGTTTATACTAATTCTTTGGAGGCTGTAAAAAAATCCTCCGAGATGACTACAGTTGGTTTGCTTGATCTCTCGGTAGCTCACAATGCTTTGATGAAAAATAGATCGTTTGAAGTTCTTTTCTCGCCGGAATATCTTAGTATGAGTAATTTGATGTTTAAGTCAGGAAAACATAATCAATTTAGAATTGGTATTTTATACCATTCGGCTTTAGCAAGAACAGGATTGCAAAACGAAGTTGCACAAATAAGTTTAGGTGGCCAATTTAATAGGATAATTAATAATAATGTCTCTGCTTATGTATCAACTGATGTAGTTCTTTTTGGTCGTAAATATTCAAGTTATTCTGGAATCATCAATTACAATAATACTAATTCTTGGAGTGCGCCTTCTTATTTTAGCGGTATTAATTCAAGGACTGATAATTACCTTGGATTAGTTTTAGGAGGTGGTTTTGATGTTACAATTACAGATGCTTTTTATGTTGGAATTGAAACAGGTATTATGATTATTAAAAATATTAATGGAAGAGATGATAATTTCTTAAGTATGAGTAACAATACAGGTATTCGCTTTGGTATTCGTTTTTAGTCGAAAAAAAGAAAGCTTTGAGGAGCTTTCTTTTTTTATTTCTTCAAATGCCATAATTTTGAGTCAAAATAGCAAAGACCCTTATGTTGAGCAAAGAAGAATCATTAGATGTATCCTATGTAGAGGTTCCTGCAAGAATGGATTCTTGGGAATGCTGGATTGATAATACCGAACCAAGTTCGCTGGAAGATACTTTACATGCTATTCTATTAAAAAGTGATTTTAGTGTCTTAGATACTCTAGTCCACCATTTTCCCGTCAAAGGATATACGGCTATATGGTTACTTGCCGAAAGTCACCTTGCTGTCCATACCTTCCCTGAATCACAAAAAAGTTATTTGCAGATTAGTAGCTGCAATGCTACCAAACTTGAGGTTTTTAAAACGCTTGTTTCTGCATCTGTTGATTTGAATATAATTCAGTAAATATTTCCTTTCAAGTTTTTATTTTTTCCCTTCACGCTGAATATTCAGTTTTTTGTCCTTATCTTCTGTATGATCTTATGGATTTTAAGTTCAATATGGAAATTGAAATTTTTCCTCCCCCGCCTGGCAACGTAGCAAAATAGTTGCCTGAATAATATTTTATTAAGCTTTGATAATAAATGGACTTAGCATGGAAAGATTTAAAACTGAATTTAAATGGGCTGGAATATTTATAGCTGTTATGCTACTATGGATGTTAGGCGAACGAATTGCAGGACTGCATAGTACAAATCTGGAGTACCATCCGGTAGTGACTATGTTTTTTATGATCCCTGCATTTGCTATATACATACTTGCGCTTAGAGATAAAAAGAATAATGACCTTGGAGGTCAGATGAACTTTAAGCAAGGTTTTATGTCTGGACTTCTGATTTCAATTGTAATTACAATATTGAGTCCACTTACACAATGGGTAATTTCTAACCTGATTACTCCTGAGTTTTTTCCAAATGTGATTGAATACGCATTAGAGACAGGGTATTATGATGATAGAGAAGCTGCTGAAGCTTACTTTAGCTATGAGAATTATGCAGTGCAAAGTACGATTTGGGCCATGATATCTGGGGTGTTGACCAGTGCTATTGTCGCCTTGTTTGTTCGGTCAAAAGAGCTTAAAGCACCTATTGATCTTGAGAAATAAATTTATATTTATTTAATAAGAGCATTGGTTAAAATAGTATTTTAGCTTCTATGAAGATTATTACAGAGACAGAACGATTTATCGTTCGGGAAATGCATGAAGGGGATACAGAGGGCATGCTGCAGCTTGATTCTGATGTGCGCGTACATGAGTACTTGGGTAAGAAGACCATTTCTAAAGAAGAGGAAGCACTTCAGCAGATTAAAAAAGTTATGGATCAATATGAGGACAAAGGTATTGGTCGCTGGGCTATTGAGTGGAAAGCCAATGGGGAGTTTGTTGGATGGACGGGATTGAAATATGAGTCATCTTTTGGACCACTTGAAGAGTTTATTGATCTGGGCTATCGTTTAAGACCTGAATATTGGAGAATGGGAATAGGTCTCGAATCTGCTATTTTTAGTAGAGATTATGCTTTCGAAACGCTTCAAGCAAAGGATATATATGCTTCTTCTCATGTCGATAATGCTGGTTCTATTTATATTCTTGAAAAGATTGGCTTTGAATGGCAAGAACACTTTTTTTATGAAGATCTTAAATGTAATTGGTATAAAATGAGTAGATAAATGTCAAGGACTTTAAACCCACAAATTAGATTCTTGTTTTAAATAGAGATATCTTATTCATTGACTATAATTTTTAGAAAATGGAAGCTGTTTTTTCATTCTTGGGGGACCTAAGGATTAATAATAATAGAGATTGGTTCAACGCGAACAAATCTACTTATTTAGAGGCAAAGACACAGTTTGATAATATGGTTGGTAAACTTATTGAGCAACTTTCTGAGCAGGAAGATGCTTTTACCTTCTTACTGCCTAAGGACTGCGTGTATAGAATATATAGGGATGCCCGCTTTTCTAAGAACAAGGATCCGTATAAATTACATTTTGGAGCTTTCATAGCTCGGGGAGGACGTAAAAGTCCTTTTGCTGGCTATTATCTGCATCTAGAACCCGGTAATTGCATAATTGGTGGAGGTATTTACCAGCCTATGCCAGCACACTTAAGATCAATTCGGAGTAAGATCGTCAAGGAACCGGATAAATATTTAGGAATCATAAATGATAAAGCTTTTAAAGGCTTTTTCCCGGAGATTTATGGAGATCGGCTAAAATTAGCTCCAAAGGGTTTTGCCAAGGACGATCCAAATATTGATTTGATTAAGAACAAGAGTTATTTTGTAGTACATGAATTTGAGGATATTTTCGATGAAGAGTCCTACCTGAACCATATCACCTCAGCTTATGCTCTTCAAAAGCCATTGAATGATTTTTTGAATGAGGCAATATTTGATGTAGAAAATGAACAATTATAAAAGGAAACATACATGAGATTCAAACAATTTATCACGATTTTTTTAGTGCTTTGTTTTACTGGAATTTCTGCCCATGCGCAGGAAAATGGAAAAAAAGAAAAAGAGATAAGGGTAGAGGTCAAAGTTGAAGAAGAGGGCAATCGAAAGAAGGTTGTTATCCTAAAGAAGGAAGACGGAAAGGAACTTAAGGAAGTTTTCTTTGTGGATGATCTTTCCGAATTGGATGGTTTAATAGAAGATGAAATTGACTTGGAACTGAATGATGTAGAAGGTGAAAAGCGCATAGTTTTAATAGAAACTGATAAGCCTATTCAAAAAAAGCGAGTAATTCAAGTAGAAGAAGAAGTTATCTATTCGGATGGCGAGGAAGAAGGAATTAAGCTTGAATTTGAGTTTAAATCTATGGAGGAATTAACTGCTTACAAATGGGCAGCATTGCAAAAACTTACTGATGGCCTAGATGCTGATCTACCTGTTTCTATTCGAATCTCTACAAACGGTCTAGATTCTAAAAAGATAGAACTTCAATTTAAAGATAAGGTAGAAGCAATGCCTAAACTGATTAAGCAAATTCAAAATACTGTCGATTTTCTAGAGGATTAAATTTAGCTCTTTCATCAATGGGATATAAATTGTTGTCTAATTTTTTTTAGTCTTTGCAATATTTAACTTCTATTTATAATTGATTAAAAAAATCAATAGATAATGAAAGCAAGACTAAACGAAACAGATTCAGAGAAAGATGGTCCAACCAATAATGTCTTTGAAGAGGTAAATAAAAAGTATAAATCCTTTAGTGATTATATAGCCTTTAATGATTCGGATTCAATTGCTTTGTTTTTGTTGAAACTATTCTCTAGAGCTTTACTTATTTTTTTTATGCTAGCGATGTCTCCAATAGTATTGATTATATTAGTAATAGCGATCTTAGTAGCCTTATGATTCTATGATAATAAAGGATAATAAAATATTGGTTGGCTTGTATGTGGTCTTTATCTTGCATCAGTTCTTTGAGCGTATTCTACATAGCTCTTTAGGAGTACTAGATTCATTTTTGGACCCGCTCCTCTGCTTTCCAGTTCTATTGCCTATCCTAGAATATGAATGGAAACGATATTACCCGGAGCGTGGGCGACTTGCTCTGCCTGAACTAAGTGCTTTGACGCTGATTTTTATTGCTTTATTTGAGTTTGGTTTTCCTAGAATCAACTCTAGGTTTGTTTTTGATTGGTATGATTTCCCTTTCTATATATTGGGTTTTTTGTTTTATGTATTCTTTTTACGGACGCAATTTCTTTATTCTATATACAGCGATTCAGAAAATTAAATTCATGTTTTTTTGATCGTCTAAACTTCTTTTTGTGAATCAGGATAACCAAGATTTTTTACAGAATAATAGACTGCAATTAAGCCAAGTAACAGTAGGGCAGCAATTACCTGTTTGGTCTCTCGAACCACTTTTAGGGATGACACCACCTGATTTGTCAGAACAAAAGGGTAAACCAATGCTAATCTTGTTTTTTAGCTTAGGCTGTCCAGGTTGTTTAGGTCGAGCAATTCCATATGCGAATCGAATGGTTTATGAGAATAAAAATTGGTTAGACGTTATTGGGATTCATTCTAATTTTAATGGGATGGATTTCTCAGAGGAAAAATTTAAAGATGTAAAGGAAGAACTGTTTATTCGCTTTCCTTTTTTTCGAGATTATAATTATGATACTACTTTTTTGAATTACGGTGCTGGAGGCACTCCACATTGGATTCTTGTTGATCAATTTGGAGTCGTTCAATATTCTATTTTTGGCTCAGATCCAAACAATGCATTACTTCGCCTTGAGTATGTTCTAAATGAATTGAAATTAAAACTTTAATACTATGCTTCGTTGGCTTGATATATTGAAATATGCTAATAATGGAAATCCTGAGCCTCCGAAAAGAGTTGAACATTCGGCAGAGGAATGGAAGGAGTTACTTGATGAGGAGACGTATAGGATTACAAGAGAAAAGGGAACAGAAAAACCATATGCATCTGATATGTGTAGCCTGTTTGAAGCGGGGCGATATGAATGTGCCTCTTGTGGAACTGCGCTTTTTGATGCAGAGGAGAAGTTTGATAGTGGCTCTGGCTGGCCATCTTTTACTCAGCCTTTATCCAATGATCTGATTGCGTATCACAAAGATAGAGGACACGGTATGTATAGGATAGAAACTATCTGTAATGTTTGTGATGCGCATTTGGGGCATGTATTTCAGGATGGACCTGCACCTTCTTTTTTGCGGTTTTGCATCAATGGTTCTGCATTGAAAAAGGTAGAGAGTGACCTAAGGAAGCTTACAGTTGGTGGAGGCTGTTTTTGGTGTACAGAAGCTATATTTAAATCTTTAGAAGGAGTGATAGATGTGCAAAGTGGATATGCTGGAGGTCGTGGCGCGAATCCAACATACAGGGAGGTATCTAGCGGCCTTACTGGACATGCAGAAGTTATTAATATAACTTATGATAAAAGCAAAATCAGCTATAAGGATCTCCTAAGGATACATCTTTCTACACATAATCCGACAACAATAAATAAGCAGGGTGCAGATAGAGGGACGCAATATCGATCGATTATTCTTTTCAGGAATGCAGAAGAACAAAGCGCAGGTATTAAGATACTTGAAGAGATGCAAGAATTATTTGAAGATATGATTGTGACCGAGTTGAAGGCTTTTGAATCCTTTTATCTTGCTGAGCCGTATCATCAGGATTATTATATGTCAAACCCGGAAAAACCATATTGTCAAAATGTTATTGAGCCTAAATTAGTTAAATTACGTAAGGCATTTGTAAGTAGAATCAAATCAAACAATTAGCATATGGACTTGAATGATATCGATGAAAAAATTAGAAACTTACTCAAGAGACATATAGGAGTTTTACGTGTTCAAAAAGAGTTGGACGAACAATTTGAGGTAAGTGGTACAATAGAAACTATGCAAGGGAAGAAAAAGGTTGCTGGTATTTATTTTGCATCAGTGATTGCTAAGCCAAAAGATGTGCGGTTTTATTTTTTTCCAATATATACGCATAAAGCAAAATTCGATGCCTTATCTCCAGAGTTACAAAAGATGCTGAAAGGGAAGTCGTGCTTTCACATTAAGAAACTTGATCTTAAACTTGAGCAGGAGCTTATGAATTTGATTGATAGGGGTATTAAGCTCTATCAAGAAGATAATATGCTTGCAATAACTTGATAATGCAATTGGTTTAGTTTACCTAATCGGCAGAGATGAAAGACATAAGTCAGCAATTAGCGCGTCAACTCAAAGAGTTTCTTTATGGTCAGAGCATGACCGGATCTAGTCTTAAAAATGTTTTAGATGATGTAGGTTATAGAGAAGCTGTTTTCCTGTTAGATGGCTTTAATACCATCGCAATGTTGAGCTATCATATTAATTATTACATGAAGGGGGTTTCGGATGTTTTATCTGGTCAACCACTCGTTATCAGGGACAAGTTTAGTTTTGATTGTCCAGATTTTCAGACAGAAATAGCATGGACTGCGTTTAAGCAAGAAATTTTTGAAGTAGCTGATGTTTTCGCCAAACGTATTGAAGAACTTGATAGTGCTAAATTAGAAGAATCTTTTACTGATAATAATTATGGTAATTATTTTAGAAATTTAATCGGTTTATTGGAACACAGTCACTACCATTTAGGGCAGATTGTAATTTTAAAGAAAATGATTCGTTATAAAGGTTTAGAATAGAGTCATATTGGGGATTTAGTGAAATACATGTATGAAATTTTGTTACTTGCTTCTGCTGTTTTTATTTGGTTTAAATACTATGCTTAATGCTCAAAACTTAAAGTCTGAGCTTGAATTATTACGATCAAGTACACTTTTTTTTGGGTCGGATTCAATCGTTCCTGATATGAGGTCAGATTCAGTGTTAGGTGTTGAAAAAGCAAAACTTAGGGGACAAAAGGATCTTTTAATACGGATATCAGCATACACAGATGATATCGGCTCTATTGAATATAACGAGAACTTAGCTCATGCAAGGGCTGAAAGTGCAAGCGAGTTAGTAGAGGCTTTGTCTTTGGATATTGATTCTATTGATGTTGTGATCTTTGGAGAGCGCAATCCAGTGGCTAAGAATGACGATGAGCGAAGTAGGCAAAGAAACAGAAGGGTAAGAATAGATGTCTATAAACTGCGTGATTTGGCATTGGTTAAAAGACAGGTTTTTGCATCAGAAAAAGAGGAGCTGGGGCTGCAGGCAGAGCTTAGATTACAAACCAGTTATCGATCGGATACTTTATTTGCGGATACTACTGGATACATCGAATTTTATGCTCCTGTGGGGGAGTATATAAGTTTATTTTATCTACAGAAAGATTATTTTTTTGGTGGGGAAGAATTAGAAGTTCAAGCCTCAGATACTCTATTGGAAGCGGTTCTTTTACAGGAATTGGAGCTTGGTCTAAAAGGCGATGTGAATGAGTTGAATTTTGTGGGTGGTCAGCCAGTGATTCTACCTTATCACTATAGTAGGCTAAATGATTTGATAGATTTTTTGAAACTCAATGCGTCTATTTCTGTGCATATCGGTGGACATGTCAATGTTCCTGGAAAGCGAAAACCATTAAATTCTGTTGATGGTAAGCTTGCCCACAGAAGAGCACTCAAAGTATATGGTGAATTAATTAAAAATGGTATAAACCCTGCTCGCTTAAGTTATAAGGGATATTCCAATTGGTTTATGAAGTATCCGGATCCTAATAATTCAATTGAGCAAAGGCGGAATCGGAGGGTTGAGGTTTCAATTACAAGTTTGGATTTTAAAGCTGATAAATAATGTCAAATAGTTTTAATTATTTATTGCTCGCTTTGTAACTTCCTATATGTATAAATTGGAAGAAGTTAATTCAGAAGGTCAAAAGTTACTACGTTTAACAAATCCAGTCCTGGGAATAGGAGCTTTGATTTATCCAGATGCTGGAGCATCGATGCAATATCTTAGTGTTGCCGGGAAAGAAATTATAGGCTTACCTGACTCATGGTCCTATGATTCGTGCTATGCATCTGCCTTGCTTTTTCCCTATGCAAATCGGATTGAGGATGCGACCTATAAGTACAAAGGAAATACATATCATTTGACCGCTAATGAAAGTGAAACGGGGCATGCAATACATGGCCTGCTTGCTAAGTCGACTTTTAAAATGGAGCAATTTGAACAGATAGATAATGAAGCTAGATTAGAATTTAGTTGTTCAAGTTCTGGAAAAGATCCTGGTTTTCCCTTTTTATTTAAGTTCAAGGTTGTTTACAGACTGAGCCCTTCTTGTTTAAAAATGGAATTGCAGGTTGAAAATAATGGCCATCAATCCTTTCCTTTTAGTTTTGGCTGGCATCCTTATTTTAAATTGGATACAGCTAGTAAGGATACCATACGATTTTCAGGAGTTTCTAGAGCACTTATTGATGAATCTGGAATTACTCGAGCTATGGTTCTGCAAGATTCGAGTCCTATATTGGATTGGGCAAAGACCATTGATGATTGCTTCTTGATAACTGATTCAGTTGTGCAGTGGGATTCAAATGGATCTAATTACAGCTTAGAAATGGATGGAATGGATTACATTCAGCTTTTTTCTGTTCCAGGTCAGGATTATGTTGCGATTGAGCCAGTATCAGCGCCTTCCAATAGTTTTAATAATGAAATAGGTCTCCGACATCTTGAGCCGGAAAGAATATTTACGTCCTTTTGTAAACTTTCATGGACCTAGGCTATTAGCATAGTAGTTATTTTTTGTTTTTCAAGTAAAATATTCAATATGATAGACTCTAAAACAACCATGGCTAAGTTTGCTATCCGATTTATAGCATTTTTAAGTCTGAATTTTTTAGCACTTGCGGTGGGAGGATTATTCACTGGAAAGGGAGTTCCTTCTGAATGGTATGTCAATCTTGCAAGAGCACCTTGGGAGCCACCGGGTTGGGTATTTGGAGCAGCTTGGACTACAATAATGCTTCTGTTTGCGGTATTTATGAGCTTAGCTTGGGGAAAAGTAGCGGAAAGAAAAGTTTTAGTTCGATTATATAGTATTCAATGGATACTCAATATACTCTGGAACCCTTTGTTTTTTTATATGCATTGGAGTGGTCTTGCACTTTTTGAGATAGTTCTATTGACTATTTTATTGGCTTTTATCACAATTTATTACTGGCGGGAAATGAAATGGGCAGTTCTTTTGTTATCTCCCTATGTGATATGGCTTTGCATAGCAACATCACTTAATGCATACGTGTTTTTGTATAACTAGAGCCATAGGGTTTAAAATTTGATATATGTTCTTTATCCGCACGATACTTACTTTTTTTAAGGATAAGCAATATCGGGATTTGATTTTTACTGCAGGAGTGATTATAACTGTAGGCACTGTTGTCTATCATTATCTGGAAGGATTATCATGGCTTGATTCTGCTTATTTTTCTGTTATTACGCTATCTACTGTCGGATACGGGGATTTATCACCACAGACTACTGGAGGTAAAATATTTACTATGTTCTATGTGATCATAGGTATTGGTATAATCTTGAGTTTTGTGAATGCCTTTTATGCGCACTATGCAAAAGTCTTAGAAGAAGAATCGTCAAAAAGAGCATTGAAAAAAAAGAGTAAAAGCAAGTAATTTAAATCATTTCACTAGCTTAGCTATTGGCTTAAGGCTTATGTTGGCCTAGGGCCTTCTATAGGCGGTTTTACTATTGCATAAAGAGCCAAGGTCTAACCTTTATCTCAGTAGGTTTTTCTAAGTATGCAAATTGGCTTCGTATTTCCGGTTTAATTTGAGGATTATTCACTCAATAAAACCGTTTACTCATGCGTGTAAAGTTACTAGTCGCTATCTCTCTTGCTATCTTACCCACTCTGCTCTTTGCTCAAGAAAGTCCTGTGTTCAAATTCAAAGCCACGGCTTTGGCAGAGTTGAGCGCTGAAACCGGAAAGGAATGGGGGGAATGGAAGGATGTAAATGAATTTGTGATCATGAATTCAAAGACTGGTCGGATCGTTATAACAGGGACTAATGATCTTTATTTTGATGTGATAAGTACGGAAAGTGTCTCTAATCCTTCCGGAAATATAGTTGTTGAAACTGAGTTTGACTGTTTTGATTCTTTTGGCAATAGCTGTATGATTAAATTTCAAATGTTCAAAGATGATACGTCCCATTTATACATTAATTATTCTGATTATAGGTGCGTCTTTCACTTGGAATATATAGACTAGTTGATATTTTTGAAATCATCCAGCACGTCAATTCAATACAACAAAGCATCTTTTATTAAAAAGTAATATGAAATACTTGTTTTGCTTTTGCCTTTTTGGTGTGTTGTTTTTGAATTTTAGAGATGAAAAAACGGATGAGCAAATACTAGGAACTTGGACTTTAGTATCTGTTTTTAAAGATTCTATAAATGTTACCGATACACATGATCCATTTGATGAGCGGTATATTCGATTTTTATCGGAGGGCAGTTTTCAAAGTGATGGTCGGCCATTTAATTATAATTCAGGAGAATGGAATAGGTCGGGGGATGGTTCATTATTGAAATTGTGCAGTAATGTTGATTATGATAATGGTGCATGGATGATTAGAGTGCAAGGAGATCGAATGGAATGGAAAGGTATAGGTAGTGCTGTGAAAGAAGGGTTTTTACTTTGTTTTGAACGAACGTTGGAATAAGATCAGGAACCTTGAAATTTGGAATTTATGGTTAGGAATGGGATGAGGAGTATGTTATTTTAAGATAAACTATACCGCCATGCCTAAATTTTACTGGTTTATTTTGATGCTGTTTTTATTTTCTTGTAAACAAAATATGCTTGATTTGTATGCAAAGGAAAAAGCGCTCTTTGACAGATTTGCAGCTAGTGATTTGATCTATCCTGAATTTCAAAACGTATCTTTTATTCCTGTGTTGAAGAGTCCCTTTTGTTTAGACAATGATTGTGCGTCTATGTTTGAACACCATGATCTTAGAGTTGAGGTATATTCTATAGAAGATCTATTTATGCGTGGTTTGTCTGAATATCTAATTGTCAAAAACATAGATACTCAGGAGTGGTCGTATATGGATATATCAGTCCACTCTGGAAACGAATTCTGCGATATTCAGATACTCAATCGATAGTTAAAACTTGTTAAATTAAATTAGATACTTGATTATTTAATTTAAAGATATTTATATTTGTAGTACAAAAGCATCAGGAACGCTAGATTGCGTGCCAACCGAGCATTTAAAGCCACGGTGGTTCAGTATGCGGACAGTCTGTCAAAAAAAATGACTTTCCTTTATTATTTACTGCTTGATGCATGATTTTTTTAAAAAAAATTATGCGATGAAAATTAAACAAAATGATTTTTTATTTGGGTTCTCTTCCTATCCTTATTTGATAGATTGGATACCAAGCAGCTTGTCTCAGTTGTTTCTATTTACAGCTGAGTCTATTCGTTTAAGGTGCCGAGGTTTGAAGATTGTGCCTCGGAACACAGATTGTTTAATAAACGATTGAATAGTCCTTTCTAAATATTTAACAGAATTTATTAATTATATCACCTTTATACCTCAACCAATGAAAATAAAAATTGATGAAACTAGCACTTTGTCTCTGGATGTAGAACGCTGGAATATAGCGACAGATCGACACTGTTCGATTTTCGCTGAGTCGGAGAATCATTACACGATCACAAATAAGAATGGATGGAAGGCAGATTTAAGTAAGACCCTATTTGATTCAAATGATTTGAGTGTTGTTGAGGGGTTTATTGAATTACCAGCAGGTCTATATAATATGTTGTTTGTTGAAAGTATACTCGCTCAGGAAGGCGTGGGATTTAATTTAATGTTCAATAAAGTTGCAGCTCAGATATTTGCGAATGGTACTTTGGCGCTCTCTGTATCGGAGTGTTTTCTTCTAAAGCCAGAC
>Ga0206130_10007257_pt1 | contig 12335 bp, 8 predicted proteins | sample Helgoland_Spring_9_FD_148637 | JGI IMG/M metagenome (GOLD analysis project Ga0206130, IMG submission 148637) | Pelagic subsurface seawater microbial communities from Kabeltonne, Helgoland, North Sea - Helgoland_Spring_Bloom_20160512_1 | ecosystem: Environmental > Aquatic > Marine > Epipelagic ...
TGGGGGGGTTGGGGTGGGGGGGGTGGTGGGGGGTGGGGGGGGGGGTGGGGGGGGGGGTGGGGGGGGGGGGGGGGGTGGTGGTGGTGGGGGGGGTGGTGGTGGTGGTGGTGGTGGTGGTGGTGGCTGCGACGTCGGTGGTGGCCGGGATGTTGGCAAATGGCTGGCGGGTGAAACAGTACGAGCTCGTGTACGTCAAGGCACCCGAGGTTTTGAGATGCGTGGGGATGGTGATCGGTTCCACGGGTTTCGGAGTGTTCCCGTGGAGAATTTCGAATTCGAGCGTGTTGGTCACGTCGCCGCGCCTGTCACCTGCGTCGCGCACGTCAACCCCGGTGTCCCACCGTCCACTGTGCGTCGCATCCGTGTTCAGGGTGTAGGTGGACCCCGGGTAGTCTTGCTTGAGATAGTCGTCGTCGTAGTTGTAGTCGAATGGCCTGCCGCGGTACTGCCAATACAACGTCACCACAGCTCGGATGTGAACATCGGTCGAACCTGACGGCACAGGCACCACGGTGTCCTGCTCACTCGACACGGCCACGTAGTCAACCTGGTATGATTGCGGCATGTCTGACATGCTGAAACCGTCTCCAGTCGGCTGGCCGTGTTTGACGTACGCTGCATGGGCAAGGTAGATGGGCACCCATGCCGTCAGCCATTGCGCCTCCGCGGTGAATGTGGTGGATGTGTGCCAAATGTTGGTAGTCTTGGTAGTCATCAACTCACTCAGCGAAAAACTGACAGAAATTGACGTGCAACGGCTGAGGCCGGGGGAGGTGGCCCCTCCGAGACACACTTGTGTTTTGGTGCTTGGGCAGACGCCGCGACTCGCGGCAAATTTGTTGCAATATCGGTTGCTCACGGGCAGGACGTGTCGCACCTTGGACCCGGTGGTTGCCCACTGCGCAAAGTCGAACCTGTCGCTTGGCGGGACAATCGGAAGGGATGGAACGTTTTCCCGGTTGGCGAGATTGAAGGTGTGTGCAGCCGAATCGTATTGAAACGTCGCATGGACTGCGGCGTCGCTCCTTTCGCCGATTACACGGCAACTAGCCGCATCGCCCTCCTCTTCCCAACACGAAAGGGTTGGTTGGGTGCACACTTCTTTCGTCCCAAACCCTTCACTGCACGAATCGCCTTGCCTGCAAAAGCCGACGTCACCGAGGTCGCTGCATTCCGCGCAGCGAAGCGTCCTGTACGCCCAGTCGGGGTGGAGGGGATTACCTGGGTCGGGTACCGCGTCGTATACGCCGCCGTCTGTGACGCGGAGAACCAGTGCCAGCACCAGCCCCGCGGTCGCCAGGGCCATGCGACGTTGCATGGTGGACCCAGTGGCTGTGTTGTGTCCTGGGTGCCGCGCCTCACAGCAAATACTTGCGGAGTGGATTCCGCTCTTCAACGCCGGCGGGATCGAGGACAAGGTCAAACAAATTTTTGCACGCCCCGACGCCGGCGTCCTGGCACATTCGCAGCCACTGCACGCATGTTGCAACCGCTGACGTCGTCGGCGGAAACACGTGAAGCACCCCGTCCGCGCGGACGCCGTGTTCAATGGTGCCGTCCGGACCACGCCACACGTACGGCAGCGGCCATGGCTTGTTTGTGTGCTTGAGAACCTCACAGTTGGTCAGCAGCAGCACGTCTTTCGACGCCGCAATCTCGATGATGAGACAAAACAGAGTGACGAAATCGCTGACATTCAACAGAGTGTCATTCTGTGGGGCCCACTCGACGCGCAGGAGTTTCTCGACCACGGGGCAGTCGAGGAGCGGTCTCAGAACACGATTGACCCCATCAGGGAACGCCTTGACAGCCAAGGGATACGGCATTTCGTGGTGGACCATCGCGCACGAGAGCCACGCCGGGAGCAGGCCAAGGATGAGCTCGCAATGTACGTTGTTGTCGCCCCGTGTCTTGAACGTGCATTCGGGTGCGTACCGTGTGATGATTTTCCGCAGGGTTGACGCCGCCAGGGCGAAGCCCGTGGCAGGTTCCTCATCCACGGCGTCGCGCTGTCGGTCCATCGCGCGGACCCGCGTCAGTGCGAATTGGTACATGCACAGTCGCATTGCATCGGTCCGCGGATCGGCCCCGTGCACTAACTCCTCGCAGAGCTGCGCCGTTGACCCAAGGGAAAGGACGGGCGATGCCATGCCCACGTAGATGGTGTCGCCAAACTTAAACGCGCCTGCACTGGTGCACACGCCGACGTTTAGGCGCAGCCAGATCGCGGCCCAGACTTTGATGACTTCTTTCAGGTAGGGCGCCGTCGAGGCGGTGTGGCGACTCACACACTGCTCGATGTGCTCCAGGCACGCTGCAAGGCTCGCGGTGTCGGCATTCTCCATTTCGCAGTGGACAAGCCAGAAGAGGCGTTGGGGCTGAAGCATGTCCTCCAACATGGTGCGCATGCGGGGCGCGGACTCAGCTGAACGCGACTCACTCGTACGTGTGCACGGCCGATGGGAGTCAGCACTTTTGCTGTCGCGGCTGCACAACCCGAACCACTGCCTCCCGCGGGCGCACGTGTCTCCAGCACAGGGGTGCCATCGTTCGGTTCACCGGTGTTCTGTGGAAGAGCACGCTTGCTGAGCGCATGTGCGCGTGCCGATTTGGGTGCTGGGTCGACGAGGACGCCCTGGTGACACACGACTGCCCAAGAAAGGCGGCGGGCCCGATTTGTTTGCCCGACTTCTCGCAGACGTTCGGCTCTCTGGAAGACGCACGGCACGCAATCAAGGAGCAACCGGCGCACCGGCACTACTACCTCGACGACGGGGACGGACCGATTGTCCGGCTACTTGTGTTTGGCAAGCAGCACGTTCCCACCACCATCCGCGTGATTGTGCGCCCGAAACCGGGCACGATGAGTTGGGTGACCGTGAAGTGGAAAAATCTCAACGACAACGGTGACGCGACGGAACAGCACGCGATGCTCTTGCCCGACACGGGCGCAGGGGGCAAGAATGCGCTGGCACTTCTTCCGGTCTACGATTACAACGCGTGCGGGTCGCCGGTTGGTGCCGAGGTAGTGTCGGTTGCGTTCGAAACTTTTTCGCGCCATCCGCCCGGAATGCCGACGGGCCACGCTTCGTTTCGTGGCACGAGTTGGTTGGTGTGGGACGCGGTCGTCCGGTCGGCGTGCGCGAGGAAGAGGCATTCGTACCTTGCCAACGGCGCGCCACACCCGCTGCTGGGACGCCGTGAGCCGAAACCCAGGCGACTTGCGATGCAGACAAACGCGCCACTGAGAGCCCAGGCACCAGCGTATCACGTCGACGATTCGGGACGGGTTCGGTGCGCCTTCTGCAATGCGAACTTTAGCAGCGTGGACCATTTCATGGCAGTGTGTGCCCCAGATTCCAAAGCTCCTTGATGCGCTGGGCGTTGGTCTTGGTGTGGTGCGCGCGTCGCTCGGCGAGTTTGGCGCGCAGCGCTGCCAACGGCCTTGGCAGAGGATTTGTCGTGGTGCTGTACACCGCCATCAGCACGAGAAGATAGTGGTCAATGCGTGACATGCCGATAGCTATGCCTGTGTATTGCAGCACGCCTAATTTCTTGTGATTGTTTGAGAGCACAATGCCCCCCATTGTGACAAGCTCGCGCACACACTCGTGCTCGGGCACGGAGCAAATCGGGAGAGGTTCCGCCATGGTGGCGACGATTTCTTGTTCCACGGCGTCGGCCGCGTAGGTGGAACTGATGTGCAAAAATGTCTTCCACACGAATGTACGTGTGGCGGGGTGCTTGATTGCAAAGAAAACGTCGTGCATCAGCGGTGGCATGTGCGTGTGCTCTTGTATTTCTTTGTGCAGCAACGGCCAGAGTCCGCCACGGCCAACGTTCCTCGAAATCAGATCGCACGCACTTGCAAAGTGGCGCCGGTCGTGCAGGGCTAGAAACATGCCAAGGTCGACGAGGGCTTCCGGCTCGACCCGCCGTACTTGTTCGTGGGGGACGTGTCCGACGGGCACCGCGTGCGGCAGCCCGCGCCCCGTCCAGAACCCATTGTCGTACGCCATGTCGAGACCGAACTCAATCTCAGCCAAAGCCGAGAGCACGTCGGCCCCACAACTCGTGACCCAGTGTCGGGCGACCCGCCGCACCTCGTCAAAGCTAGACGGCCACTGCCTGTGCGGCATGGTGCGCCAGACGTGGGCTTCTTGCCCATCTGCGACCAACGTTGTGGCGTGCACAACGAAGACGCGCGGTCCAACGACGGGTGCTTTGCTCGCCCAGCTCGACGACCAGGGCGCGGTTTCGGTGCACTACGTCCCGCGCACAACCGACACGTCTGCGCCAGCCTCGCTGACGGCGTATTCGGCGAGCCCGGCTGATCGTCTCGTGTTTGGTCGTGGTGCTGCCGCCGAACTAGTTGCCCACGTGTCGCCAGCGCGAATACAGGTGAGATCTGCCCTGACCGCCGACGTTGTGGCTGAAATGCATTTCGATTCGCCCCCGACGTCCGTCGAGTTCGACCTGCACCTCATTGCCGTCGTCCTTGGCGGGCGCGTCTGCATTGCGGACATGAACCTTTCCGACGACGAGCGCACGTGGCACCCCATGTGTTCGGCTGCTCGGGTGAGCAGCGTCGTCGTCGAATGGCCACGCGTGGTTGCCATGGGTCGGTCTGGGCAATGCATCTGGTGGTCCGACCTCGGGGAGGGGGTGACGGATGCATCCGCGCATGCGTCCCTTTCAGTTGTCAACGAGGCGGGGGCACTCGAGAGCCGCGAGCACCGCCGTCTTGCCGCGCCGTGTGCTTCCACGGACAGCGACCCGTGCTTGGTGGGCAAACTCGCGTGTGTGGACGGTGTGCTCTCATGGTTGGGGCTGTCGGGTGACACCCGGCAACTTGTTTTGAACAAGGTGTTGATAGCGGGCGTTGCCGGCCGGCACCGCGAGAAGGTTCTGCGGCAACGCCTCCCGTGGCCGGCCGCCCACTCGGCACTGTACCCAAATCTGGACCGCCCGGCGGAGCATTGCACAACGGAATCGGTCGCCGCGGCCGAGGCCCGGACGATTCACGTCGTCGTTTGGACGAAGGACCCTGCGACGCTGCAAGAACACCAATTGTTACAGACCGTGGCGGGCAGGTGGCACAAGACGCATGTCGTCGCTGGATCGAGCCGGGTCGTCGCGCTCTCGCCGTCCGACGAACCGTTCTGCATGGGGGTAGTGCACTCAAACGGTGGCTATGCGCTTGTCACGACCACTGCGGACGTGCGTGAGGTGCCGACGGCGCACGCCCAAGGGTGAGTTTCGAGGACACAAATTCTGCGCGGCCTGCCGTGCGTGCGACGGCCTCCCGCGTCTGGCTGCGGCGGCGGCTCGGCACGCGTATCGCAACTGGGCCTTTCCAAACACGTCCAAAAACAGGGCGACCATCGCGGCTCTGTTTCAGAAGATCGGGCGGTGCCACTGGTTGCGGCATTCGTCCGGCACGTACGTGGTGCGCCCCATCCGGCCGGACGAGCCCATGTCAGCGACGAACATTGTGGTTGTCGACAAGGACCGCGCACACGAGGACCTCACCCGGCGCGAGCAGACATTGGCGTCCATTGTGATAGGATGGACGCGGTCGTTGTAGCCGCGACGCTCTCTCTTGGCATGATCAACGTCGTCATGTTTGCACTCGCTGCGTTTTACGTTGGCATGCCAAGGCTGCGCGCCGAGTGGCACTCCGACAAGCATGGTGCTGGCCGTGCAGTCGCAACTGAGAAAAGCGCCGCGGTCGTGCCGCCAGCTGTGCGCGACGACGGCTGCGTCGCGCGCGCAAACGCAAACGCGCACAACGGCGGCGAAGAGGGTGTTCGAATGCTTTGTTTTTGATGCGCCTGAACGGCGGCGTGTCATCGCAGGTAGCCAATTATAACAGCCCGACGTGGAAGACCGCACAGGTCGACAGCATGAACGTGCCAGCGAGTGCGTATTCTAGCCAAAATGGCATTGTGGCACAGGTCTACAGCAACCCGCCCGATGACACCGATGTGGGTGACGCGGCCAATCACGTCGTACCGCCGCACTCGCTCGTGTTCTTGACCAACAATCCGGGCAAACGCCGCGGGTCAAAGCGCTCGCGCTTCACAAACGACACCGAAGCCAATTACCACCCGTCTTACAGCGGTCACTCGAACGCACGCACAAACAACGTCACCGACATGACGTTTCTTGGCGTGTCGTCCGAAGGGCTCCCCGACGGCGCAGCGGCCGTGAAGTTCCCGTCGGCGGCAACACATTACACGGTGGTCACACGTGGGTTGGTGACGGTCATGGCGTGCTACAGAGACGTGAAAGACATCCCACTGCGATCGTACGTCCGCCTCAAGGCTCACGACGCGAGCACGGACATGAAGTTTTCGAATTTCCCGGGCAAGTATCCCATGTCTCTTGAAGCGTGTCACCGCGAGGACGCCGCCGCGATTGGGGTGCTGATCCGGAAGCCGTCAACGCGTGCGGCCATGAACGAGTGTGACGTGCTGCTCGTATAAGACGCCAGCCGACACAGGCACACAGCGATGGGCCTGCCGCTAAACTCTGACGTGTTGGCGGTGACCGTGCATGGATTTTCGTCGCTGGGAATCATTTTGGTGTGGTCGCTTGGCGGCCATCATGGGGACTCGGTCCGGCTTTCGCACGGGCACTCCATCGAGCCGATTCATTTCGCGGCGGCGGCGGCACTCTGGTCGGCCGTGGTCCACTTCTGCACGTGGCTGGCCGACCCTCTGCAAGAAGCAACGTTGTTTTCAACGAGCCGCTGGATCGACTACTTCGTCAGTGCCGGTCTGATGGTCGTCCCTGCGGCCGTTTTTCTCGGGCAGCGGGACGTCTACATGCTCGGCGCGGCTGCATTCTCCGTCAGCGGCACCATGCTTGTTGCCTCGACGTGCGAAGCACTCGTGTTTGATTTCAACAACGAGGCTGGCGCAGAAGCGTCGGATGTGCCGCGCAGAAGCAGCACGTGGATCGGCGCCGCGATGGTGCAAGTGGCCGGGCTTGTCATGCTGTTTTCGCAGTCAGGCGGCACAGAGTCCAGCCGTGTTTGGACGGCCGTCGTTGCACTGGCCATGTTCGCCGGGGTCGCGGTGCTGTCAAATTCTGTCATGAAACGCCACAAATGGCAGGCGGTGGCTGTCACGGGGGCGGCGACGGTCGCGTACGCCGCAACCTGGGTCGCGTTGGCATTGACGGCAACCCGATCGGCGAATGCGGCTGTGGCGGGTGTGTTGATCGCAACTCACGCCCTCTTCGGGGCAGCATTTTTGGTGCTGGGGTGGTGCTTCAACGCAACCGTGCGCGCAAACCCCGTGCAGTACGACCGAGCCAACGCGGCGTTGTCCGTGTTCGCCAAAGGAACGATGCACTGGCTTCTTGTGTTCAACGACCGCGAGGCACACCCACACATTTGGGATTCGAGCGTGTCTCTGGTGCTCGCAGTTGGCGTGGCGGTGAGCGCGGCGTTTCTGTTTTTGTGTGCAGATGGCTAGGCATTTCCGCCCACGTGCCAAAGCTCACGCAGGTCTTTTTTTGATTGAAAATCTTGAATGGATCACTTCCTAAACTCCTCCCACCCTGTTCCCTGAGAAACAGACCTTTGGGTTGACCCTGACCCCTGCTGAAGCTGAACACTCTCACGCCTCCCTCCTGAAGGCATCAAAAGGGGCTCGTCTGTGTCTGCGGCTACGTGCCACCACACACACGCACGGGCGGAAGTGCAGAATGGCTATGTGTGGAAAGTGTAATTCATTGGCTTGCGAAAAGGAAACAAACGCCACCGCCGAAGAGTGCGAACTCAATCGAAGAGGCCGCCCACGGATTCGTCCGAGCCTTTCCCAATTTGCGTAGTGAGCCGCCCGAGTTCGTCCTTGAGTTCTTTGAGTGTCACGTTGGCACGTTCAACCGCCTCATTGAAACTTGCAACGCGATTTTTCCGTGAGACTTGGGCATTGACGCCATCTGCTTTCGCGTCGATGGCGTAGTGAATCGAATCGCCCCCGTCGCAGGATGTGAATTCGCGCGTGTCGTCTAAGATTTCCAGCGCTTCAATTGTACTTTCGCTGAGGACGTCAGAGGCTTTTAAATCGTCGAGCGCTAGGTAGAGCGCGTCAGTGACACGCTTGAAAAAGGTCACAGCCTTGTCCAAGCGCTTCAGAGGGTCGCTGCACATCTGGGCGATGAATTTCAGCACGGCATCTCTCCAATGGTCGAATCTCTCTTGCGTGTGGGCATTACGATCGAATTCAGTAGCAAGGTGAGTTAGCGTGCGAAGCAACAGTTTTAGGACGGTCACGTTTTCACCGAAAACCGCGTGGGCTGTGTCCTTGACGCGTTCTAAGTAAGCCACGACTTGTTCATGGGACGCCGGATCACTTGGGATGCCCTTCACCGCGACCACAACATCCGCGACTTCCGACTCGGTGATGATGGCGATCTTTTCCGAGGCGACGCCGGGATGCTTGAACGGTTCGATCAACTCAGGAGTCGTGAAGGCAGTGCCTAGGGCCGCGGGCTCTGATGCTAGTGCTTGCGGATGATCATTTTCACCTTGTTCGTGGATCAAACGACGGAGCCGCGCACCTTCTTGCTCGATGGCATCAATCGTGGCTTGGACCTGGCCAGTCACACGAGTGAGAAAATTGACGACCTCTTGATCTTCACTTGACTTGAACTTTTCGGCGTCACCTGTCAAATCAATCAATTCTTGAGGGAGTGTGTAGTTTAGGGCGCACAATGTGAATCGGCTCGTGATTTCTGCCATTGACTCGATTGCATCCTTTCCGAGATCGGCGTGATTTTCAGTCGCTTGACCGATCCATGAAATTAATTCATACAAAATTCGCTCAGCCCGATCAATGCGCTTCAGAGGGTCGCTGCGCATTGTGTCGACCAAGCTCTGCATGTTGCCTTTGTAGATGTCGATGCAATTTTGCACTGCCTCTTGGTCTAACCCTGCTGCACGGTACGCGATGATGAATTCGTCGCTCTGTTGATTTAGACTACTACGGAACACAACATTTGCGGTCGAGTCCTGTTCTCCAAACGCATCATTTGCTGCTTTCAGAACGCGATCGTGCCATTGTTCGAAATCGTCTGGGGTCGGTTTGTTATCGGAATGTGGGATGTCATTCAGCGTCGCCATGACGTCCCCGACTTTCTCCTGGGCGATGATGGCGACCACGGACGAGGTGACTCCGGAATGATTGGGCGCAGTACTCAACGCAGGAGTTGCCGCGGCAGCATTGGTTGGGTTTGGGTTCTTCCGCTGTGGCGGGCCAATGTTGTTGTCTCCTCCCCCAAAAGCGCCGGCATCGCCTCCATCGTTCACGAAGAAACTGCGCAGCTCGGCGCGGCGATTAGGGTCGTACTTGTCAAAAAGCCACTTGGCGATGTCGCACTGGCGCGTGCCCGCGGCCATGGTGGCCGGCCAAGTGCGCAAGCGACATGCGATTTCCGTCCCAAAGGCGCTGGCTAGCGGGGTGGTGCAGGTCGGGGCCGCGAACACGATTTCTTCTCCGTCCTTTGCGGGCTTCTGCGGTTCTAATTTCACGTTGCACCCGTGCGAAACGCAAAATGATCGTGCCATTCTGCCCACCGTGGCCATGAAGTACAACAAAAACGTGACGGCATCGGGAAAATGTTTTGGCGACGCGCCCTCGTTGTTGTTGTCAGGCGACCACCATGCTTTCAACGCCGACAACGGGTCGTCGTGATCCGGGTTGTACAACTTCGCGTCCGTCCTGTTTGTGCGGCAATGCACTTTGCACGCAACGCCGACGACGGCATCATCCCCGTCGAACAAGCACGCGACGACGTAACGGAAGTCCAGTGCATCGGCGTTGTCGTCGCACAAGATCCGCACGTTTGTGAGGGTAACCGGGGTTTTCAGCTGAACGTCATTGATCCACAATTCATCTGTGTTGCGGAGGTGCACACACGCCGGTTGGGGCGTCACTTCAGTTAGGCGTGTGTCTTGATCAATCGCCAACGCGGTGTTCGACGCAAACGAGTTGTGCACGGCTGCTTGAAGCATCTTGCCGAACTCCGTCTCCGTCACGAATTTTGCCTTCAATCTAGACGGGACGACCACGGGTTTGAGACCGTGGTGGAGGCCGTAAATTTTCGTCTTGACTGTGCCCAGAAGGCGTTGGTCAAAGTCCAAATGACCGTCCCCGGCTTGCCCGTTCTGGGCGAAAATGTGGTCCACGAAGAAGTAACGCATGCCCACCGCCGCGTTGAAGAGATATTGTTTGTTTTTCTCTGGCCCTTGCGTGCAGCTCGTCCACAGTGCGCTGTACACAATGAAAAACGTGTCGCCGATGGTTGCAACGCTGCCGTCTATTGTGATGTCGACCAGGCCTTGGAAACTGATCAGATCGACGCGGCGGTTTGGATTGCTCCAGTCGAATTGCTCGATCACGGACGCCACAAGCGCGCAGCAAAGCACAATGAATGCGCGTGTGTCCGGGTTGCAGTCATTGGGCCAAGTGAACCCCCCATGTGCGCCGACGCTGTCTGCGTGAAGAAAACCGAGCCCGTGGGTCGTCGATTCTTCGTTGCGGTGGACCGTGATGGCGTGCTTGCGCTTGGCGGGGTCAAACGTGGCAACCGCCAAGGTTCTGTCACCGCCAGAAGTGTTCGTCGCGGGGGTCAACCACGTCCCCACCCACTGGCTGTCGTTGGCACTCCCACATGTCCAGTCATTCACAATGGGGTCATCCGGGGCAATTGTGTGCTTGCCCTTCACACGGCACTTCCCCAGGCTCAGGGTTTTGGCACCGTTGTCATAGGCGTTCGCAACATCTTTCGTGTTCGGGCCCTTTGGCAATCGATTGATCATTCGCGGGTGCGCCAACTCCCACACCGTTTTCAGGTGGTCGCTCCGGAGCATGCTTTCGTGGTAGGTTGCAAGGTGCAATCGTTCCTCCGAAGGGACGATCGTCCAAAAACAGTTTGTGAACGCGTGCAAACGATTGAGGTCATACACGGCTACGCGAACTTCCGCCCAAGAAGAGGGTGGCGGCTGGAGATGCGCGCAATTTGTACGCCAGACCTCCTCCGGCGGGTCGGTGCCGCAGTCATTCCATTTGCTTGCCACGGAGTTCCATTCTGTTTCGATGTCCCTTTCCGAAATGAAGACGCCATCTGTCATTTTGTCCAGAACCCTGCGGGTCTCATGCGTCAACGTGCCGTGCGGTTCGTCGTGCATCACGACGGTCTCCGCGAGGGCGTGTTGCGTGACATGTCCCCACTTCGCGACCAGCTGGGTGCACTTCCCGCGGACATGTGTTGTCAGATAGCTCAACAGTGCGGCCGAATTGACGACACTAGCGTTTGGGTCAGCAGACATGATTGTGCCTTTGACCACCGCAAGGTCACTCACCGACACAGTGGCCATGGCTGCCTTGAGCAAACTTATGGAGGACTCTCGGTCGCTGGTGTTGGGTTCGGCATCAACTAAGCTGCGCATGTGTAAGATCCGGGGCATGTAGAGCGTCTGCAACTCATCGTTCACGATGTGGGCAAATTGCGCCTGTTGAACAGACGTGAGCATGCTTTTGAAACGTTCTGGGAGACACGCACGAATGGCCTTTGTTGGTTGGGGGCCCAGGTCCATCACCACCGCCCGCACGAGGCCTTCGACCTCGTCGCGAAGGTGCATTTTCCGTGGCCGTGCCAAGTGCGAGATGTCCTGGAGCAGCAGTGGTGTGTTCAGCCCGACCTGGGTGATCAAAGGGTTCGTCAGGTTCTTTCTCGCCTCCTTTTCCGTGGCCTCGTTGTCATACTCGCAGTTGATTTCTCTCCCGCGATGTTTGTACGCACGGACCAGCTCAATCTGTGCTTGCTTGTCGGTGGCGCACCGGACCTTGAGCTGTTCGCGCCTTTTGTCGTTCTCTTTTGCTCGTGCGTCCGTCGTTGCACGGAGCGCATCGTAAATGGTGTTTTGGACAGCGCGTTCCTTGACGAGAGAACGCACAACTTTGCAGGCAGCAGGAGTGAACTTGTGGTCTTCCCCTCCGGACATCGCCTCAATCGTGTAAAGCTGAGACTCGCAAAATGTGCGTCTCGCGAGTGCCGCGGTCTTCGCCTTCTTCAAGTTCTCCCCCTCCAGCGTGGCTGCGAACAACTCGATGACGGCAATGCACTGAAAGGCGGCCAACGCTTCAATCGCGGTGGTTTTGAACACCTTCGCTCTGTCCTTCAACGGTTTCCACGTGCTGCCCTCCCTGCCGCCGCCGCCGCCGCCGCCGCCGCCGCCACCGCCGCCGCCGCCGCCGCCGCCGCCGCCACCGTGAAAGCCGCCGCCGCCGCCGTCGCTGCCGCCGCCGCCGCCACCACCG
>Ga0206130_10007258_pt1 | contig 12335 bp, 14 predicted proteins | sample Helgoland_Spring_9_FD_148637 | JGI IMG/M metagenome (GOLD analysis project Ga0206130, IMG submission 148637) | Pelagic subsurface seawater microbial communities from Kabeltonne, Helgoland, North Sea - Helgoland_Spring_Bloom_20160512_1 | ecosystem: Environmental > Aquatic > Marine > Epipelagic ...
GAACCCACACCTGCCGCGAATGCGACTACGACCGCTGCGACAAATGCTTTGCGCTGGGCAAGAAAGGCGGCACAATGACACCATACTGGATCCTGGACGAGTATGACGCCAAGGCCAAGTTGGTGAAATCACAAGAAGAGGCCGCCGTATTGAGGGAGGCGCTAGCAGAGCACGAGAATCTTCACGGGCGGCCACCCAGACGGTTGAAAGAGCCTGCCGCGGTGCCCTACACCGCCCCCCCGAGCGCAGAAAACCCATGGAATGCAACGGCTATTGAGGATTTTAACGGAGGGGATGAAGCTAGAGCCATGGGCCACATCGGGTACACGTCCCAAACTCAGGCGAACTACCTTTTCATTTTCGAAGGAGAAAACCTTAGTATTGTATCCGAGGAGGGTGACTGGTACAAGGGCCACAGTATTGATGAGAGGCGTCTGGCGGGACACCGAGGGGGGGTGACTGTTATAGATAAATGGTTCCCCAAGGAGACTGTCCGGGTGGTACCGGGGGGGGGTGAGCACGCAACCCGAGGGCCCGCGACGCGCGCCGCCCCCAAGACTGTACCGCGTACAAAATACATGGCCGACCCCCTGGCGTCGCGCAACTGGCACACGCGGTGATAACTTTTAACTGAATTTTATATTCTTATTAATGTAGATTTAAACTATCATATAAATACCCGCAATTGTTAATAATATTCCTCCTATTTTTTTAGGAGTTATTTTTTCACTTTTTAAGAAATAAACACTCGCAAAGAATAATATAATAAAATTCATACTTGTGAGTGCTCTCGCTGTTCCAGGATTTTTAGCAGACCTTAATGACATTACTTCACAAGGAGTAATTACAAGGACACTGACTACCGCCAGGATAATATATTTCCATAGGTCGTCTTTTTCGATAAGTTTAAATTCTTCATTATTATTGAATTTTCGGTAACACACATATACCGAAATAGAAATCGCACAGAATATATAATAATAAAGAATGTGTTCTGTCGTTGTGTATTTGCCGGTGTAGTTACTTGTAAATAAATCTCTTGAAGCTATAAGAAATGCGGCTACAATTCCATAAATAATCCATTGTTCCATTTATTTTCTATAGTAATTTATAGATTAAAAATGGCTAGAAGATCTTTAAGAAGAACAAAACAAAGAGGAGGTAAAACCAAAAAGTCAGGGACTAAGAAAGAATCTAAGAAAGAATCTACAAAAATTAAGTATAACAAATACTCCAAGTGTCTGGAAAAATGTGAATTAAAAGAGAAAAATAAAAAACACGTTTGTAATCAGAAATGTAAAAAATACAAAAAATACGAAACAATTAAAACTAAGAAAAATAGTTCGGAAATAATTAAGAAACAAATACAAACCGGAGGCGTTCTCTGTTTACCTTGTATTTCTCCTATTTTGAGTGGGTTGGGTGTCATGGCTACAGGTGCCGCCGCGACTGCGGGTGCTATAACAATGACAAGTTCAAAAATGTCTCAGAGTGGTAACAATTTTGAGAGAGAACAATCATTTGAGAAAAATATTTCCAGAACTCTGAAAAAGGGTAAGAAAAGTAAAAAGAAAATAGAAAAACTTAAGTTCCACATCAAACAGAAGAATAATGTTGTAACTTATAAACGGAATAATGAGAAGGTCAAAAAGAAAGTCTTTAGGGGTAAGAATATGAAGGATACTATTAAAAAGGCTTCGAAATTTTACGATAAGAAAATTCATTATTGCGTTGTTAAAGGATATAAAAAATGTTGAGCAGTTTGCGTTCAAATGACTTAAAGATTTTTTAAATCAAACTAGTAAACATATGATTAATGAGACGCTCTTATTGGATTCACTTCACTCTTTTTATAATATCCCCCACAACGGTCGCAGACTATTAAATATTTTGAACAATGAAATAAATATTTCATTAAGGTCTATTGATTGGTTTATTACGAATTATTCTAAAAAAAATAATATTTATTACAATATTTATAGGAATAACGAAGATCTTCTAACCTTAAAAGAAGATAATAAATTGGTTACAAACATTAGTGTTTTCCAATCTTATAAATCGCAACTGAGGGCTTATTCCAAGAAGAGATTTGATCCATTCTGTCGGCGGAATCGTATAAAGTTTATGTGTCTGGGTGAGGAAATCGATACAACCACGGGTCAATTAAATTTTTTTAAATGGGCGATAAATAATCTAATCGTTGACTATATTTCTATTCATAAGGATAACATAGAACACGATATGAATAGCTGTTTAAAAGAAATGAAGATCCAAGGATCTCTTATGAAAAAAGAGGGGAAGAGAAAAAAAAGACAAGAGTTGTCTCTTTCGGCGACGAGGGGTCTTTCAAAGAATAATGTCGCGGTGCGTTTAGAGTTCGATTGAGGGATTTGTCCTTAGTTTTGTTTTTCACTTTTATATTTTTTTAAATCTCTTTTACTCATTTTGTATCCCCAATGTTGTAATACTTGTCTAATTACTGGAGAAACACTCCTATCATTATAATCTTTACCTCCTTTAATAATTTTATTCATTAAAGTCCTCCTAAATCTACCCTTTGGTCCCGTTATCTTTAACCAACGATCTATTTGTCTTTGATCGTCTTTTGTCCTTCTTCCCATATAAAAACGACAATACCATTGAAACCAACCATATGGATCTTGTTTAACAATCCAGTTACTTGTTTCCCAGGCTTCTAATGAAGAACCACACTTTACTTTGTATGTATTTACATTTTTATCATAATTTTGAGAAAGAACTTTTTTTTCTAAGTCTATGCCGTGTAACCAATCTTTAGGAAAACTTTTTATAGCATTTTTACCCGAATGTTTTTTACCGGTTACAGATGATTGTATATCTCTAAAATATGTCCCACCAAAGGAACCCATTCTCAAAACTTGCTTGGGTGTAAGGTTAGGTTTAAAATCTGGATAATCTTTAAAAGAAACCATTTTATAAATTTGATATATAATTATAACATTATTTTTTTAAAAAGAAGGAAAAGGATGAATCCGATCCTAAGAAATGTTTCTACCATTGGTAAAATTATTAGGAAACCTATTTATATTGGTTATGGTAAGAAATTCATCCCTTGTAGTCCTAAATGCATCTGTTTGATGTATTTAGATCTTAATGATATAAAAAGTAAAAATTATTATGAACAATGTTTTAGAACGAAAATGAAAGAGTAGCGATGTTTAATTTACATGGCAAAAAACAACCCTGAGTGATTTTGATGGAGATTTTCAGGCTGTACAGAGTTTTGTAGAGGGTTATCTTTCAGCTATTCTCCAGTTGGACATTTATTTATTTTCTTTCTGTCTTCGTGCCGTGTCCGGTTTCTCCCCCGATCTTACCACCACTCGGACCACTTCGGGCGCTTTGAAAGTATATTTCATTATCATTGTTGTAGCAAATAGCCCATATTAGCTCCTTGAATTGCTGGCTTCGGGCCACCAGCCCGAGCTTGGGGTCACCCCGAATAGCCTCTATTATCACCCGGGCCGGTGCACCGCCCTGAGATCCTACCTGGGTGATACGGTCGTAATCACGACCAGTATAGTCGTTATTTTCAAACGCGGCTCTCTCTGCCGTCGTGAGATAAGAACTTATTCTAAGAGTTTCCATGGCACCCCCCTGACTTGAACTACCTGACAAATCCATCGACTGGTCACTCATATCCGTTACAAGCCTTTCCATTTCTGTACGATTGGTTTCATGTACTGTCATCGTCATAGACATTTTTACCTTATATGCTTCCGTTTGGGCGCCGACGCCTATCTGACCCGCGTCTAATTCATTTGTCAAATCGTTGAAGCCCGTACTCCCCGACAACCCAAGCCAATCCAGCAGAGTACTTCTTTCTATCAACGGACCACGGGGCCTGTACTGCCCCTCCCCGTCAATGTAATATTTCACTCGCTGGTCGGATAGTCCGGTATCTCCTGCACTAGCTCCTAATCGCGCGCCGATCGTCGCAACTTCCAAGCCATTTATTACTGATTCGGTGACTGAGTCGGATCCCCCCGAGCTCCGCTGGGATTTGCCGCATCGGGCACCATACCATCCGCCTACGCATTGGCAGACACCGCCAACACAGCTGCCACCGTTGAGACAATTAATCCCCTTACACGGGTTATGGTGTTTTCCCTTTTTGCCTTCGTCGCCGTTCGGACCGCCTTCAGTCAATAAAGGGGCTAAAATAAATAGAGAGCCAAAATACATGATTACAGCAAAAACAACGGCGTGAACTAGATGCATTGTATTACCATCGGCTCTGTAACCGGTTACATCAAAAATAGCACCTTTTACGTGTTTGTATACCTCGGTATTGGATACAACTAAGAAAACAATCGCACCGAAGACAGAGTGCTGGAAAAGACTACCATGCATTTGGGTATCGAACCATTTGACGCCGCCACCTAAAATAGGAATTGATTCGAGGGGTTTCAACAAACTCATTTTATACATTAGTAAATAAAAAAATTTCAGGCAAAAATTATATAATATCCTTTTACATTTGGAAACTTAATTCATTATTCGGATTCAGAATCTAGGAAATATGTTTTCTCAATTTCAGTTGTAATTTCTTGATTAATTGTAATTATGTTAGTTTCTTTTTTGGGTTTCCTTGACACCTTTTTTGCTTTTTTCTCTTTTTTCACGAGTAAAGATTGATTTCCTACTTCTCTGTAATGTTCTACATCTTCCCAAAAGTTTAATATTTCGGGGGTAGCCTTGAGCCACCATTTCCGATCTCTCCCAACAAGGGAACATTCATAATGATTAATTTTCCACCAATTCTGTTCAACGGTATCGTAATTATTCTTATGATTTGAAATTGTTGTGAAAGACCATTCTTTTAATTCTTCGTATGACTTATAAAATTCACAATATTCATAATGATATTTGGTTTCTCCGGACTTGGAAGTAATAAATGTTAAGAGAAGTCCTTTGGGTAAATTATCAGATGTAAGACCTTCTTTTAGAACACCGTCTTCTTCGTATTTATCTTCCGCGTAATCTTCTTCTGTTTCATATTCTAAAAGTTTTACTTGAAGAAAATCGCACTCCTCTAAATCACAGCATTCTAACTGCCCCTGCATTTGCATCCAATAATGTTCTGGAACTTCTTCCGTGAATTTCCTTTTAGGTGGACACTTGATCTCCAACATTCGTCCAATATAATCTTCCGGGGAATCTATATCGCAAATACCATCGGGTGAAGCTCCAAAGACCTTTAACTCAGGATGAGGAATTAAACCAAATTCAACGATTGTTAAATTATTTAATTTTTCATAAAATGTTGTTGCAACTTGTTCATATTTAACACCCCATTCTGTGATCGCATTACCAAACCTTTTTGGTGGTTCTTTACTCGTTTTTTCAATAAGTAGAGCCTTCCTGGTTTTAAAATGACCCTTACCCAATGCGTCAGCCAGAGAACTCGCCGTTAACATTTTATCACGCATGTCATACCATTCTTTTGACCTTTGTTCCGGTAATTCTAGATTCTTCAATTCGTTCACTTTTGCGATAATAGTTTTCTTATTTTCAAATCTTGATAGAAGATCCCCCTTGACTTCATTTACTTTGGATAAAACATATTGGTTCAAGAAATATTTTTGTGAAATAGTTAAAATATTATCCTGTTTCAGATTGTTTATTTCTACTTGAGTAGTTAGTATTTCTTGAATTATATCATCTAATGTTTCATTTAATTTCACTTTTTGATAGATAGTTTTTGAATGAGAATTTATAGCTTTATCGATATCTTCTATAATTAACATGATTATTAATCTTATATATGCCTTATTACTTAAGTAATATTAATCAAATTTAAATTTAAATTTGATTAATTTGATTACGTAGAATTAGAATACTTAGAATACTTAGAATACTTACAATTATGAGCTGCATTATTTGTAAATCTCAAGGCAAACCCTGGTTGCTACTCACAAATGATAACTTATATATGGACGATAAGGGGAACAATATTGGAAAAACAATTCAAACCTGTTCCTATTTATGTACTAGGAAATGTGACACTAAACTTCCAGGAAATTATACTCAGTTGGTCTTGAATAAAGAAGATTTCTGTTACTTGAAACCGATTACAACGAGGGAACAGCTGGAATTCGAGATTTTGACTTATGAAGAGATTTATGATATGACTGATATTGAAAAAGAAAATTATTATACTGAAAAAGATAAGCACGTAACTCTTGACGCTAAAAAACAGGAGTTATATGAAGAGATTGAGAAGGAAGATATGAATACATTCAATATCGAGAATATGGCATTAACATCGGAAAGTGAATATGATGATTATTAAGTTTAGGTTTATCTACGAAATCTTAAATATTTCTTAAATTACATATGCGTGAAATAGAAAATAATGATATATCTTTCTTAAAAGATAACGAATGTTTAATACTTTTTTATTTTACCGCTGCTTGGTGTGGTCCGTGTCAAAGAATAAAACCCATGGTTCAAAAATTGTCGGAAGGACTTGATAGTTCCAAGGTTGAGGTTTATATGGTGGATATTGATGAAAATGATTCACTGGCTTTAGATCTTAAAGTTAAAGCGGTCCCCACTTTTTATTTATTTCACCAGAAAGAATTAATCGATCAATGTTCCGGTTCCGATATCTTAAAAGTCTACAAACTTATAAAAGATAATCTTCCAAAGTTGGAAACAAATATAATTATTGATTAATTTATCATAGAGAGAGATTCAGCGTGGGACCGAACATCATCCAGTCTGGTGGTGGGGGTAATATATAATTTAATGGCGATAAATGAATATTTTTCTGCCCAACCTGCGCATCCTCTGTATAACATAACCCCCAACCTGTTACTCCATTACATGTACTTGGAGATACGAATATACCCAATAAAAGGAATAATAGTAAGAATGACACTATTCCGTTTCTTTTAATGAGATCAACAATATACATTATATTATCTTTCCATAAAATAATTACATAAAGAGATCTTCTTATTATAATGAAATAAATGGCTGATGTAAGTGGAAGAGCAAGTTTCGATGATCTTAATATAAATGAAAATATACTCCGTGGAGTATATGCATATGGTTTTGAAAAACCATCCGCGATTCAAGAAAGAGCAATACCTAAAATAATAGAAGGAGGGGATGTAATCGCTCAAGCTCAGTCGGGAACAGGAAAAACGGGGGCGTTCGCGATTAGTCTTTTAACTAATATTGATGCGTCGGTGGATGCGACTCAGTGTATCGTTATTGTCCCCACTCATGAGTTGGCGGATCAGGTTTACACGGTAATTAATGAAATAAGAAATTATACGGAATTAAAAATCCTCAAAGTTATTGGTAAAACAAGTATTAATGCTTGTATTCACGAACTTGGAAAGAATCCGCACGTAATAGTTGGAACACCCGGTAGAATACTCGATATGATTACTAGAAGACATCTTTATACAGATAAACTAAAGATGTTGGTTTTCGATGAAGCCGATGAAATTTTATCGTATGGCTTTAAGGATACTATTTATAATATAATCCAGACAATTCCCGAAAAAACACAAATATGCTTATTTAGTGCCACTTTACCGAATGAAGTCTTGGAACTAACCGAAAAGTTTATGGATAACCCCGAACAGATATTGGTTAAGAAAGAAGAACTAACCCTTGAGGGAATTCAGCAATTTTATGTAAATGTAAAGCATTCGGATTGGAAATATGATGTTATAGCGGACCTCTATGATATTATAAATGTGACTCAGTGTATTATCTATATTAATAACAAATCGAAAATTTTAGAAATAAATGATAGATTATTGAAAGATAATTTCCCAGTTTCATATATAACAGGTGAGAGAAACGCAGATGAAAGGAAACAAATCATGAATGAATTTCGTTCCGGACAAATTAGAATTTTGCTATCAACAGATCTTCTAGCGAGAGGTATCGACATTCAGCAATTGTCCCTGGTTATTAATTATGATTTACCCAAAGAAAAAGAAACTTATATTCATAGGATCGGGAGATCAGGAAGATATGGTCGGAAAGGGGTGGCGATCAATTTAATAACGGAGAGAGATGTAGAAGAATTAAAATTTATAGAATCTTTCTATGATACTAAGATTAATGAAATGCCCGACAATATTGGAGATTACTTGAGCTAAACATTAACGGGTATTTCACGGTTAATATTTTATTTCGCTTCTTCTTTCTGGTGGGATTTTTGATATTGCTAATCTAATAATTGTTTTCAGTTGCCTATTCTCCTCGTCCGCCCGTTCCTCCGTGCCCACCGCCGTTCCTCTGATTTTGTCTTCCGCCTCTGTTTTTAAAGTGGGCATACTTGCTTCTTCGGAGGTATAGGGGGCGCCACTAACGTCGATGAGGGTAGGTGCCACCGACGCTTTAAGCGAAGATATCTCATCAGGCGTCATGTTGTCGACCGTCATTAGGCTCTTTAAGAGCATAAGATTCGCATCAACGGTAGTATTCAGCTGCTCAAGGCGTACCACCTCCTCCATACTTTCAGGCCGCTCCGTCACGCCGGCGTGACGGAGCGGGCGGGGGGGGGGACCGCCAAGATCAGTTTCGCGAGCGTCTTATTGATGTCTGTGGACTTAAGCGCCTTATGACGATCTTCGATGGGAACCCCGCCGGCTTTCGCGCGACGAAGCAGAACGCGGGTGCCCAGCGACTCAAGCTCCTCGAGCAGACGCTCCTCCCTCGCAGCCACAACTCTCTCCGCCCCAGCGGCCTCCGCGTCTGCTCTGTCCTTTATGTATTTTTTCATCCCAATAACGCTCAACCTGACATATCTCGTTCTCCTCCTTCTACGAATCAATAATGGCGGATCCGTTTGACGGTTCATTTTAAACCCGACCGGGGGAAAAGCGGAGCCCGACTTCTGCTTCAAAGCAGCAAAATCTGACCACCCGTCCTCCTCTATCCGGACGGCTTCGGCGCCTGGATCCCCGGAGTCCGGATCCTTAAACGCATATTCCCATGGTCCGGGTGCCCAGTTAGGGTCCTCCGGGTCATCCCACATCTCCTCGGAATTAGGATCTGCATATTTACGATTCAAATCATTGAGATAAGGTATATCAACTCCTTTCCCGTATATGTCCTCATTGGAGTAATGAGCCGTTGCATGGGGGAGGGACTTTACCTTCTTGGACATCCGTCGGAGATCTTCTTCGGGGAAGAGACGCGCCGCCTCTAGCCCCGCCTCATCGCCGTATTCAGTGATATTGGCGGGTGTATCTATGATCTGGTATTCGTAGATTACCTCTGCGCGTCTTGCTACGGCTCCTGCTGCCTCCTCGCTGGAGTGCAAAGCAATGAACTGGGCCTCCACTGCCGCGTCTGCCTTTTGTGCCTTCGCTGCCGCGTCTGTCTTTTGTGCCTTCACTGCCGCGTCTGCCTTTTGTGCCTTCGCTGCCGCGTCTGTCTTTTTTGCCTTCACTGCCGCGTCTGCATTTTGTGCCTTTTGTGAGCAATCATGCAGGAATTTGTCGACAATGCCTTCACTCTGCATCTCTTTCAGCTCACTGACCCACGTCCCGGAATCATATTCGGCATCCCTGAACGCCGCGACCACATCAGCCGCGCGGTGACCACCCCCGTGTGACTCAAGCCACGTGCCGACAGCCTCTTCCGGCTCTGCATTCGCTGCCTCCTCCGGGGTAATGAAAAACCCATTAAGTTTGTCCACAAGTGATTCTCCTTCCTTTGGCGTTTCCAGATAAAGGAGGTTCGCGCTTTCAGTTGATCCGACGCTCACCCACAGCAGGGGATATTCAGATCCCTCAAACTTCTCCACACGCGGACGCATTTTTCTATATTTATCGGGAAGAAAGTCCGCACGCGAGGGGATGGCTTCCCATTTCGCGTGGACCGAAGAATCCTTTGGTTGAGAGATGCCGGTGAACGTAATCTTTTCGGGGTTGAAGCCCAGGCGGAATTCATTCTCACCGTCGAGACGAGCCACGGTTAACGCATTGAATTTGTCGCCAGACTTCAAAAAGCCGACTGGCTTAGAGTTGAGATAGACACCTCTCCTGACTAGGATGTATTCAGGGGCGGTGACCTCACCTGGCACCACGACCCGAGTCGGAGAATCAATTTGCTTTGATTCAAATTGAGACCTTATCGGGTTGTTGCTGGGATTGTTGCTACATGTTTTCTCGTGTTCCTCAATCTCGGCGGGGCCTTCCGGTCCTTGCTTGCTGAAGTCACAGTTGTATTTGCACTGGTACCACCTCGTCTCTTCGTCCTCCTCCTTCACCAGATTGGATGCATTGGTGTCTGTATTTTTCTCACTCACCCACCCATTTTCGTATTTATCGCCGGTATCGCCTATTTCGTCCCAGGGGTCCAACGATTTAACACCCGTTCCTTCCTTACTTAACAGTTCCACTTTCCCGAATCTCAGGCGTTTGACATCCACAGCCACGCCATCGCTATCTGTCCCCCGGAGAGTGGCCGTTTGGTCCACCACGATCTCAGCGCCGACAGGAAGAAAGCCGATTATACGAGAAGCCGGACCAAACATCGGTCCCACCCTGACCTCGGTGTTATTCTGGCACACGTACTTTTGGAGAGGTAACACGTTCGTCGGTCTTTCAATTAATTTCCACGTCTTGCTTGGATTATCCGCCCACCCCACGATCGACGAGCTGCCGTCTTCGCCTCCACCCCTCATCCTTCTTTTTGTATTCTTCTTTTTAGTTCTTTTAGTTCTTTTTGTATTCTTTTTTCTTTTACTTCTTTTACTTCTTTTACTTCTTTTACTGCGAATTCTTGTATTCTTTTTATTGGTTCTTTTCTTAAGGGATTTCTTTTTAGATTTAGCCCGCAAGCCCGCCCTGGGTCCCGAATAAGTTGATTTCGTTAAAGACAACTGTTTACTAACGATCTTAATATCTTTAAGTTCAACGACATCATCGACTTTATCATAAACATCGGCAACACAATCCCAATCCAAGCTATCTTTTGGATTTAATTTCTTTTTAATCTTGATGACTTTATTTTTCATAAATTTATTACCGCTCGCGGGCACTTTTCCCGTCCAATCAAACGCAGAGGGTGTATTGCCACTCTTGAAGGTCACATTATAAACTCCCCCCGCTTTCATTATATATAAATATAAAATATATAAATTTGAAAGTGCGTATATACTTAAAATAATCTTTCTACAATAATAAAAATGGGGGATCTTAATCTTGATTTTGACATGGGAACAAAAAGTATTTCTTTAACCGACACAGTCGCAGATAATCTGGGGTTCAGTAAAAGTGAAAATGATTTAAATTTGGATTTAAGAGGTGATAATATTTCCCCCAGTCTAAATATTAGTGATGGCGGTGTTGAGTTATTGGCGCATGGGCATGTTAGCCCCGTAAAATCGGATGGCGGGAATAGTGACAAAGGATCAAAGAAAAGTGAGGATTTTAGTTTTTTTAAGAGCGATCCAGCCGAAGATAAAGGGGGTATTGTGGACGGAGATATGAAAAGAATGAGTATTAATCCCGAGGATGATAACATGATCCTAAATACCCCCAATCCTGATGGGGGGTACAAACCCATTCATCGCTTGACAGCGCAAGAAATTAAAAATGAAAAAATTGATCTTATTTACAAGTTTAAGAAATTGGAGGGGCAGGGTATTCGGACAACCATGAATTACAATATGAATTCTCATCTCGAGGATATGAGAAATGAATACATAAAACTAAAAAAACAGAGGGAAATAGACAATTCTGTTAAGTTTCAGAGAAAAATGCTGATGGCTTGTGTGACCGGTATTGAGTTTCTAAATGGGAAGTTCGACCCATTTAGCGTCAAACTTGACGGATGGTCTGAATCGGTTAATGAAAATCTCTATGATTATGATGAAATATTTGAAGAATTAGGAGACAAGTATGGCGGGGAAGGTGATGCAATGGCTCCCGAAATTAGATTGTTATTCACTCTGGCTGGTTCGGCGTTTATGTTCCATCTTACAAATACAATGTTTAAGTCTTCTATTCCGGGTATGGACGATGTTTTGAGACAGAACCCCGAATTAATGGAGCAGTTTGCTAAGGCTGCTGTCGGAACAATGAATGGCCAAGGACAGGGACAGGGACAGCCCCCCCCGAGAGCCGCACCACAGCCACCAAATCCTTTAGAAGCAATGATGGGTATGGGCGGAGGTGGGGGCTCTAGCAATCCCTTAGGGGGTCTTATGGGTGGATTAATGGGTGGTCTCATGGGCGGCGGTGGAGGAGGCAATCCCTTAGAAGCAATGATGGGTGGGGGCGGTGGGGGTGGAAATAGAGGTCAATCCGCTA
>Ga0206130_10007259_pt1 | contig 12335 bp, 9 predicted proteins | sample Helgoland_Spring_9_FD_148637 | JGI IMG/M metagenome (GOLD analysis project Ga0206130, IMG submission 148637) | Pelagic subsurface seawater microbial communities from Kabeltonne, Helgoland, North Sea - Helgoland_Spring_Bloom_20160512_1 | ecosystem: Environmental > Aquatic > Marine > Epipelagic ...
ATGGTCGAAACCGAAGTCATTTTCCCCAACAGCAAGCCCCAGCGTACGACGGTGTCCTCGCAGGGCGAGGAGGAGGAGTGCAAGCCTATAATAGTCGCCAGCATGTTCGGCAACACTACCGACTGCATTAATATCGCCACCAAGGAACTCGAGCAGGCCGGCTACGAAGTCCTCATTTTCCACGCTACGGGCACCGGCGGGAAAACCATGGAGTCGCTCATCGAGAGCGGCATGGTATCTGGCGTCTTAGACATCACCACCACCGAGTGGGCAGATGAACTCACCGGCGCCACCCTCAGTGCAGGCCCGACCCGCATGGACGCCATGAGCAAGGCAAACGTTCCCGCTGTCATCTCCCCAGGCTGTCTCGACATGGCGAACTTTGGCGAGCGTGACACCGTGCCCGAGCAATTTGCCGACCGCCTGTTCTACATCCACAACCCCCAGGTCACCCTCATGCGCACCAACCCCGAGGAATGTGCCGAACTAGGAAAAATAATCACCGAAAAAGCCAATGCCAATCCGGCGCCTACGGCCATCCTCAACCCACTCAAAACCGTCAGCGTCATCTCTGCAGAGGGACAAGCATTTTACGACCCTATAGCCGACCAAGCACTGTTTGCAGCCATCCATCAGCACGCTGACACCAAGGTGGAAGTCATCGACTTTGATGAAGAAATCAATAGCGAGGTATTTGCCAAAGCAGCGGCGCACAAGTTGCTCGAGCTCATCGAAGCCAATCAGTCATGAAAACCCTTAGCCTGATCACACTTGCCGCGATCTCATCCATGGCGTTTGCCAAAGAGATCCCTGTAACTGGTGTGAGCTTCCAAAAAATCCAGATCCTCGACAAATTCATCAGTGAGGGAGCCTCCATCGGGGACATCAACGCTGACGGCCATCCTGACATCGTCTCAGGCTCACTCTGGTGGCAAGGTCCCGCGTTCGAAAATTCCCATGCCTTCGCACCAGTCAAATTCTTTCCGATCAAAGGCCCCGGCATCACCGGCTATTCGAACAATTTCCTCAGCTTCACCAGCCACCTCACCGCTGACAAATGGATCGACATCATCAGAGTCAGCCTACCAGGCCTTCCCGGTGACTGGATCATGAACCCCGGGGAAAAACCCCTGCCAGCTAACAACACCACCCAGCACTGCACCCACGGCAAGTGCCAGGACAACATCTGCAACGAGTCTCCTCAATTCCTCAACGTCATCGGTGACGACAAACCTGAGCTCCTCGCCTATAGCCACCAACAGATCACCCTCGCCATTCCCAACCCGAATCCGAACCAACCGTGGCAAGTTCTCCCCGTCTCTCCCAAAGACAAACGCTTTCAAAAATATCAACACGGCTTGGGTGCGGGAGACATCAATGGAGATCAACTTCCTGATATTCTCGAAAAAGCTGGATGGTGGCAGCAACCTGCCGCATGGGACAAAAAGTCTCCGTGGACCTTTCACCCCTACCCCTTCGCACCGCAACAAGGAGGAGCCCAGATGTTTGCCTACGATATTGATGGTGATGGGGACAACGATGTTGTCACAGCACTCAACGCGCACGCCTACGGACTGGCATGGTATGAGCAGGTGAAAGATGGCGACAAGATCACCTTTAAAAAACACACCGTCATGACTGACAAACCGGAAGGCAACCCCTATGGCGTCTGTTTCTCCCAGCCACACGCCATGGCCTGTGTCGATATTGATGGCGACGGCATCAAAGATCTTGTGACCGGCAAACGCTTTTACGCTCACAACGGCAGAGACCCGGGTGCCCATGACCCTGCTGTGATTTATTGGTTTCGCACCACTCGCAAGCCTGACGGATCCGTTGAGTTCACGCCACACCTCATCGACGACAACTCAGGTGTTGGCTGCCAAGTCGCCACCGGAGACCTCAACAAGGATGGCAAAGTAGACATCGTCATCGGCAACAAAAAAGGCGTCTTTGCTTTTATCCAGCGCTAGACACCGCGCAACAACAGTGTGGATATTGGATATTCGCATGAGGATGATCTTTTGAAAAACCCAACGTATCAGTAACTAGAATTTAATCACCAACCAAACACATCATGACCAGACACTTCGGAGTATTCCAATTCAAAGCAGAGATCACCCAAGATCAGATCGATGAATCCTTTGCCGCACTTGTTGACCTTAAAAACAAGATCCCCGGCTTGCAGAGCGTTGAGCACGGCCCATATAAATCAGATGAAGGACTCAATGACGGCTTCACACATGGCTTCATCATGACCTTTGACACCCCCGAGTCCCGCGACGCCTACCTACCCCACCCCGATCACTTGAAAGTCGTCGATCTCGTCCAGCCACGCCTCGAGCGTCTCGTCGTCTTTGATTTCGACATCGCTTAGCCCCCCTCCCTTTACCTGTATATCATGAAGCACATCACCATCTTCATTCTGGCACTGTCCACCCTCGGCCTATACGCCCAGGCACCCACGCCTTCCACCAGCTTATTCGATGGCAAAACACTCAACGGATGGAAAACCATCAACCCGGCATTTGCCAACAAATGGTCAGTCATCAATGGAGTCATCGTCTCTGGTGATGGACAGCAGAAAATCCCCGCCAACACCTACTTAGCGACCACCAAGGAATACGGTGACTTTGAGTTCCGTTGCTTGTTCCGCATCAGTGGTGATCACAAAACCGGACTCATCAATAGCGGCATCCAATACAGATCGTTCACCCATGGCAAAAAGATCATAGGCTACCAAGCAGACATCGGCAAAGGCTACTGGGGCGACCTCTACGACGAGCACCGCCGTGGTCTACTCGTCAAAGCTGACACCAACACCCTCAGGCACATGCTCAAAGAAGATGGATGGAACTCCTACATCATCCGCTGCAAGGGCAACCACCATCAACTCTACATCAACGGGGTTAAAACCGTCGAATATATCGAGAAAAACCCAAAAGTTCCCACGAAAGGTATTATCGCCGTGCAAATCCACTCGGGCGGCAAAGCCAAGGTAGAATTCAAAAACATCACCATCGACACTCTCTAACAAGACATGAGAAAACTCACAACCATCCTCACACTATCGCTCCTTGGTAGCTCCATGGCTATCGCCAAGAAGACCCAATCCGCACGCACCGGAGTCAATACACCCGAGCAAGAGCTTGCCGGATTCACCGTCCCGGATGGCTTCGTTGTCGAGCTTGTTGCCAGCGAGAAAGATGGCATCGTCAACCCCATTGACCTGACCTTTGATGATGCAGGACGCTTGTGGACCCAGACTGCTCGCATGTATCCACTTGACCCCGTCAAGGACATCAGGTGGGGCGAATTAATGCGTCTGATGAACAACCCTGCCGAGCAGGACAAAAATCCCGAATTTAAACGCATCAAGGACCTCTATCAGGGCGTAACCAAAGGCACAGACGACGTCCTGATTCTATCTGACCTCGGAAACGACAAACCCGTCAAAGTCACAAAATTCGCCACCGGTCTTGCTTTACCGCAGTCCATACTACCCTACAAAAATGGCACCTACGTCGCCCATGGCTCCGAGCTCATCTTTCTCGATGACACCAACAACGATGGCATCGCAGACAAACGCACCCCTGTGCTGAGGGGCTTTGGTTTTACTGACACCCACACCATGGCGCACTCCTTGGTTAGAGCGCCAGGTGGTTGGATCAACTTTTCTCAAGGTGCGCTCAATAAAGGCAAAGTCACAGCTGTCAAGTCTGGCAACAACACGCGCATTGACTACTCAAAAATCGCGCGCTTCTCACTCGATGGCAATAACATCGAGCTCGTCACCTCTGGCCTACAAAACATTTGGGGATTCCAGCTCCGTGCTAATGGTCAGTGGTATCTCACCGAAGCTAATGACATGGGGCTCTCCGTCACACCTGCTGAGCCGGGCACTGGCTTCAAGGGTATCGGTGGCGAGAAGCTTCGCACCTACCAGCCATGGCTCCCCCCGCTGCACAAATTCCGTGTAGGAGCCTCAGGCATCTCCGGCCTTGCATTTTCGGACGACAGCTCAGGTGGCTTCCCCAGAGAGTGGCAGGACGTCGGCTTCCTCGCCAATCCGATTACCTCAGCGATCAACTGTGTCAAAATCACCCGCAGCGAGGATGGCAGCGTCACAGCTTCACACCTACCTGACTTTCTCGAGTCGAAGGACGACTGGTTCAGACCCGTCAACATCGAGTTCGGCCCTGACGGATGCCTCTACATTGCCGACTGGTATAACAAAATCATCTCGCACAACGAGCTACCTACCACACACCCAGACCGAGACAAAGCTCACGGCCGCATCTGGAGAGTCCGCCACGTATCCCAAACACCACGTAGCACACCCAACCTGCTCGAAGTTCCGACTACCCAACTCACCAAACACCTCAAGTCCCCCATCCTCTGGGAAAAGCGCTCCGCTTGGCATCAAATCGCCGACCGCCCTGCCAGTGAGACCGAAAGCATTATCCCCCAACTCATCAGCATAGCTGCCAACACAAGCGAGGAAAACACCACCCGCATCCATGCCCTCTGGTCCTTGGAAAGCCTCGGCCACTTTGACCAAGCTCTGATCACAGCACTCATTAGCGACCAAGACGGCGACATCCGCCGCGAAGCCATTCGCTCACTGGCCGCTCTCAAGATTTCACCTGAGCAATTGGCGGTATTACTCAAAGACATCACCAACGAGAAAAACGTCATGGTCCGCTCCCAGGCACTTCGCACCATCGAGGCTTTGGGAAGTGCCAATCATGACACCATCGATATCGCCGTCTCATTCTGCCATCCCGCATCTAGCACCAACCAACTAGGCAATGGCTATGAGCAGAATTTCGAACGCTACCTGGCACGCCGCGCCCTTGAGTCCTACCCCGAGGAACTCAACGCATACCTGAGCACCCCACTCGCTGCCAAGCAGCCGGCCGTGAAACGCATCTGGGCACAGCAAGCCCTCGGCAAACAGACTACTGACTCCTTTGCCCGCCAATGGAAGACCCTGCAACAAAAGCCACTTGATCGCGACACCCTCATCATCGTCTCAAATGCCTCCGATGCTGTTCAAAATCGCAAAACCATTGCGCCCTACTTCCGCAGTGCAGAAAACGCTGAGCACATTGCCAAACTGGCACTCGAACACATAGCAGACGCCTATAGCCCAGCCTTCGGCTACCCCCTCGCTGAGACCGCCACAACCCTCGTCGACAGCGGAGACAAAAACAAGATCATCCTAGGCCTCAAGCTCGCACGTGGCTACCGTATCACCCACCTGAGTCCAGACTTCGCCAAGCTACTCGCCACCACGACGGACGAATCCATCATCCGTGCCATCCTCACCACCCTGAGCCATCAGCCGCAAGCATTCGTCCAGCAATTCCTCGCCATCATCAACGAGCCTGCTAACTCCCAATCATTGCGCACCCAGGCACTCGCAGCCCTCGTGCAAGCAGTGCAAACTAAAGCAGCTCCCGTGATCATCAAAGCACTGACCGAGACCCCTGATCAGAAGGCAAGTATTATCACCGCACTCGGAAACTCAACTCAAGGTTGCCAACTTCTCATTCACCTTGTCGACACCGAGCAAATTGCGGCCACTGACATCTCATTACCCATCGCGCAGCGTATCGCCCATATCGCTTCCAAAAACCCGACTGCTCAATCCATCAACCAACAAGCCGAGGCCAAAAAGAAAACAAATATTAACGCCGCCATGGAGCGAATCCCCTCGCTCGAGCAAGTCGCTGAGTCCAACTCGGGCAATGCCATCGTCGGCCAGAGCCTCTTCGCCGGCATGTGTCTCTCCTGCCATGTTGTCGGCGACCAAGGTGCTGGTGTTGGTCCCGCGCTCGACGGATCGTCCGAGCGTGACACCGAGCACCTACTCACCGCCATTCTCAACCCAGACGCCGCAGCAGAGAGCGCCTACGTGCTCTTCCGCACTATCGAATCCTCCGGTTTAATCACCGAGGGGCTCAAGGCAAGGCAAGACGATCGTGGCACGAGTGTCGCCCACCAGGGTGGTATGGTCACCTACATCCCCAAGCGCACCATCCGCCAGCAGCAACACGTCGGCTCTACATCCTTCATGCCCACTGGGCTCATCGACAGCATGCCGGATGAAACCATCGCCCACCTGCTCGCTTACATAAAAACCCTCAAGTAGGCAATCAAGCTCGCTCACCTATCAGACTTCGACCACACACGCTGTGAGACAAATCTGAAAATCAGCAGCAGAACTACAAAAAGGGCTGCAGAAAAAAGTGCCCAATAAGTGGACCCCTCGGATATACCTGAGATAGGAAACCCGACAACAGCTGCAGCAATTGCAGCAATCACGGCATAGGGCATCTGCGTGCGCACGTGGTCGATTGGATCAGTGTCACAGGCAATGGATGAGACAATCGTCGTATCACTCATCGGCGAGCAATGATCTCCGAAAACCGCGCCACTAAATGTAGCCCCAATCACCACAGGAATCAGATTCATCGCCAGCGCCTGATCACCCTCAGTAATGGTGAAAACAAGAGGAATAGCCAGCGGCATCAATATCCCCATCGTCCCCCATGACGTGCCAGTGGTGAAGGCAATCAAACTACCCGTGATAAATACAATAGTCGGAAACATGGGCGGAGACACCGCGCCACTCATTAGCTCACCGAGAAAATCTGCCGCCTTAAGTTCATTCAAAGTACTGCTCAGCATCCACGCCATCACGAGAATCAAAACCGGCTTAAACATCTGCACCATACCCTCCGTAAATACCGCACTTGCAGACACCTCATCACCACCGGATGGCACCCGACGAGGAAAGAAAATCCATGCCAACAAAGAAGCCAAACCACTAGCCGCTATCAAAACAGCCGTCACATTCGCCCCGGCAAAAGACATTGCCAACTTCTCCCAGCTCAAAGGCAGCATCGGCACCGCCGTTGCATTGGTTCCATTGGCATAAATGCCACCAAAGACCCCAAGGAGAAGAACAAGCAAAGGCACCCAAGCCCTCCATATACCTCCACCAGCCATTGAATCATCGAGCTCAACCTCCTTCCCTGCACCAGCCTGCTGCCTAAAATTCTTCATCGGGCCGATATCCCATTGTTTCCAAATCACGACCGCTAACAAAATCAATGCGAACCAAGCATAGAAATTGTGCGGCAAGCTTTGGAAAAACAAATAATATGGCTCCGCCAGATCCTCCTTACCGGCCAAGATAAAACCCTCACGAATCATCGACAACTGAAACGCAATCCAGGTCGAAATAAATGCCAAGCAAGCCACCGCCGAGCTCGTCGTATCAACAATATAAGCAAGCCTCACCTTTGGCACCGAAGCGGCTCGAGCAAGCGGCTGAAAAATCCGCCCCACAATCAAACTATTAGCCAAGCCATCGAAGAAACAAACCAAACCGAAAGCCCCCGCCCCAGCTTCTACCCTTCTGGCCGAGCGCCCATGCAACAACCTGGCCAGAAGCGCTTGCAAAGTTCCTCCTTTCTCCAACAAGTGCACAAAACCACCCAAGATCAGGGTGAAAATAATCGCTCCGGATTTCCAAGAACTCTCAAAATTAGGCAGCAAGTGTTGGCCAACCAAATCCATTGGCACCCGGAAAAGTGAGCCCTCCATCAAAATCACAGAGCCAATCACCGCACCACTGAGAAGCCCAAGCAACACATTGCGGGTAGAAAACACCAAAACCAGCGCCACAATACTTGGCCAGATTGCCAATACGCCTGCCTGCATCAGCTCCAGCACCGCCGTCACCACCGCGATCACCGCAACCAACACCAACAGCGTAATCAATGAAATATTCCTCATCTGTGCTTAGCGTGACGACTGATCTACTATGCATCAAGGATGCATTTCAAGCAAACGACCACAGTCAAAGCCCCAATGCCACATTACCGGCTTGATCTTTACAGTGTAAAAACAGAGTTTGCTCTAGCTTCAATTCGCCATCAACCCATGATGAGATCACACCTTTGCACCAAGACCTGCCTCGCTGCCCTCCTTGCCTTCATGCTTCTCACCGGCCAACCCATGGCTGCTGAAACATCCAGCCCATGGGAAAACAGCGCCGCGGCAGGTGTCTCCTTAGCGAAGGGAAACTCAGACAACCTAAGCTACAACCTGCACCTGCTTAGTGCATACGAGTTCGATAACATCGAAGCTAAGCTCGGCGCAGACTGGCACTACGCTGAGAACAACGATGTAACAAACACAGACTCCTTCAAAGCATACGGCGAATACCGCTTCCTGCTTAGCGACCGCGCCTACCTTGGAACCAACACATCCTACCTCGTTGATGACATCACCGACATCGACTACCGCATCGACCTTGGAATCGTCGCCGGATACTACCTGATCAAAAGCAAAGACCAGAAACTCTCGTTCGAAACAGGCCCCGGCTACGTGTGGCAAGACCAGACTGACATTAGCGACGACTACATGACCCTACGCTTCGCACTCAACTACGAGCAACAACTAGCAAAGCACACCAAGCTCTGGTTCTCCAGCATCTACACCCCTGCTGCAGACGACTTTAGCGATTACATGCTAAGCGCAGAGGCCGGCATCGATACCGCCATTAACGACCACTGGGCCATCCGCACCGCCATCCGCTATCAATACGACAGCACCCCATCACCCGACAGCCAATCTGACGACACACTACTCACCCTCGGTCTACGCTACGCCCTGGGAGGCTACCCAGAGAAAGACGCGCCCACCGGCAAAATCCCAGCCCCCTCAGACTCAGGACCTAAAGCCATCCAAAACGGCTGGACCAATACCGCTGCACTCACCCTCTCCATGGCTGATGGCAACTCAGACAACCTCAACACCACCGCTAGCTACGATGCGGCCCTTCGCCGAGACCTTGGTGAATTCTTCTTCACCACAACCTACAGCTATGCTGAGGCAGACAACACCGCCAGTGCAGACACACTCAATGCCCGTACACAATTCAACAAACTCCTTTCAGAAAAAACCTACCTCGGCACCGGTCTAGGCTACCTCCGTGATGACATCGCCGACATCGACTACCGGATCACTCCCGCAGTCACACTTGGCCACTACTTCATCAAAGAAAACCACCTCACCCTGAGCTTCGAAGTCGGTCCCGGATACACCTTCGAAAAAGTCGATGGCATCACCGACGACTACTTCTCCATCGTAGCTGGGGAAAAGCTCATCTGGGAAATCAACAAACGCCTCAGCCTCAAGCAATCTCTCATTGGCCACATCAACCCCTCCGAGACTGAGGACTACAATCTCATCGCTGATCTCTCACTAGACACAGACCTCACCAAGCATCTCGCATGGAGAATTGCTGCCAGCTGGAGCTTTGACAACACCCCTGCCAGCGACAGTGACAAGGATGACATCACCCTCTCCTCCGGTATCACCGTCAAATTCTAATTGAATATAGCGCTTCTTACATCACCGCTATCTCTCGTCACAGCTGATCTGTTAGGTATTGCAAGTCATCGCTATCACATGGATTATCAATTTTATATTGTTAAAATGTAGGATCAGGCGCTATGTTAATGTAGTTTTTATTTGATCATTTTTCAATTTAAGAACTCAAGCTAACAATAAGCCATTATGACGGAGCCAAAAAGACCGCTAGAAAAGTACGATCACTTTTCCTTACCTACCGTATTAGACCTCAAGGCAGACCTAACCGACATCTTAGGATATGCCCGAGCAGAAGCGATATGGAACACAATGACTGATGAGTGCTCTATAAAATCCGATGATTTCCTTACCGTAGAACAACTACAAAAAATAGCGAACTGGTGCATCGACACAACAGAAGCTATTAAGTCCTTCGGGTTTTCCTTGAAGCTCAAAGTGGATACCTTCATCGCTCTGGAGAAAAATGAATCCTACAATCCAGATCGCCAAAATATCAGGCAATTGCTACATGATGAAAAAAGACTGGAAACCATCGCCAGCTTAGGACTCTCTGACAACAACAAGGACCCTTTTTTGTTGGAACTAGTCAAGGAAGCCAGCAGCAAACTCGACTTACGCATCAGTGTTGTCAGCATTCTTTTCAATAGCATGCAATACTTCGCAGCGCACCATGGTCTGGGTTCCAGCTGGATGGCAGAAACATCCGCCACCGACATCGAATGGTCTTTTTGCCAATACGTTCTCGATTCTGACGCATTACTTGAGGTCGAAGACGCACGAACAGTCGCGTATCTGAAAGACACACCACTTGTTAATAATGATTCTGTCGTCTGTTACCTGGGCGCTCCACTAACATTGAAAAACGGAGTCACCGTCGGCACGCTCTGTGTGATCGGCCAAGAACCTAGATCTTTTTCTGAGAACGACAAATCACAGCTACTTGAGATCGCCAGCCGGCTAACCGACTATCTCAATGACAAGCTCACCAAGGTCATCGAGGAAAAAAATCTTAGCTAGTCTCAGGACCTCCATCAGCTAGCTAAATCAAGCAGGCACCAGCACCTGCGTCATCCCGCTCAGCTTGGCTTGCAAACATGCCCCAAGCGCATATCGTGCTCAGCACATGGCAGCACCCTCACTTACCACAGGCCCACTCTCAGGCCATATCAGGCGCATTGCCTTGCCGATGAGCATCGGCTTTTTCTTCAACACGATGTACAACGTCGTGGACTCCTTTTATGCAGGGCGCATCTCCACCGAGGCGCTTGCCGCTATGGCGCTCTCATTCCCCGTTTTCTTTATCATTATTGCCATCAGCGGCGGACTCTCACGAGGAGCCTCAGCGCTCATCGCCAATGCCATCGGAGCGAACGACAAAGAAGAAGAATCCACCCTCTCGGGCCAAGTCTTCTCACTCGCCATCCTCTCAGGCATCTGCGTCAGCATTGTCGGTCTCACCTCAGCAACCCCCCTCTTCCACATACTCGGAGCCAGTGGTAGCTACCTTCAACTAGCCAAAGACTACACCAGCCCCCTCTTCATCGGCGCCATCTTCTTTCTGCTCAACAGCATGAGCAATGCCATCCTACTCGCCCACGGTGACAGCAAGACCTACGGTAGGACACTCGTCATTGGCTTCTTCCTCAACCTCATCCTGGACCCATGGTTCCTCTACGGCGGCTTTGGCCTACCAGCCATGGGCATCAAAGGTATCGCCTGGGCCACCGTCCTCATCCAAGCCCTCGGCGCCATCTACCTGCTCAGCGTCGTCGTGCACAGAGGCCACGTCACCAGACACTGTGCTGAGCACCTCATACCCAAGCTCAAAATCTACCGCCAAATTCTTCGCCAAGGCATCCCGACCAGCTTCAACCTCATGTCCATCGCCCTTGGCTTCTTCGTCATCACCTACTTTCTCAAATTCTACGGTGAAGCCTCGGTTGCCGCCTTCGGTGTCGGCACAAGGATCGAGCAGATCGCACTACTTCCAGCCATCGGCCTCAGCTCCGCCATCGTCTCCATCGTCGGCCAGAATAATGGTGCGGGACAGACGGATCGTGTCCGCGAATGTGTTCACCTCTGCTTCAAATACGGCCTCTACCTCATCGTCACCGCCTCCATTTTACTTTTTGCCTTCGCCACCCCTCTCGTGCGACTCTTCACCAATGACCCCGAAGTCATCCAAGTCGGCACCAAATACGTCCGGATCGTCGCCTTCATCCAGTGGTCGTATGTATCTGGCTTCGTCTACATTGGCTTTCTTCAAGCTCTCAAGCGTCCCATGTATGGGTTCATCGAGTCCTTCACCCGCAAGATCATCCTACCCGGCATCATCTTTCCCCTCGTTGTTCATTACTTTAGTGTCGGCCTCGAAGGCTTTTGGATCTCCATGTGCGCTATCAACGCCTTCATGGCCATCATCACCATCAGCTATGGCCAGCACGTTCTCAAGAAGCTCCACTGCACATGAGATACTTTTCGTGGAATAATTCCAACACCATGCTACTCTCACATGCTGGCAACCACCAGAATCACCCACACACCGATGCGTAAATTCACCATTATCATCACCATCGCCATCACAGCCATGATCGGATACAACAGTATAGCCAAGGAAGAGCTCGTCACAGAAGACGGCAAAGTAAGCGCAAAGAGCCTACCACTAGACCAAGAAACCTCTGAACAAGCCTACCAAACTGCCACCTTTGGCATCGGATGATTCTGGGGACCTGACTCCGAGTTCGGAAGTCTCAAAGGCGTCTTACGCACCCGCGTCGGCTATGCTGGCGGCACCAAGCAGAAACCCACCTACTACTCCATGGGAGACCACACCGAGGCCATCTCTATTGATTACGACCCCGAAGTCATAAGCTACGGTGACCTGCTTGACCATTTCTGGAAAGCCCACCGCTGCGACAGCAACA
>Ga0206130_10007267_pt1 | contig 12330 bp, 10 predicted proteins | sample Helgoland_Spring_9_FD_148637 | JGI IMG/M metagenome (GOLD analysis project Ga0206130, IMG submission 148637) | Pelagic subsurface seawater microbial communities from Kabeltonne, Helgoland, North Sea - Helgoland_Spring_Bloom_20160512_1 | ecosystem: Environmental > Aquatic > Marine > Epipelagic ...
GTTTATCTAATTGGATAATAACTGCTTTGGCACGCTCAAATTCTTCTTTCATCTCAGTTGCTGTAAAAGGTGTGTAACGAGCGAAATCAGAATTTTTTAATACTTCAATAAATTGGTGAATTGCAGTTGCTTCTACATTTTTACCTTTTAAAATTTCGGTAATTCTTTCTTTACTTATTTCTGCAGTTTCAACGCCTAATTTTGCCTTTAGATAATTGTGCAGAGCGCGCTCTAAGGCTTCATAAAACGCTTCTTTTTTACCCAATTGTTTTTGTGCCTTAGAAAGATATTTCTTAGCTAATTTTTCTGCTTTTCTAGCTTTATTACCTATAATATCATTACTTCTCTCTTCATTCTTCTTACCAATAAAAACTCCGACAGGAATTACAATTAATGGCAATAAAAATAAAACATAAAAGAGCTTAGATTTAAAAAAATCTATTTTTTTAGCAGCTATGAAATTAGTTTTAGTAGCGATGTATCTAAAGTTTTTTCCAGTAGAAACAACTTCTTGTTTTCTTACAGAACTAGTATCTACAGTAATTAATTCTTTTCCCTCTTGCACATCTACAAAGAAATCTTCTGTAGCAATTGTTTTGTATTTTTTTTCTTGAGGATTAAAGTAAGAGAAAGAAACACTTGGTATTTTGTATTTCCCTTTAAATAAAGGAACAACAGTGTACGTGTCTGTTACATTTCCAGAAATACCATTTGCATTTATTCGCACCCGTTCTTTTCTTTCTGGTTGGTACATTTCTAATTCTGCAGGTGTATCTACATCTGGTAGTTCAAATAAATTTAAGTTTCCTTTTCCAGAAATTTTCAACTCTAACTTGCTTGTTTCATTTGCTTTTAAAACACCTTTGCTTAAAGAAACATTAAAATTAAAGTCTCCAACAGCACCTGAAAAGTTTGCGGGTTTTCCTTCTAAAGGAAGTGCTTTAGGACGTATTATTTTTTTAGTAGAAGCAAATTCTCGTCTAATATTCTTGGTGATTGCATTTCCGAAAAAATCTGCCCGTCCAGAGGGTACTCCAATTACAATATCCATTCTCATTGGATCTATAGAAAGTTTTCCTGTTTTTGTTGGAATAAGAAGTGCTTTTTGAAGTACAATATATCTGTAGTTTTCCCCATTGTATTTTCCCATTTTTACTGGAAAACCATTTACTTTAATGTCTTGATTCCAAAAACCGTTATACTTAGGTGCTTCTGAAATAGAAGTATCGTAAACACTTACATTTTCACTTACATACAGTCTATATTCTACATAAATGAATGTTTTGTTGTGCAACATAATTTGGGTCATTTGGGTTTTTAGGAATTTCTACAGCATCTAAAACAATTATTTTAACAGGTTCAGATTTTATAAATTTACCACCAATTTTTATAGATGCACTTGCAATAGAAAACGCTCCTTTTCTTTTGGGTTGAATAATGTAGGTGTAGGATTGGGAAAAGGTTACTTTTCCATTAATCCAAGATTGACTAACAGATTGACTTGGTCCGCCAACAACTTTAAAATTAGTAAAGTTTGGTGGAGAGAAATTATCTCCTCCTTGCTTATCAATAGAAAACTCTATACGCAAACGCTGGTTTACGCCTAGTTTGTTTTTACTAACCTTTGCCTTTAAGGTTGCCTCTTGTGCAACTAAAGAAATACTTAGTAAACAAATAAATAGAGATATGTAAAATTTTAACTTCATCAACTTTTTTTAAAACGTTAAAACTACCAATCTTTTTCTTGTTTTACCTTTTTACCTTTTGCTTTTTTAGCATTCATTTTTTTCTGGGTTTTTTTCTCCTCATTATTTAAGCTTTCTAAGAGTTGCTTTACTTGTTGAGGTGTCATTTTACCAGGTTGAGGTTTCGGTTTTTGTGGTTCTTTCTTTTTGTCTTTTTTTGGATCTTGCTTCTTATCCTTGTCTTTATCCCCGTCACCGTCTTTGTCCTTATCGTCTTTGTCCTTTTTATTCTTGTCTTTTTGATCTTTGTCCTTCTTATCTTTATCCTTCTTATCTTTGTCTTTTTTATCCTTATCCTTATTTTTATCGTCTTTTTTATCTTGGTTTTCTTTGTCTAATAATTGCTGTGCAACGGCTAAATTATAACGAGTTTCATCATCTGTAGGGTTGTTTCTTAAGGCACTTTTAAAAGCATCTACAGCCCCTTGATAATTTTTAGACTCCATCATGGAATTTCCCATATTATGAAATGCTTCAGCCTTAACAGCCTTGTTAGTTGCAGTTTTTGCAGTTAATTCATATTGAGGTATTGCTTCTTTGTAATTTTTATTCTTATACAATGCATTTCCTAAGTTGTAGGAGGCCTTATCGTAATTAGAATTACTTCCCAATGCTTTTTGATAGGCTACAGAAGCATCTGTGAATTGTTCTTTTTGATACAATTCATTCCCCTGACGCAGCATTTTCCTTGCAGTTCTTTGCTGTGCAATAGTATCTTTTTGTGCTGCTATTTCGTTAGATGAAAAGAGCATTAAGAAAATGATAAGCAAGTATTTTAATTTTTTCATTTAATTTTTTGATTTCTCTTCGTTAAATAAGTCCGCTTTTTTTAACCACTTTGTTTTCTTTTCAAACAAGAAAATATCCATAATTAAAAACAACAAACCCAATACTAAGAACCATTGAAATTGATCTTTATAGTCAGAAAACTGCTTGGTCTCAAATTCGCTTTTTTCTGCATTTGCAATAATTTCTGCAATTTCGCTTACAGGATTTTCAGTAATATTACCATCAATATATTTTCCATTAGAAGCATCTGCAATTCCCTGTAAAACCTCTGGTACCCGTTTTGTAATTACAGTTTCCCCTTTGTTATCTTTCTTATAACCAATCATTTCGCCATTTAAACGCATAGGAATTGGGCTACCTCTTTCTGTTCCAACACCCACTGTGTAAATTTTTACACCTTCGTTTGCTAAATTTTGTGCCACCTGTTTTGTTTCTTCTTGATGATCTTCACCATCTGAAATAATAATTAAAAACCGGTTGGTTTGCTCATCATTATTATAATATGTTTTTGCTAATTCTAATGCTTCATTAATCGCTGTTCCTTGGCTAGAAACCATGTCTGGATTTGCGTTTTGCAAGAACATATTTGCAGCAGCGTGATCTGTAGTTATTGGTAATAATGGGTATGAATTTCCTGCATAAATAATAATACCTACTCTATCTGAACCTAACCTATCAATTGTTTTAGAAATAATTTGTTTTGCTTTTTCCAATCTGTTGGGCGCAATATCTTCTGCCAGCATACTTTTAGAAACATCTAAAGCAAAAACAACATCTACACCTTCTCTTTTAACTGTTTTTAATTTGGTTCCCATTTTTGGGTTGGTCAAAGAAATAATTAAAAATGTAATACCTAAGAGTAAAAAAATTAATTTTATCGTCGTTTTAAAGGTGGATGCATTTGGGGCTAATTTTTCTAATAAGGTACTATTAGAAAATTTACGCTGGGTTCTTTTTTTCCACCATAAAACCAACAAGAAAATAACAATCATTGCTGGAATAATTGTGAGGAGATAAAAATAAGTTGGTTCTTCTATTCTGTACATTCTTTTTTAATTGAAAGATTCAATTTTTTATATAAAACTTTTGAAAATTGTATTTCTTAAAATGAATTCTAACAATAAGAATCCTAATCCTAAGAGTACAAAAATTCTAAACTTCTCTTGATAATTATAATACTTAAACTCTTCTATTTTTGTTTTTTCCAGAGCATCAATTTCGTCATAAATTTCCTTTAAAGACTCATTATCTGTTGCTCTAAAATATTTTCCTTCGGTTTCTGAAGCAATTTCTTGCAATAGCTTTTCGTCTATTTCTACCTGTTGTTTTCTAAAATTTAGTTTCCCTGTTCTTGGATCTTTACTCCAAGGAAAATCTGCCATCCCGTTGGTTCCAATTCCTATGGTATATACTTTTATGTTCAGCTCTTTTGCCAATTCTGTGGCCGTTCTTGGATCTATATTACCGGAATTATTTACACCATCTGTAAGTAAAATAATGACTTTACTTTTTGCCTTACTTTCTTTTAGTCTGTTTACACCCGAACCTAAACCCATTCCAATAGCTGTGCCACCTTCTAATTGCCCCCATTTCAATTCAGAAATTGTACGTTTCACAATTCCTTTATCACTTGTAATTGGGGTTTGGGTAAAACTTTCACCGGCATATACCACAATACCAATTCTATCGTTGGGTCTTCTGTCTACAAAATTTACAGCTACTTTTTTAAGTGCCTCTAATCTATTTGGCTTTAAATCTCTCGCCAACATACTTGCAGAAACATCAATTGCCATTACAATATCAATACCTCTATTTGTTTTCGTTTTCTTGCTTACAGAAACATTCCGAGGTCTTGCTAGCGCAATTATAATTGCAGACAAAGCAAGTATTCTTAACAGGTATAGAATTGGTTTTAATTTTGATAAAAATGAACCACTTTTAAAACCTTTTACACTTGGCATTGTTAAAACAGCAGTATCTTTTTTACGCATAAAGAATTGCCAAATTGCCAATATTGGTATTAGTATGAGCAACCAGAGAAAGGTTGGATTGTAAAATTCGAAATTACTCCAGTTCATCTTCTTTTTCTATTATTTGTTTAGGCTTTAAGTGTCCTATAATAAATTCTGCATCTCTTCTGTCGTCTTCAATTTCAATAGCTAAAGGTTTCGACTTGGCAAACTTTACTAAATCTGCTTCTTGTAATAAGTCTTTTAACTTTTTTATTGTTTCTTTTGAAGTTTCAATACTATCTGCGTTCTTAAAATCTTTTATCATTGCTAGCACTTCATCAGTAGTATTTTCTAATGCAGGCACTTTTAATTCACGCTCAATATAGCCACGTACAATTTCTGTTAATTCAGAGTAATATTCTTTTATTTTATTGTTTTGCCACAAAAGTTTTTCGTCTAATTCCGTCAATCTTAAAATTGCCTCTTCAAAAGGAGGTAAGGTTCTGTACGTTGGTGCATCTTCGGTTTCTTTCCTTTTTCTGACAACAAACCAATAGATCCAGAAACCAATAATCGCCAGAATAGCTAAAATAAGATAGATATAAATCTTAAAATCATCAAAAGTGTAAGGTTCTTTTTTAATAGATTTTATTGGAAATTTCTTCACTTTTGTTGTGTCAACAGCAATAGTAGCTACGTTTACTAAAAGAGAATCTGTTAAAAAAGCTTGGTTCTTTACAAAGATTTGTTGTTGCGGAATGTAGAAGGCACCGCTGTCAAAACCCGTTAAGATATAGCGTCTAATGAGACTGTTTTTAATTGTATCAATTCTTGTAGAATCAATAACTTCTAAACCTTTTAGCTGTATTTTTGGAATGATTACATTCTGAGTTTCAGCTACCGAGATTTTTAATTGAAACTGCTCACCAATTCTAATGTTGGTTGTGTCAACTGTTGCTTCTACCATTGGTTTTTGTGCTAAACTTATGGTTGAAATAAATAGTAATATGTAGAATATTTGTTTTTTCATTTTAAGACTATCTTCCTTTGTGTTTAAAATAACCTAATAATTTTTTTACGTAATTTTCATCAACCCTTGTATTTACACTTCCTGCGCCACTTCTTTTAAACATGTTTGTGTAATAGTCTGAAAGTCTTATTGCATTTGCTTTGTAACTTGCTCTTACAGATCTTGATGCAGTATTAATTAATTGCACATTGCCGGTTTCAGCATCTAACATGGGTACCATTCCTAAATTAGAAATTTCGGCATCATGTTTATCAAAAACTCGAATACCCGTTAAATCGTGTTTTTTTGCTGCAATTTTTAGTGTCTTTTCATAGTCATCGTCCATGAAATCTGATAACATAAAAACAATCGCTCTTTTTTTTAGTACACTAGATAGAAACTTTAAAGCTGCTGCAATGTTTGTTTTTTTACTTTTTGGCTTAAATTCTATGAGCTCTCTAATAATTCTTAAAACATGACTTTTTCCCTTTTTAGGAGGAATAAAAAGTTCTATGTCGTCAGAAAATAAAATTAAACCCACTTTATCATTGTTCTGAGTTGCTGAAAAGGCCAATGTTGCAGCAATTTCTGTGACGGTATCTTTTTTAAATTGTGTAGCTGTTCCAAACAATTCAGAGCCAGAAACATCTACTAAAAGCATCATGGTCAACTCTCGTTCTTCTTCAAATACTTTAATATAAGGTTCGTTGTAGCGTGCGGTAACATTCCAGTCAATTGCTCTAACATCGTCACCAAATTGGTATTGTCTTACTTCAGAAAAAGTCATACCACGTCCTTTAAACGATGAATGGTATTCACCTCCAAAAATATCATTAGACAAACGTTTTGTCTTAATTTCTATCTTCCGTACTTTCTTAAGTATCTCTTTTGTATCCATTTATTCAATTGTCAGTTAACATGTATCAATTATTAGTTTCACCTTTTAAACGTATAATTGTTTTTTGATAATTGTTTATGGTACTTCAATTTCATTAATAATATCGTTTATAATATCAACAGAAGTTATATTTTCTGCTTCCGCTTCATAGGTAATACCAATTCTGTGGCGTAAAACATCATAAACTACTGCTCTAACATCTTCTGGAATTACATATCCCCTTCGTTTAATAAAGGCATAACATTTTGCTGCTTTTGCTAAATTTATACTTCCACGAGGAGAGGCTCCAAAACTAATTAAGTCTTTTAATTTTGATAAGTTATATTTTTCTGGATATCGTGTTGCAAAAATAATGTCTAGAATATATTTTTCGATTTTCTCGTCCATATAAACCTCATTTGCAACTGCTCTTGCTTTTATAATTTGGGCTACAGAAACTACAGGATTTACTGTGGCAAAGCTACCGGATAAATTTTGGCGCATAATAAGTTGCTCATCTTGTAATTTAGGATAATCAATGACTACTTTTAGCATGAATCTATCTACTTGTGCTTCTGGCAAAGGATAGGTTCCTTCTTGTTCTACTGGGTTTTGAGTTGCCATTACTAAGAAAGGCTCATCTAACTTAAAGGTAGTGTCTCCAATAGTAATTTGGCGCTCTTGCATTGCTTCTAATAAAGCAGATTGTACTTTTGCAGGTGCTCTGTTAATCTCATCTGCCAGTACAAAGTTTGCAAATATCGGACCTTTTTTAATCATGAAGTCATTTTCCTTCATATTGTAAATCATGGTTCCAACAACATCTGCAGGCAATAAATCTGGAGTAAACTGCACTCTACTAAAACTTGCTTGCACCGCTTTAGATAATGTGTTAATTGCCAAAGTTTTTGCCAATCCAGGAACTCCTTCTAGCAAAATATGACCATTTCCAATTAACCCGATTAATAAACTTTCTATCATTTGTTTTTGGCCAACAATTACTTTGTTCATTTCTAAAGTAAGAATATCTATAAAGGCACTTTCCTTTTCAATTTTCTCGTTAATTGCTCTTACATCTACATCCATTATATATTGTATTTGGTGTTATTTTTTTTATTGAAACAAAACTACAATTTTAACATATTTATTTTTGTTAAAAGTAGGTTAAAGATGATTCGTTAATTTTTATTACTTTTAGAGAATTATTGAGCACTAAATTTTTTATGGAAAAGTTACCAGATAAGTTTTTATGGAAGGCGTTAAAAGAAGGAGATCTTAATGCGTTTTCTGTACTTTTTGAAAGCTATTACCCAGACTTACATAGTTACGGATTAAAAATATCTAAAAATACTGCGCTTACAGAAGATACATTGCAAGACTTTTTTTTATATGTTTTTGAACACAAACAGAATTTAAGTGATTTAGATACCATTGCACCTTACCTTTTCACTTCCTACAAACGTTTTTTATTAAAGGTGATGAAAAAAAACAATAAATTAACGCGCACTGATTTTCCTGAAGATACATTTGTGGACCTTCAATTTACAGCAGAAGAGATAATGACAAAGCAAGAAACAACCATTTTTAGAAATAAAAACTTGTCTGTTTTATTAAATAAATTACCAAGTAGACAAAAAGAGGCCATTTATTTGAAGTATTACAGCGGTTTAAAAGCTTCAGAAATCTCAGAAATAATGGGTATTAATTATCAGAGTGTAATAAATACATTGCATAAAGCAATAAAAAGCTTAAAAGAAGAAATGGCTATTATAAAACTATTTAAGCTTTAACATAAAATTAAGGGTATAAAAAATAGAATAGAATCTTATACAGGTAGAAAGAGACAATTAAAAAATGATTAAAAAACAATACAATACCATAAACGATTTTTTAGAAGACGTGTCTTTTAAAAATTGGGCATTACAAAATAATGGTACGGACATAAATTTTTGGGAATTTTGGATTGCAAATAATCCAGAGAAAAATGAATTGGTAAATAAAGCGAAAGACCTTGTTCTAGGTGTTTCTTTTAATAAGGACCTTGTTAGCAAAGAAAAAGTTGCTTTCGAATGGAAAAAATTAGAAGCTAAAATTCAGGAAAAAACAAAAACAAAAATAAAAGCACCAAAAGCAAAAGTTATATTTTTAAGGAAATTTAGTGCCGCAGCATCTGTATTACTAATAATGTCTCTAGGCTTTTACTTCTTAAGTAGTACTGCTAAGATTACACACAAAACCAACTTTGGTGAAATTTTAAATATTAAACTACAAGATGGTAGTGATGTTACTTTAAATTCAAACTCTCGCCTATCTTACTATAAAAATGAAAGCAGAAAGGTTTGGTTGTCTGGTGAAGCCTTTTTTCAAGTTGATAAGAAGGTAGTTACCAAGGCAAAATTTTGGGTAATCACAAAAGATTTATCTGTAGAAGTATATGGTACTTCTTTTAATGTAAGTACAAAAAAAGAAAAAACAGCTGTTTTCTTAGAGGAAGGAAATATTTGGCTAAAACTTAAAAATGGTGCTGACAAAAAAATGATTCCTGGTAATTATATTTCATATTCAGCTGAAGAAAATAAAATTTTAGAAGATAAAAATATTTTCAATCCCATTATAAAAACAAGTTGGAAAGATGGTTCTTTACTTTTTGAAAACCTATCTTTGGAAAAAGCGATGGAAAAAATAGAAGAATCTTATGGATATTCTATTGTTTTTAAAGATGATAACAGTAAAGATATATTAATAACAGGAGCAGTTCCTATTACAAATATAGATATCTGTATAAAAGCCATTGAAAAGTCTACAGGTGTGCTTATTGTTAAAAAAGAGAACGACCTAATTATTAGCAAGAAGTAGCTATAATTCACAAAAGTAAATGACAAAAAAATTAGTATTTCTAAAACTTATATTAATTGTCTTTATATCGTTTACATTTCAAACTGCGCTTGCTCAAACCAAATCTAAAAATACAATACCTTTGGCGGCATTGCTAAATAAAATTAGTAATACCCATGAAATTTTCTTTACGTACAAAGCTAATTTACTTTTAAATAAAAAAATACAAGATGCCGGCTTTAGAAATCTATCTTTAGAAGCATCTATTTCTTTACTTGAAAAACTCACCCCTTTTCTTTTTGATGATTTAGGAAACAACTATTTTGTTATCTATTCTAAGGAAGAGGTAGCTAAAAAGAAACTTTTATCTCAAGGCACTACTTTTTTTTCTAAAGATGCTATTATAGACAGTACATTTAATCGTAATCAAATAACAGTTAGAGGTATTGTTTTAAGTTCAGATAATACACCTCTAAGTGGTGCTGCTTTGCAAGAAAAAGAATCCTTAAAAGGAATAACAACAAATAGAGACGGAACTTTTGAGTTTAAGATTCAGAATAAAAACACGATTTCCATTAGCTTTTTAGGCCATAAGTCTAAAACACTAAACTTAAAACCCAATGTATTTCATTCAATTGTTTTGTTATCTGGTCAAGAATTAGATGAGGTACAAGTAGTGGGTTCTAGAAACAAAAATAGAGTTGCTAATGACACCCCTGTAGCTATAGATTTTATTAATATTGAGGACACCTCCTCTAAAAGTAGTCAGGTAGAAATTAATCAATTTTTACAATATGCAATTCCTTCCTTTAACGCTACTAAACAATCTGGCGCAGATGGCGCAGATCATATAGATCCTGCAACAATTAGGGGCTTAGGACCAGACCAAACATTGGTTTTAATTAACGGAAAAAGAAGACACAAAGCATCTTTAATAAATTTATATGGCACAAGAGGAAGAGGTAATTCTGGTACAGATTTAAATGCAATTCCTATTTCGGCCATAAAAAGAATAGAATTATTAAGGGACGGTGCGTCTGCACAATATGGTTCAGATGCTATTGCGGGTGTTTTAAATATTATTTTAAAAGATTCTGATAATGCTTTAACCATAACCTCTACTTTAGGTTTTAACAATTCAGACACCAATTCTATTTACCCTAATAGAGCAGATGGTTTTACCTATAAAATGGGGTTAAATTATGGTATAAAAATAAATAAAGTAGGATTTGTTAATTTTTCTGCGGAAGCGCTATCTACAGATAAAACAATAAGGCCAGCAACCCTTGCAAGAGATAAGTACGGACAGGCTGCGGTTAAAAATGTTAGCTTTTTTTTAAACTCTGAAATTCCTATTGATATTAGCACTAAATTTTATATAAATGGGGGTGTAAATTATAAAAACACAGAAGCTTTTGCTTTTTCTAGAAGAGCAAATACTGCAAGAAATGTGCTCGATATTTATCCCAACGGCTTTGATCCATTAATTACATCAAATATTATAGATAATTCAGTATCCATTGGTTTGCTTACAAACTTTAAAGAATGGAATGTTGATTTGAATAATACTTTTGGTAGAAATAATTTTCATTACTTTATAAAGAACACTTTAAATGCTACTTTAGAAGAAAACTCTCCAACAGAGTTTGATGCAGGTGGGCACCAATTAATGCAAAACACTACTAGTATCGATTTTTCTAAATACTTTTTAGCAGCGCCCTATGGTTATAACATTGCTATGGGTTTGGAGTATAGAATAGATGCTTATAAAATATTTTCTGGTGAAGAAGCTTCTTATGGCTCCTATGATATGAACGGAGATTTAATAAACTCTAGAACACCTCTTTTAGATTATCAAACGTATAATGGAGTCATAAGACCTGGAGGGTCTCAGGGTTTCCCTGGGTATGGCCCAGAGAATGAAGTAGACAGAAATCGATCTAATTTTAGTGTTTATTTAGATACAGAGATAGATTTTTCAGAGAAATTTATGCTGGGGTCTGCTTTGCGTTTCGAATATTATAGCGATTTTGGAAGTACCTTAAATTACAAGCTTGCTTCTCGATATAAAATCACCCAAAAATTAAATTTAAGAGGTTCTTTTAGTACTGGTTTTAGAGCACCTTCTTTGGCACAAAGGTATTATAATTTAACTTTTACAAATTTTATAGGAACTACAGCCTCAGAATCTTTTTTAATAGCAAACAACAGTGCTATTGCCAGAAGATTTAATATTGATGAATTACAGGAAGAAAAAGCTAGAAATTTTAGCTTAGGGTTTACAGCAAAATTAAGTAAGACCTTTAATGTGGCAATAGATGCATATTATGTAGCTATTAAAGACCGGATTATTTTGAGTGGTAATTTTGATGCTTCAGACTTAGGTGTAGGAATAGACAATGTTCAATTTTTTGCAAATGGCGTAAATACAGAAACTACTGGTGTAGATTTGGTTTTAAACTGGCATAAGAAAATGGAAAAAAGTCAACTTTCAATTGATCTTTCGGGTAATATAAATAACATGATTATTACCCATATTAAAAACAAAGCATTAGACCAAGAAACATTTTTTGGTACTAGAGATCAGCAATATTTATTAGCCTCTGCGCCCAAAAGTAAATTTAATTTAGGTATAAATTATAGTTATAAAAAATTAGAAACATCGGTAAGTTTCACAAGGTTTAGCCGTGTAGATTTGGTAGATTGGCAAATAAGTCAAGATATATCAAATTTCAACAATTCAGAAGCAGAGAGAGCTGCTGCCGCTGCTGATATTTATGAACCAAAAATAACAACAGATGTACATTTTAGTTATCATGTAACTACCGCAGTTAATTTGCAGTTTGGCGCTAATAATTTATTGAATGTATACCCAACTAAACAAAATAGTTTTACAGATAGTGGCGGCTTATGGGATGCCACACAAATGGGAACAAATGGGGCTTTCTATTATACAAAATTGAACATAAAACTATAAATACTACAGATTTTACTGTGTTCTCTCTTTTTTTGTGAAAATAAATAAATTTTAAAGGGTATACTTTTTCCTTTCCTGTCTTATATAACAAATAAGGCTTTGCACCTTTAAGGCTGTAGAGGTTATTTAAATATAATTTTTAACTA
>Ga0206130_10007269_pt1 | contig 12326 bp, 3 predicted proteins | sample Helgoland_Spring_9_FD_148637 | JGI IMG/M metagenome (GOLD analysis project Ga0206130, IMG submission 148637) | Pelagic subsurface seawater microbial communities from Kabeltonne, Helgoland, North Sea - Helgoland_Spring_Bloom_20160512_1 | ecosystem: Environmental > Aquatic > Marine > Epipelagic ...
TATTGCCTTGTGTATAGTAGTAGTTGTACTTCTCACCTGGGTAACCGGGATAGTTTAACGAAGCAGTCTGATTCTTTTGAACAATACCGCCCATGTTATCGTAAGACATAGTCACGGAATAGGATTCCGGTCCTGTGGCTCCCTGCCAATCTCCCGTTGCATTTGTTAATCGATTCAGGCCGTCGTAAGCATACAGATTGTGGTATCCACCTCCTAAATTGTTGTAAGGGAAATTCACATGAGTGGCTGCGTTATTGATCTCAATAATGTTCCCTGCTCCTGTATAGTCAAATGTTTTGGATATCATCCCTTGTGCCATACCTGTGCTATTTAAAGCAGAAGTCAAGGCTGTGACCTCATTTAAGCGCAATGTGTTGGCATTATACTCAAATGTAGTTTTTGTCCCATTTCCGTATTCCATGTACGTTCGGTTGCCATACTGATCATACCCCAGCTGCTTCACATATGATTCCGAAGGCGCAGTAAGTACTGTATTACCCAAATCATATCCGTTGATTCGGAATAAATCCCCCCCGTAGCTGTGGAAATAACGTACCTGTTCACCATCAGGGTAAGTCATCTTTAGTATTCTACCCCAACTGTCGTATTGAGTTTTCGAAGTAAACGACTGAATGCCCACATTAGGAATGTCTATCTCACGGGTATGGACAGCTACATTACCTAAATCATCATAATTCATTTTCTCTACCAGAACAGGTGCTGTGGCCAATCCCTGAGCAATCTCAATAACTCGACCAGCGCCATTTATACCGTCACCACGAGAACCATAGGTGTAAGAAATATCATTCAAGTCCCCGCTAGTAGGATAGCTGATATCAGTAAGCCTTGAATAATTGTAGTCGTATTCAACCATTTGACCGTTAGCGTTCGTGGTTGACACCACTTGTCCTAACATATCATATTCTGTTGTGGTGGTTCCTCGGTCCGGATGTACCTCCTGAGTCACCCTACCAAAATTATCGTAGGTAAATGAGGTGGTTTCACCATCCACACTTTGGGTCGATGTCAGTTGCCCCAACACATCGTAGAAGAACTCCGTCTCAACATTCGCACCATTGGGATCTGCCACTGTATATCTCTGTTGACCACGAGCATCTACATAGGCCTTGTTTTTTCTTCCATCTGGATCTGTAGAAGTAGTGACAAAATAATCGTCGCTACTTTTAGTTTCCCATCCATACGCAACAGTAGCTGTGTAACTTCCCGTACCTGCAGCATCAGGGCTGCTCACAGAAACAGCACGTCCAAGGTAATCGTAACTAGTGGTGGTTGGACTAATAGAGCTCAATGTTCTATTAAATCGTAATAATGGAAATATTGTTTCATCATTTTGCTCGCTCACAGATAGATACTGACTCGTGGGTAACCCGCGTACATCTATTTTTGTGGCGCCAGATACTTGACGACTTTCAACCTGCTCCAGACCGTTCCAGAGAGAAATATCTTTTTTCACCTGGACTGCTCTCCCTAAACCATCAGTAAAAGTAGCCGTCATCAAATGGTTTTTACTGGTCTCCATAGTGGCGACCCACATACCTGAATTATAGGTATATTCTTTAATTCCGGGATTGGCAACAACGTCGTCATTAATTCCGCTTACATAATTCGCGTTCGAAGCATCTCCCTGGTTTTGGTAATGATAGGTTACAGCCACAGGCACCCTATCTTCCCAAGTCGCAGATTCCGGATGTCTACCTTGAGGGAAATACTGATACCTAATAGTAAAGTCATCCGGGTTGCCATGATCCTCTTTTGGTCCAAGTACTTTTTCTATTCTAAAGAAATCATCATAGGTATATTGAATCTTATTACCATTCAAATCTTCAGAAGTTAGAACCTGTCCAGTTGAATAATCATATGTAGTTTGAGTATAGTCGCTAAATGCATTTTCAACCTTAATAGGATACGTATGTACTACATTGTCGTAGGTGACATTAACTATGTCACGCTGAGCGGACGCATTTTCAGGTCCCGTCATTTTGGTGATGTTTCCATAAGTATCGTACTCATAGTCACTCTGAGCGAAATCAGTGGTATTTATATGCGCCTTCATACGTTGCATTGCCAACTTATCAGCAGTTAGTTCCGCAGTAGTTCTTCTTACGGTTGTCCAGCTTCCTGAAGCACGACTTTGAACTTTATGTTCTTTGACCTGACCCACGCGACCTCCAGTCGCGGTGGTACCGAAGTAGGTCATCAACACTTGAATATCATCTGATGTGGCCGTTGCAGAAATATCAAGACCGTAATCAAGTACAGATTGTACGTTCATCTGTCGATTGTAGACGAATGCCTGCTTAGATTCATGTGACTGAGTTGCACCAACCAAGTATTTATTGGTTGCTTCTTTCTCTTTAAGAGCCACAAACACAACTGCATCTTCAGCAAGAACATTTCGGTCTAACACTGTAGCCGTATCAATCCATCCATACATGGAATGCTGATTGTTGGTTTTTACTTCATAGAGATCATAGGAATAATGCACAGTTGAAATTGAATCCCAATTTGTTCCGTCGAATGCCATTTGATAGGTTGCACGTGGTGCTCCTTTAAATACTGAATATTGAACCATTTTCTTTGGATCATTCCCACTTGGACGTTGGTATTCCGTAATTGATGCCATTTGACCAGATGAAACCGCAGGTGATAATACTTGAACCTTTTGAAACCCGATGAATTCTCTATCTCTGCGAGAGTAAATACCTCCATCATACTTATAAGTTGTCACCAAATAGTCCGAACCGTCCATATCATTTCCCGAATCGTCCAAAAGGAAAGTGTTGTCCGCAATAGTTGTCGATTTTAGCACCCATTTACCCTGAGGCATGTCCCAATAGGTTTCTCCAGATGGATCAGAATCAAGGTCAATGACAGATGGATACATTCCATATTTATTTCCAATCACTTCGTAATCCAATGTGAAGCTCCCTCCCAGAGGATTCGTAACTGACTTTAACATACCCGTTTTGCCAAGTTGATTAAACCAAATCGCAACGTCTCCTTCGTTCAATTCTATTGGGTATGGGTTTTCCTTTGGAGGTGTAAGATCAGTACTCAATATGTCCACAAATCCATCTCCATTAACGTCCTCAAACCTGTAATGATCTCTACTTGTACTGTAGGAATATGAACCTGAAGGGTTAGCTCTACCGTCTATACCAAGAAAAACAGGGAAAGCAATCGAAAATGAAGCGTTTGGACCAATACTCGAGGAAGATGAATTCGAAACATAACCTTCGTTATAGCCCCAAGTACTGTTGTACGCGCTCATTTCCTTAAAACGAGTACCTAGGTTTAGATATACAGTACTCTTAATTTGATCACCGTCTTTCTTATCCCTAAACAGGACTATTCGTTCTTGAAGGCCGTCACCATTTATATCCATAAACAATACCTCGCTGTGAGACACTCCCATATTAGCTCCTATACCTGCAGACCATCCTCGATCACTTAGCCTTCTATGTTCTGCGCCTGCGCTAATATTTATACCAAAATTTTTAGTCCTGCTAAATGAAATGTTTCCATTTCCAGGAGAAATACCTGTGTTATAGTGCATAGCGTCGACATCTGATTTTTCATATGTCAAAAAAGAGTAACCCGTATTCAATCTTACTCGTAAGTAATCATATCCCAAATACTCATATGTCTCAATCTGATCAATCAGTCCATCTCCATTAACGTCTACCCAATCAAATTGACCAATATTTTTAGTCCATGCTCCATTTACGCCAAAACTTACCTTAGGATCACAGGATTCTGGTTCTAACAAATCGGTAGATGGCGGTACTGATGTTGTTCTTTGCGACATTACATCCTGAGAAAGTGTAGAATTGGATGGATCACCTGTCGAAGATTGTTCTTCGCTCTTTTTTTCAGAGCTTGAATTATAACCTTGATCTCCACCACTAGAGCTTGCATCTTTTTTCACACTCAGATCTAGCCTTCCAAATGAGGTGCTGGCTCGTTCAGAAGTTGTATAGTTCAATGATAGTATTGATAAGGTTGAATTAATAGAATTATTTAAATGACCTCCTAATGGATTAGTATATTGAATTAAATAATCAGTCCCATCTAAGGAGCAATTGTCCGGATATCCGTCACCATTAAAATCTAAAAATGTATGTGTCTCCCAAGTTTGATTCTTCCCTGAACCATCAGCAGTGATTCCACCTGAAAGTGCATTTGGTAATTTGTCCAACAAACCCTTGAGCCAGGTTTTACTCGGAGGATTATTAGGATTGTAATAGGGCCACGATATACCTGCATTATAAAATTTCGAATTAGATCTAGTCTTTTTTACTAATCCATACGCACTGAATGATGAGGAAGAAAAAGACAACCCTTCATCAAGGTAGTCATCTTCGAATTCTATCAATCTACCCGGCTTATGGTAACCACGAGCAACGTAAACACTATCGTTAATAGTCTTGTAACGATCAATAATCAACCTACTATCTTTTTGTAAAGACTCCCCCCTGATTGGAAACAACATCCCAAATGATATGTCTTTTAAATCATAGACCGTGCTCAAGTTATCCAGTTGATTATCGGGAAACTCAGTAGTAGCATTATCTAATCCAGAGATAGCATCGGGCAAATTACTGTTCCCTGGTAACAATGAAGGATAATACTTGAATTCAGATGGCTCGAGTAGGTTATGATTGTCATCGGACCATGAAAATTGACCCCAGTTAAGATAATTTGGCCCTAGAACACTATGCCTAACCGTATACACATTCACCGACGAGTACGTCGTATACACCCCTCCGTTCTTTTTAATTTTGACTTGACCGTTATCCTTCAAAAAGGTAATAAAGTCTTCATCCTCTCCATAATATTCAAAATAGAAATCAGAAATATTACCAATGTCGGAACCATCAAAAGTGATTTCGCTTGGTGAAGCAGAAACCCCTATAATAGATTTGGTAAGTGTCATTTTACCCGCTAGCTTATCGCCAGCTTTAACTACTAATGTCGCCGACGCACCATTAGAAACGCTACCCGCTCCACTTGAAAAAGTATGCTTTACTTCAAAGTTATCCGTTGAAACAATTGTTCCCTGATTAACGGATCCATTCCACTTCAAAACATCATTAAACACCTTATACTTAACGACTGGATAGAATTTTTTTCCATCTGGAGCAGTTACAACTGGACGCCAATTAACTTTACTCCAATCCACGTTACTAGAGGATTCAACAACAAACTCTAATCTATATTCGGCATGAGTATCAGGACTTATGGGTGGCTGAAAGCTTAAGGTTGAAACATTTATATTAAATGACCCTGGTGTAAGAGTGGCATTACTATTAGCTCCAACGGTGGCTACATAGTCAACTACATTTGGCGTGACGACTTCAGGAGGACTCATAGTTGCGTCGTAGTGGTAAGTATTATTAGTCTTTCGAATTGTAAAAGTCAAATCGTCAGAGAGATTATTCAGATTTAACGTACTCCAATTGATTGAATAATTGCCAGACTCGAACAGCTCCTGACTTCCAGAATTTGATGTTAACAGAAAACCCTCTGAGTATGAAGAATTGTACCAGTCAACACTGTTTGCATCAATGGCAGAGCCAGAGTTGTACTGAATAGAGTTATCCCATTCGATATAATCTGACACGCCATCCTCTTTTGGATGAACTCTGAACAGTATATAGTCGCCTTTACCAACTGATACGTTAGAGCGATAAGTAGTTACAGGACTGTTGGTTATTGTAGTTTGAGTATAAGGGGTTGCAATCCATGAATTCACCCATGTATCTGTTTGGCTATTGTAATTAGATTTCTGTATACTGAGTTCTACACCATCCCCTGAAATCGACCCAATTTCTAAGACATCTGTAATCAGTACTGTTCCAGATTTGGGAGCTCTCCAAACCTTGATTAAACTAACTGGTTTGTCATAATGATCAAGTTCTGGAGAAACTATAGCTGATGCCTTAACAACCGGAGATGGAGTAAATTCACTACTATTACTGTATTCCAGATTTCCTTGAGCATCAATTCTACCAAAAAACACTAATGCCTCGTGTCTATTTGCTGGATTAATTTTCACTATATCCTTGATGCCGTCAGAGTTGTAATCAATAAAGTACTCCTTACTTATGGTATTAGAACTTCCGAAGTCCACTGAAAACAACGATGACACCAATCGATAACCTGGATACATGGATGCTCCATAAGTCCAAGAATTACTCCGAGTTCGATAGTTGTTTCTAATAGAATAATTCACCCCTGTACCTTGAGTGAAAGAAATGGGAGCTGAATTAACGGATATATCCCTGGAACTTCCCTGCAAAGAAGTAGAATAAAAATACATTTGCGAATTTGACTTCGACGAAAAGTCGGGCAAACCATCCCCATTAAAATCCGCAATAGAATTTTTTCCATTACCCCAACTACTTGAATAACCTACCTGACCTCCAAGAGAGTTCACCAAAGTAGGCTTATATCCCGGGTTTAGAATACCCAATCCCAAATACAAACCAACATTAATACCGTTAGATTTTGAAGTACCTAAAGGGGAACTGATTGTAGCATTCTTAATTGATTCAGTATCAAGATTATCAAAAACATCTAGGTCATCTACATCCTGATCAATGGAAATACCAGAAACGTTGATAATCTTATCAGGAGTGCCTGTCTCATTAAAAATCTTCGAAGGTTGATCATAATAATCTAACGTGTGGGAAGTGAAATGTTTATTACTTCTAAACTCTGATATTGTTGTCAGTTGAGTTTTATAAAACGGTCCTGTTGAATACGAGAACTCATACCTTTTCACCTCAGAACCATCATACTTAACAACAACTTGGGACAAAGTTTCTATATCCGCTATTTCACTACCCCTTTTTGCACTGATTGTACCATCCATGCGGTAATTTCTACCGCTCCATGTCTTTGTAACAAAATCGACATCATATTTCCCTGTGGTTCCGTCATGTCCAGTATAGTTGATATTGGACAAAATCATAGCTTTTGAACCATCGACAAGCTCAACCGTGGTGTTGTCGTAGCTTTTAGTTGTATAGGTATAAGTAATTTCATTGCCCCATTTATCCACAACCTTTGATAAATTCCATTGAATAGCCTGGTTATTGGAATTCTTCAATGTACTTGCAGGATCTTGAGTGTTACCATCAACTGTCCCATAATAATATTTTGTATTATCTGAAGTTGTTACGACCCAGAAATAGTTCCTTGTATTTGATCCTTTTCGTTCTATTTTCGAATGCTCCCCAGTAACGCGTGAAAAGAATCTAACTGGCCCAGACAACCGAGTATAATTGGACTTACCTGTGGTGTTATCATATTCTGTAGCAGATCTATGCGGAAGATAATTATCTGGATATACCAAGAGTTCACCCCCCATGTTATAAAGTTCTGTCTCATTTGCAGCGTCGAATATTGGAGCTCCCCAACGCGTATCAATGCTAATTGAGGGTGCAGAAAGACTCCATCCATATCCCACCCATGAAGAGCCACCTTCGTTTGAGTAGGACAACGCCAAGGAAGGCTGCATGCCATTTCTACCCGCTGGAATTTCCAAAGGGTAAGAAATGTTTGCCGATCCTGAAGCATTGGCCGTTGGCGGTTGCATAAGATTCATTCCGGTTGCCGGATTAGCTGCATCTAGCCCTGAAATGCTAGTTGGTACAAACCCCGATGCCTGGGGCATTTCAGGGTTTTGCAGAACACCGGCTACGTAATCCGTTTCTCCAACACTAGGAGCCATCATAGACTGAGTCGCTTCATCAAAGCGACTACCCGGCACTATTGCCCATTGATTCATTTGACGATCATAGAAATACAAGCGCACTTCATCTAATCCCGTTCCTGCTGGAAGTCGATCTTTATCAATTTGTACAGTGATAAACGCTGCCGCTGCCCCTGGCCTAAATGCAGAAGGACCCGTTGATAGCAATCGATAGCCGTCCGCTCCCATGGTCACGTTGAACTTATCTGTTCCAAAAGAGGGCATATCATCTGCATCAAGTGCCGCTACCGAAAAATGCAAAGCTCCACCTAGATTGAAGAATCCTCTACGATCGAGTTGAAGGGGCTTGAAGGAAGTCATTTCCGGAGCTTGTCCCTCAAATTTGGACACAGGAGTAATCCGCACATTCTGAACCTTCGCCCCTGCATTTAACCTTGAAGGGAGTGTAAAATGAATCTTATTCTCACCAACTTTAACATCATCACTCAATATACGCTCATGAGCAGTAGACCAACCTTGTGAAGCTTTTAAACGGCCTTCGCGGTACGTTGAACCGTAATTCACACTTTTCGGAATTGATGCTCCCGAAGCAATTCCGAAAACCTCATACGACAGGATGTAATCTTCCTCTAACTTGTCTTGAATTCTTAGAGTAAATACATCATCTGAAGGGTTATTGGTCGGATCATTCTTACTCACCCCAACCAGGGCTATACCTTCGGCGTACACAGAGTAACTAGAAACCGGTGCCTCAGGAGCTGATACAGCATCTAAGAACATTGGATATGCGAACTCCTTAAATGGCTCATCCAATAGATTCACATCTCCTGTGAGTATTACTCCATCTACTACTGGAAAAAGTGGGTTCAAACGATTTTGAATGGTCCCAGTAAGTGCTAATACATCAGGTGCAACCATTGAAAATGCCATTATTATGGCAAACGATGGCATTCTAAATTGATTTAATCGAACTTTATGGGTACGAGCAGAGTTGAGAAGCGTTTGGATACTTTTCATAAATAATTGAATTGTAAGCGGTTTATTGGATGATGATCTGTGTTGAAAGGGTACCGTTCTCAAGTTCACACTGAACAGAATAAGTGCCTGAAACGAGGAACCTATAGTTCCAATTAGGGTCAGACGATTCTTTCTGAGCAATTAATCGACCGTCTCCGGAATAGATGAAATATTGAAGCAGCCTTTCCCCTGCATCGAGTTCGAAGTGAACCATGGTACCCGCTTTTGCAGGATTAGGATAAACTTTTAAAACGTTCGAGGTGACTACACCTATGTTATCTCCAGTCTCCTTTATTGACCATTCAGAATTACTTGTGCATGTGCACTCCTTACCAAGTTCAAAACTACTTAGCGCTAGCAACCCACTTGCATTTGACAAGTGCAAGTCATAATCTCCTTTCATCAGGCCAGTAATTTCAAAGCCTGAAGTTGAAATCATTTGAACTTGTTCAACTCCCTCATCGTTTCTAAGAATAAGTTGTGCTGGCAACAAGTCATTTGAAATAAAAGCCGTTATGGAACCACCATTGGCATTTCCACAAGTGATTTCATCCACTGTCTGGAAGATTACATGTGAGCTGCAAACCACACCAGAATCCACCATAGCGATGTAATAGTTTTCTTCATTTTTAATGGAGTCCAAAGGAATGTTGAAGCGGTACGAACCACCAATTTGTGAAACGGGTAGATACTCAACATAGGTACCGTCACTACTAAGCACAACAATAGGGTTCATAACACTTGTGCTCAACAAATTTCCGTCAAGTTGAACGGCGAACTGAGAATTTACAGTACCCCAATCGGTCACCCTGAACTTCCACCCTTCCCAAATCACAGGGCTTCCAGTGTGTGAATCACACAAACTCTGACTTCCCCAATTTCTTTTGGATCGCAATGAAAAAACAGCCTTTGACCCAGGTGCTACAGCGCTTCTCGCTTGATGTCCCAAGTAAGTGACCGTGTCTACAGCGACAACTATCTTATTCGAATCATTAGTAGCTGTTTGCACTTGATACCAATTAGATATTGTATCGTGACCCAGACCTAATACTTCTTGGTTGTAGTACTTGTCGGCCTGGCTGTCCCAAAGGCTATCACCCTCTGCGGCGAGGTAATCTTTCCAAGCACCTGTGGCTTTTATCGTCACGTTCAAGGAATATTTCAATCCGAGGTAAGACTCAACACGTCGACGGTCGAACTCCGTCAGAATTCGATCAAAATACAAGGCCTCGGCCACATCAAACAACGAACTATCTCCTTTCCTAGTTAGCAGTCGTTGATGAACCTTATGGGCATTGCTCCCACCGTAATGAGCTTGCAAAAGAATTGGGCTGCTCTGAGAAAAGGCATAACCAAACCACGATCCGCCGACCTGAACGCCGTAGTCATTGATGATAACATCTCCAAAACGTGCGAACTCTGTCCCGTTAGAACTACTAAACTTGGGTGTAACGACCCAAAACCATGTCCCATCGCTGCTTTCTGTTCTATAATCTTCAAGAGCATCAAAAAAACGATCCGTTGAATCAACAATGTGATTGCCAACGATACTCACACCTTGTGTCATAGAAGTAGGTGAAGTTGTATTTTGAAACCAAAAGGTTGGATTGGGAACGCCAGCCGGGGATTGGGCACTTACAGGCGCAAATAGCCCGAGAGAGAATAGGAGCAATAGACACTGCTCCAAGAAGCTACGGTTTGTCATGGTTTAGGTTTTAATTGGTGCTAGCAATTTGCTGCGGCAATAAGTTCTGTAAAAAGTTTTGAAAACCCATTGAGTAAAATCTATCAATTCATTGGGCAATTCATGACACTCTTAATGATGAGCAATGCAAAAAGTCGACTTTTCTCCTATTACGCAGGCCTATAGCGCGGCATCAACCGCCACATGAACCAATGGTTTTTTCTCAAAATTGAGCGTAACATAACATGTTATGTTAGGCCCTGTTTTACCGTTTCTCACCCCGCTTTTAACATGTAACCATTTGTATACAAAGGTGTTACAAAACCACAGGTCTCTTCAAAACCGTCATAACACCTGTTACGCATAACAGTGTTATGTTATGGCCCATGGGATTCGAAGAAGCTCTATTTGTTCTTACCGTACTTTTTAAGGGTGCGACTCACCCGCATGGCATCACAGCCCAGCTCCTGAGCAATTTTCGCTTGCGTGTATTCGGTTTTAGTCTCTCGCATTTCTAAAATGGCTCCCTCGAGCTCGGAATAGTCTTCTACCTTCAGCTGGTGGCGTTCCTCCCCGTAGCCTAAGAAGTGGAGCCCTAAAAAATTGGTGTCCTTTTTGATCTCCAGCTCAATGACGTTGGAGGCACCGTACTGAAACTCCGCGCTGCGCACCTTAAGCTGTTTGAGGTAGCGGCGGTTTTTTTCGGTGGTGCTCGCCCCTAGTGCAAAGAGTGCATCGGCAAAACGTGAGAGTCCTGAAGACCCTGCCAAATCTCCTTTACCCAAGGGCTTGTGTCGAAGCCGCTTGGGGGTGTGCGCCAGCAAGAGTATGGACAGCCCTAGGCGCTCTTTCAACACCTTGAGATCCTTCATTAAAGCATTGGCCTCTTGTGCGTTTTCCAGAGCGTCCTCACTCAAATAGCTCAGGTTGTCCACAATAACAATACGGCAGCCCGTTTTTATCAGGTGTTCTTCTACTTCTGAAAACAAGGCCGATGAGCGTATTTTAAGCTGGGATAACCCTGGGGAGAACCCTGCGCGCATCAGGTTTTGGGAGAACGGATAATGATTTTGGTACTCCTCACTGTAGCGCTTTTCGAACTGCTTATCACTGAGCTCAAAGTCCAGGTACAACACCGGCCGCGGAGGCCCCTCCAACCGAAACCCTTCCATAGGCTGACCTCGGGCAATGGCATCGGCTATTTGAACCGCTAAAATTGACTTGCCTACGTTGGTGTCGGCAAAAAATATACAGAGCTCATTTTCAAACCAAAGCTCGTCGAAAAGCATTTTGGGTGCCGGTTGCCTGCTGGCCTCTTCAAGACATTGCTCGGCCGTGCGTATGTGCAATAACTTACTCATAGCGCACCGTTGTTTAGCGCTTGGTTTAAATCCACGTACGCTCCCGCAGTCAAGGGCTCCTCGGGCCCTACAAAGCGGTATACTCCGATGGCATGGGTGATCTGAGCATCGGCGCGGTACAACTCCCGCAAGCTTTGGTTCAGGCCTTTGCAGGCACATCCCTGCCCGGAGGAAGAAAGATACGCATGCGCCTTGCTTAGCACCGCCAGATAGCGGTTGATCCGCGACAAACGGGCCTTAGTGTTCTCATGATCTCTAAGATGCAGTAGTTTACTTCGTGCCGCTTCCAGCTCCTGCATCATCTCGGACAGCTCCTTATGTAACGGCAAGGAGCCTGTAAAAGTCACTCCTGTCATACGGCCTCGCCCTTATCGTGGGTTCCACCTTGAGGGCCGCGTTGTTTGCCAGAGAGCCAGAGGTCCAGTTGGCTCTTACGAAACAGCAACCGTTTTCCTTGCTTAAAATGCGGCACAATCCCTTGGGAGGTGTAGCCGTACAGGGTGTTCTTGGACAACTTCAGATA
>Ga0206130_10007272_pt1 | contig 12324 bp, 10 predicted proteins | sample Helgoland_Spring_9_FD_148637 | JGI IMG/M metagenome (GOLD analysis project Ga0206130, IMG submission 148637) | Pelagic subsurface seawater microbial communities from Kabeltonne, Helgoland, North Sea - Helgoland_Spring_Bloom_20160512_1 | ecosystem: Environmental > Aquatic > Marine > Epipelagic ...
CTATCATTTGTTCAGGCAAAGGGTGTGGTTGGATCAAAAAGAACCAATGCCAATAAGCACGCGCGAATGCAGCGCTGGTATCGGCATACATCTCTCGCGTTGGTGCGATGTCGAGCAATGTCATAGCCGCGACGTGATCAGGATGGTCCAATCCCATCCGATGTGCCACGCGCGCACCCCGATCATGAGCTCCTACCAGAAATCGCTCATGCCCCAAACGCCGCATGACCGCAACGATGTCGTTGCCCATTGCGCGCTTTGAATAGGGCGCATGCAATGCGTTGGACGCTGGTTTGTCTGATCGACCATATCCACGCAAATCTGGGCAAACGACCTGAAAGGAACGTGCCAGAATCGGTGCAACCCCGTGCCACATGGCAGATGTTTGCGGGTAGCCATGTAACAAGACGAGCGGCGGCGCACCGACGGGTCCAGCGCGGCGGACGAACAAAGTCGCACCATCGCCATCAATACGCTCCTCTACGAATTCCTCGAACATTTTGAACTCCCCCAAGGACATGAATTTTTATCCACTATCTCAGATTAAACCGGAAAGTTTAATCGAGAAAACTGATTAGTTATGCCGACTAATCTTCGAACAAAACCCCAGTAATCTCTCACGACATAGGCCGTGCCCAAGCAAACAAGAGGCGCGGCAACAACGGTTCAACGGAGGAAAAAATGAAGTTTCTGCTTAGCACAGCACTATCCATGACATTGGCACTTGGCGCGACATCCGCAATGGCGGCTTGCGATGAGGGCGAAATGGTCATCAAATTTAGCCATGTCACAAACACTGACAAGCATCCCAAAGGCATCGCCGCGACGCTTCTTGAGCAACGCGTCAACGAAGAGATGAACGGTAAAGCCTGCTTGGAAGTTTTCCCGAACTCTACCCTTTATGATGATAATAAAGTGCTCGAAGCACTGCTTCAGGGTGACGTTCAATTGGCGGCCCCATCGCTGTCAAAATTTGAGAAATTCACCAAGCAATTCCGCATCTTCGACTTGCCTTTCATGTTTGAAGACATCGAAGCGGTTGATGCGTTCCAAGCGTCCGAAGCGGGTCAAGCTTTGCTCGATAGCATGCAGCGTCGCGGCCTTCAGGGTTTGACTTTCTGGCACAACGGCATGAAGCAAATGTCCGCTAACGTACCACTGATGACGCCAACTGATGCTAACGGGTTGAAGTTTCGCGTGATGTCATCTGACGTTCTCGTGGCGCAAATGGAAGCGATCGGCGGTGCCCCACAAAAGATGGCCTTCTCCGAGGTTTATGGAGCGTTGCAGCAGGGTGTTGTTGATGGACAGGAGAACGTTTGGTCGAACATCTACGGCAAGAAGTTTTTCGAGGTGCAGGACGGCATCACTGAAACCAATCACGGTGTTATCGACTATCTGGTCGTGACTAGTGTTGATTGGTTGGACAGCCTAGACGCGGATGTGCGCGAGCAATTCCTGACAATCTTGAAAGAGGTTACCGAGCTTCGCAATGCTGAGTCTTACGCGGTCAACCAAGCTAATCGTCAGGCCATCATCGATACAGGTGCAGACGTTCGCACACTGACAGCTGCAGAGCGTCAGGCATGGGTCGACGCGATGAAGCCTGTCTGGGAACAGTTCTCTGGTGACGTCGGTCAGGACATGATCGATGCCGCACAGTCCTTCAACACTGGAAGCTGAACTTAATCCAATCGAGGGCGGGCAATCCGCCCTCGATGCTCAAAGGGAGGGTTCAGGATGGATCATTCAAAAGCGTTCACAGACCGCATTGAGGAAACGCTGATTGCAGGCATCCTGGGTGCGATGACGTTGATCACATTCGCAAATGTGGTGACGCGCTACGGCTTCAATCAGAACATTCTTTGGGCGTTAGAGCTAACCGTCTTTCTGTTCGGATGGCTTGTGCTTCTCGGGGCGTCCTACGCGGTCAAGAAAGGCGCTCACCTCGGCGTCGATATTGTGGTCAATGCACTACCCTCACAACCGCGCCGCATCATGGGGTTGGCAGCCGTGGCTGTGTGCATCTCATTCAGCTTGTTGATGCTAAAAGGCGCTTGGGATTACTGGGCCAACTTCGCCAATCTTCCGGGCACTGAAGGGCGCTGGTTTCCACTTGGTTTTGAAGAAACCTACCGCGGCAAGGGATGGTACGAGGTCAACGATATCCCGCATCCCGCCATTTTGGGATGGATGGAGAGTGTGTTCAACGAGGGCGAAGAATACGAAAAAATTCCACGCATGATACCTTACGTTGTTCTTCCTTTGTCGATGGCGCTCTTGCTGTTGCGCTTTGTGCAAGCGGGATGGGCGCTCTGGATTGGTAAGACTGACCGTGTCGTTGCGAGCCATGAGGTTGAAGACGAATTGGAAGAAATTCGTGAACAAATGCGGGGAGAAAACTAATGGAAGTTGTCATCCTTTTCACATTGGTCATCGGTCTCATGCTCATCGGCGTGCCAATCGCGATCTCGCTCGGCATGTCGTCAGTGCTATTTCTGTTGGTCTTTTCCGACAGTTCGCTGGCGTCAGTTGCCCAAACCCTCTTTAGCGCGTTTGAGGGGCACTATACGCTTCTCGCCATCCCGTTCTTTATTCTGGCATCCTCCTTCATGACGACGGGCGGCGTTGCGCAACGCATCATTCGGTTCTCAATCGCCTGCGTCGGACATTTGCCGGGCGGCTTGGCGATTGCTGGGGTTTTCGCGTGCATGTTGTTCGCTGCTTTGTCAGGGTCTTCCCCTGCAACAGTTGTGGCAATTGGAACGATCGTCATCGGCGGTATGCGTCAGGTGGGCTATTCCAAGGATTTTGCCGCAGGCGTCATCTGTACTGCTGGGACATTGGGTATCCTGATCCCACCGTCCATCGTCATGGTAGTCTATGCTGCTTCGGTTGAGGTTTCGGTCGGTCGGATGTTTCTGGCTGGGGTCATTCCCGGATTGCTCGCCGGTTTCATGCTGATGACGACCATCTATGTCATCGCAAGGATCAAGAATTTGCCCAAGGGTGAGTGGCAGGGTTGGGGCGAAATCCTCGCCTCTGGCCGCGATGCAGGCTGGGGACTTTTCTTGATCGTCATCATCCTTGGTGGCATCTACGGCGGCATCTTTACGCCAACCGAAGCGGCAGCGGTCGCCGCAGTCTACGCATTCTTCATCGCGACTTTCGTCTACAAGGATATGGGGCCACTCGCTGATAGACAGGCGCGCAGCCTGTCCGCAGCTGCGGTGAATGAAACCCCCGGCAGCATACCATTGCGCCGCCGTCCTTGGGCCATTGTAACGGCGTTTTTCCATCCAGACACGCAACGTACATTGTTCGATGCCGGTAAGCTGACAGTTACGCTGCTGTTCGTGATCGCGAATGCGCTTATCTTGAAGCATGTTCTAACGGACGAACAAATCCCACAGCATATCGCCAATGCGATGCTTTCTGCGGGTTTCGGGCCGGTTATGTTCTTGATCGTCGTCAACATCATCCTGTTGATTGGCGGCCAGTTCATGGAACCGTCGGGACTGCTGGTGATCGTAGCGCCACTGGTGTTCCCAATCGCGATCGAGCTGGGCATTGACCCGATCCATCTCGGCATCATCATGGTCGTCAACATGGAGATCGGTATGATTACACCGCCCGTTGGGTTGAACCTGTTCGTGACTTCGGGAGTAGCCGGAATGCCGATGATGAGCGTTGTGCGTGCCGCATTGCCATTTCTCGCGGTGCTCTTTGTGTTCCTGATCCTTGTGACTTATGTGCCATGGATTTCAACGGTCTTGCCCAACACATTTATGGGCCCCGAGATTATCACGAAATAGACGTGGCCATGCGAGCAAAAAACGGCGGTGCCAGTTTTGGCATCGCCGCTTTTCTTCTATCTTTTGCGAAATCGAAGTTACCGTCTTCGCCAAGCGAAGCAGCCATTCATACAGACTGCAGCATTGGTCAATATGGGCTTATTTTGTTGAAGAAGTCGCTTTGATTTGGGGGGATGGCCGCCTCGCGGCGTTGGTCGCGGGCTTATTGTTCCGCCCGTCGTACTGGGCGGCTTGTTGGTCTGTCGTTTTGCCGGTTCAGATCATATCACGATCCTTGTTTCGACGGTCTTGGGTCTTAGTTTTGCAAGTTTTCGAAGGTTCTGTGCGATTGCAGCGAGCGTAAATTCGTCCCTCACACCGCATGGCCCTCGAAGTCGGAGCCGTCCGAGGCCAAGGATGCGTTTGAGATGCGCAAAGAGCATCTCGACCTTTTTACGTTTGGCTTGAGCCTTTGGATTGAAGGGGGACTTGGCGGCCAGCCGGGCAAAATCACGGGCGTCCTCATGCTCTTCGCGGCCAATGAAGCGGGTGTTCGTGTTCGGGCAGCATTTTGATTTTGATGGGCAGGCATCGCAAATGGCTTTGGTGGCCCTGTATCTGCGACGACCGGTTTTGGGTTCTTTCCTGCGTGGGTCAGAATAGTTCCGGCGGGACTGCAACAGGTGCTGGCCTTCAGGGCAGGTATAACGGTCGTTGTCTTCGTCCCATTCGAAGTCAGAACGGGAAAATGTGCCATCTTTACGCTCGGATTTGTCGATCAATGGGATGAAGGGAATGATGCTGCGCTTCTTTGTCAGCCACGCGAGGTTCTCCGCCGATCCATAGGCAGTATCTGCAACGAGCCAGTCCGGTTTGATACCAAAGCGCTCTTCTGTTCGATCAATCATGGTTTGCGCCGCGCCCACTTCGGCCTGCCTGATTGAGCGTGTCGCCTCGATATCCACGATGACGGAATGGTCCGTGTCGATCAGATAGTTATTCGAATAGGTGAAGATTGCCGGGCCTTTGCGCGCCGCAGTCCATTGGCTTGCCGGATCGGAATGGGTTGTGAATTTGGGTTTGACCGGTGTCGATGCCCCAAACGCTTTGTCATCGAGAACGTCAAGATATTCTCTTACAACTCGTGGCGCATCGTCCGGGTCGATAGCAGAAACGTCCCATTCCGCTTGGGCAGTTGAGTTCATTCTGTCGACATCTGCTTCGATTAAGCTGGCATCAACAGCAAATCCATGACCACCGACCAGACCTTCCGAGATACAGCGTGCAACGGTGGCTTCGAACACAGAACGCAGCAAATCACTGTCGCGGAATTTGCCATGACGATATTTAGAGAACGTGCTGTGATCGGGCACCTTTTGGTTCAAGCCGAGGCGACAGAACCAGCGATAGGCCAGGTTCAAATGAACTTCGTCACAAAGCCGTCGTTCTGACCGGATGCCCATAACATATCCGACCACCAGCATCCGTACGATCAGTTCAGGATCAATCGAGGGACGTCCGAGGTGGCTGTAATACTGCTTCAACAGCTGGCGGATTGTGCCAACGTCCAGAAACCGGTCAATCTCACGCAGCATATGATCCGACGGGACATGCGCCTCCATGTCAAAGTCGTAAAACAGCAGCGCCGGAGCTTCCTGAGTGCCCATCATCGCAAAATCCTCCCCCAATCTACAATAGCGAGTGAATCAAAGGACTTGCTTCAAAGCAACAAGACTTCTTCAACAAAATAGGCTCACAGCAGCCTTGCGGCAGTGCAGCGTTCGAATTTTGATGGCAGCGCAGCAATTCTGGCTATCCGGGCCGCGCCGGATGGCGGCAGCCAGCCCAAAGCAGACCCACAGCCTTAGACGCAAATTTGCTCTTGCTGCCATTCGCTGCGGCGCGTTCGAACTGGTAAGGTGCGGGACAAAGCCGACCTTGGATCCTACGCCTTCGCTGACGCAGCATGGTTTCGCATGTGCAGCAAGATCCCCACTGTGACGGAGTTCTAATCGCGGAAGCGGTCACTAAAACCGGTCAACACGTACCAAAACCAAACCGCACTTTCGCTGCGGAAACTCCAACTGGCAGGTTGCGGAACGATAAGGAGCTTCGCTACAGCTGCTTGAATGGTTGCTCTTGCCTACCCAAACAAATTGCAGTCCCGAATTGTTCATTTGCGCACCCAGGTTGAGTCATTTCTCGAGCTTGTCTGACACGCTGCGATAAACCACATCCCGTCAATTGCCGCGTCGATCCCAGGGAGAAGATGCCCATCGCTTGATCCTCTGACAAGATCCGCTGCATCACTATAAAGATTGGCGAAACCTTCTAAATATCCCTCGGGATGACCGGGGGGGATACGCGTCCAACGGTCATTTCCATCGCCTAATCCAGAGCCGCCCCGCTTAAGGATTTGTGTTGCCGTACCAAATTTGGTGAACTTCATTTGATTGGGATTCTCTTGGCACCACTCAACGCTGCCCTTTTCGCCATAGATACGCAAAGTCAGGCCATTTTCGCGTCCAACGGCAACTTGGCTGGCCCAAATCATGCCCCTCGCTCCGCCCTCAAGACGCAAAAGGATGTGGGCATTATCATCTACCTGACGCCCTGCTACAAAACTGTGCAGGTCTGCCGACAACGCTTCGGTTCCGAGGCCCGTTACGAAAGAGAGCAGATTGAAAGCATGGGTGCCGATATCGCCTATTGCACCGGCCCCAGAGCGTGTGGGGTCAGTGCGCCAGTCAGCTTGTTTGTTTTGGGTGTCTTCAGTCAGCCAATCCTGTGCATATTCTGCCTGAACGACGCGTATTCGCCCCAGATCCCCGCGCATGATCATCTCACGGGCTTGCCGCATGAGTGGGTAGCCCGTGTAATTGTGGGTAAGGATGAATTTTGCCTCGGACGCGTCAACGGCCGCCTTGATTGCCTCTGCATCCTGTTGCGTTGCGGCAAGAGGTTTGTCGCAAATCACGTGAATCCCGGCGTTCATAAACGCGATTGTCGGGGCAGCATGCATGTGGTTTGGCGTCACAATCGCAACCGCATCAATCCCGTCTGTTCGCGCGGCTTCAGCCTTGGCCATTTCGGTGAAACTTACATAGGCGCGATCAGGAGCGATACCGAGATCCGCCGCTGATGTGGCCGCGCGGTCGGGATTAGACGACAATGCCCCTGCGACCAGAGCCCATTGTCTATCCAAACGGGCAGCAATACGGTGCACACCACCGATAAACGCCCCTTGACCGCCACCGACCATTCCAAGTTTTAAAGGGGTCATAGGCCCAACATCCGTCTGATCTGTGCATCGTTGCGTTCCCCGCCTGCGAAGTCATCGAACGCCTTATCCGTTACTTCAATTAGGTGGTTGGCGATGAAAGGTGCGCCTTCGGCCGCGCCTTGTTCAGGCGACTTAATGCAGCATTCCCATTCCAAAACTGCCCAGCTTTCATAGCCATACTGGGTAAGCTTCGAGAATATCCCCGCGAAATCCACCTGCCCATCGCCCAGCGATCGGAACCGCCCGGCCCGTTCGGTCCAATTCTGATAACCGGAGTAAACTCCTTGGCGACCGCTTGGGTTGAACTCGGCATCCTTGACGTGAAAGGCGTTGATCCGGTCGTGATACAGATCGATAAATTGTAGGTAGTCCAGTTGCTGAAGTAGGAAATGTGAAGGATCATAATTGATCATCGCGGCCTCATGCCCACCGCAGGCATCCACAAACATTTCAAACGTCGCGCCGTCAAAGACGTCTTCACCTGGATGTATTTCGAACCCGATATCCTGTCCGTGGTCTTTGTAGTGGTTCAAGATCGGGGTCCAGCGGCGACCCAACTCGGCGAATGCTTCTTCCACCAGCCCGGCGGGACGTTGTGGCCACGGATAGAGGAATGGAAACGCCAAAGATCCTGTGAAGCTGACAGTATGGGACAAACCCAACCGCTCGGATGCGATAGCGGCCTTCATCATCTGATCAATCGCCCATTCTTTGCGTGCGGCGGGTTTGCCATGAAGGTGCGCTGGGGCGAAGGCATCAAAGGCTTCATCATAGACTGGGTTTACAGCGACAAGCTGGCCCTGAAGGTGCGTGGAAAGTTCGGTGATTTCGACACCTGCATCATGACAGATACCTTTAATGTCGTCGCAATAAGTTTGACTGCCGGCGGCAGCTTCAAGATCAAAAAGGCGCGCGTCAAATGTTGGGATTTGCACCCCCTTATAGCCCAACCCAGCGGCCCAGCCCACGATGTCGCTTAGCGAGTTAAAGGGGGCATCCGCGCCTGCGAATTGGGCAAGAAATAGCCCCGGCCCCTTGATCTGAGTTTCCATGGCGTTCTCCAATGTTATCAAATGTCTGCCGGAATTTCCAAGTGCTGCATCAGCGGCAGATCCTGGTCCTGTAATTGTTGGATTGCAGCTTTCGCCAGAAAACGACCTGCAAGCCCGACATCCTCGATCTCGACGATAATATTTTCGCGAAACATCTTAAGGATGGGGATCACTTCCTTGCTATAAACGTCGATGTCCTGACCCAGCTTGCGCCCGTGCTTTTCGATCGCGACGATGGCTGCTATGGCGGCTTTGGACGATGTGCAAAGCACCGCATCGATCTCTGGCGATTGGTCCAGCCTACGCGTCACCCAATGAAGGATGGCGTCGGACGGCTGATCGCTGTCTACATTTTCAGAAATGCGATACTGGATAGCCGTTCGTGTACTCTCCTGTTCAAGGCCACGCACCATATCCTGTGAATAGTTCTGATTTCTCGGTGGCAGGATCGCGAGGATGTTTTTCCGCCCACGCTTGGCCAATCGGTTTAGCGCAACTCGAATGAAAGAAGTGTTGTCATAATCAAAATAAGCGTGTTGGTCGGCCCATTTAGTCCGCCCGTGGGTAACGAACGGAAATTGTTTCTTTAGCAGGTAGGCGACACGCTCATCTGCAGGTTCTGTCATGTTGAAAATGACTGCGTCTGCGGATCGGGTTTCGACAATGTACTTTATCGGGCGCAGCGGATCTTCGTCGGGAAACCAGGGCAATACGTTCAGGTGAAACTGCGAGCCCCGCAATTCCTTGGCAATCGAACTGGTCAGTTTGGCAGCATTGTTCAGCACGTCCCCTTCCGCTGGAACGACCAAGGTGATGACATTGGTTTGGCCTGTCCGCAGGCGAAGTCCGGCGCGATTGGGGATATATCCAATGGCTTCTGCAATTCGCGCTACAAGCTCCTTGGTATCTGCGCCTATATCTGACCCGTCGAGCAACGCGCGTGACACGGTTGTGACGGCAAGGCCGCTGATCCTCGCAATCGTTTTTAGGGTCGGTCTTTCACCAGCGTTGACCAGGCCACGCAACTCATCTTCGCTCAATTTTGCAGCTTTGGCAGCTGTACTTTTCATCGTGCTTTTTCCTTCTGCCGCCCTAGCAATACACTTAGCTGACAGTGTCCCGAATTGGCAATTGATCAATGGCACCCAGTACAGACAAGTCTGCTGTAAGCCTTATAACGAAGTTGAAAAAACACTTGCAAGCACAAACTGTAACGATGTAGTAATTACTGTATCGATACAGATCGGGAGGAATCATCGTGAAACATATAACTAAACTTTTGACCGCCACCGCGATTGTCGCAGCATCCGGCGCATTCGCTGAAGACCTTGAGGTCATGCACTGGTGGACATCTGGCGGCGAAGCTGCTGCCGTCGGCGAATTGGCTAAGGCGTTTGACGCCACTGGAAACACTTGGGTCGATGCTGCCATTGCTGGCGGCGACGCTGCACGTGCTGTTATGGTAAGCCGCCTGACCGGTGGTGATCCGATGGGCGCATTTCAATTCAACCATGGCCGTCAGGCAGAAGAGCTGATCGAGGCTGGGCTGCTGCGGGACATCACTGACATCGCCGAAGCAGAGGGTTGGGCTGACATTATAAACCCGCCGTCTTTGTTGGAATCCTGCACCGTTGACGGCCGTATCTATTGTGCACCCGTGAATATCCACTCTTGGCAGTGGCTCTGGTTGTCGCACAAGGCATATGAAGATGCCGGCCTCGACGTGCCAACCAATTGGGATGAATACGTCGCTTCCGCTGGTGCCTTGAACGACGCTGGCAAGCTGCCACTCGCCATGGGTCAGCAAGGCTGGCAGCAACGCGGGTTGTTCAACGTCTTGTTTGCCGCACTGGTGCCAAACGAAGTGTTCTTGGCGGTTTATGATGACAAAGATGCCGAAGTCGCCGCAGGTGCGGAGGTTGCACGGGTTTTTGCCGCTGCTGCTGATGCCCGCGAAATGGCTGCAAATTCCACGGTTCAAAACTGGAACGACGCAACCAACCTCGTAATTACCGGCCAAGCTGGCGGTCAGATTATGGGAGACTGGGCACAGGGCGAATTCGCCGTGGCCGAACAGGTTGCAGGAACAGACTACAGCTGTCTGCCGGGCCTTGGTGTCACTGAGCTTCTGAGCACGGGCGGCGACGCTTTCTACTTCCCTGTCTTGACGGATGAGGCGCAGATCGCAGCACAGTCCGAACTTGCAGCTTTGATGTTGCGTCCGGACACACAGGTTGCGTTCAACCTCGCCAAAGGTTCCCTTCCAGTGCGTGGGGACATCGATCTGTCGTCGGCTAATGACTGCATGCAAAAGGGCCTGGCCCTTTTGGCCGATGGTGCAATTCTGCCCGACACGGCTCAGCTGGTCACACCTGACACAGCGGACCAGATCAGCACGTTGTTCATTGAGTTCTTCGCTGACTCATCGATCACAGTCGAAGACGCGCAAGCGCAGTTCGCGAGCATCATCGCGACAGCAAACTAATCTGCAACTAGTGCCGGCCCGCTGATTGCGGGCCGGCACCACGAATACACTTGGTTCGGCATTTGGAAAGCTGGCCTTCAAAGGGGGATAAGTCATGTCGTCAACACGCCCGAACCAGTTATTCCGTAACAAATCTTCGAAAATTGCAGCGATTCCGATGATCGTGACCGCGCTTTTCGTGTTTGTCGGCGGCACTATCTGGACTGTTGTTTACAGTTTTACCAATTCTGGTCTGCTGCCACGGTTACAATGGGTCGGTCTGGATCAGTACGAACGATTGTGGGCCACGCGAAAATGGCTCGTCTCAATCGAGAACCTTGCGATTTACGGGCTTTGCATGTTGGTGCTGGTTTTTGTGATCGGCTTCATCCTCGCAGCTCTTATTGATCAGAAAATCCGGTTTGAAGATACAATTCGTACGGTGATCCTTTACCCCTATGCGCTCAGTTTTGTTGTTACGGGGCTGGTCTGGCAATGGATGCTGAACCCGGAATTTGGCGTGCAAAAAGTCGTGCGTGGATGGGGCTGGGAGAGTTTTACATTCGATCCACTCTATACTGCCGACATCGCGATCTATGGCGTGTTGATTGCGGGTATTTGGCAAGGCAGCGGGCTTGTTATGGTCCTGATGTTGGCTGGATTGCGCGGTATCGATCAAGACGTCTGGAAGGCATCCCGTGTGGACGGCATTCCGACGTGGAAGGCTTATATTTTTGTCATCATTCCTATGATGCGGCCTGTGTTTGTTACCACGCTGGTTATTGTCGTCACCGGGATCGTCAAGATCTACGATTTGATCGTCGCACAAACTGGTGGGGGTCCGGGCATCTCAACCGAAGTTCCCGCGAAATACGTCTACGACATGATGTTTCAGGCCAACAACCTCGGTCAGGGCTTTGCTGCCTCGACCATGATGTTGGTGACTGTAGCCCTGATCGTCATCCCTTGGGCAATTCTTGAATTCGGAGGCTCGAAGCATCGTGATTGATAATACGTCCGCACCCCTCACCGGTCCTCAGGGTCCAAAGCCGCGCAAGTCTTTTTCGCGCCGCAACATTTTCCTCTATGGCACGCTGATCACCATCGCATTGTTCTATGCGCTACCCCTTTATGTGATGTTCGTCACATCCCTCAAAGGGATGCCGGAAATCCGCCTTGGCAATGTGTTTTCACCCCCCCTAGAGGTGACGTTTCAGCCCTGGGTCAAGGCGTGGTCAGAGGCTTGCACAGGCTTGACCTGCAACGGATTGAGCACAGGGTTCTGGAACTCTGTTCAGATCACTATTCCATCCGTGATTTTGTCGATCATCATCGCGTCCGTGAATGGCTATGCATTGTCCAACTGGAAATTCAAAGGCGCTGATGCGTTCTTCACCATCCTGATCTTCGGCGCGTTCATTCCTTATCAGGTCATGCTCTATCCGATCGTCATCATGCTGCGCGAAATCGGGCTTTATGGCTCTCTTGGCGGGCTGGTCCTTGTGCATACAGTCTTTGGGATGCCAATCCTGACGTTGTTGTTTCGCAACTATTTCACGTCGCTACCCGAAGAGCTATTCAAAGCCGCGCGGGTGGATGGTGCCGGGTTCTGGGCGATCTACGCGAAAGTTATGGTCCCAATGTCCCTGCCGATTTTTACCGTCGCTGTAATTTTACAGGTGACAGGTATTTGGAACGACTTCTTGTTTGGTGTCGTTTACACCAGCCCAG
>Ga0206130_10007273_pt1 | contig 12322 bp, 19 predicted proteins | sample Helgoland_Spring_9_FD_148637 | JGI IMG/M metagenome (GOLD analysis project Ga0206130, IMG submission 148637) | Pelagic subsurface seawater microbial communities from Kabeltonne, Helgoland, North Sea - Helgoland_Spring_Bloom_20160512_1 | ecosystem: Environmental > Aquatic > Marine > Epipelagic ...
AGTGGTTTTTTTCTCGCCCATTACAATGTCCTCTTTAGTTGTTTGGCTTTATTGCCAAGGGTTAAATTATCCCGTTTGTTACGAGATAGTAGCTGCTAACAAAACATGCTAGCACCACAATTGTAGCACCGATATTCTTTACTGCATCACCAACCTGACGTTGCTTCTTGAGCTTGGCCAGCCGTATCTTCTCCAGCTTGTGCTTGTGATCCATCAAAGACTTGTTCTGTATCATCAGCATGTCACGCCAGACTAGCTTAGGCGTTATCTTCTTTAGCTCCTTCTCCTGCTCTCGTATGGCGTTCTTAGCCCATGCAAGCTCCAGAGCCTCTTCCTGTGTCAGTATGTGGTCGCCTGCCTTAGTAGCCTCTTCAATGCTCTCTACAGCTACCTTGCTGTCAGTGAGGCTAGTGAATAATCCCGACAGACCTGACAAGTGGTCTCCAGACTCTTTGACGGTTTTAATACCATCGTTAAGAGCCTTTAGTACACCTACAACTGCTGAGATTTCCGCAATCATTTACTTCTCCGCTATTGGAGCCACAGTCACAAAGCGCAGTACAGTTACACAGCTTGCAATGATGCAGCCAACAACAGCTTGTCCTGCTGGAGACACAGGCAAGAAGCCTACATAGCCTTGCAGTATGCTGAGGATGGCTAGAGCTATAGAGAACTGTACAGTCTTAGACTTGAGGGCTTTGAATATAATGTCCATTACCAAGGAGTTCCTGTAGCTACAGCAGGAGCCTTGCTGTCAGCAATCTGTGCAGCTATAGAGTCTTCCAGAGCTGTCACTGCTTCTTCGCCCATATCGTCCTTTACCCAGCCAATGGCCTGAGTTTCGGTAATGTCTGCATAGGCTGTGTAGCCATCAGCAGAGCTGTCAGGAGTAAAGCTACAAGTGCCATAGCTGCTGCCTGAGTGAGTGTCTTCGCCCACTACTTCGCTGTCTGATGCGCGCCAGTGTGCAACAATAACGCCATCGTCTGATGTGTTGCGTTCTAGTGTTGAGATTGTCCAAGTTAATGCCATTGTTTTATTCCTCTAGTTGTTTTCAAGTTCTGTTACGCGAGCTTCTAGTGTTTCAATACGATCCATAGCTTCTTGCAGTGCTTTTATTGTTGCGTTATGCAAATCATTTGAAAAGACTGACTTTAGCGGTTCGTCAAAGCGTTCATCATCCCAACTGCTATCGTCTACAAACTCAGGTGCAACAGACTGAACCTGCTGTGCAATAACACCTATGTTTGACCTTTCATGTGTTTGATCTGTATATTTGAAACCTACAATTTCTATTGCTTTTAATTTGTCCCACATAGAGCCAAGAGGCTGAATATCTGTTTTTACTCTTTCGTCTGAAAGATCTACGTTATTCGTTTGATAGTTACGAATCCCACCGTTAGACATAACAGCAAATCTAGTTGTGAGACTTGACCCGTTATGCGCGTATCCTGAAAACATATACGCTGTTGTGTTGTTGGGATCTGCCCCACTAAATCTTACTTGAACGCCAAATGGTGTTACGCTATTAGCGTTTTCAAAAATGGCAGTGTTGTTAGCGTGGTTTTTATAAAAATTATGGCAACTGTTTAGCGCTGAAGTAGTCCCCACCAACAAATTGCCGCTGGAGTCTATGCGCATGGCTTCTGTAGTGCCGCCAAGAGTTAAAACATTACTACTGCTACGCACATCAGACGCACCAATAGTAACTCCATTGGCTGTAATGTTGCCTGTAGATGAAACAGAACCAACATTCGCCGTCCCTGACAGGTAGAGGTCTTTGAAGCGAGCGCCTGAATCACCTAAATCTATAGCGGCATCTCTTGTAGTATTGCCAGTTGTTGTCCAAGGGTAAATAGCAGGGACACCATCTACAAAGGCAATACCACAAGCTGCTGTGCCAATGTTTAAGTCACCGCCTTGTGTACCAATACTACCTACGTCTGCACCGTCTTTTCTAAGTATTACAATATCGCCATCGTTCGTTTTTCTATTAAGGTATAACGTAGCGGCTCCATCTCTTGAAGACTGCAATTCACCAAAACTACGAATAGAGACACCTTGTACATTATTAGATACAGGAGCCTCATTACTAGTACCCACTATGACGTTGCCGCTGGAGTCGATATCTACAGCCCTAGAAGCGCCTCCTGCCCCTGCTGTCCCTGCATAAAAAGTATGCGTACTGGAAATGTAAGCGGTATTTTGATACCCATCGGTTGCGTTGTAGTTCCCTACTTCAACTGAGTTATCGCCGTTTCTTATAACTCTAAAGTTGTTGCCTGTGCTTTGTCGTGTAGTTAGGTTGCCGCTGGAGTCTATGCGCATGCGTTCTGCTGTAGCAGTATGAAACCGCATAGAATCATCAACGTGGTAATAGAAAAGCTGTCCTGCGTCAGCCCCATCGTTAAAATAGATACTACCGCCGTTAGTAGCGTCACTGTGTAACCTAACGTCAGCCCATCCTGCACCCGCACTAACTTTGATTGTTTCTGATCCGCCGCCTCCACCTACTTCTAAGCGCGTACTAGGCGTACAGCCAATACCCACATTGCCTGATGACCCATCTATACGCATGCGTTCTGTAAACGAGGTTCTGAATGTAAGGCTGTCACCATCGCCACCTAAGCTAGGCTGATTAGTTGTGGTGCTGTCTTGAAATTCAATTTGAACTGTTGAGGCGCCTGTCCTTTCAAATCTAGCTTGGTTTTGTGGCGCACTACTAACATGTAGCGACCTGTTAGTCGCTGGACTGCTAGTACCAATACCCACGCCATCGGCAATCATGTTGCCAGTAACGTCTATGCCTGTGGAGGTAGTGGCTAGTTTGACTGCGTTGTCGTAGTAAGCCGTTACTGCTCCATTAGCGTCACCATGCAGTATTTGCTCTGAGTTGGCGGTGTTAAGTACGCGGAAACTATCTGTCCTTAAAACCAAAGAGCCTGTGGTGTTTGTAAGGTAGGTAGTACCTCCTGCGTGAAAGATAGATAAGTCATCAGAATCTCCAAACGTAGCCACATCACCGTCGCCCAATGCAATGCCACCGTTGGCTGTGATTTCGCCTGATGCAGATAACGTAGTAAATGCGCCAGTAGAGGCAGACGATGCGCCGATAGCCGTGCCGTCAATAGTGCCTGAGTTGATGTCAATCCCAGTAACAGGGGTCGTACCATCGAGGAGATTATCAATCTCATCTAGGTTGGTGTTTATTTTGGTTCCCCAAGTATCTTCTGAAGCGCCGACTTCTGGCTTGGTCAGACCATAGGTGGTTGTAGTTGTATCAGCCATTTAAGCGGCCTCCCATAAAGTTGTATATTCAGCCACATCGGCCCATTCGTTAGCAGCACTTGCTACGTCTGCATAAGTTGCGTCATCTCCAGGGCTGTCTGTCCATAGGATAGACCCTGAAATACTTAATGATGCCGACGACGACATAACAGTCACGCCACCAGCCGTAATATTGCCAGACATAACCGCCTGGCTTGTTGCTGCAATCGCCGACTCGGCAACTACTATCGTAACAGCATTTGCTGTTGCAGAGGACGCAGCACTTACTGCCGATATGCCTTGCTGTATCCTGGCGCCCGCAGATGCCACAGAAGAGGTCGCCGATATAGATAGCTCGCCTCCCCGTATCGCAATGCCTGCACCTGTAGTAGATGATGCAGCCGCAATAGCTGACCCAGTCTGCAATATAACCTGCGGATCTGCCTGCGCTGCAGATGTTACTGCAATCGCAGAAGAATCTTCTCGTACAGCCTGGCCTGAGATAGACGTAGATGCCGCTGCCGATATAGCGCAGCTAGCCTCTTTTACAAACCCAGCAGTAGCCGATACAGCAGACGTGGCTGCTATTACAGACGCGCCATCCTCTAGGTTAGCAGTCGAGTATGCAGCCTGCCCGTATTTATATACGCCATAGAGCATATTAGTCTAGCGTGATATCCAGGTCGCCAGCAGGGATGCGGAACACGTCACCAGTGGCAATTGTCTTGCTTGCAGTCAATGCGCCATAGGCTAGCAGGTTACCGCTTGTGGCTGCGTCAAATACACCGACGTGGGTAATAGTTCCCCAGGAGCCTGTAGCTGTTGCCCACTCTTCTGCAGATGTGTTGCTAGCAGTGTCACCCGATACAGTAAATGCTGTAGCCTGGCGAGCATAGCCGCTACCTGACAGCTCTGTACCGCCGCCTGTATCACTAGGCGCTGAAGTGTATAGTCCAGTGTATAAAGTCCCTGGGGCTGTGTAGGCGTTGCCACCAAACACATGGTCCAGGACCTCTGTTTCTAAGAAGTTTGAAAAGCTCATCCGAGTCCTCGTATTTTAGTTGTCAGGCCAACACCAGAATAAGCTGCCTGTTCAGAAGTTAAGTTTAGTTTGTCTACCGCCTCACCATACAGTCGAGCCCACACCTCAGCCCGGCCATCTTCAGCCAGGTATGGTGCAGAGTTCAGTAGTGAGCCGTACAGGTAGATGTCTGGATATGATGTCAGCAGCCAGTTTGTCGTCGCGCTGTCGCTGAGGGAAGGTATCTGCTGGATGTATAGCAACTCAGCAGCATATGATCCGTCAGGGGTAGGGAATACCTCAAACTGGCCCTCAGAGTGTGCATAGTATCTTGGCTTGCCTGCTACGTTCTCTGCGCCCTGGCGCTTGTCAGCCATTGCCTGAGTGCTTAATAGGTCCATCGCAGAGGTTTTCTGGCCGGTCAAATGCAGGCGTATAGTCTCAACCCAGTCGCCTGGCTTTGTTAGGTACTGGCCGTCAATTGTAGTCGATGCCCTGTTCTCCATCTGCCAGTGACGGATGTCTCTGTTCATCCTGGCCTCGCCCAACGCAATAAATGTCGGGATCACAGAAGTCAGGTCAGACCTGTTCAAAAAGTCTGCCATTGACGACTGCAGCTCGCTATATGTACTTATTGCCATTATGGCCTCCAGTTATTGGGCCGATTATACCATTAAATGGGGCTTAATAACCCGCCAATCAATCTAGCCTGGTCCCTGGCCCTTTGATCCCTCTCATCCACAAAGCTGTAGTCAAGAAGTCCGCCCAGGCGATCACGCAAGGGGGTGCGCTTTGGCATGGTCATGGTGGATATGGCTGTAGGAAGCTGAGACACAAAGTCTACCGTATCGACAGCGCCTTCAAGGGCTCCCATTCCTATCTCGCCAATTGTCGGCAGCATCTGTGAGCGACGGTATGCAGCCAGCTCTGGGGATACCTGGCCAAATGAAGCAGACCCCATGTTACGCAACCTGGCGTCCTCACGCATCAATAAGCCAAACTTCTGGGCTTCTGCTGCCTGGGCTCTCTGATTAATGTTGGCGTACTCGTTAACCATGTCGCCAAATGATTGCTCCTGCACTACAGGGGCTTCGCGGTATTCGGGAACATTTGACCTAACGTCAGGAGATTTTAAATACTCAAGCTCCCGAAAGAGCTCATCGTCACTGCCTGCCCTGAAAATCTGTTGGCTTCTGGGCTCGAACACGTCCTCCGACAGCTCTAAAGGGGTTGCTCTAAGAAAATCAGGGCTCATTTTGTCTCTGGCTTCAACATTTCTTGCCTCAACCTCGCCCATCAATCCTTTGTACATACCATAGGGAGACCTTGCACCTGCCTCGCCAACCGTATCGGCATTAAACCTATCAGAAATTTGTTTTTCGACTCGGAGGCGCTCCAGGTCACTCATCTCTTGCAAAGACATAGAGCGTTGACCAACATCGCTTATTTTTTGTTCCAACTCTTGCAGTCGGCCACTTCCAGCGGGGGTCAATCCTACGCGCTGATAAAAAGAATCTTTTATTCTTTCCTCTTCTGCAAATTGTTTCTGATTGCCTCCAGCCGCGAAACCTTCTCTATCCTGGATTGAATGCTGAAGCTCATGCAGCAACGTTGCTCTTTGCTCAGCCGGCGAGCTTTTGCCGCTGATAACAATTGTTTCAGGGTAACTTTCACCAAACTCATCAAAATAACCTTCTCGGTGGAACCCTTGTCCTTCCGGCATATTCTTATCGACTGTAAAAGCAATATCGCCTAAAGAACCAAATGTGCCGCGAGACCCGTATTCTTCAATCTCACCCTCCATGTCTCTAACAGTGGGCTTTCTGCCGCCTTTTTCATATTGAGACAGCAGCTCTGGGTCATCAATGACATCAGCAATCGTCCCGAAATAGTATTGACTGCCCTCTGCTACTTCAGGAATGTTTATTTTTGTATTTGTATTAGGCAGCTCCGTTCTCCACTGACCGTCTGCTCCAATCTCCCAGCCGGTGCGCTCTCGGATGCTCTGCACATCCATGCCCTCGTTTGCCATTTTCTGAGCCATTCCCAGAAGGTCTTGCCGCCCAGCACCGAGCTTCGACAGAGACCCTAAAATACTCGCATCAGCTTCTTGGGTTGCCATTGTAGCAGGAAGCCCGACAGCAGCAATCAATGCCGCATTAGATGCGCCCTTGTTGTCTTCTAGCCACTTGGAAGCAGTATCTACCCACCTGGCATCCGCAACCTGGAATAAGTCTTGGCGCTTTGCAATAGCATCAATTTTTTCAGCGTCATACAGTAAGCGTGGAGGCTTGTCGCTTTTTGGCTTTGTCATAACGCCTTCTAGCTGCTTATAGGCGTCAGGATACATAATCTGCGGTGGCACGCTTTGCTCAAACCCACCAATGTATTCACCCCCAATACCAGTGTTGTATGACGGGTGATTGGTATTTCTGTTTAAGTCAAATCCTTTGCCGACACGGCCCATCGTAAATCCGGCCTCGCCTAAAGCTGTACCGGCAAGGTCAGGATCAATGAAAGCGTTTTCTATATCAACAATAGTCGGGAAGCCCAGATCGCGATATGCAGACTTGCTCATCGTCTTGGTAAAGGCGCTTCTAAACTTGCCTGCCCCTTCTGGCTTAAAGTTGCCCATACCTAAAAGTTGATCTCGCGCCTCAGGGCTATTTAGTCCAACCCACTCAGGCTTGCTCTTGCGCAAGTCGTCATCAAACTTATTAATTGCTTCTTTAGGCAGCTTCATAGATTGCGCCCACTGCAGCATACCGTCAGCAAACGCCTGGTTAAAGTAGTTAGCCTCTCTGCCCATCGCTGTATAAACGCCAGTGGCGTCCATTTTTAGGGACTCCATTAAGCCTTCAGCTTTATTCTGAAATGGAACTGCGCCAGTTTTCATTGAGGCCCAGTAGTTACCCTCTGGAGTTAGCGGGCTGTTCGGATATCTAGCGCCACCTCTACTGGTGACTGGGACAGGCAGTTCAAAACCGCCTATGTTGGTGAGCGTAACATCTGTGCCAGATATGTCTCCTTTGTGTGGAACCAGGACCGTGTTCTCAATGTCTTCCGGCATTATAATGCGACGGTCATCTAACAGGCCACGCTGCACAACTTGCGGATTGAGCATAGTCTGCTCTTCCCTGGCCCTAAATTGGTCATTGCCTTCATACAGCTTTTGGTACTTAGTCTGCGCCGTCTTAACTGCGGTTGGGTTCTGAGCTGACTCATCTGTCAACATCCCAATACGCTTTAAGTTTTCAGGGCTCATCCCTTCTGCCAGCAAAGACAGCAAACCTTTAACAGCCATAACCAAATCCAGTCAAGTCACAAAGGCCCGATTATATCATATTGATCAAACAATGCCTTGCAGGTTACGGCGTAGTGGCTCACCCCAGCTAGATGATGTGGGCTTGTACCCAACAGCCAGGTATCGCAGCGCATCGGCGCAGTGAGAGGTCCAGTCGTGTAGAGGTCGTCCACGCCAGGTCATGCCCTTGTCGTCATAGTCTCGACGGTACTGCCGGATAGCATCAATGCCTCGCTCGCACTTCTCCTCATCGAACCAGCACCTGGGGAGCATAGAGCGCACAGACTGTATGCCATCATCAACCATCAACTGCGGAGCTATAGTGATTGGCCTCACCCCCAGGGCGCCAAGTGTCTCCAGGCGAGACTTACCTGAGCCTAGCTCCCTTACCCTGACATCGTGCGGCAGTACATGGCTTTCGTATACATAGCCTTTTGAGTTTAACAGGGCGACATAATGGTCCAGACCTACACCGCTGCTCTCATAGTAGTCGATAAGGCGCACCTCAGCCCCTACAAACTGCGCAAACCAGATAGAGGTACTATCACCTACCCCCAAGTCCCAGGCCGTTACAACGCCAACAGCGCGGTCGTATGGCACGTTAGTTAGTCTGCCCTCAGATTTAGCCTCTCGCATCTCTACAGCGTAGTAGGCGCCATCGGCGTGTATCTTCATCTCCCCGTCCCAGACATGGCCATAATCATCCGGGCGCAGCTTAAAGTCTTCTTTGCGCTCGTTGTCTAGGACCTTTGGGAAGTAGGGGTTATCCTGCCAGTTGATCTCGCATATCTTGCTGTCCTGGGGAGGGTTGACGCGGAAGCGCCTATGCGTTGCTGAGTGCTTGGTCTCAGGGTTCCAGGTCACCCATATCTCAGAGTCGTCCTCTCGGACAGTTGGGATTAGCTTCTGCCAGGCTGCATCAGATACACCCTCAGCCTCATCCACCCAGGCGATAATGATCCTGGCCTTTGACTTGATCGAGTCCAGGTTGCGGCGTAGACCGGCAAATACATAGTTGATACGGCCATCCTTAGACCTGACAAACTTCTCGCCTATCTCATAGTACGACAGAAGCCAGGGGACCGCCTTGATGGCAGACTTGATCTCTTCCAGGGATGATTCATCTAGGGAGTTTAAGTGTTCTCGTGCGCAGAGTATCTGGCCGCTGTTACCTGCCATGCCATACCTGTACCCAGCCACTGCAGTCATCAACGCAAAAGACCTGGTCTTGCCTGACCCTCGGCCACCGTATGCGCCTCTATACCGGGCCTCACCTTCAAAGACCTCGACTATCTTGGGAGGGAGCCGAATCTCTGCAGTATTAGTCATTGGCTGGTAATGGCTCTGCCACTAGCTTAATCACCGTGGGCTTGAACGAGTCATCAGACGATGTGTGATCAATCTGCTGCTTGTCTCCATACTTCCTGGGCGACATCCTGGCAACCTTCCACTTCCTTCCGTCAATGCGCAGCTTGGCTATGTTGATGGCGTTAGAGTCCACCCCCTCACCCAGCTCATCCGCTATGTCAATGATCTCATCAGCGTAGAAGTCAGCCTGGCAATCACGGGCTCTCGCGTACTGCTCCGAAAATGCGACTTTGTCAGGTTCTGTCAACCATTTCATTAACGTAGACATAACAGGCATGCTGTCATCCCTGCATATCTGCCTGGCGCTCTCACCAAGGGATAGCCTGCGACATATGTCAGCGGCTAGTTCATCTGTAAATATTGAAGGTCTCATTTTAGGTCACAAGTGCAGTTAACCTCAAAACACCGGCATATTCTTTCCATGCGCTGGTGAGTCAGGTACAGCACCTCAATCATCATTTGCTTATCCCGGTCCACTAACGCCTCAGCGTAGTCTCGGACCAGGTCCATATCGGCCTCATGGACGTCTTCATCTGTCGTCAGTTTAATCATCATCCGATTATACCCCCAACAGAGAATTTACGCACTAGACTAAACCTCAGTCCCAAACAGCTCTTCTGCCATTAACGCAAAATCCCGGAATCCCTCGTAAGGCTCCAGGGCTGATACCTCATCCACTATGTTGGCTACTTCATCCTGCCAGTCAATAAGCTCATCGCGGAACTGTGATCGTGGCACGTCAGTGCTCATCAGCGACTCAATTATCGAGTCAAAGCGAATGACCTGATCATTGAGCTCCCACTCAAAGCAGTCTTCAAGACTTTTTGATAAGTTTAAATTTTCCATAAGACACCTCTATGTCAATAGAATAAAGGCATTGTCCATGTTTTTGCTGCGGATGTAAACCTTTCGGATCACAGATTAGACCAGGTCTTCCCTCGCTATTGCCAGAAGACCTATAGTTACTACAATTACTCCGTACAGTACCACAATACACCTCTCAGTTAATTAGGTGCGCATTGTATAGATACCCAGATATGATCGGAAATGACAGTTTATTATTTAGCTTATACCATTAATGATATGCACAGTCTCGGTGTGCAATAATGACTAAAACTACCTAAATGAATGCTGCAATATACATTGTTAAATCTATGGAACAAAAAAACCCCCCAGCCAAGTACAAATCGGTCTGAGGGGGTGGGGGTAAGGCTCGCAACGACTTTTAACGAGCCTAGAAAATTGTGTCGGATACTACTCTTCTAAATCAAACTCAAAGTGTTCATGAAACCCATCCATTATGTATTGCTGTATGCATTGCTTTATTGTCTCAGCATTAGGCGTATCGGTATGTTTGTGCGCCCTGTTGTACCCAGCCTCTGCACCAACTTCCACTATTTGCTCGATCAATTGATATATTTTTACTTTCATAGCATCACTCGACTTGGTAAATAACAGTCCGTTTCAGCTCCTGGTGGACTAGGCCAGGTCAAAAGGTCAAGGGAGACCTCAGCTTAGGGGGTAAATCATTAACTCGTACCCTACAAAAGCGGCTAGCAAAAGGGTCGTGGCAATAAGGTGTATCTTATACACTACTACCGGCTCAGTGACCCACGCTTTAAAACTACTGGCTTTGGCCTCGATGTAAGACTGCCTGATGGCTTTATCCGCAAAGCGGTGCGCATCCCTTATCTTACTGCTCATCAATTGATCGCTCATTTAATCCCTCCACTGCTACACGTTGTATTTCATCCAAAACTGAGACAAAGTATTGCTTGTCTTTTATTGGGTCCAAAGGTGGATCGAGTTGAGCACAAAGCTCGTAAATTTCACGCAAGTAAATATTCATTAGTGACTCCCCATTACAAGTCTATCTAAATAGATTAAATCCTGATAAGAGTCCATTACAAGCTCTTCCATACTAGGCTCCAGGTACATGTATAACTGATGCCTGATCTCTTCAAGAAAATCTGGGGTATCCAGTATTGCCTCAAAGTCGTCCAGAGCCTCCGACAAGTAAGCATCATTGTCAACATCTTTAGCGTTCCTGTCAGCAGCATCGCGGAACATTGCTGCAGCCATCCTAGAGGTAGCGTCCTCACTGTATATCGCTTCTAATGCCAGCAAGGGCTTGTCGCTAACTGTGTGGGGAAATACGTCATCCATCCAAGTCGGGTGGGTGATTAGCCAGAGAGCTATAAGTCCGTCTTTAGTCTTATCTGGCAGTTCCTGATAGCTGCCCTCCCACATTGGGGTTTCGTCGCGTATAAGGCCAACAGCGTCATTTAATACTTTGTAACTCATTAGCACACCCCCAGGTTTTGACAGTCAAAGTAAGACATATTTGATATTAGGGCAAAGATAATCAACACTATGAAAACCCCCACAAAGCCCTCGCGGCTCTCCGCTATCTCCTGCTGCGCCTTGATGCGAGCATTGGACTCTTTTAAACAGCACTCATTAATTCTCATGTTATTCCCCTTAAAGCCTGTATGCCATCATTGTTCCGGCGTCGTAATTTTCTAGGTAGAACCCGTTTTTCTCAACCAGGTCAAGCAACTTAGCGTGGAAACCAGGGCCCTCACTTGCCCAGTAATTGTGGAGACTTTCTCCATCAGGGGCAACCGCACCCTCTGAGCGAAACCAAATGCCGTGTTGGTTAACTTCTTCTTCACCGTAAAACTGATCAACCGTTACAGCGTTTGCTTCTGGAAACGCCTTGTTGATGTGCTTGCACAAAGTAACTGCTTTCATATTATTCCCCTTGGTTTTTGATGCCCCCCGAAGGGGGCGGTTAGATTAGATTCCGTAGATGTCTTTAAAGTATGGCTTGTCGCATAAATCGTTGGCTTTGATATTGCTCATAATAACTTCATATTTTCTTTGCATATATATATTGCTGGCAGTATCGAAACACCAGCTGCGTAACATACGATCTTCACAAAGCCAATCAAACAGTTGTGTAACAACATCATTAGCCTCTTTGTCAGGGAAAACCGTATGTCCTGCCAACCACTCTAAATGATCAATTTCATCTTCAAACTTATCGTCCCAGTCGTTAAAGTCTTTCATTTTGTTGCCCTTTGTTTTTTGATTGAGGTGTAACAATACACCCTGACAGCTAAACCGTCAAGCTTTTCGATTACAACATTTTGGAATAAAAAGGCCCCGGTTAGAGCCTTTAGTTATATGAGGTGGGCTGGTAATCTTCATCCTGGAGCATCTTGGCGTGCTCTTCCCGGTAGTGCTTGGCGATCTCTGCCCTGAGCTTTTTGTTGGTTGGCATCAGCACTTGCCATTTCTCCCTGAGCATATCCAGGTGGCCCTGGCCTAGATGCGACTCCAGCCATACACTGAAGTCG
>Ga0206130_10007274_pt1 | contig 12321 bp, 9 predicted proteins | sample Helgoland_Spring_9_FD_148637 | JGI IMG/M metagenome (GOLD analysis project Ga0206130, IMG submission 148637) | Pelagic subsurface seawater microbial communities from Kabeltonne, Helgoland, North Sea - Helgoland_Spring_Bloom_20160512_1 | ecosystem: Environmental > Aquatic > Marine > Epipelagic ...
GACAACAATCCAGTCCCGCTGTGGATTGGAGGAGGTTGGGTGACTGAAGGTCTGTTCGACAGTCGTCCAGAGGATTTGGTTCTATTTGGAGCTTCGTGGAGTCAACTCTCGATGACAGATGCAAGCAATCGAGAACTGTTGATCGAAGTGGAATCCCATTTGATGATTACGGACACTATTACAGTACTACCGGTACTTCAATACTTTGTGTTGACTCCAACAGAAACGGATGTGCTTCCAATAGTCGGAGGTATGGGGATTGTCTTTGAGATTTAATGAGATTTAAGGCTGTGCCTCGAGTAGAACTTCGATGCCTTCCACGAAACCATGTCCACCTTCTGACGGTGTGACCCATTTTGGTGGATGTGTTAGGCGTGGAAGAAAGTCCTTTACATTGGCAACACCAAAGGACCATTCAAATGCCTTGAACATGGGCTCGTCATTTGCCGAGTCACCAAAAAATGCCCACTCAGAGAAATCGGCTTGTTCTCCCCATCTATCCAAATGAAATTGCTGAAAGCCATGCAATTTATCAAACTGTCCAAACCATCCATTGACATGGATTGAAGATACTTTGCAGGTTGCACCTGCTTCTTCAAATAGGGAGACGATTGAATCGATTGCTTCTTCAGGGAGAGATGGAACATCTTCACAAAAATCGATAGCCAAATCCAAATCGCGATAGGGTTGGTCACTGGCCAAGGCACAGCCTGGTACTTCGCGAAGGATTGTTTTGGAGAGTTGCTCAAGGCGCACTTTGTTCTGTCTTCTGGTGTCAATGTCTTGCACGAATCGTCGTTCTAATTTACCTGTTACATCATCCATCCAATACCAAAGGCCCCCGTTTTCTCCAACCACACCATCAACTGGCCACATTCGAGCAATTTGATCCACCCAACCCCCTGGTCTACCTGTAATCGGCACAACCCGTAGGCCAGCAGTTTGCAATCTTTGAAGGGCTATGAATGCTTCTGGAACCAATCTGCCATGTAGTGTTAGAGTATCATCAATGTCGCACAGAATACCCTTTAGGCGAGGGGGCTTTGACAATTCTGCAAGTGGTTTCATTCAACCACCCAAGTGCTGTCTGAGTACAGTAATGTGGCAATGTCAGCATTTGGTGTCTTTTCTTTTGCTTCTTTTACTTGAGCATGCGCATATCTTTCATAACATTCTCGTTGTACACGATAGATTACACCAAATGCAACAGGGCCTTTGAGTCGTACCAACAACGTGGCGAGTGCTAGGTTGGTCTCATCATGAACCAACAGATCCGCCTCCGTAACACCATTTTCACCTAGGGTAACGACCTCTAAAGTAAATGTTTGAGGGCTTACACGTATACCTTGTGTCCCTTTATTAAAGATGAGTGGCTGGCCGTGCTCACAATACAATGCGTTTATTTTACGTTGCTTGGGTTTACGGACATTATCAAAAGTACCTTCGTTGAAAATATTGCACTCTTGAAATATTTCAACAAAAGAGCAGCCTTCATGTTCATAGGATTGATGCAGCATTTTTCTTAAGTGTTTGACATCCAAATCCATCGTTCTACAAACAAAGGTTGCATCAGAACCCAATGCCAACGCACACGGTTCAAGTGGATGATCCACAGAACCCATTGGAGAGGATTTGGTTTTCTTACCAACTTCTGATGTGGGGGAGTACTGTCCCTTGGTAAGTCCATAAATACGGTTGTTAAACAGTAGGATTTGCATGTCGACATTGCGTCTCAGGGCATGAATAAGGTGATTCCCACCAATACTCAATGCATCCCCATCTCCAGTGATTTGCCATACAGACAAATCTGGATTGGCCAATTTTACACCAGAGGCGAATGCAGGTGCACGTCCATGGATGGTGTGGAATCCATATGTGTTCATGTAGTATGGAAATCTTGAAGAACACCCGATACCACTAATTACAGCAAATTCGTGTGTTGGACGACCGATTTCTGCAAAGACGGTCTGCACTTGTGCCAAGATCGCATAGTCTCCACATCCTGGACACCATCGGATAGTTTGATCCGACATAAAATCTTTTTTGGTAAGTTTGATTGGTTCTGTCATGGTGTCTCCAAATTTATTGGTCTGTTTCGACTCATGGATGTGTATGGGTACGATTTTACGATTTTAAGAAAGGTGCAAAGTGTGCTCTCAACTCTTCAATGTGAAATGGTTGTCCTTGGATTTTACCAATACAATTCATTTCAATTGCATACTCCCCTTGGAGATAGCGTTTCAACTGCCCAAGATTCAGTTCTGCAGTAACGACTTGTCTCGCTTCTCTTAGGATGCTTTCTAGATTTGCAGGCAGTGGATTGATCCATCGCAAATGCAAGTGTCCAATTTTAGATCCTGCTTGGAGTTCTTCAGTAACTGCCGACCGTACGGCTCCGTAAGGCGAACCCCAAGTAACAATCAACAGACCGTCACTGTGTCCAAATACTTCCAAGTCATCGATAACGGCTTGGATTTTGTTGACCTTTTCTTGTCTTATGTGTGACATGTATTCGTGGTTACTTGGATCATACGAAACGTTTCCAGTCTCATCTTCCTTTTCAAGTCCACCAATACGGTGATCCAAACCAGGAGTTCCTGGTATTGCCCATGGTCTTGCCAATGTTTCAGGATCTCTTTTGTAAGGTAAGAATTTACTGCCATCTGTTCTAGCCTTTTCAAAATTTGGCTCAATAGAAGGTAACGTTCCGATGTCTGGAAGTTTCCAAGGTTCAGACCCGTTGGCAAGATACCCATCCGTTAACACCATTACTGGCATTCGAAACTCTACAGCAATTTTAGCGGCTTCAACGGCCACGTTGAAACAATCAGAGGGGGTTCCTGCAGCGATGACAGGAATCGGAGATTCTCCATGTCTACCAAAAACTGCAATATTCAAATCCGATTGCTCTGTTTTGGTAGGAAGTCCTGTGGAGGGACCACCACGTTGAATATCGACAATTACCAATGGCAATTCTGTAATCGTGGCCAACCCAATGGCTTCCCCTTTTAGCGCAATCCCAGGACCTGATGAAGTGGTAAGGGCTAAGGCCCCTCCAAACGCCGCGCCAATACTGGCTGAAATGGCAGCAATCTCATCTTCTGCTTGAAAGGTCAACACGTTGTGGGCTTTGTATTTGGAGAGGAAATGCAAAACATCAGATGCTGGTGTGATCGGGTATGCACCTTGAAAGAGTTGCAATCCAGATAAATGACCTGCTGTGACGAAGCCAAGTGCCAATGCATGGTTTCCAGTAATGTTTCGGTAAACACCTGGCGTTAGTTTGGCCGGTGGGATTTCATAATTGTTTGGTAAAATCTCCAATGTATCTGCAAAAGACCAACCTGCATCAAGGGCCTTTAAATTGGCAGTGGAGTAAGGGGGTTTAAACTTGTTGACGATCCATTCTTTGGTGTGGGTCATATCTCGACTATACAGCCAGTAGCACATTCCCAAAGCAAAGAAGTTTTTACATCGATCGGCTTCTTTCGTCTTAAGACCGGTCTCTTCCACAGAACCCTTACTCAGTGATGACAATGGTACTTTTACCAATTGATAGTCATCTAACGTACCATCCTCTAGAGGATTACTGGTGTACTCAGCCAACTCAAGGTCACGTTTTCCAAACTTATCTGTATTGACGATCACCATGGCGCCTGCCTTTACTGTACCAATATTGGTCTTTAGAGCGGCGGCATTCATTGCGACGAGTACTGAAGGCGAATCTCCAGGGGTCAAGATATCGTTAGAAGAAAAGTGTAACTGAAAGCCAGATACACCATTGAGCGTTCCCGCTGGGGCTCGAATTTCTGCAGGATAATCCGGAAAAGTTGCCAAATCATTTCCATGAATGGCTGAAGTATCCGTGAACTGGGTACCAGTCAGTTGCATCCCATCTCCGGAGTCTCCAGCAAATCGAATGACAACATCCGTCAAGGTTTGAGTTGATTTAGACATACTTCTCTCTTTTTCTCATTGGTTCTTGAAACGATGTTCCAATCGAAACATTTGGTGACATTTACGATTATCTAACCGAAAACAATACAGTTGACGAACCGACACGATGCATTCCTTGTGTTATGGTTTACAAGTTGGAGGATATATGAAGTACCGTTTGTTGAAGCATCTGTTGTGTCCCGCTTGTAGAAAGGGTGGATTTACTGTCGAGAGTCATACAGAGATCACCCGTAAAGTATGGAACAGTAGCTTTGTATACAACGCGATTATTCCCGAAGGTGTTTCTGTTGCCAAAGGGGAGGAGATCGATGTTCTTGAAGGTGTTCTACATTGTACTGAGTGTTCAGAAACCTTTGAAATTAGAGAAGGTATCCCACGATTGATAATGGATACGGCTTCTTCTGTGGAGGCGTCGGCACATCGATATACCAAACTAGACAATCTGGGTGATGTAACTGCATGGGCAGATAATTTTGCTGATCTTCAAGCTCCGTTGACAAAAGACGATTTTCTAGGACGCCTTGTGCTTGATGTGGGTTGTGGGTACGGACGTCACGCCTATTTTGCAGCTCGTTACGGTGCAGAGGTTATTGCTGTCGATCACAGTGATGATGCTGTGCAAATGACAAAAGAGAACACCAAAGATTTTCAGCACGTTCATGTTATCCAAGCGGATGCATCCTGTTTACCTCTGAAAGATTCGATTGTTGATCGGGTATATTGCTTTGGTGTTCTTCATCATTCTGAGAAACCTTTTGAAATTATGGAAGAGTCTCATCGTACGTTGTCTTCTGGTGGCAGCTTCCATGTATGGGTTTATGGACCTAGACAAGGGATTACGCTACTTGTCAACAATGCACTTAGAGGAATGACGACACACATGAGTCATGAGGACTTATTGACGTTTAGTCGATGGATTGCACGAGGCGTTCGATTTGGTTCACATACTCCCTACAGGGCATTTCGCCATGTGCCTATTGGTCATACTCTTGTTAGTCATTTACCACTTCACGATCACCATCAATGGCCATTCGGTGTTGTGGTTGCTGATATATACGACCGACTACGATTTCCAGTAACTCGCTGGTTTAAAGGAGAAGAGTTGCAATCGTGGTTTATTGAGCACGGTTATTTGGATTGCCATTTACGTCGGATTGTTAGGAACAACGAGACCTTTTCAGCAATGGGATTTAAGCGATAATAAATAAGAACCGTTCAAGATGTTTGCTATTGTAAACACCTTGAAAATAGTTGTTTCTCCATCAGTATGCAGTTGATTCGCTTACTCTGGAGGGTTCGCTTCAATACCACAGGTTTCATCGCACCCACTTTGTTCTCCCAGTATGTTGCTTGTTAGATCGTTTCCAGCGCAACTGCTGAGGATTGATTCAGTACATTCCATACCCAATTCTTGATTGTTGTTGGAGAGGTTGCTATCCATATTTCCATCAGCATAGTTCAATAAAATACCAGATAGAGTACTCAAGGCAACAGAACTGTTGGTGATGCTAAATGCAATGGGAGCCCCTTCGATACCATCTAAGTGGATTCCATATAGATTGTTTTCAAAAGAGGAAGTATCGACTGTTAGATCGGCACTGTTTTCTGCAAACAGTCCAGCATTGGTGGAACTGTTAATATCCCCATTGGACAATGAGAGTGTACCACCTGAAGCATACACGCCATTGTCCAGTGCATCGTTGACTGTTAACGTGTCGATGGTGGCTGTACTACTCGTGAGGTATACAGCGCTTTCAGTCGTGTTTGCAATGGATGTATTGGCCATGTTGACGGTTGCACTGTTTGCGTAGACGCCTTGTGCCGCACCATCAATGACAATGTCTTCTAAGTATGCTTCTGTTCCATATAGATAGATGGCATCGTCTCCTATGGATTCTAAACTAAGTCCTGAGATATCAAGCATCATGGGATTGTTCTCAGGATCTGTGGCATATCCGTAAATACCGTCTCCATTTCCATTGACGATGGATACATCTGCAAGACTAATATTCATGGCTTCGGCACCAAATAAATACAGTGCTGAATAGTAAGAAGCAACCGTATTGACAGTGTCCAAAGTCGTATTGGAAATGTCATGATCACCGTTGTATGCATAGATTGTGTAATTGGAGATGTTGGTGAAGGTCGCATCTTCAATTTCCGAAGAACAACTGTTGAGGTATAGTGCATAAGCAGCTGACACATCAGAAAAACTAGATCCATCAACGCCTACGAGACCAGCATCTGAACAATAAATCGGAACAGGGATACTGGTAGAATCTTCCATGGCCATTCCATCAAAAATATCATCTGTAAACATGTGCTCACTACCTGAAGTACTTGCGGTATTCAAAAAGGCTGAATACCCAGATTGACCACGATAGGTATTGCCTGTCGAAGAAACACTACTGGCATTTGAATACACACCAATTCCACCACCTGTAAAGGTCGAGTTTGTAAATGATCCGGTTGAGTCATATAAAAATGCGCTGATATCTAAGAGTTCTTCAGTATCTGCTCGAAAAGTCGAATCTTCAACTGTAAACAACGTTGCGGCATACCCAACTACGCCAGCTCCAAGTCCATCATATTCAAAACTATTGTTGGCAATATCAAGATTCCGTGCTTGGAGTCCACCTTGGAAGGCCAAGAAGGAAGAACATGTGTTGTTTTGAGCCAGTGCCGTATCCAAATCTACATTTGCTTGTATGACACTCCAACCGTATCCTTCAACATTTTCAGTTAGGACATTGCTGATTGTTAAGTCACTTGTGATAACGGTTGCCCCTGCATTTTTATCGACTGTTTGACAAAAGGCAGCATAGTCGGCGACAACACCATTTTCATCTGGCTCTTTACTGGAATTCCCATCGAGATCGAAGATGTCTTTAATGACGATATTGTTCATGGTTCCAGTATGACCCGCAATGATCAATCCTTTACGTCCAACGTCGTGAATGTTGAGACCTTCTACTGAGAATTCAGTGCCGTTGTCTGTTTGGAAGTTTGCACCACAGTTGTTGTACCCAGTAATTTCTAGGCCATCGATATTTACTGCTGGGGAATTCACGAATAGCCCCATCGAGCCAAATCCTGAATCTTCCCAAGAGTCGATGTCATAGCTTGGGGTCATCAGTGGATCCACCGTTATCAAAACATCGGTAAAGGTTGCGCCACCTGTTGTCATGTTGATGACTCCATACGTCAGATTGCCTTCCACAGTGACATCATTTAAGGTCATCGAACCTTGACCTTCTCCCCAGATTCCAGTGGACAATGAGCCAGAAACCACATCTCCACTCATTTCAATCGTACCGTTGACAGATTGAACGCCAACAAGTGTATTGCCTGTATAGACATTGTCTGTGCTCAACAATGTTGAACCACCATCAATAAATACACCAAAACCATCAACGAGATTTGCTGGGTCAGTAGGCTGTCCTTCCGATACCTCAGATTCAGACAACGTAAGTGTTGAACCGCCATCAACTACGATGCTGTTACCAACATTCCCCCGTACATCTAACCCCGTTGCTACAACAGATCCTCCATCGATACCGATGGCGCCATCTTGATTGTTCCAAAGAGTTAAATCGTCGAGTTGAAGATCTGAGTCGAGAGATTTGATTGCGTAATTTCCAACTTCAGACACGGTGAGATTATGAATATGAACATTTGTCGCTCCTTCAATCGAGATCCCAGAACGAGTGGATTGAACAGCAAAGTCTGAAAGTTCAACATTGTCGGCCGTAATGGTAATGGCTGTTTCATTGACTGGAGCAACAATGGTAAATCGGTCTTGTCCGATTCCGACCAATCGAACGGATTTATCGATGGTAACTTTTTCTTCATGTTCAAAACTATCACACCCAACAGGACTGATTTGAGAGCCTTCGTTGGCCATGGCAATGGCAGCATTCAAGTACTTGTAGCCATCTCCACCGTCAACGACAAAGCAACCGGCTTCATAAGAGATGACTTCTTCCTCTTCAGTGATTTCGCCAGTATCAGTTTCTGTTGTAGGATCCTTTTCTCCGCATGCAAGTATAAGAAGAAATGGGGTAGAGAGACTCATGAAACGCATATTATTTCCGGTTTTGAGTGTACATATGATACTGTACTATACAATTTTCGAACAGTAGACACCATCTTTTGCAAAGACAAATCTAATGTTTGTTGACACTGTTCTGAAAGATGTTCACCTAGAATTAATATTGGATGGTCACTGCATGATCACAGGATGATCAATAGTTGAGAACTTTCAAAGGACGAAGCATTCATCGTCATCGGTTATGTTTTAGGGCCATTTACGAAATATGTTTGCATAGAGCCCTTGCCTTTAATGGATAACAGTTCTCGTTTCTCCATTGCAAATTGGGTGTGAATTTTACTGTATGTTGATTGAGAAACATTGATTTTCATTGGTTCTGAGGCGGTTTCCATTCGTGCCGCAGTATTGACACCATCTCCGAAGATGTCATAGATATACTTTAGTTTGCCGACTACACCACCCATAAGTGCCCCAGAATGTATGCCAATTCTACAGAGCCATTGATGTTGTGAGTTTCGGTTTCGTTCGATGAGATACGTACGCATCTCGATGGCTGCAGATGTAATTGATAATGCGTGGTTTAGATTTGGAGTATGCATACCGCAGACTGCAAGATAAGCATCTCCAATTGTTTTGATCCGTTCACACCCAAGTCGTTCGCAGATATTGTCGAAGGTTGTAAATATTTCATTTAGTTCTGCAAACAACAACTCTGGTTCCATTTGTTGAGACATGACAGTAAATCCAACAAAATCAAGGAACAGTACAGAGACATCAGCGTACCGCTCTGGAACTGTTTTACCCAGAGTTTTTAATTGCGTAATGGTTTTTTGCGGTAATATATTGGCCAGCAACCGTTCTGCACGGTCATATTCTGCTTGGAGTTCTTTTTGCTTGTCTTCAATCATGACGGAGTAAGAGGCCAACATAGCTTGTGTTTCTTTAACTGAAGAATGATCAGACCCTTCTATTAAGACACCATCTTTAAATGGTCTAAAGCGAAACAATGCTGTACGATTATTCGCATCATCTGGAAGTATCATCTCAAAGGTTGCCGCACGACCCTTTGAGATTCGACGTTCCAACCTTTTTTGATTTATGTTGGGCATAATCATGCTCAACGTTTTGTTTGTTAAGGATTGCATATCGTTTGATGTAGACAACCATTCTACGGCAGTGTGATTGCATTCGATTATTGTCCAAGGTTCTCCACGTACATACAGTATTGGAATACTCAGATCGTTTACTGTCAACATGGTTCACATATCCGATGTTACTTTGATACAATCACGGCTCGTACAGATTCTACAATCGCCATCACGGTATTCACATCTTCTTCTTCCATTCCGGCATCTTCAAGATTGTCTTTTAAAATATCAGCGACTTCATCAAAATCTTCCTGGTTGACACTGAGGTGGCTATGGGCTTGGAGTAATGCTCGACCTTCGTAGTGCGCAGGACCTCCGAGTGCATGACTGATAAATTTTGTTTGATGGTCAATCAATCGTTCCATATTGATATTCTCAAAGTAGTGTTTGACTTTGGGACTGTCTCGAAGATCAGAATAAAAGGAATGTACAATCGCACTGACAGTTGAAAATCCACCATACTTTTCAAATAAACTCATTGTTCTACCTTATTGTTGGCATTTAAATGCTTTAGATACAGTATGTACCGTTGCTCTAGAAAGATCCCAACACCTCTAGATACTTCAACAATAGCCGACATTTTTTCGTTCCGCAAAGTGATCCAAGAAACTCTTTGCCATATTTTTATACCATTGCCAGAATGTAAAGGTTGCTCATGGAATATTTTGTTGAGTACTTTGAAATTGAAATGGATCACTTTTCTGTATTGATGGGATTCTAGAACTTTCATACCATACTCTTTAAAGGGGCTCCCATCTCATAAAATAGGTTGAGTATATACTGTATAAACTATTAAATGATTGCATTCTCTGATGTTGAGTCTTGTTACTATGGGTTACGATATAGTATTGAACCATCCTTCCGAGTAACAGTGTTTATTGTATGTTTGTCATTTCACCAGAATTATTGAATCGCGATGCCAGCGACATTTCTTTGATGTCGTACAATATTTTGTTGCCCAATTCTCAAGTGGGGTGGTGGGTGTATAAATACTATCATCCATCTATTCCTCTGGAAGAGCGAACTTGGGAAGCTAGGAAAAAATTATTGGCTGGGCAGATTCAACCAACCATTGATTTGTTCACATTTCAGGAATGTGTGATGGAAACGCATGCTGATGACCTTGATTTTCTCTTGGAGACACACGAATTGTTGTGTCATAAACGTGCTCGTATAGCAATGGTTACAGCTTGGAAAAAGGATAGGTTTGAATTGGTAGCGGACTATCACTTAAATCGAACGTTGGTGGTTGTACTGCGAGAATCAACTGGGTTGAATGTGTGTATTGTCAATTGTCACTTAAGTGCAGGCCGTAATCCCAAAGAGCGATTTCAACAAGTTGTGAAAGCCGTTCAGCAAGTGGAAAAATTACAAAAACGATTGTCTCTGGATTTGATTGTTTTCAGTGGTGACTTCAATTCGTCCTCCGAAGGAACGGCAGTGTTGAGATTCTTGGAAGATGGTATTGTGGAGCCTCGATTTCGAGAGTCTTTTTATTCTCGTGTAGAGATTACTTCAAAATTTAAAGAGCATCGATTGGGTCGATTTCTTGAAGTGTACAGGCATGTTACCGATGCCACGACTATGTGGGCTCGTAATTCAGGTGCTTCAATGATTAATTTTCGAAAGAGAACACCACGGCCAGAGTTTATGAAGACGTTGGGGGTGCTTTTTGATCACTACGCCAGTGATGACGATTATATGACAACAGAGGAAGTAGAACGATGGATTTGTGAAATCAATCTCGAGTTGAGAGGTTCAGAATATCAAATGGCATTGGAATCTATGGTAGAAGGACGATTGATGCGGTCAGATTTCATAGACATCTATTTGAAGGAAGTCGAGGCTGGTAAGCATTGGGCTGTGTACAATGATTTGTTGCGCGTGGGTATTGAACTGAGGGAACCCAAACCACTGATTGGAAAATATGCCTTAGACCAAATATGGCTTCGGTCGAATCGATTTGAATGTACAGGGGTTGTGCCACCAATATCTAGTGATGCCAGAACACGAATCGAGAACGGGGACTTTCCACCAAATACATGGCATCCATCAGACCATTTTCCGTTAATGGTTCGATTTTCTCCTAAACTGTGGTGAGTGGAAGACCTTTTGTAGAACTACTCCAATCCTTCAATGGCTTCAGGTGTCATGGGACCGATGCCACCATAGTTCATTTGCATTTCACCCGACAATGCTCTGTCTGAAGCTATAGTCGACAATACAGTTGCTCCCAAGGTGGGCGTTCTTTCAAATGTTTCTCTATTGACTGTATATAGACCAAAACGGGGTTCATACCCTTCAGCCCATTCAAAGTTGTCCGTCAAACTCCAGTGGTAGTATCCTCGAATGTCGGCGCCTTGTGCTTGTGCATCTGCGATTTGTTCCAGTGAACGAACGATGTTTTCAGCACGTCGTTCGCCAACATTTGTTGCGATTCCCGATTCTGTCACAATCAATGGGAGAGTAGGGTACTTTGCAGCGTATTCATTTAGAAGTGTTCCAAAGCCAGGCTCATAGAATTCATATCCCATCGATGGAACCCATTTGCTTTGGTCTGGAATATTGAGGCATGATCCGCCGGAGAGATCTTCAAAACCATTCAGACAAATCATCCCATTGATGGCTGGTAGAAGTTGTAATTTACCAGTTACGCCTGCACGAAAATAATATTGTAGACCCAGCCAGTCCATCTTGTCCTTCCAATTAGGGTGTTCTTCATCTGCAACTCCATCAAAGTCGGTATCAAAGGTACCATTGATAAAGGATTCTGGAAAGACATGATGGTAAATGTAGCGTAGAGTATTTGTGGCAGCGATATCATCTGGATGGTCACTCAATTCGCCATCTCTTACGGGCACCCAATCTGCAATGGACAATGAATATCCAACATGTGCAGCAACCCCATCTCCATCGGCATCGATGGTATCATTGGCTTTGATGGCATCATACAATCGAGAATGTGCTTCCATCAAGTTTCGGATGGCGACCACCAAACGATCAAAATCACCTAGTAGATTGGCTTCTCCTGGAGGGAAGACTCCCATTCCATAACTGGCGAGTAGGTAATTGACTGGTTCATTAATGGTACACCAGTCATCGACGCGATCACCGTATCGTTGTGCAATTAAAGCACCGTATTCCTCTATTTCTTCTAGGATCTGT
>Ga0206130_10007275_pt1 | contig 12320 bp, 12 predicted proteins | sample Helgoland_Spring_9_FD_148637 | JGI IMG/M metagenome (GOLD analysis project Ga0206130, IMG submission 148637) | Pelagic subsurface seawater microbial communities from Kabeltonne, Helgoland, North Sea - Helgoland_Spring_Bloom_20160512_1 | ecosystem: Environmental > Aquatic > Marine > Epipelagic ...
ATTTCGCTAAACCCATTACAACGTTTAACGTTAATTAAACCAGATCATGCACCAGAAAAAAATAGGCCACCCGCGCTCTAAATATATTTGAGATCCCAAATAACCAGCACTGTGAATAAAGCCGTGCTTTAGACAGTTGATAATGTATAATTTTTTAGCTATTTTTAAGTAGATTGATAAACAGACATCGCAGAAACCTTAAGATAGGAAGTCATCATGAAAGAATTTTCATTTATTTTTTCGATCTTTTGTCTATTAGGTTGTGTTCCAAATTTACAAAATCAACCTGCTATTAACCCATCTTCTGAAGGTAAAACGGTAAAAGAGATTGCTGATACTCAAGAATGTGAAAGGCTCACTCTTAGCGCAGACAATACGGATGCACCTGACAGTATTGTAGATGACAAACCAAACAAGATTGTGACAGCCACGATGGCGGGAGTTTGGGGAGGAGCTTTTATAGCCAATCTTTCTTTGCCTTTTGCAGCTGTAGTATTGCCGATTGCTGATTTAGAGTCTGGCGAAGATTCCTATTCACAGAAGCTAAAAGACAAATTCACAAAGCAGGCTGATGCTGTAAACCATTGTGAACCAAAGTAGGCCCATATTCCGGTCTTTTCGAATTCATAGCAGACGATTGGCGCTCATGACTACGTGCGACTATTCATACTTTGAAATACAAAATGCCCATTGAAGTTAGGTCCATCAGTTAAGAGAGGTTGTCAAATCCAAGGCGGGTACATGGGCCTTTTCACACATAGGGGGATTAATAGTCAGAGGCTGCTGAATATAAGCAACCTAAACCAAATCCAATCCTTGCATCTATTGAGGCTGAATTACTGTTTTCGAATTGCAGCAAAGACCGAAGTTGCTTTGTTAGTTTGCTGTTTGGATACCGGTAGGCATAAATATGGAACCAGGAATTTCCATTCACAATATCGTTCAAGTTTTCTTTAAACTGTTGTTCATCCTCAACATAGATTGCATTATGTGCAACCTTAGCCCACCTGTTTAGATAGGCATTATCTAGAAAACCTTTAATAAAAACCTCCCCAGCTTTTTCTACTTTAGCATCGAGAGATGGTGGTATAGACACCCCGTGCCTTCTAGCTATTTCTATTGAAATCATAATTTCTCTCATACTATCATGATGATACCAAAGTGCTCGATTCCCTCTGGTTGTCCTGTTTTTAATTGAACCATCTTCAAGGATTTCATTTTGTAACTGATTGATTATGCTTTTAATCAGCTTAACGCTCGAGCGCCCATTTAGCTGGTTCTTCAAAATTGCTGGCCAGTACCAGCCATGATCTAAACCGAAATATGGCGCTGGGTCTGGTGATTTATTTCGCAAGTAAAAGGCCTCGAACCATTTTTTAATAACCGCGTGTCGACCATCGTTTTCTTTGTACTGATTCAAACCCATGTAATAGCCATATGATAAATGCATCATGTGTATTTGAACTGTTGAATGGTCTTTAATTGATGATAGATCTTGACCTGTAGGTTCAGTCCATTCTGTACATTTTTTATCGTCTAATTTGCCAGACACCGTGCATTCTACCGTACCTAGAAAAGCATCTCCTTTAGCCCAATGATACAATCCCTCGAGGGCTAATTCCGCATCAAAATGAATATCAAGAGCGATATAGCTTGTAGCGAGGCGGGAGAAACTTAGCACAAATAAATCAAGTTCTTCCGCATGCTTTACAGATGAATAGTTATCCATTCTACTATTAAATCCCTCAAGTTTCTGAGGAATGGGGCTTTCTATTGATTTATTTATAATTCTTTGCCACCATCTCGTATTGCCTCCACAAAATCTTTCTATTTTTTGATTATTTGATTGTGATAATTTTTTTAAGATTTCTAATGGAACAATAAAATTTCCATTCCAATCGGATCTTTGACTTTTCTGATCACTTCCAAAAAAGTCAGTTCTTAAAATATTTAACGTATCTTTATCCAACACGGGTGTTGTTGGGTTCTCCTTAGATGCATAATGCATAGAGAGGGCACTTTTTGATTTTTTACCAAATTTACCGTCCACGGGGCCAAGGTCATATCCAAGTGCATTAAGGAGTGCCTGCGCCTCAAACGGCAATTTTTTCTCATCTGCTTTAAGTGGCGCAGAAAAAGCAACTGCAAGTATACAAAACATTGCCTTGCATAAGGCTTTAATTGATTTCTTTCCCATAGTAATACTCTAATGATCTATTCCCAAATTAGCAACAAAACGTTGAATTATATGCTATTTTATTGTAATGTCTGATTATTGGAAAGTCGTTTAACTGCCCTTTTAGGCCAAAACACGCTTTACCTTTTATCCCCGAAACTTTGTATTAAAGGTGGCGACCAGTTTCCAGATCTTTGAGTTTGAAAGTCGAAAAATACCAAAAAGTTGCCTCTCAAAAACCAGCTAGCGCCCGAGGGTCCCAAACAGGCGCATTCCCAAAATAATGGATGATGACATCAAGTTTTTCAGGATGGCCGCTTTAGCGGAATGTTTTGCTGTACCTGCGTTTGGACAGAACTTTCAAAAGCAATGTGCGCCCAAGCAAATTATTTTTGGCCAACTGGCTGTACTATATGGCGAGGTGCGGCAGTCTCAAGGATTGACCAAGAAAGGCAGGATTATTGTGGTTTTTGCATCGAGTGAAACAGGAACGTGGACAATCAATGTGACAGCATCAACCGGTATAATGGGTCTTTTGTCGTAAGCATACAGGGAACCCACCCTGTATTGGCAAGACCTCTGCCCACTTCAGGATTCCTTCACTGTGGTAGACTTTCTATTCCTAAGGAGATCACATCGAGGGTTTTATGGATGTTTTCAGTTATAAGCGCGCGCGTCGGATTGCGGATCGGAATGTCTCGTGCAAAGTTGATGCGCTTTTGGATTGATCTTTGGTTTTTCTGCTTCTTAAAAGCGGCTTGAACCGATCGGGTCTGGGCCCTCAATGAACGAACTTTCCCGGATCGTTTGGCTGCAGCAATCGCCACTGTGATCGTGTCTTTGTGAACATCAAGGTCAACATAAGCGGCAAAATTGTTAATCATCGTTCTCCTTTTCTTGCCGCGCAATTATACGCGACAGCTTCGGAAAACGGTCATCTCATCTATCTGTTCCTGGGATCAGAAGCAGGCGGCAAATCTGCCGCTATAGCTTATACGCTCATTGAGACTGCCAAGATGAACAAGGCAAGCCCCGAAGCCTGGCTTGCTTGGGGGGCAGGTCAGAACGCATCCAAGATCATCCCGCAAACCGTATCAACGACCTCATACCGTGGGCCTATCAGGATATGATCAATGCTCAGAACAAAGGGGCCGAGGTAAAAGCCGCAGATTGATTAATGGCCGCGTTGATGCTTATTGATGCTGAGTATTTCTGGGAATCTATCTGTTGGTAGACAAAATTAAGGAGCTGTTTGATGTTTGTTAAGGTTGGATCGGCCTGCCTGTTTTTTGACGTGGTTGGTGAAGGCCTGAATGCTGCCACCTCTGATATAGTACAGCGCCCAACGTTGATTTTGTTGCATGGTGGTCCCGGCTATGACCATTCAACGTTGCGCCCATATTTTGACCGTTACAGCGACACGCATCAATTGATATATCTGGACCATCGCGGCTGTGGACGCTCAACCGGCAAAAAGGAAACTTGGTATCTGGATCAATGGGCTGACGATCTTGCCGTATTTTGTAGCACTTTAGGCATCGATTCACCTGTAGTTTTCGGACAATCTTTTGGGGGAATGGTCGCGATGCATTATGCGGCGCGTCATCCAACAGGGGTGTCAAAATTAATCCTTTCCTCGACCGCTGCGCAGTTTCGTCTGGACGAGACCGTAAAAATGATGAGCAAGCTTGGGGGGGACGACGCGGCAGAGGTAGCCCGTCAATTTTTTTCTAACCCATGCCAAGATGCCTATGATGCCTATAGCAAGGTCTGCCTACCGCTTTACAGCAATCCGAATGCAGCAGTAAAAGGTTCTTTCCGCGAACGCGCCATCGAACGTCCTGAGGTGGCTCTCCATTTCTTTGCTGATGAAATGGCTCGGATGGATATGCGTGCCGAAATTGCGGCCATCGAGTGTCCGACACTGGTTATTGGAGGAACAATAGATCCTGTAACGCCACCTATTTGTTCTGAAGAAATTGCGGACGCCATCGGTGATAATGCGAGCTTGAAGATGTTTAAGGGTTGTGGGCATGGGCCTCATCGGGATGATCCAGAAGGTGCAGAAAAAGTCATGCGCAGTTTTCTGGCCAATCACATCTAAACAAAACCCTTGAAATGGCTATGTCAGCCTTACACACTTTGCGGCAGAAAGTGACCAAGTGGTCCTTAGCTGTAAAGAATCGGTTTTTGATCGCGCTTGCGAACTTGGGGACAAACCTGTGCCACCAGTACCGGACAGATTAATAGCTTACATCCACCCCTCGTTCATGTAGCAGGTCTTTTACGTTTCTCAGTGCCTGTGAAAACCTCACATACAGCATCACTGCAAGCTGGATAATCTCTGGACTGGTTTTGAAATAGCGGGATGAAATATGTTTAGTCATGGTCGAACGGCTAATTGCCCCACCTCCCCAGAGCAAGGCGGTTTATTCTGACAGTAGCTATCAGGCGCATGTTGGCTGTGAAGGGTACATATTGCGAGTGATTTTCATTTAATCAAAATGGTAACCAATCAGTTAAACGCATCAAAAGCGCAGCTTATATCAGAACATGCAATTTAAGATCGAAATCCTATCAGGGTTTTGTGGCCCCCGCAGCGGTTCTCTCAAGGCCTTGTAAATCAGAACAATATTTCTACTGGGCGATATTTTTAGGAACACTTTTGAGCTGTGCTCATTTGCATGTTTCAGATTTCGCTGACAAAGCCACAGCGTAACGCAACTTTAAAAGGCGTAGTTGATATGTTTGAGCAATTTGGTTTTGAGACTGTGACCCCCATGACGGCCGCCTTTATCTTTGCCCTCATTATCGGTGGTCTATTTGGTGCGCTTGCGCAGCACCTCAAGTTTTGCTTTCGCAGCGCTTTGGTAGGCAACCAGAGCAGCAAACCAGCGCTCAGAGGCATCTGGTTTACAGCGCTCGGCGCGGCACTTCTAGGCACACAATTATTGGTGGCAACCGGCTATCTGTCCTTTGAAGATCACAGATTTTTTGCGCAAGACTTACCGATCTTAGCCATCATTGTGGGCGGCTTATTTTTTGGCATTGGCATGGTGTTCACCCGCGGCTGTATTTCACGGCTTACCGTATTGGCCGGTACCGGAAATCTGCGCGCTTTGACAGTCATTATCTTGTTTGCGGTCATTGCTCACGCCACGTTGAAAGGCATACTGGCGCCAGTTCGGATCTGGTTAGGCTCAGTAACTGTGCCATTGGATGAGACTGCGTCCTTGGCCGATTTGCCTGGTGGCGCAACTTTTTGGACTGGTGCCTTGGCTTTGGCGGCCTTTGCGCTTGCATTAAAATCCGGTTTGAAATGGCGTTCAGGCATCTTGGCGTTGATTTTGGGCCTTTTGGTGCCCGTCGCTTGGATTGGCACAGGGTTCATTTTGCAAGATGAATTTGACCCGATTGTGATGCAATCGCTCTCTTTCACATCACCTGCGGCCGATCTGTTGTTTTGGTCTATTGCCTCCTCTTCAATTCCTGTTGGCTTTGGAGCTGGATTTATCTTGGGCGTTATGGCGGGCGCGGCTTTGGCGGCTTTGAGCAAAGGTGAATTTCTTTGGCAGGCTTTTGAAACCGCGCAACAAACCCGCTACTATTTTTTAGGCGCGTTTCTGATGGGCGTTGGCGGTGTCTTGGCGGGTGGATGTACTGTTGGGGCCGGGCTTGCCGGAATTCCAACTCTCAGTATCGCCGCCATTCTTGCTCTGGCAGCCATTGCCGCAGGCGGGTTATTTGCTCAATACGTCTTGCACCCCAAGGTTCACAGTAATGTCTCTGCTATCGGAGTCCATTAACACAATACATTGTACTAAGCCCGACTAAGCGGACCGGGAAAAATTGTGTTCAATACAGAAATTCCAGCTTACTTTTGAAAAAAGTGCACTGCGCGCAACACGCCCCCGCCTGAGCGCCAATCATCAATATCAGTGCTACGATTGTGGTACGGATGGTTTTCTGACTAAGTTTCCGTCTTCTTTGTTGATCTCTTTGGTCTTATTGAAATTTCTGTGGGGCATGCAGTTTCTGGCATTAAAAGAACAAACTTTATTGTTTCTGTTATATCTTCTGGCTGTATCATTAATTCTCGATTTATGCGCCCTGACTTAACATGTGGAGTATTCGTAAAACCAGTTTGAATAGTGCATACCTTTGTTCCGTACTCTCTTACCTTTTGTCGGCGGGGATCAATTTTGAAAATCTGGCCATGCCGCCCCGAGGTGTGATGGTATGCCTATCACTAAATTGCAACAGATTGCGTACGATGCCTATCTCCGAAATGACAAAAGTATCAGACCAAAACCCCGTGATTTGGGTCTGGCTTATTTAGGCGTTCGCCACAAAATAATAGCGGCTGAAAAGCGGATCATTGTATCAGATGGTCAAAAAGCGGCTGTCGAAAATACCGGCCTTAATATCACGTCTGCAACACACGGTTGGCGCAAAGTCCAAAATGAGGACGGCTCGGCAGACAGTGTATTCTGGAAAGCGGATAATGCGGTTGATATAACCGCGCTGATTGATGCAATCAGGGAAGGGTTGGAAAGCCTGCCGCCACCAGCGGTTTGCGATTGTGAGGCTAGACCTGACAATCTTGCGGCGATCTTTCCGGTTGCAGATCTGCACAACAGGTTGCTGACGGACGCCGAAGAACTTGGCGAGAATTGGGATGCCAAAATCGCGCAAGCCCATTTCCAACCTACCTTCAGGCGGTTGGTATCCGTGACGCGATCGCTGGTGTGACTGGCGTTGAGACTATTACAGGTGCGAATGAGTGTTTCATCTGGCGGTTTGGCGCAAACATGCTGCTGCTGGATCACTGCGACAAAGCCAAGCCCGTACGGCTGGTGACATTGGCGGCGGCTCAATGGCCTGAGTTCTGGGGCGCCACAAAACACTGGCTGACACTATCGGGCCACGTTCACCACGAGACGCGAAAGGAAGTAGGCGGCATGGCCTTTGAATCGATCGGCACGATTATACCGCGCGATAGCTTTGCCTATTCTCAGGCGTACACAGCCACACTCGGTTTGGTTTCGATGGTGCTTGATAAGGTTGAAGGCGAGATTAGCCGCAATCGAGTATCGCTATAGTGCCGGTCCATTTTAGCTATTCACCCCAGCAGGGGCAATCCGTCTATGACAGCGGTGTGCTGGTGTATTGCCAAGCGCGGATAAGCAAGTTGCGCGACCTGCAACTGGGGCTGCGTTTAGCCGTTCCTGTGACGCTTGGCGGTGTTGTGATTGATCGCCCCATACAACGCGCTCAGCTTGGCGTTATGGCAGCAAAGGGGGTGCTGGATGGGCTGGGTTAGTCGTTGCGCGTTCGTGTGCCGAGCATCGCGTTACTTGAATATATGTATAGCCGCTTGTTCTCGCCAAAGATGATGGGTTTTGAAACGCTGGACCGGAGTCTTTTGTCAAAATTAAGGATGGTGGATTTCCAGAGTTGAAAATCTTGTGCGGAGTGTGCAGGGTCATGCGAGGGCTATTGAAGGTGTCCGTCAAGGCAGCGTTAAGGTAATTAGCGCCGGTATGTTTATATCTGGTGAGCCCGCGTCGAACACCTCTTATTATACAAAAGATTTTTGCTTTCTTGAGTATACGATAAACATCGGTAATGACGTCCTTTCTCGCTTTCTTTTGCTCGGGCGCAGGGGCCAGACCAGTCTTTGGCCGGCTGCAAGCGGAATTGGGCCGTGGTTGGTTCATACTGTCCCGATCCCCTGTTTCGACGCGCTGCCGTTTCTGCGTCACAAGCGCGACTGAGCCTTGCCACCCGCACCGGTTATTTCAGCCGGAACCGGTTGCGCAATCCAAGGCCCAGCAGAAACAGCAACACAAAGCCGACCACGGTTTGCACAGCGGTCATCACCTCCAACGGAAATGGCAGGCTGTTGATGATCTCTGGCTCGAAATGGACGCGCTGAAATCCGAAGAACCGAAAGATATTGGAAAAAGACAGACCCGCAGCGGTCCAGCCCGACATGCACCCCCAACACCACAGCGCGCCAGCCCCAAGCGCCCATGTCGCAATTATCCCCACAACGGGTTGCCAAACGCCATAGCCATATTCAACACCGCGATAAAGGGTATAGAACGGGCGTTCCCACCATCGAGAGATCCGCGATCTGTGGGTCATCTCGCGGCGAAAAAAGAAATGCGCCGCCTCGGGCAGCCCTTGCGCCGCCATGTTCTGCCGCAGATGGGCGCAGCTTTGCGCGGCTTGTTTGTCGGTTTGCGGTTCGTCTTCCAAAAATCGATAACGCTTTTCTTCGCCTTGTTCGGAATCTTGTCTGGAACCGGTTTTTTGCTTGCCCGTTTTGGGCCAGAAATCATCCTCAGCCGAAATATTGGTTTTGGCATGCAGCAAAGTCCCTTCAAGATCGGGATAGGCGCCCTTAAATTCTGCCTCTCGAAAGTTGCAGGGCGCGTCAAAACTGGCGTCCGTGAAATCCGCGCGACCTGAAAACTTTGTCCAGACGAATGTAACAGGACCAGAGAATCCGGCGCTGATGAAATCGGCAGTCTCAGAGAATGTGGCGTCGCCGAAATCGGCAGTCTCAGAGAATGTGGCGTCGGTGAAAAAGGCAGCCTTAGAGAATGTGGCGCGGGTGAAATCGGCAGTCTCAGAGAATGTGGCGCGGATGAAATCGGCAAGCTCAGAGAATGTGGCGCCGTTGAAATCGGCAGTCTTAGAGAATTTGGCGTTGTTGAAATCGGCAAGCTCAGAGAATGTGGCGCCGTTGAAATCGGCAGTCTTAGAGAATTTGGCGTTGTTGAAATCGGCAAGCTCAGAGAATGTGGCGTGGTAGAAATTGGCAGTCTTAGAGAATGTGGCGTGGGTGAAATCGGCACGCTCAGAGAATTTGGCGTCGGTGAAATCGCCATGCTCAGAGAATTTGGCGTCGGTGAAACCGGCAGGCGCAGGGAAATAAAAACTGTCGAAAGAAACACGCGCGGAAAACACCACGTTCTGGAAATCCACAATTTCCGCAGGGTCCGGCAGATCTAGGCCCGGCAGCCGTTTGGTAAAGGCCTCTGTCACTTCTGCCTCGACTTCAGACCATTTGGGGGTGCCCTCAAAAAGGGATCTACCAAATCCATCTTTAATTTCGGCTTTGTCCTCGGCGCTGAGGTGCTGACCGGCCCAGGCGTTCCAATACGCGCGGTTCTTCAGTTCAAGGTTTTTATAAATGCCTTCACCGCGTTGTTCCCCGGCGATGGTGGCCAGAACATACCACGGGTTCTGTTCGGTGGGTGTCTTTCCGTCTGACGTTATCCCGGCCGGCTGTGACGCAGCGCTGTCTTCTTTTGGATCGCCCATCCTGAAAATTCCTTTCTAAAATATCTTACCTTAACGGTCTCAGGTAATCTTAATCACAACCTTGCCGCGATTGCGCGGGTTTTTTGCTGAAAGAGGCACGGCATGGCTCTCAACCAAGCAAACACTGATTGAATCAAGGAATTTGAGGGGCGGGATTACACCGCCTAAGATAGGCTGTTAGTCGTTGCGCGTTCGTGTGCCGAGCATAGCTTCACCTGATCCCCCAACCAAGATAATCCGGCTGTCAGCATTGCCTTTGGTTTTGTAGCGGGTGCAAAGGGCATTTTTCACCACGTCGTTCAAAATTGCGTCCTTGCCGTATTTTTCGATGAACAGGGAAACCGGCATCTTGGCGCTATGGCCACATGCGCATTCAAACGAAATATGGTTGTTGGATATGGATTGCAGTTCAGTCATGCGAATGAATGCAGAGCGTCGGGCAGGGTAGATCTATGCTTCTGGGTTATTCTCTATGTATTTTATAATCCGAAGTACGCTTTACCGGTGGCCCAAATAGACAAGCAAACTACGCCTTACACTCCGCCTGTTTTTGGGGTATTTTTACCGCATGCGTTCTTGAAGTTGTGTTTGACCTGCTTTCAGGTCGCCCTATAGGTGTATTTTTAGTAAGCTTTTTAGGATTTTTTATGTCAATTGCGATTGACTCCGAGGATGACGCTTGGCGTACTCTCTCCCAATTGGTCAACGGTGAGTTGGATACAGCGTCCGTCGACGAATTGGAATTTGGCGACTGGGTGAAATCAAGGGTTTACATTCAAGGGAAGCGTTACGATTCCACTCTCAATACCTATATGATGCAAGGCTGGCAGGACGCGCAACGGGCGCTTTATCGTAGCTATGCTATTACTGCCAAAGGAGCGGCTGATGCGCGTTCCTTGACGGATTCAGAACGCGAAAAGCTTGAACTGGTTGTTCAGATCAAAAGTGGTAGTTCTGATCAAGAAGCTGATCTGACGGATGTACTGAAGGAGGCTGTTTTTGCAGCCTTGGGCAAAATGGAACCAACACAAATCGCGACTCTACTGATTGTAGTTGTTCTTTCGTGGGCAGGGGGTTCTATCACACGTCATTGGATAAGCGAACGTGCAGAAAGTAAACGTGTGGGAGAAGAAACTAAACGTGCGGAAATCGCAGCCGGTTCACATAAAGACGCGAATACCACGCTGCTAAAAGCATTAGAAACTATTCAGAAAGTAGCTGGTGACCAAACTAAGGCAGATCTCATAGCTAAGCCATTAAGGAACAACCTGTACTTCGCACTTTTGCTGATGAAGCAGAAGTGGCGCGACACTCGATGGTCAAACATGCATCCCAATCAGACGCCGTCGTAAATGGTGTAACGATTCCTGCGGCGGTTGGCAGAGCGGTGACCCAAGAAACACGTACAGAGACGGTCGAGGAGCGTCGCGATGGCAATTATCGAGTTCGAAAAGTTGATACGACCGTACCTGATGGTTTTCGAGTTTTTGTTGAAAACCTTGAAAATCAGGAGACTTTTGCCGTTGACGTACAAGAGGTTATGTCTCCGGCGAATGACCGTGTGATTATTAAAGATGCTGAGTGGAGCAAAGTTCCTGTCAGATTGCAGATAAACGCTAAGGTTAAAAAGGGCGTTGCGCAGGCAGCGACGATCCTTAAAGCTGACAAGGTAGAAGCCGACAGCGATCCCGCAACATCTGCCTGAACAGTTTTCCGAATATCGTCTATCGCTCGTTGACCAGAGGTTGCCGTGGCATACGGCAGCGCACCTTTTTCATCAGTCAGTGGGCGATCCTTTGCAGCAAAAATTGGCTGCTGTTAAGGCCGCAAAGGTTTTGCGTGACGGGATATTTAATTCTGTCCAAAATGAAAACGTAACCAAATGTTCTCAAAATCGGCGCAATGTTCTCAGAGTTTGTCGGGAGGTATCGAGGGGTAAACAAATACCAGCTCTCGCAAGTGCATGATTTGTTTACCCTTAATTGGAGCGGGCGAGGCGATTCGAACGCCCGACCCTAACCTTGGCAAGGTTATGCTCTACCCCTGAGCTACGCCCGCTTCCTTGGGTATGGGGTCAAATATAAATATAACCGGCAAGCTGCAAGAGGAAAATAGCCCCAGAGTGTAAATAATTTGTTTGCTTGTATCGAAACCATGGTCTGTGGTCTGCTATCTGTATAACCCCAAGGCAAAGGAGCCATACATTGAAGGTTTTGCAACTGGTTTCTTTGTTATTTTTGCCCAGCTTGCTGAATGCACATGATAACCACCCGATGGGCAAAATGGCCGTTGAAATTACCCGTGCTGTGCACAGCGGCCACAGTATTGATGTCGATGCAGACCTCTATTTGAACGGTGGCCAAGCGATGCGGCTTGATGGCATATCTGTTGCAGGAGGTGAGGTGGTAAATCTGCCATTTCCACTGTTGATTGACGGTGACGGCGCAAGGAACGGGCATCTAAAGGTGAGTTTTACAATTACATTTTTTGAGACTGCGCCGCATATTTTCTCTGCGATGTTTGATTTTGGTCCCAAGGGCACGGGCCCGGTTTTGATTATTCCAGAGCAGATGATGAAAGGAATTCATTGATGAGCTTCGCTGTTATCCGACCAGTTCTTCTTGTTTTGACGTTGTTGTTGACCAGTGGCTTTGAGGCTGCTGCTCAGGGGCGTCACTTGCGTAAACATACGGTAACCGAGGCAACCTCGTTGACTTTGGTCCCGGCCACGAAAATGTTGGCCAAGGGCAGGGCGGTGATCAAATTCTCGGGGCGCTACCGAACGATTACCTCTAATGGTATCCCTACC
>Ga0206130_10007281_pt1 | contig 12311 bp, 10 predicted proteins | sample Helgoland_Spring_9_FD_148637 | JGI IMG/M metagenome (GOLD analysis project Ga0206130, IMG submission 148637) | Pelagic subsurface seawater microbial communities from Kabeltonne, Helgoland, North Sea - Helgoland_Spring_Bloom_20160512_1 | ecosystem: Environmental > Aquatic > Marine > Epipelagic ...
GAATACCCACCGCATACATAGAAGGATCTTACCGAGGTCATAAAGCCATGCCTAATTTATATTCAGCATCACTAAAACAAGAAGATAAATTATCTGAAGTATTATTTAGCATATTGCCAAATCCATTGTACAATATTACTAAAGAAGAGTATCTAGAAACTCATAAGTTTAAGGTCATAACTGAGGCAAATCTTACAGATATGCACAACAGAGTGAATAAGCTGAAAAAGATTCAAAGTCAATTAATAGAGATTATCAAGGAACTACCTGAAGAACAAAAATATATGAGTTTAAAATCTGAGGGAGAAGCTATAATCCAACAGCTAAAATCTTGGGACGAAGATATGGTTCAACGAAAATCTAAAGCTTATGATGATGTGGAAAATTTTCCAAATAAATTTACCGCAGAATATATCTTTCTTATGAATCAAAATGACAGCAGTATCCCTATACTAAATTCAGCTTCAAAAAACAGACTTGAAGAACTAAATAAGGAGTGGATGGAGTTAAAAAATAGATCTGAAGAATTAATTCAGAATGTGATTCCATCTTATAATAAATTACTGTGGAACTTCGAAATTGGAGCTCTTAATGTGAAGTAAATACTATTTTTTATCTACTAGATTATGAGTGGTCTTCTAGTATAAACTGTATTTTATCACCAGTTATTTTTTGACTAATCCTAGCTATAGCTATTTCAGATAATTGAAGAATTCTCGGATAGCCACCTGTCACTTGGCAATCTTGCATTAAAATAATGCATTTACCAGACGGAGTGAGTTGAACTGTTCCTGGGAGGACTGGCGATGTAAGTATTGAAGATATGTTATTTTCTAAAGATTCTTTTAGTCGATATCCTACCCTATTATTATGATCTGATATTGAGAAAGGAGTAAGCAATTTTCGCTGCTGTTCATTATTGAGTTTGGAAAACTCTGGTCCTTTTAAACATGGTAAATAAATTGTTGTGAAATGTTTTTCACTTGCTCGAACTCTAGAGAAACTATTATCTGTATCCTTTTGGATTGGAAGAATAGGCAACATGGCTCCTTTAACTAATTTTTGCTGAGTAATTCCTTCAAAATAACTTCGGCTACCATAGACTTTTTCAGTTTGAATACCTCCTTGAACAGACAAATAAACTCTAGCTCCATAAACTCTTTTCCCAAATGATAAAACTGAATCTTTTTTAATAGGGTAAACAGATTGCATCTTTATTAATTTCCCATTTAATTTTGGAGAAAAATCACCTCCAGTTAAACAGATATAGGTATCGGATTTAAATTTAAATTTCCCTTGTCCAAAAGTAATTTCCACAAGGGCAGCTTTCTCATGATTTTTTAATAATGCATTAGCCATTTTTGCAGCATAAGTATCGGCATATCCAGCTTGTGGAACACCCATTTTTGCATAACCAAAACGACCCTGATCTTGTATAGAACAATAAATTCCTGGGTGTAAAACTTCTATCACAACAGTCTTTTTTTAATAATAAATTCTTGATTTATAACCTCTCTTTCTATTTGATAAAAAGAATGAATGTCTACAGCAACAAATTGAATGCGATCACCTGGTTTTGCAAAACAGGATTCTGAAGCGTTTATATCGAAAAAATTTAATGGAGACTTCCCAATGATATTCCATCCCCCTGAACTATCTTGAGGATAAACTCCAGTCTGAGAACCACCTATGCCAACAGATCCCTTATCTACTCGGACTCTTGGGTTAGATTTTCTGGGAATATGAAGGTTTTGATGCAGCCCACCTAAGTATAGAAAACCTGGTTGAAAACCAATAAAATAAACTAAGTAATCTGTTTCTGTATGCAATCTAATAATATCTGCTACACTACATTTTTTTTTATTGGCAATTTCTTCTAGGTCAATCCCAAAAGAGACGTCATAACAAACAGGAATATGCCATAAAAATTGATCTTGCTTTATTAAATAGGATGAAGCTTCATATATTTTTTTTAGTTGACTAATAATAATCTCATTATTTGTAATAGGGTTTTGATACCTAATAAGTAAAGAGTTATAGGCAATAATTGTGTCTAAAATAGAATCTATTTCTTTGATCTTTCTCTCAAAAGAAATAATATCTTGAATAATCTCTTGTGAAATGTTAGCAGGCCATTCTATTAAAATTGCTGACCTTCCAAAAAGTTTATATGTAAGTTGAAACTTCAATTACTTCATTTATAAATGTTTGTGTAAATACTGCAATAGTTCGATGGCATTTTTAGTATCTCCGTGAACACAAAAAGTAGACGCTTTAATCTTTTTCTCATGAAAGTTTACAGTAGTTACCAATTGTTTATTTGCTATTTTTTGTACTTGTTTCAAAACCTCGTGCTTGTCTTCAATAAGTGCATTGGAAAAAGTTCTTGAAACCAAGCTCAAATCTTCATTATACCTTCTATCTGCAAAAGCTTCATAAACAATTTCTAAACCACTTTGAATAGCAACTTCTTCTATCCTTGAATGGTAGGGCACATATAATTTTACAGTTTCAAAAACATGTTGAATTGCAGCAATAACTACCGAAGCCTTTTCACGATTTACAGCAATTAAATTATACAAAGCACCATGTGGTTTTACATGATGAATAGTTGCGTTTTGGAGCAGTGCTCTATCTTTAAAAATAGTAAGTTGGTCCTCTAAACTTTTTTGAAGATCACTATTGGAAATATCCAAAACTTTACGACCAAAATTCTGTCTATCAGGAAAGGATGGATGTGCTCCTATTTTTACTTTGTGTTTAACAGCTAGATCAATAACTTTATCTATAATTTCTATAGAACCTGCGTGTGCTCCACAAGAAATATTACAGGAAGAAATTAGTGGCATTATAATATGCTCATTATGTAACCCTTCGCCAAGATCGCAGTTGATATCTATCATCAAAAAATATTAAATTCAAAAACTTTGTCTAGGCCTCTTAACCCAAGAAAAATAGTTACAATCAAAATAATAAACCCTAAAATATTTTGGAATTTAGAATTTACATACTTTCCTAAAACTACTTTTTTATTTACCATCCATAAGAGTATTCCTGCTACAACTGGAAGTAAAATACCATTAGCTACCTGTGCAAATTTAATGATCTCTATAGGCTTAAGACCCAATGATGAAAATACGACACCTAATAATAAGATTAGAAACCAAACAGCTCTAAATTGTTTTGATTTTAGTCCAGATTCCCATCCAAAACATCCTCTAGCTACATAAGCTGCAGCTAAAGGTGCAGTAATTGCTGAGGTAATTCCTGCAGCAAATAATCCAACTCCTAAAAAATAACTTGCCAAATCTCCATACAAAGGTGCTAAACTCTTCGCCAAATCTGATGCATTTGAAATTTCTCCCAAACCTATAGAAGAGGCTGAAATAATAATAGCCATAGAAACAAGACCTCCCAGAGCAATAGAGACAACAGTATCTTTTCTTACATCTTTTAAATCTTTATGATTATTCCATTTTTCTTTGACTAAAGATGCATGTAAAAATAAATTATAGGGCACTACAGTAGTTCCAACTAAACCAATTATTGTTAATAAGCTACCATCTGGAAATGAGGGAACTAAAGCACCTTTTAATATACTAGAGATAGATGGTTTTGTTAAAAAAGCCGTAATTAAAAAAGAGATACTCATTATTATCACCAGCATTACCAGTACTCTTTCAAGAAATTTATAATTCCCTATATAAAGTAATATAAAGGCTATAATTCCTACCACAAAACTCAGTATATTGAGTGAATAGTTTCCCAAAACAATTCTTAATTCTCCTGTAATAGTCTCAAGTCCTAATATACCTCCACTAATATTCCCTGCCTCATAGGAAGCGTTTCCTACAACAATTGCCGACAAAATAAGTAGTAGTATTAATTTATTGATTATTGGATGTTTAATTTCAGATCTAATAACCTCAGATAAGCCTTTTTGAGATATAATTCCTAGACGAGAGGCCATTTCTTGTAATACAATGGTAGCTACAATAGACAATACCATGGCCCAAAGTAAATGAAAACCAAAATTAACTCCTGCTAATGTACATAAGGTAACGGTTCCTGGACCTATAAATGCAGCAGCTACAAGAGTTCCTGGACCTGATTTCTTAAACCAATTTTTAATCATAATTAAAAAGTTATATCTACAATGAGAATTGATTTATTAATTGTCTTTCTCAAATTAAATATTTTAAAAGTAGACAAAAGAAATTAAAAAAAAAGCATCCATGAAGGATGCTTTTTTTATGAGGTAATTTTTATACTTAAAAAGCGTAGCGTTGAGGACCGCCTCTTCTTATTTCTTCGTTTGCAAATTCTTCAAATTGCTTAAAGTTTTTCCTAAAGGCATTAGAAAGTTTAAACGCTGCTTTATAATATGCATCGTCATTATTCCAAGTAGTTCTGGGACTTAAAACAGATGATGGAACTCCTGGACATCTTCTTGGTTGTGCTACACCAAATACAGAGTGTATATGATAATCTTCATACGTATAATTTCCTAAATCTCCATTTAAAACAGCAGTAATCATAGCTCTAGTATACTTTAAAGCTATTCTTTTTCCAACTCCATATTGTCCTCCAGACCAGCCGGTGTTTACTAACCAAACGTTTACTCCTGCTTTCTTCATTTTATCACTCAACATTTCTGCATAACGGGTAGGATGAAGTGGCATAAAAGGAGCCCCAAAACATGCTGAAAAACTAGGTATTGGCTCTGTTACTCCTGCTTCTGTTCCTGCAACTTTTGCTGTGTAACCAGATATAAAATGGTAAGCGGCTTGACTAGATGTTAACTTTGAAATAGGAGGTAGTACTCCAAAAGCATCAGCTGTTAAAAAAAAGATATTCTTTGGGTTTTTACCAATAGAAGGTTTTTGAATATTTTCTATGTGTTCAATTGGATAACTAACTCTTGTATTTTGAGTAATTGAGGTATCAGAAAAATCAATTACCCCATTTTTATCCATTATTATATTTTCAAGAATTGCACCTTTTTTTATAGCATGATAAATTTCTGGTTCTTTATCTTCTGATAAATCTATTGCTTTTGCATAACAACCTCCCTCAAAGTTAAAAACAGTATTTTCATTAGTCCAACCATGTTCATCATCTCCTATTAATTTTCTTTCTGGATCTGCTGACAGTGTCGTTTTTCCTGTCCCTGATAAACCAAAGAAAATAGCCGTGTCTTGGTTTTTACCAACGTTAGCCGAACAATGCATTGGCAATGTATTTTTAAATACAGGAAGAATAAAGTTTAGGGCAGAGAAAATTCCTTTTTTAATTTCTCCTGTGTATCCTGTACCACCTATTAAAGCAATTTTTTTTGTAAAATTTAATATTGCAAAATTATGTTGACGAGTACCATCTTCAGTAGCATCAGCCATAAAACCAGGTGCATTAATAACCGTCCATTCTGGCATAAAGCTAACTAACTCTTCAGTTGTTGGTCTTAAAAACATATTATAAGCAAACATATTACTCCATGGATACTCATTTACTACTCTAATATTTAGTTTATAATTGGGGTCTGCACAAGCATAGCTATCCCTTACAAAAATTTCTTTTCCTGATAGATATGAAACTACTTTATCATATAACTTATCGAAGTTATCTGTGCTAAAAGGAATGTTAATATCTCCCCACCAAATTTCATCTTTCGTGATTGAATCTTTAACAATAAAACGATCCATTGGAGAACGCCCGGTAAATTCTCCGGTGTTAATTGCGATTGCCCCTAAAGAGGACTCTTTCCCTTGATTTTTTTTAAGTGTTATTGAGTGTAATTCATTAGAGGATAGTTGATAATGGATTGTTGAACTATTTATTCCTAGACTATTTAACGAAATCGATTTCGTATTTGTATCTATCATGTCAATAATATTGTTAGTTATAACTAAAGCAAAATTAAACATAATTTTAAGACAAGATAGAATCGGTTATTATTTTATTCACTTTTTTTTTGTTGATTACTTTAAAAAGAAAAAAATGTATCATTAATATCCAACCTATCATGAATAAAAGCCCTCCCATTGGAGTCACAAACCAGATACTTTTTACAGGATAATTTAAAATATGAATCGCATAAATAGACCCTGAGAATAAAACTATACCAAAGAAAAAGACATAACTCACATAATTTTTTAATTTATTTGAAAAAGGAGAGTGCGTATTTACAAACAATAAAACTATGACATGATATATTTGATATCGAATACCCGTTTCTAAACTACTCATTTCTCTTGTAGTTAATACATCCTGTAATCCGTGCGTGGTAAAAGCTCCAAGTATAATAGCTATCAAACCAAAGATGCATGTAATTGCTAAATTTTTGTTCATATCTAATTGTGAAAAGAAGTTAACTCAGTCTATTTTTTTTTAAATTCGTTGTATGATCAATCAAAAATAAACATAATTCTATAATGAGAAATATCCTAGTTATTGGAGCTGGAAAATCTTGCTCGTACTTAACAGACTACCTTCAAAAAAAATCAACAGCTGAAAAGTTACACATTACCATTGCAGATATTTCTTTAGAGAATGCAAAGACTAGTGCTAGAAATCATCCTAACTCTTCCGCACTTCAATTTGATGTTTTTAATAAAACTCAACGAAGAGAGGAAATACAAAAAGCTGATATCGTAGTATCCATGTTACCAGCTAGGTTTCATATTGAAGTAGCTAAAGATTGTCTCTATTTCGAAAAACATATGGTTACTGCCTCATATATTTCACCAGAAATGAGTGAATTAAATAGCGAGGCCGAAAAAAAAGGATTGGTATTTATGAATGAAATTGGTGTAGATCCTGGAATTGATCACATGAGTGCTATGGAAGTAATTCATAGAATTAGTGATCTAGGTGCAAAAATGATACTTTTTGAGTCTTTTACAGGTGGTTTGGTAGCACCAGAAAGTGATAATAACCTATGGAACTATAAATTTACTTGGAACCCAAGAAATGTTGTATTAGCTGGTCAAGGAGGAGCTGCAATGTTTATTCAAGAAGGTACTTATAAGTATATTCCTTATCATAAATTATTTAGAAGAACAGAATTCTTAAGCTTACATGGCAATGGTAAATTTGAAGCTTATGCTAATAGAGATTCTCTAAAATATAGAAGTATTTATGGCCTAGAAGACATTCGCACCATGTATAGAGGAACCATCAGAAAAGTAGGGTTTTCTAGAGCTTGGAATATTTTTATTCAATTGGGTATGACAGACGATAGCTATACCATAGAAGACTCTGAAAACATGACATATCGAGATTTTGTGAATTTATTTTTAGCCTATTCCCCTAACGATTCTGTTGAATTGAAATTAAGATCTTACCTAAAAATTGACCAAGATGACATCGTTTGGGATAAACTTGTAGAATTGGATCTTTTTAGTGAAACAAAAAAAATAGGATTAAGCAATGCTACACCAGCCCAGATGTTGCAAAAAATATTGTCCGACTCTTGGACCCTAGAGGAGGAAGAAAAAGATATGATTGTTATGCATCATAAATTTGGGTATGAGTTAAATGGTGAAAAACACCAGATAGAAAGTAGTTTAGTTGTAAAGGGAGAAAATCAAACATTTACAGCTATGGCAAAAACTGTTGGATTACCAGTTGCTATTGCTACTCTAAAAATACTTAATAAGGAGATTACCACTCCAGGAGTTCAGCTACCAATTACCAAAGAAGTATATGCTCCAATTTTAAAAGAATTAGAGCAATATGGTATTGAATTTAAAGAAAAAAAGGTTCCTTATTTGGGATATAATCCAGAAAATGTTACTGGATAGTAAGTTTTTTATATAACTAATGTTTATCACATTTTTAGATAAAAATCCTTAGTTAAATTTACATATTCTTGTGTGTATATATGACGATCTTTTTCAATAACTAAAGTTGTTTCTTCCAACTCTTTCTGATGAAAAGAAAATTCTAACATACTTCTTTTTATTTCTGAATTCTCAGTCCCTCTAACGCTACAGACCCTATTTAAAAATAACCTATATTTTCTAGCCAAGCTTACAAAAGCTACTTCCTCCTTAAAAGGGATAATAATTGTGAAAACCCCTGAATCTGAGAGTATTTTTGATGTGCCTTCTAATAAATCCTCAAATGACAACGCAGAAGTGAATCTGGCTGTATTTCTTGATGTATCATTTGTCTCAAAATTGTCATTATAAAATGGTGGATTGGAAATAATAAGGTCATATTCTTGATCCTCTTCTTTCATTTCCTTTGAAAAATCTTGAAAAGAGCTATGATAGCAAAATAAGCGATCAGACCAATCTGATTTTTCAAAATTAGCAACATTTTGTTCATATGCATTAGGATCAATCTCTACTGCATCAATAGTCTCAGCATCACTACGTTGGGCCATCATCAAAGATATTAACCCAGTTCCTGAACCCACATCTAAAATAGTACCTGGACATGTTTCTAATGAACACCAAGCTCCTAAAAGTACGGCATCTGTACCTACTTTCATAGCTGTCTTATCCTGATTAATAGTAAACTCCTTAAAATGAAATGGTTTATTCATTATAAATTATATTTTCAAAAGTAAGCTTTTGATACATTCAAAAAAGAAAAACCCGCATCTTTCGTTGCGAGTTTTCTTTTGCAGAGAGGAAGGGATTCGAACCCTCGATACCCTTGAGAGGTATACACACTTTCCAGGCGTGCGCCTTCGACCACTCGGCCACCTCTCTAATTCAAATACAAATCAATTAGACCCTCAGGGGTTTTTACGTGTATTTGTTTGTTTTCTCTGTCTATCTTTTTAATAAAATCATCTATCATTGGAATGAAAATCTCTACATCTCCGTTCTCAATTTCAAACATAGGCTGAGCAGCTTTATCATTAATGTAAACTAAAACACCTACATCACCATGAATTTCATCAATAACATGAAATCCAATAATTTCATGAAAATAAAATTGTTTTCCTTCAAGTTTAGGCAATAGATTTAAAGGAAGATAAATTCCAGCTTTCATTATAAAATCTGCTTCTTCCTCACTATTTACATCCTCAAAATGAACACGTAACATAGTGCTTCTGCTCAACGAACTTTTTTTAATAAAAAATGGAACCAAATTGCCACCTAGGTCGACAAATACTGATTCCATATTTTTATACAATTCAGGTTCATCAGTATCTAATTTGATAACGACTTCTCCTTTAAAACTGTGTTTTTTTACGATATTGCCCAAATAAAAACAATCTTCTTTACGCATATCGATAAAAGTTTTTGCTTATTCAGCAGATTCCTCTTTTTTCTCTTCGGCAGCTTCTTTTGGAGTAGCTTCTTCAGCAACTACCTCTGGAGCAGCTTCCTCAACAACCTCAGGAGCGGCTTCTTCAGCTACTTCTGGAGTAGCTTCTTCAGCAACTTCTTCTTCAACAACCTCTGGAGCAGCTTCTTCAACAGCAGCAGCAACTCTAGCTTCATTCACAGCTTTCTCTGCTTCTAATGCTTTTGCTTTTGCTTCTGATTTTACTTTTGCTACATTTTCTTCTTTAGAGGCTACTTTACCTGCTTTTTCTTCTAACCAAGCTTGAAATTTCTCTTCAGCTTGTTCTTCTGTTAAAGCACCTTTTCTTACACCACCAACTAAATGATTTTTAAGCATTGCTCCTTTGTAAGATAAAATAGTTTTTGCAGTGTCTGTTGGTTGTGCACCATTCTGCAACCATTTTACAGCACCATCAACATCTAAATTAACAGTTGCTGGATTGGTATTAGGGTTATAAGTCCCTAATTTCTCTAAAAAGCGTCCATCTCTTTTTGCTCTTGCATCTGCTGCAACAATCCAATAAAATGGTTTTCCTTTTTTTCCGTGTCTTTGTAATCTAATTTTTACTGACATTTTTTTAATTTTTTAAGGTTCTCGACCTTGGTTATTAATAATCCTACCATCTCGTGATAAGTGGGCGCAAATGTACGAAGTTTTTTGAAATAGAGGAACTAATTATACAATATCATTTAAAGTAAACTATAAAATTAAAAAAGCCCCTTTTGGGGCTTTAATTTTACTTTGTAAATTCTTCAAAAGTTTTTAGTTTGATTTCCTCTTTAGATTTTATTTTTTTTGAAATCTTATTGAAGTCTTCTTTTGCTTTTGAATAACGATTTTCAACTATGGATAAAAATTCTAATTCAGAATTTGAGGGTTTGTCATAACTCCCAACAATTTTACTAAATAAATCTGCTAGTTTTTCTCTTAACTCGGGTTCAGCACTACCAACATAATTATCTCCAGTTGTAATGACTAAAGTTTTCTTTAGTTCATTTAATTTTGATTTTAGTTTACTTTTTGTCTCAGGCGCTTCAATAAAAGCATCAATTTGATAAACCATGTAAGCTAATTCTTCAGTCATTTTATACATTTTAGACATGATATCATGTTTCATCTTTCTATCTGCTGAAGTTAAACCAGATCGCTCATCATAAACAATTTCAAAAGTATGCTCGTATACCTCCCTCCCTTTTGTTATAACTGCTGTATATGAACCTGCTTCTACTCTTGGTGTTGCAAAACCACCAAATGCGAGAGTTTTTCCCTTGGCAACTTTAGGTTGTTTGATGTTTCCTGACCAATTTACAATATTGATACCTTTTGATTTTCCAGGAGATAATTTAGAAACAACCTCACCTTTACTATTTTTTATTTCCATACTCATCTTTCCAAAAGTATGTCGTTTAGGTAGTAAATATTTTATTTGAGGTGATCTGTTAGCATTTTCTCCCACAAATTGAGTTTCAGCTCCAAAACTACCTGCAAACCCACTTTCATCAGATAATTTCATTGGTTTAGAACTAAAAAAATGAAGTTTAGATTTTAAAACTTCTTTAGTAATTTCACGCAATGGAGAAATGTCTTCAATGATGATGATACCTCTACCATGTGTTCCAAGAACCAAATCATTAGTTTGTTTTTGTAGATCAATAAAATGAACGGCTACTGGTGGTACATTTTTAGTGAATTTTTCCCAATTTTTACCACCATCAGCGGTAATATAAAGTCCAAATTCGGTTCCTAAAAATAATAGATTTTCATTCTTATAGTCTTCTTGAATATTCCTAGAGGTACCAATAACGTTGTCTGTAATGATGTTTGTCCAAGTTGTTCCAAAGTCTGATGTTTTATATACATAGGGCTGCATATCACCACTGTTATGACCATCAAAAACAGCATATGCTATTCCTTTTCCATGAACACTTGCCTCTATATGGTATGTCCAAGTATTACTTGGCAACCCTTGAATATTACTCACAACATTTTGCCAGTTTTTTCCACCATCTTTTGTCACTTGAACATTACCATCATCTGTACCTACCCATATGACATTTTCATCTAAAGGAGATTCCGCTATTGTAAATATTGTTGTGTGGTTTTCTGCTCCAGAATTGTCCATTGATAATCCTCCAGAATCTGCTTGTTGTTGTTTCGTAGAATCATTGGTAGATAAATCAGGAGAAATAATTTCCCATGTATCTCCCATATCCTCAGATTTATGAAGAAACTGACTCCCCATATAAAAACGATCTGGCTGATGAGCACTTATAGCCATTGGTGCATTCCAATTAAAACGTAAATCTTCATACCTTGCCTGTTCTAAGGGCTGAATTGTCTTTACTAGTTTATTATCAACATCATATCTCCAAACATTTTCTGCCCCTTGCATTTCTGAATAAATAATATTTTTTGTTGGATGTTTTAATACCCTAAAACCATCACCTCCACCAATAGAATTCCAATCACCTGCATTGATTCCACCACTCGATGACGATGGTCCGTACCAAGAACCATTGTCTTGAAGTCCTCCGTATATGTTGTAGGGCTCTGCATTATCTACACTTATGTGATAAAACTGTGATAATGGTAAGTTTTCAACAATTTCCATTGTTGTGCCTCCATTCCAAGAACGATAGACACCACCATCTGTACCTGCATAAATTCTATCAGAATCATTAATATCAAACACAATATCGTGAATATCGCTATGCATATTACCTAATGATTTAAATGTTTTACCACCATCTTTTGAAATTGAGCCCGATAAACCTCCTTTTACAACTACATCCGGGTTTCTTGGATCTACAGTAATTCTTGAAAAATAAAATGGACGAACAGTAATACCGAAATCATTATTTAATTGTTTCCAATTAGCTCCTGCATCGTCGCTTCTATACAATCCTTTTCTTTTGGGATCTTCTGCTTCAATTACTGTATATAAAATACTAGCATCTGATGGAGCTACTGCAATAGCTAATCTCCCTAATTGACCATCAGGAAAA
>Ga0206130_10007286_pt1 | contig 12302 bp, 11 predicted proteins | sample Helgoland_Spring_9_FD_148637 | JGI IMG/M metagenome (GOLD analysis project Ga0206130, IMG submission 148637) | Pelagic subsurface seawater microbial communities from Kabeltonne, Helgoland, North Sea - Helgoland_Spring_Bloom_20160512_1 | ecosystem: Environmental > Aquatic > Marine > Epipelagic ...
TGGCTCCCATGCGATCGCACCTTTTTCACCTTTTTCATACCGTTAAGACGGACCGAAAGGTGACTTTCTGGTACGGCGGTCGCTCGAAACGAGAACTTTTCTATTTGGATGACTTCAACAAGATTGCTGAAGAATTTCCAAATTTTGATTTCCATGTAGTGCTTTCGGAGCCAGCAGAAGGAGATGATTGGAAAGTGAAAAAAGACATAAGCGATCAAGGCGATGGATTTTTGGGATTCGTGCACAATGCGGTGATTGAACACCAACTTGCCCAGCATGATGCTCCGGAAGACATAGAATTTTACTTCTGCGGTCCTCCCATGATGAACCAAGCGGTTTTGAAGATGTGTGACGATTGGGGAGTGCCGCCCGAGAACGTCAGTTTCGATGATTTCGGTGGCTAATCCATTGCCTCGTCAGACCGTCGTTGCAACTTTTTTAATAGCTGCTTGTCTGGGCTCATGCAATGCCCCGGGTCCTTCTGGCTCAGAAGAGGCCGTGACAGGCGGTGTTGCTGCCATGGAGGAACATGTGCACACGGGTGATACCCAAGGCACCACTTACCTCATAAAATACCTAGGGGAAGATCGGGTGGCTCAGAGCCGGATTGATTCGGTATTGGAAGCGGTAGATGTTGAATTCAACTTGTGGCGACCTGCATCGCGAATCAATGCCATCAATGAACACGCAGGGGGCAACGAACTCTACACATTCACCGACGCTTCCCGTCTCTGGTCTGTGATTTGGTCGCGTAGCTTGGATTTGTTTGAGGCTTCCCAAGGTGCTTTTGATCCTACAGTGCATCCATTGGTGGAGCTGTGGGGGTTTGGATTGAGTGAAAAAGGAGTGGTAGTCGATGAAGACGTTCAACGCATTCTTCCATCGGTAGGCATGACTGCGGATCGGATTGACCTGGAGGAAAACGAGGTTGATCGGATCTATCAAGACACATACATTCGCAAAGGAAATCCAAATACTTCAATCGACTTCAATGGCATTGCCCAAGGATTAACAGTGGATTTGCTCTCGGATGCCCTGCTGGAGGAAGGCGTATCCAACTTCATGGTCGAAGTTGGAGGTGAAGTGAAATGCCAGGGGCTTCGTTCAGATGGACAAGTTTGGCGCATAGCAATCGACTTGCCTGTCGATCAGCAGGATGGATTGGATGAACGTCAACTTCAGTCAATCGTAGCGGTGAAAGATGCCGCGATTTGCACGAGCGGAAACTATCGGAAGTTCTATGAGGAAGACGGGATCAAGCGCTCTCACACCATCAGCCCTTTTACGGGGTATCCGGTGCAGCATTCGCTTTTGAGTGCTACCATACATGCCGCAGATGCAGCAACGGCCGACGCATTGGCCACGGCCTGCATGGTGTGGGGGCCTGAGGAAGGCAAACGTTTCATTGAAACCTACCGTTCTGAAAATGAGTTCGAGCGCGTAGAAGCACTTTTCATTTTTGCTTCGGAATCGGGGGCCATGGTCACCTGGCAAACCAAAGGCTGGGATGCAGCCTTGTCTGCGAATTCTTGACGAAAACCGCAGGGGGCTGATGACCGGTCAATCAGCGGGTTTCAAACATTCGTCTTGTGGACGAGCACCGCAAACGGAGCATGTGCCAGATTCGTTCTTGAGCAAGGGATTTTGGCTTGCACAGGTCCCAGCAAATTCACCGTCTTTTTTCAGGATTATTTTGATGGCGATGCCCGCAAAACCCAATGCCAACATTCCGACTGACAAGGCAATTACTTTCCATTCCATGCGGTAAAATTACAACCGTACTGGGGCCGATTTGCAGGCCATTCGGGCTCTTGTGATTTTTTTTCGTAAATTGAGGAGTTCCTTCTGAATTAACCATGTTATCCCGACGCTTACCGTTTATCGTCTCATGGGCGGTTTTTGTGTTCGCCATTCTTGGTGCACATCCAACCGTTTGGTCGCAACAAGGTCCGTGTGACTGCCCCCCATGGGCGGAAAGGCCGGTCAAAGAGATTTCGGACAACGATGGCGCAGGAACGGGCACAGCTGCGTGGAGTTGTGATACCACTTATCTTTTGATAGAGCCTGTTTTCGTAAATGCAGGGGATGTGCTGAGCATTGCGCCCGGCACCCTGGTAAAAGGACGGTCTGGGATCGTGTTTGACACCTTGACGTATACCTTGCCCAACGGCAATCCCTCGCCCCGGGAGGATTACCTGTACAGCCAACACGCAGGAAGTTTGATCGTGAGTGCAGGAGCTACCATTGTGGCAGACGGAACGGCTGATTGTCCCATTGTTTTCACGTTTGAGGCAGATCCGATGGATGGTTCGGTGGGATACGATGTACGTGGACAGTGGGGTGGATTGATTGTTTGTGGAAATGGAGCATTGAACACCTTTGATGGGAACGACGAAATTGAAGGCGTCGTAGATTACACGGGCCAAAACAGGCATCTTTATGGTGGCGATGATCCATGGGATGCATCTTCGGGAGTGCTCCGCTTCATCAGTTTGCGTCATGCTTCGACATCATTGGGCATCTCACAATTTGAAAACGGCATTGAGACCAATGCCTTGTCGCTCTGCGGCGTTGGCAATGGCACGGAGGTGGAATTCATTGAAGCCATTGCCAGTGGGGATGATGGAATTCAGATTTTCGGTGGCATGGTGGACGTTCGGCACGTGGCAGCAATCTTCAATGAAGAGGACGGATTGGAGTACGACCAAGGTTGGCAGGGTCGTGGACAATTCATTTTTTCGATCACGGATGAGCTCAATGGAGCGGGCGAGCACGCTGGGGACTATGAAGGAGACGATTACGAAGAGTTTGATGTCAACATGACGTTTATGCCCTATTCCAATCCATTGCTTTACAATCAGACGTACATCGGAGCAGGTCAGGCCACTGCCATCCGCTTGCACAACGGGGCAGGGGTTCGCTTGCACAATAGTCTATTTGTGAATTTTGGATTAGGCATTGATTTTGAAGACGAAGATCCCTGCGATGCATGGGAGTTGCTCTTGTTTGGTGAGACCAATATTCAAAACAATCGTTTCTGGCAAATCGGGGATAGTTCATCCATTTCGGAATTGATTTTATACGACGATGGCTATGTATTCAATGGCCAAGAAGAAGTGGAAGCGCACTTTACGGACAATAACAATTTCGCCTACGATCCGGTCATTGACTTTGCCTTTGAGACTGACTCGGGACATGTGGTGGATCCGATCAACCTCACACCCGATTCCGCCGCAATGGCCGTGGACTCCGAATTCCTTCCGGAAGACGCATGGTTCGAATCAGTCGATTACATCGGTGCGTTTTCACCGAATGGCGGCAATTGGCTGACGTGCTGGACGTACGCCGAACAGCTGGGCTTGTTTGGGGCGTGGAACAATGACGAAGGGAATACTGAAGCGGATGTCCTGGGATGTACTTATTTGTTTGCCTGTAATTTCAATGATGAAGCAACGTTGGACGACGGTTCCTGTGAAATTGAAACGTGCTCCGGTTGCACGTGGCCCAATGCAGACAATTACAATCCAGACGCTTTGTTTGACGATGGATCGTGTACAGGAGGCGCTGTGTTATCGTGTCCTTCAGATATCAATCAAGACGGCATGGTCAATACAGGGGACCTTCTCATTTTCTTGGGAGCCTTTGGGGAGGAATGCATCGAATGATTGGCAGTCTGTTTGGATGAAGATGGAGTGGCCATTCGCCATGGAAGTCAAAACCTTGTAAGTATTCCACGCCACAAATTGCCTTGCAACAGTTGCTTGTGTAATTTACAATTCTTTAGGTGGTTCCTAATGAATGACTTCTGCATATTTCTAGTTGCAGTGATTTGTGCAACCGCATCAGGCAACGTCTAATGGCAAGAGAACCTTCACCATACGGATTTTCTTTTGTTCCTTTCGGTCTTTGGGTCGGATTGTTGAGGCCCAAAGCAGGCCAAAGAATGAAGCTAGCACACATGCCGTCATTGGTTCAATCCGGGTTCTTGAGGCGTCTCGTCTTCAGGGATCCCAATTGGTAGCGAAAACCAATGAAGGGATAGTCCGCTCGGAATTGAAATGATTTCAAGCCTAATTCAATGGCCACGGCTGGACTGCACTCATAATGCATGGTGACCATCAAATACATAGCGCCCAATTCCTGATCTGGATTGGTGCACATCCATCCTTGTAGCGCCGTGACTTGGATGCGGTTAAAATCCCATCGCGCTCCCCCCAATACGGAATACTGCAACCGGTTCACTGGATCGTTGCCGCCTGAAGCAGCTCCGGTGACCCTCAGGCTCTGATTGTATCCGAGGTCATTCGCCACCACCCATGCCCGGGATGTTGAGCGTTTCGAATGATGAAGACCAAGAACATGCACATTGAAGATGGGATGAAGTTCTCCACCTGGAAGTCCGACGTCGCGAACGCCTCCGCGCAAGCTCATTTCAAGTGCCAAGGTACCGCGTCTCTTTTCGCGATAAGAAGTCAGTCGTCGCTGCGGAATGTCATGCTCATCTCTCCACTGGTGGCGCAGGTCAATGCCTATGTTGTTGATGCCAAGATTGGGCAAGGAGATGGCTCCGTTGGAAAAATGAGTAAAACGAGCCTTTACCAACCATGCACTTCTTGGGGTACTAAGAACGGGAAAGACCCAAGCTGCGTGCAATCCCGCGTTCAACCGAGTGCTGATAGCGACGGAAGAAGGCGCACTTTCCGCATTCCACGGGGTCGAGCTCCATCCCGCTCCAAGCCCCAATTCGGTATGGCCGATTTTGAAGGGAAATCGGGTCAGCCAAAGCGCACTTGTCATCGTTCCTAGGGCGTCACCACCCAACTCGGTCCAGGCTATTTCAACACCTTGCCAATAATGCCCGGTGGCATCTCGCTGGTCCGCCCATCCTCCGGTAAGAATCCAACCGCAGCTGATCGCGATTTGCTTTGAATGTCCCGTTACAAGATGCTGCATCATGTCTCGGTGCGGCAGGGTATAACCCGAGCCTAGCCCCAGTTCAATGCCAGAAGGAAATGTTGGCTCGGTCTGAGCATTTGACGGAACGGCAATGGTTGCGACCAGCAAATGGACCCAAAGAATTTTGCAACTGGTATTCTTCCATGCCGTCGTCATGCTCCGAATTTACTGCGCCTTACCTTCGCTGCATGCATACGATGGAAGAGAAATTGGCTGCGTTTGAACGCTTGCTGAAAATCATGGAAGAATTGAGGGAGAAATGTCCCTGGGACCGCAAGCAAACCTTGGAGAGCCTGCGGCATTTGACCATTGAGGAAACGTATGAATTGTCGGAGGCAATCCTGGACAATGACATCGAAGAGGTACAAAAGGAAACGGGTGATTTGCTTTTGCACATGGTGTTTTATGCTCAAATCGCGAGCGAGAGAAGCGCTGAAGAAGGAGGTTGGGACATAGCAGATAGCCTGAATGGTATTTGCGATAAGCTCGTAGATCGGCATCCACATATATACGGAGATGTTGAAGCAAATGATGAAGAGACTGTCAAGGCCAACTGGGAGCAATTGAAGCTCAAAGAGGGCAAGAAATCGGTGTTAGAGGGAGTTCCAAAAGGTCTGCCGAGCTTGGTGAAAGCATACCGCATGCAAGACAAAGTCCGAGGCGTTGGTTTTGATTGGGACAATGAACATCAAGTTTGGGATAAGGTGGAAGAGGAGTTGGCCGAGTTCAAGGCAGAATTGGATGTGGATGCAGAACGCGCCACAGACGAGTTTGGTGATGTGCTCTTTGCCCTAGTCAATTTTGCACGGTTCAAAGACATCAATCCAGACGAGGCATTGGAGCGAACCAATCGGCGTTTTCGAAATCGCTTCCAACACATGGAAAATGAAATTCGGAAAGCCGGAGGTAAATCGCTTGCTGAAATGACGCTTGCCGAGATGGACGTTCATTGGAATGCCGCGAAAAAAGCGTTGGCCAAGGATGAAATGAGGCCGTAAATCCATGTGCAGAAGACGTTCTATAGTGTTGGCCTTGTGCATGTGTTTACTCTTGGTATCTATCGGTGGATGCGATCGGCCGAATGCCCCTTGGTGTTTGATGCGCGCGGGAGATTGGGCAACGGATACGTTAACGTGGGATGCGATTGCTGCGCCGATAATGCTCACGATTGAAACGCATTTGGAAGTTGAATGCGCAATTGGAACCGATGATGAGGTAGAAGTCATCTGGAGCGGACCTTCAAATTTGTTGGCCCACGCCTCGGCGGATTGGAGTGGAAATGAATTGGTGCTCGGTCATGAAGATCGATGCCAATGGACCCGCGACCTGAGCCATGTTGTGCAGGTCAAAGTAACTGCGCCGAGGATCCGTGATATTCATTTGCATGGCCAAGGGACCTTTCAAATGTCGACGTTGGATTCTTCGCAGTACCTCAATGTCGAGGCGCGTGACTATGCGGGCGCGATTGAACTCGACCTTCGGCTGGATTCTGCCACGGTAAAGCTGCACAACGGAGCGGCACAGGCGACGGTTTCGGGTGCAGTGACGACGTTAGAAGCTTACTCTTCTGGGCTCTCAAGGCTTCGCACTGCAGGGTGTTCAGCGCAGTATGGATTTATCCATCAGGCGGGAGCCAGCAATTTGAGTTTCCGCGCCACCGACTATGCGTACGTGGTCATTGACGCTCCCGGCAATGTTCTTGGAGGTGAAACCCCACCATTGGATTGGGAGCTCAAGCAATTGGGTTCGGGAGCACTTCTTTGGAGCGATTGATTCGTTTTAAGGCTGCAGTAAATCCTGCACTTGCTCGTGAAATGTGTCTACCCACATGCTGTACTGTAAGGCGGATGGGTGGAGCCCATCTTCGGCGACAAGCCCTTCAACTTCGGGCCATTGTTGGGAAATGGTCGTGATGTTGAAATACGCCACGCCGTACGATTCGGTGATCGCCTTGCATGCGGCATTGAAGCCTTCAAGTTCGGTGCTGATTTGCTCTTGATTATTCACTCCGAAAGGAGTGTATCCGTAATCGGGGATGGAGACGACAAAAACACGCCCTTCGCGCTCGCCGGCCGCAGATATGGCGCGCTGCAATAAGTCTTCATATTCGACTTCATATTGCTCGAGTTCAGCGCCTTGGTATTGGTTGTTGACCCCAATCAACAAACTCACCAGATCCCATGATTCATCTTCATAGCTAGAATTGGAGAGTGCTTGACTCAGATTACTTGTTGTCCAACCGGTGGTGGCCAGAATGGTTGCGTCATCGAAGCTTTCGTCGTTCCACGCAGCTTCCAATTTCGCCTGAAGTTGATTGGGCCATCGTTCGGATGGAGCGACAGATTCACCAATGGTGTAGGAATCACCCAAGGCCAAATAGCGCCATGTGGCTCCATTGACTGGACCTGCAAGGGAGGTGGACTCATCGGGTAGTTCAGTCGCATCATCCGGAGCTTTGCAACCGCCCCACGTCATTAGAATGATCGGTAGCAGCAATAGCCGGCTTGTTTGCTTGAATGGTGAGCGAAAGGCTCGCTGCACCTGTACGGCCATCGCGGAACAAAAAGGAAGTGCAAAAGGCTGTGGAGATTGTGGCATGTGGTGTAAATTCGTTGCCTTAGCAAGTAAGCATGAAAAGAAATCGTTTTCAACCGTTGATCGCAACTTTATTGTTGCTCGGAGCAGGAATGGGGGTGTCATTGGCGCAGCAGACCTTGGAGGATGTTCCCTCTCAAACCAATGACAATAAGTTTCGGCAGTTGGGCCAGGAATTGCCCACCCCCAATGTTTATCGGACCGCCTCTGGTGCACCGGGCCATGAATATTGGCAGCAACAAGCCGATTACAACATCCAAGTCACCTTGGACGATGTGAATCAACGCATTGATGGCGAAGAACGCATTCTTTACGTCAACAACAGCCCAGACGAATTGCGCTACATCTGGATGCAACTGGATCAAAATGTACGTGCCTTGGATAGCGATAGCTACAAAATCCGTGAATCCAATCTGGGCAACCGGGAAGGTTTTGGCAAGGTCATGGGATTGGAACCCACGTTTGACGGTGGATTCAAGATTGAATACGTGGGTGACGAGACTGGACGTCCCTTGCCGTATACGATCAACAACACGATGATGCGAATTGATTTGCCCTCACCCATCAAGCCAGGGGGCAACTTTGTTTTTGACATCGCTTGGTTTTACAACATCAATGACCGCATGAAAGACGGCGGCCGGAGCGGCTATGAATACTTCGAAGAAGAAGATAATTACATCTACACCATCGCGCAGTTTTTTCCGCGCATGGTGGTTTATGCCGACAACGAAGGATGGCAGAACAAGCAGTTTTTAGGGAGCGGTGAGTTCACGTTGAATTTTGGAGATTACCATGTGGAAATCACCGTGCCCGAAGATCACGTGGTAGCTTCTACCGGAGTGCTGCAGAACGCGAAGACGGTATTGAATTCTACCCAGCGTAAACGGTTTCAACAGGCGAAGAGTACATATGACCAGCCGGTGATGATTGTCACAGAAGAAGAAGCCCGAGAAAACGAGAAGACCAAGGCTTCAGGAATGAAGACATGGATTTTTGATGCAAAGAATGTGCGTGATTTTGGATGGGCATCAAGTCGAAAATTCATTTGGGATGCCATGGCTGTGAAGGTGGGCGGCGCTTCCCCATTGGCAATGAGCTACTATCCAAAGGAGGGAAATCCACTCTGGGAACAATTCTCGACAAAAGCAGTGGCGCAGACCTTGAAGACTTATTCTGACTTTACAGTAGACTATCCATATCCCGTAGCGATTTCTGTGCACACCAAATGGATCGGTATGGAGTATCCCATGATTTGTTTCAATGGCGGACGTCCTGAGTCAGATGGCACGTATACGGAACGAACAAAGATTGGAATGATCAGCGTCATCATCCACGAAGTAGGCCATAATTTCTTCCCGATGATCATCAATTCCGATGAGCGGCAGTGGACCTGGATGGATGAAGGGTTGAACACCTTCGTGCAGTACCTCACTGAAAAAGAGTTTGATCGAAATTACCCAACGCGCAGGGGACGTGCGCGCGACATTCGCAATTACATGGGGGGAGACAAATCGAGAATCAGTCCGATCATGACCAACTCGGAGTCCATTTACCAGTTTGGCAACAATGCCTATGGCAAGCCGGCTACCGCATTGAACATACTTCGGGAAACGGTCATGGGACGTGATTTATTCGATTATGCATTCAAGGAATATTCGCGGCGCTGGGCATTCAAACATCCCTCGCCAGCAGATTTCTTCCGTACCATGGAAGACGCTTCCGGTGTAGATCTGGATTGGTTCTGGCGCGGCTGGTTTTACACGACCGACCACGTGGATATCGCTATGGACGAAGTGAAATGGTATCAAATTGACACCCAAGACCCGACAGTGGAAGCTGCATTTGAGCGAGAACAAGACAATGCAGAGCCCGCAGATATTTCATTGATGCGTGATGTTGATTTCATTCCGCGCACTTACATCGAAGAAGACGTCACATTGAATGACTTTTACACGACAACCGATCCCTACCTGGTGCTCGAGTTGGACAAGGTCGAATACACGGAAGCGATGGAGCGATTGTCCGATGAAGAAAGGGCCATGCTTGCAAGTGGTAAGAATTTCTATGAAATCACTTTTCGAAATGAAGGAGGGTTGGTCATGCCCTTGATCGTGCAATTTGAATACGAAGATGGTCGTGAGGAAATTCGACGCATCCCCGCTGAAATTTGGAAAATGAGTGAACCTACCGTCACGAAAGTGTTTGTGACGGATGCACCGGTAACACAGATCACTTTGGATCCGATGTTGGAGACGGCGGATGTGGATATGTCGGACAACTACTGGCCCGCTCGGCCGCAGCCAACTCGTTTTGAATTGTTCAAGTCCGAGGGCCGTTCGCGATGGGGCGCTTCCAGTCAAGAAAACCCCATGCAGCGTGCTCGTCGGAATGCAGAGATGCAGTCTGAGGATGCGGACGATTCAGGGGATTCAGAGTCCGCACCTGAGAAGGACTGATAGCGTACGCAGATTTGAGGCTTCATGTGTGCTCTGCATAGAGCAGGGCGATTGCGCTTGCGCCCAATGCAAGACCGATGATGTTGCGCATGTTTAATTTTTCGCTGAACAAGAGCAGCGAAAAGACAGCGCTCGCGATGATGATTCCTAAGTTGTTAATGGGCATGATGGCACTTTTGTCCAAGCTTACCTTGTCATAGGTTTCCAGCAGAAAGTAAAGCGATCCAAAGTTGATCATCCCAAGGGAAATGCCTCCGAGCCAAGTGTTCTTCCTTTGATACGATGCATTTTGCTCGCGATTGCGGATGATGATGAGCCAAGTCAGGCCGATTGCAAATGCCGTGCTCAGTGGTAGGGAAGGGAACAACAATCGAAACGAAACCTCTTTCATGAACTCGGGTCCTGAAAATGCGGCAAACATGAAATCGATCATTCCGCTTCCGACGAAAATGACCATTGGAATGAGCCAGTTTTTTTCTTTTTTGGTTTGTTCGGGTTTCCAAGAGGAGAGCACAATGGCCGGGATGGAAAGTCCAATCGCAGCCATTTTTTTGAGCGTCACGGTGTCTCCGGGGTCAAAGAGTAGAAAAATGGCGACCGGAATGACCATGCTGAGCTTGGCAGAAATGGAGGTGACTGTGATGCCGTTCTCCTGCGCACTTTTGGCGATCAATTGGAACAGATAGATGAACAAACCTCCAGCGGCCAGTCCCGTGCCAACCCATCGTGGATCAGACTCCCAAGCGCGATGAAACGTTTCCGTGCCTCCTGCCAGCCACCAGCCAAGTGAGCCTGCAACGCCGTAATTGATGACGATGGCCTTCAAGGAATCAATGTTCCACAACTTGAATGCTTGAAACAATAGAAATATTCCTGTGCTAAGGGATATACTAATGAACAGGTAGGAGAGTGGATTCATAGGAATGAGGCGAAGGTAGTCATCCGAAATCGGTCAACCATTGTTTGGATGGAGCGCCCAATTCCATCGATCGGGACCGGCACGACCTGCTGCGGTCTCGTGCTCAGGAGGGATGGCATTCTTAGGCCATTCGGGTGCTTTTAACCCGCTTTTCATTTCGTTCGGTGCAGTCCATACTTTCAATTCATCCCAAACATTTTCTTGGAGAAATTGCTGCAAGGTTCGCGCGCCTCCTTCGACCAATATGCTTGAAATCCCATGTTTCTTCCAAAGCTTGCCTAAAAGTATTTTCAGGCCCGATTCCGGATTCCATGGGCATATTTCTGATGCACGGGATAAGGACGGCTCTTTCACGATGTGAATGATGGAATCTTCACCTTGTCGTCGCATCAATGGATGGCCAATTGGCAATCTTCCGTTTGGATCGATTACGATGGCTTTTGGCGACCTTCCTCGGCTATGCCGTACATTCAATTGTGGTTCATCGACAAGTGCTGTTTCGACACCAATGACAATTCCCATTTCTTCTGCGCGCCAAGCATGTGTCATGGCTCGTGATGCATCACCTGTGATCGCGACTCCGCCGCTGCCCTGTGCGCGTTCTGCGGCGTTTCGGGGGTCCATGAACCCGTCCCGCGACTGTGCCCATTTTAAGACGGCATAGGTGCGATCTTTCTCCACATTGCAAAAAAACCGCCTGTTTTGCCATTGGACTTCTGATTCAAGGCAGCCCGTTTCGACGCGGATCCCGGCCTGTTTCAAACGCTCAATTCCGCCACCGCTGACACCGGGATTGCAATCCGCCGTGCCGATGAGGACTCTTTTTGGTCGAATCGATTCAATGAGCGCAGCGCAGGCTGGGGTTTTGCCCACGTGATTGCATGGTTCCAATGTGACGTACCAGGTGCTATTGGGCAGATGGTTGAGGTCGTTGGGGGCGATTGAGCGATGCGCATTGACTTCGGCGTGTGATTCGCCAAATTTTTCATGCCAGCCTTCTCCGATGATTCGTCCTGATTCGTCCGTGATTACGCATCCGACCTTGGGGTTGGGTGCGGCGTAACCCGCTCCCCGCTCCGCGAGTTCAATCGCTTTCCGCATGAACGCTGCGTCTTCCGTGGACCAATGGGTCATTCGCTTGTAGCTTCCAATGTATTCTTGAGTAGCATGGCAATGGTCATGGGGCCAACACCTCCAGGAACCGGAGTGATGTGACCGTTCCAATCCTTCTCCAGTAGATGCATTGCGACATCACCCGTAAGCCGTGATCCTGATTTGCGGGTGGCGTCTTCGATTCGGTTGATGCCTACATCAATGACTACCGCACCGGGTTTGATCATGTCAGGCGTCACAAAGTGGGCACGGCCAATCGCAGC
>Ga0206130_10007287_pt1 | contig 12301 bp, 10 predicted proteins | sample Helgoland_Spring_9_FD_148637 | JGI IMG/M metagenome (GOLD analysis project Ga0206130, IMG submission 148637) | Pelagic subsurface seawater microbial communities from Kabeltonne, Helgoland, North Sea - Helgoland_Spring_Bloom_20160512_1 | ecosystem: Environmental > Aquatic > Marine > Epipelagic ...
TTTATAGCGGTGATGGATCTAGAAGCGTCAGAATTGATGGAAAAGTAACTACGCAAACAGCATTGGGCCGAATTGCAAGAATTATTTGGCTTGTCCCAGTAATGGACCGCCTTTGGGTTGACGGTGCGGAGGGACGAAGACGTTTCCTTGATCGCCTTTCAATGAGTTTTGAACCCTCTCATGCGCAATACACATTAGATTATGAAAGAGCTATGCGTGAGCGCAACAAAATGCTCAAAGAGGGTATTAATGATCCAGCGTGGTATTCAGCTGTAGAAAGTCAAATGGCCGAAGCTGGAAGAAAAATCGAAAAAAATCGTTTATATACAATTGACAGAATTATGGAGGCTCAAACTAATGTGCAGACGAGCTTTCCAACGGCTCAATTAGGTTTAGTTGGTGCTAATAATGAAGAAATTATTGTTGATGACTTAAAAGATGCTTTTGCCAATAATAGAAGAGCAGATTTATTTGCTGGCAGAACTTTAATTGGGCCTCATAGAGATGATTTAACCGCTATGTATTCTGCCAAAGAAACAGCTGCTAAGTTATGCTCAACTGGAGAGCAAAAAGCACTTTTGGTTAGCTTAATACTAGCAAATGGGCGTGCTTTATCACAGGATTTTGGATCTGCACCAATTTTGTTATTAGATGAGGTTTCCGCACATCTTGATATAGAGCGTCAAAATGCACTGTATGAAGAAATAATATCCCTAGGGGCTCAAGCTTGGATGACTGGTACGGGCAAGGAATTGTTTGAGGCATTTGGCGATAGAGCTCAATTTTTAGAAGTTAATGAAGCATCAAGTGGTTCTTTTTTAAAATGATAACAATTACATTAGCCCAATCATTTTTTTATTCTATAGCGCTTGCGATTCTTTGGCTTACTCCTGGGCCTGTATGGGTTGCAGTGCTTGCTCGTTCGATTTCAGGAGGATTTCAATCGTCTGTTCCCTTAGTTTTAGGCGTTGCGTTAGGAGATTTGTTATGGCCATTGGTGGCGCTAATGGGTGTCTCATATTTAATTTTTATTTATTCAGACATATTAATTATTTTTAGTTATCTGGCATCGATAATTCTTATTTTAATGGGATTAGTTCTGGTGGTTAGATCAAAAAATCTTTTTGGAGAAGAGTCTAGCTTAACAAAGCCGGGAGTTTGGGCAGGGTTTACAGCAGGCTTTTCTGCAGTTTTGGCAAATCCAAAAGCAAGTTTATTTTATATGACACTTTTGCCGAATTTTTTTGATATTAATAAAATTAATTATGTAGATATATTTCTTATTTGCTGCCTTTCTGCACTAGTGCCTATGGTTGGAAATTTGATGCTTGCGGGAGCACTTGGAAAAATGAGAAGTTATTTTTCATCTTCTTCAGTTATAGAAAAAATGAATATTTTTTCTGGAGTTGCATTAATTATCGTTGGCTTGTGTATTAGTTTATTATAACGCAAAATATTGTGCCTTATGCGTGACATTCATCGCAAAATCATCTATATTTAGTGTATAATTATAGGATTCATATAGATGTCAGACGATCAAATTAAATCAGAAGAATACGGTGCAGATTCTATCAAGGTTCTCAAGGGCTTAGAGGCTGTGAGAAAACGTCCTGGAATGTATATCGGTGATACGGATGATGGTTCTGGCTTACATCATATGGTTTATGAAGTTGTAGATAATGGCATTGATGAAGCCTTAGCTAAACATGCTGATTTTGTATCTGTTACTATACACGCTGACGAGAGTGTATCTGTGCGTGATAATGGTCGTGGTGTCCCTGTTGGCATTCATGAAGAGGAAGGTGTATCAGCAGCTGAGGTTATTATGACTCAGCTTCATGCTGGTGGTAAATTTGATAGTAATTCATACAAAGTTTCAGGTGGACTTCACGGTGTTGGTGTTTCTGTTGTTAACGCTCTGTCTGATTGGTTAGAGTTAAAAATCTGGCGTGATGGAAAAATTCATATCGCACGATTTGAACACGGTGATACCGTTAAGCATCTTGAAATAATAGGTGATGCAAATGGCGAAACTGGTACCGAAGTAAGGTTTATGGCTTCGACAGAAACATTTTCAAACAGAGAATATGTTTTTAAAACATTAGAAAATCGTCTCAGAGAGCTAGCTTTTCTCAATTCAGGTGTAAAAATAATATTACGTGATGAACGACCGACGGAACATTTAGAGACGACTTTGCTATATGATGGTGGCGTTAAGGAATTTGTTAAATTTTTAGATAGATCTAAATCTTCGGTAATTGAAGACCCGATTTATATCATAGGTGAGAAAGATGACATAACCGTTGAATGTGCTATGTGGTGGAATGATAGTTATCATGAAAATGTATTGCCATTTACCAATAATATTCCACAACGTGATGGGGGTACACATATAGCTGGCTTCCGGGGTGCTCTTACGAGAACTATAAACAATTATGCAGCTTCATCGGGAATAGCCAAGAAAGAGAAAGTATCATTCACAGGCGATGATGCACGTGAGGGATTAACTTGTGTATTATCCGTAAAAGTTCCTGATCCAAAATTTAGTTCGCAAACTAAAGATAAATTAGTTTCATCTGAAGTTCGACCAGTTGTTGAAAGTTTGATGAATGAAAAGTTATCTGAATGGTTTGAAGAAAACCCCGCTCACGCAAAAGAAATTGTTACAAAGATTGTTGAAGCTGCTTTGGCGCGTGAAGCTGCTAGAAAAGCACGTGAATTAACGCGCCGTAAAACTGCATTTGGTGGAACTTCGTTGCCTGGTAAATTAGCAGATTGCCAACAAAAAGACCCTTCACTATCTGAGATTTTTATAGTGGAGGGTGACTCTGCTGGAGGTTCGGCCAAACAAGGGCGATCTCGAGAAAACCAAGCTGTTCTTCCATTGAGAGGTAAGATTTTAAATATTGAACGTGCACGTTTTGATAAGATGTTAACTTCTGAACAAATAACCAATTTGATTACTGCATTGGGTACAGGAATTGGGCGAGACGAATTTGATATTAGTAAATTGCGATATCATAAAGTTGTTATTATGACTGATGCCGATGTTGATGGAGCACATATAAGAACATTATTGCTAACCTTCTTTTTTAGGCAAATGCCTGAGCTTATTGAGGGCGGCTATTTGTATATTGCTCAGCCACCGCTTTACAAAGTTGCGCGTGGCAAATCTGAAGTCTATCTAAAAGACCAGGTATCGCTTGAGGATTTCTTAGCAGAGCAAGGAATTGAAGGAGCTACACTTACCTTAGGTGGTGGCTCTGCTATGGCGGGCCCAGACTTAGCACGCGTAATTGACGAAGCACGTCAGTCGCGAACTATACTTAATGCATTTCCAACGCATTATAGTCATCATATTTTAGAGCAAGCTGCAATTGCAGGAGCTCTAAATATTGACCAAGTGCTGTCTAACCCCCAAGCAGCAGCTGACGCAGTTGCAACACGACTAGATTTAGTCTCAACAGAATATGAGCGAGGTTGGTCAGGGCGGCCAACTCAAGATGATGGGTTAAGGTTCAGCCGTATATTACGAGGTGTTGAAGAAGTGCAAACATTAGATGGAAAATGTTTAAAATCAAATGAAGCTCGTAAATTGTCGAGTATGACAAATAGTCTTCAGGAAGTTTATTCAGAACCGTCAAAATTTACACGAAAAGAAAAAACTACGACGATTAATGCACCATCTGATTTGTTAAATATTGTAAATTCTGAAGGTGAAAAAGGCCTTAGCCTACAGCGCTACAAAGGACTTGGTGAGATGAACCCAGGTCAATTGTGGGAAACAACGCTTGATCCTGAGGCAAGGATATTCTTGCAAGTTAAGGTCGAGGATTTAGCAGATGCTGATGATTTATTCACTAAGCTTATGGGTGATGTTGTTGAGCCACGCCGCGAGTTCATTCAGCAGAATGCATTATCAGTTGAGAATCTTGATTTCTAAGTAAATTTAGAAGTTATTTTTTCTGTATCCGTGCTTCACGCCAAAAGGTGAATATACCCATACCTATAACAATGGATATTCCAATTAATGTTAAATTGTTTGGAATATCTCCCCAAATAAAATATCCAAGTATGATAGCCCAGATCATAATCGTATATCTAAATGGGGATACAAAACTTACTTGACCAGCCCTCATCGCTGATATTGCAAAAAAGTATCCTACAAATATTAAACTGCTTGCAATGAATAATAAGATTATTTCGTTAAGTTTCATAGGTGTCCAACCTTCATAAACAAAAGTTAAAAACCCTCCAACCAAAGCAATCGCAGCCGCAGTTATAAAGGCTACATATAATGTCGATATATTAGTGCTAAATTTACGAACAACTAAATCGCGAAGAGTTACAAATACTACACATACTACTCCAAGAATTGAATAAATATTGAATTCGTCAGTACCTGGTTGAATTATAAGTAGGACACCAAAAAAGCCAATTAAAATAGCAATACCACGCCTCCATCCAATTTTTTCTCCTAAGAACCAGCTGGCTGCAAGAGTAACTGTTAACGGCAGGGCCTGAAGTATTGCGGTTATATTTGCAATGGGAAGATAGAACAGTGCAGTAAGAAATGAAACTGTAGCGAATATTTCAGCAAGTGTTCTCCAAAAAATAAATTTGTGGTCTAATTTTCCTGGGATATTTTTGAATGCTCCACTATAAAAACATGCTGCGCCAATGATAATGACTGCAAAACAACCTCTAACAAAAATAGATTGATATATGCCAATATCAGTTGAGGCATATTTTATGACTGCATCATTAAAAACAAAGCCCACCATAGAAAGGCACATGTAGATTGCACCTCGGATATTTTCGCTTTGTTGCATAAATTAAAACCCCTGACTTTGAGTGGATTAAGTTTTAGAAAGAATAATCAGAATGCTCAGAATCAAGGATTTCTTTTAATTCAGCTAAGTGCCTATCAGATTGTTCTGGGTATTGATCAACCTCAGAAGCTGTTTTTTCCGCAATTGTGTCGGACAATATGCGGAGTTTCTGGCCAGTTTGCAAAGCCCGTATGTATGTTTCAGCAGCTCGCTCAAAATAATACATTCGGTTAAATGTTTCTGCTACTGATTTCCCAATAACCATGATCCCATGATTACCCATAATCATTACAGTTTTTTTAGGATCTTGAAGTAATTGGGCGCAACGTTCCCCTTCTTCTTCTAGAGCCAACCCGCCATAACTATCATCTATTACATAACGATTAAAGAATGTTGCAGTATTCTGATCGATAGGTAGTAGGCGACTGTCAGCTAAACTTGCTAAAACTGTTGAAAACATAGGGTGTACATGCATTGCGCATCTTGCATGTGGGCAGTGACGATGAATTGCACTATGTAGACCCCAGGCAGTGATATCAGGAGCATTTGGTCCTTCTAGTGTTTCTGGATCATTGGCATCTATTACCAATAGGTCACTTGCTTTAATTTTTGAAAAATGCATTTGGTTTGGATTTATCAGAAATTCTGAGCCATCAGCATTTATTGCTAAAGAAAAATGATTAGCCACAGCTTCGTGCATATTTAATCTTGCTGTCCAGCGAAAGGCTGCAGCTAAATCCTTACGTTCACTTAAAAAGTTCAAATTTTTCATTTTGTAATCTCCATATAATCAGTGATTACAAATTTAAGATAAAAGCAATAAAAAACTGGCCCAGTTGGGCCAGTTTAAAGTCTAGATATATATCTAGGTGGGAGGTTACTTTACAATATCATAAGCTGGCATACCTAATTCAGATATATCCAATCCTGTTATTTCATCTTCTTCGCTTACACGAATTCCTGAAACAGATTTCAGAATATACCAAAGAATTGCTGATGCAATAAATGTAAATAGACCAACGACTATAATTGAATATAACTGAGTTGATAGTGATGCATCACTATTTGTAAATACAACAGCAATTGTACCCCATATGCCTGCGAATAAGTGAACTGGAATAGCACCTACTACATCATCAATTTTCAATTTGTCTAACAATGGCACACCGAATACAACGATAACACCACCAATAGCACCAATAATTGATGCTGAACCAAGTGTGGGCGTTAAAGGTTCAGCTGTGATTGCTACTAGGCCAGCTAGAGCGCCGTTTAACACCATAGTTAAATCTGGTTTTTTATAGAGTAATTGTGTGAGTATTAATGCAGCGATCGATCCTGCTGCAGCTGCAGCATTTGTATTTGCGAATATTCTTGAAATATCAGCTACATCGCCAATAGATCCCATTGCTAATTGTGATCCACCATTAAATCCAAACCAGCCCATCCATAGAATAAATGTTCCTAATGTTGCTAAAGGAAGATTTGAAGCCATGAAGGGTACAGTTTTACCTTCTTTAGTATATTTTCCAATACGTGGGCCAAGGATCAGTGCGCCTGCTAAAGCAGCCCAACCACCTACGGAGTGTACAACTGTTGAACCAGCAAAATCTAAAAATCCCATTGCATCTAAGAAGCCGCCGCCCCATTTCCAGGAAGCTTGTAATGGATAAATTAGACCTGTTAAAATTACTGTAAATACTAGGAATGGCCATAATTTGATACGTTCGGCCAACGCGCCAGAAACGATTGATGCTGTTGCTGCGCAGAACATTAATTGAAAGAAGAAATCTGATCCAGTTGATGCATATGAATAGTCATCTGCTCCAGCAGCATCAACACCAACAGCCTCAAGTACTGCCGGTCCCCATATGCCTGATATTACGCCTTCTGTTGCCCAAGTTCCCAAAGGATACATGAGATTATAACCAACAAGATAATAAGCAAAGCAGGCAAATCCAAATAATCCCATGTTTTTTGTAAGTTGCATTGTTACATTTTTAGAACGAACAAGGCCGGCTTCCAGCATAGAGAATCCGGCTGCCATCCAAAATACTAAAAAACCGCCTATAAGAAATAATAGAGAGTTAAGAATAAAGACTGAGTCTGTGGGAACTGCAATTGCAGTTTCTTGTGCTTGTACAGTTGAAGCAATCATATATGCACCAAATGCGGGTATAAGTGTTTTAAGTTTCATTATAGTTTCCTTTGGATGTCTATTAAACAGCATCGTCGCCTGTTTCGCCTGTTCGAACTCGAACAGCTTGATCTACGTCTAGTACAAAGATTTTTCCGTCACCGATTTTTCCAGTTTTAGCTGTGTTTTCAATTGTGGAGACAACTCCATCAGCTTCCGCATCTGATACGACAATGTCTAATCTGATCTTTGGAACAAAGTTCACAGCATATTCTGCGCCACGATATATTTCTGTATGACCCGATTGAGTGCCATAACCTTTTATTTCTGTTACCATCATTCCTGTTACGCCTGATTCCGTAAGTGCAATGCGTACTTCCTCAAGTTTGAACGGTTTAATAGTTGCAATAATTAATTTCATATTTTCCTCGCTTTGAGCACACATTGGGTATGCACATGGACTTAAAAAAAAGAGAAATGACAAAAACCTCAATGAAAGAGAGGCAATAAAATACTAAATTTTGATAATAATGCATAAGATTTAATCATAGATAGTAAATTGATTAAATTTTAATCATATTTATTATAAATAATACAATAACTATACTCTACAAATTAGTTAAATAGAGTTACTTTCAGTTCATGAATTGCGAGAAGGCAGAATCAAATATGGTTAAGAAGCCAAAAAATCGCAATATATTGGTTGCTCCAAACCGAAATCATGCCAAGGCAAAAAAGATAAAACTGTCTATTTCGAATGATAATAAAAATAAGAAATATAAGTTTGATAAAAAGAAATCCTTAATAACTAATATTAAAGATTTTATTTCACATATTATAAGAAGTATTTTAAATTTTATATTTCAATTACTTTTTTGGATTATTCTTAGGGTCTCTGTTGTCTTATTTCTAATCTTGGGTTCATCAGTCTTATATTACTTCAGTATACTCCCTGAAGCTAAACTATTGATGGATGATAGACTAAGGGGTTCCGTTACTATGTTGGATGCAAAAGGTAATGTATTTGCATGGCGTGGAGATCAATTTGGTGGAAAAGTTTCATCTTCAACGGTTTCACCGTATCTAAAAAATGCAATTATTGCTACTGAAGATAAGAGATTTTATACTCATTGGGGAATTAGCCCTAGAGGTATATTGGGGGCAATTCGTATTAACCTGCGAGAAGGGCGCAAGCCTTGGCAGGGTAATGGTGGTTCAACAATTACCCAACAATTAGCAAAACGAATATATTTTGAAAAAAAGGGTAATTTTGAGAGAAAGCTAAAAGAAGTGCCCATGTCTATGGCGATGGAATTAAAGTATACTAAGGATGAAATTTTTAGTATTTACCTCAATCGTGCATTTCTTGGATCTGGGGCCTATGGTTTTGAAGCTGCTAGTCAAAGATATTTTAGTAAATCAGCAAGAGATGTGTCTCCAGCGCAAGCTGCCATGCTTGCAGGATTGTTAAAGGCACCTTCTGCAGCTAATCCAATTAGAAATTTAGATCGCGCTCAATCACGTGGAAATTTGATTGTAGGTTTGATGAAGGATCAGGGTTACTTAACCCAAGCACAAGCAATTAGAGCTAAGAATAACCCTGCAAAATTATCTCAAACAGCAGCTGATATGGTTGGTGGGTATTTTGCGGATTGGGTACTTGGTTCAGCACCAGAGTTTATAATCAAAGATGCAAATGCTGATGTAATAATCAAAACAACATTTGATAAAGGTGCTCAATTGGCTGCAGAGGGTGCTTTAGACTCAGTATTTCAAAACTTAAAGCAAGGTTCAGACGTCCAGGCTGGGATAGTGGTGATGTCACCTAATGGTGCAGTTCGTGCAATGGTAGGTGGACGAAAAACTGGTCTAGCAGGATCTTTTAATCGGGCAACACAGGCGTTGAGACAAACTGGGTCAGCATTTAAACCAATGGTTTATGCAGCGGCATTAGAAAATGGATTTCAATATAATAGTATAGTAACCGATGAGCCTATTACTATAGAAGTTATTGATGGAACTTATGAGCCTCAAAATTATAGTCGTACATTTGATGGCGAAGTAAACCTCACTGAGGCTTTAGCTAAATCAACAAACACTGTTGCAATAAAAATAAGTGAAGAAATTGGAAAATCTCGTGTTAAGGCTATTGCAAACGACTTTGGCATCAAATCCAATATTCCATTAGTTCCGTCAATGGCACTGGGTACAGCTGAGAGTACTTTACTAGAAATGACAGGTGCTTATGCAGGAATTTTGAACAAGGGTATGTCATCAATTCCATTTGGACTATCTAGCATTACAATACAGGGAGATAATGAAAGTTTATTGGAGCATGACGCTAGTAATTCATTACGTGTTATTAATGAGAATGCAGCAAATCAATTAACCTTCATGATGAAACAGGTAATTAAGTCAGGCACTGGCTTAAGAGCAAATCTAGGAGATAGACCGGCAGCGGGAAAAACTGGAACAACACAAGGTGCAAGAGATGCATGGTTTATAGGCTTTACAGCTGATTACGTTGTAGGAGTATGGATGGGTTATGACGATAATCGTAAATTAACTGGTGTAACTGGTGGAGGGATGCCTGCAGAAATATGGCGTGAAGTTATGCTCCGCATTCATGAAAATAAAGTATTAAAACCTATAGTTATAAATGAGGATAAGCTTATTAGTGAATTAAATTCAAAAAATAGTACAAAATTTATTAATGGTATATTTAAAGGATTAGGTAATAAAGTTAAAGAAAGCTCAGGCAGTAATTTTATATTACGGTTGCAGAATTTGTTTAACTAAATGAATTCAATGAACATTATGCTGCTGTATTTAAATATGCAGTTAACTTATCTATTGAGCCACCTCTTTTATCAAGCATGGAGCCAATCTGAACTCTAACATCAGATAATACACTCACACCTTCAAGGAATAAGTTGTACATTAAGAATTTACCTCGAGCGTCAATCACATGCCATTGAGCTTGAAAGCTAGACCCATCAGTTAAAACAATGTCACTGTTAACTAAAAATCCACCAGAAGTTTTTCGTGAATTTAAAACAATAATTTTTGAACCTAAAAAATCTTCAAATCGTTTGCCATAATATCTGGCCATATAGCCTCTAAATGCTGAGACATATGCAGTCCTTTGTGGTTTAGATGCTTCACGCCATTTTGGGCCAAGTGCTTTTCTAGCGATTAATGGAACGTCAGCATATTTAGAAAAAATCATTTCGAATTTAGAAAACATTAATTCTTCAGATTTTTGTTCATTAATCGCGCTTAAAACATCAACAGTTAGATTTTTTATCAACCCTTCTGCGTCTGATTTACTAAATGCTAATATTGAAGATGGAAAAAAACTAATAGGAGCAACCAAAGCTCCTAATGCATACCGACGTGTAATATTCTTATTCATCTTCATAAGGGTTGCCTAAGTCATCATCTGAAATTGTATTATTATTTAGATCAAAGCGCCGGCGCTGAAGGTAGTATAATCTTTGTGAGGCATAGCTGTCTTCGTTTTTATACAACATATTATCTATGATCTCGCCATATTCATTTCGATCTCCAGCTAATTCAATAAGCTTAGCACCTTGTGTATGTGGTTTGTATTTTGACGGAATAATTGAATTAATTGGATCCATCACAAAATCAACAACAATGCCTGTTGTGTCACGTACTGTTGAAGCTGCATAGAACGGTAATTCGACATAAGCACCTTCATTAAATCCCCAAGCATGTAGAGTTTTGCCAAAATCACTTTCACTTGAAGAAATTCCTAATCTTGATGCAGGATCAGTGATGCCACCAATTCCAATTGTAGTATTAACTAAAAACCGTGCAGTTGAGTTTGAAGATTTTTTCAGTTTTCCTTGTAGCAAATGGTTGGCTGCATTCGATGGTTCTGAAAGATTATTGGTGAAATTATTAATTAAAATATCTGCAAAATCACTTACTACTACACCATAAACTTTACTTGCGGGGCGCAGAAGAATTTTATCTAAAGATTTATTGAACGAATGTGTTTTACGATTTATTTTTTCTAAAGGATCATAAAACCCATTTGGGTCTGATTGTGTGCATGCAGTAAAGATAAAGCCGAATGAAATTAATAAAATGGCTTTTATTAGATTCTCAGATTTAAATTGCATACTTTTAACCTAAATTAGTATAATTATTTATTAATATATCTCATAATTGAAGTCTAGAATGCAAACTAAATAAGGTAAATTAAACTCAATTATGTTATAATTACATCATATTGATACTTTTATGATGCTGTAATTGATATTTTTACAAATAATTTTTTTTATTATAGTTAATATTGTGTATCTAGAAAAAAATATTAAAGTTTCAGATCAAACTTAAAGGAATTAATGTGTCAAAAAATTACGAAAATAAATTATTAAATCTTGGTATATCACTTCCAGATGCTCCAGCACCTGCTGCTAATTATGTTCCATATGTTGTTGTTGGAGATATGGTCTATATTTCTGGACAAATTTCAGGAGATGCAAATGGTAGAATTAATGGAAAATTAGGTGAAAATTTTTCAGTGGAAGAAGGACAAATCGCGGCTAAAACATGTGGTATTAATTTGATTGCTCAACTTAAGTCAGCATGTGGTGGAGATTTAGATCGGTTAGTTCAAGTCGTAAAACTTGGTGGGTTTGTTAATTGCACATCTGATTTTGAAGATCACCCTAAAGTTATTAATGGTGCATCTGATTTAATGGTAGAAGTATTTGGCGAGGCAGGAAAGCATGCACGTGCAGCAGTTGGTTCATCAAGTTTACCTTTAGGAGTAGCTGTTGAAGTTGAGGGTATTTTCCAGATTAAATGAATTTGTTAGCTCCTTTTATTAATGGGCCAATTGCTCACAGAACATTGCACAATGTTAAATTAGGTATACCCGAGAATTCATGGGAGGGGCTGGAAGCTGCAATATCTCATGGATTTGCAATTGAAATCGACCTTCAGTTATCTCACGACGGAATACCTGTTGTTTTCCACGATTATAAATTAGATCGGGTAACAGATGAGGTGGGTCTAATTTCTGATAGGAGTGCTGCTGAGTTAGAAAAAATTATATTAAAAGGTGGGAAAAAAGGCATCCCACGATTTGATACTTTTATGTCATATGTTGATGGTAGAGTACCTGTTCTAATAGAACTGAAAGATCAAGATGGCGCTCTAGGCAATAACCCATCTGTATTTGAGAATGCGGTATGTAAAGTTTTAGATAAGTATCATGGCGCAGTTGCTATTATGTCTTTTAACCCATTTATGATCAAGAAATGTGCAAAGCTTTCGCCGAATATACCCCGTGGAT
>Ga0206130_10007289_pt1 | contig 12299 bp, 14 predicted proteins | sample Helgoland_Spring_9_FD_148637 | JGI IMG/M metagenome (GOLD analysis project Ga0206130, IMG submission 148637) | Pelagic subsurface seawater microbial communities from Kabeltonne, Helgoland, North Sea - Helgoland_Spring_Bloom_20160512_1 | ecosystem: Environmental > Aquatic > Marine > Epipelagic ...
GTATTGTTTATTTAAAATCTCTTCTTTGTCTTCTAGTTCGAGCAACTTCCGTTGGGTATCAACATAGATATCTACTCCTTCTTGCTCTTCTTTGACTTTTTTTCTAGCCGCTCTGCTTTCCCCATATCCATAATCAATTTTCTCAAATTCTTTCTCTTCTGGCTGATTCTCTTTTGAGTACAAATCTTCGCAAGATGCTGCGGAGCTATATTGATAAGACATGGATTGCATGAAAGACAATGCTTCATTTAGGATGTAGTCTCGAAGCTCTCCACCGAACTCTCTAGCGTTTTCTTCGACACACTTACCCAAAGTGTCTCCAACAGCTTGCATGTTTAAAGATCCATAATCTACGATGACTAGCGGGTAAGTATATTGGATCAAAAAGTCAAGCCATGGAGTGGTCTCTCTCGCTTGAAGGGTCATATCAATATCGCTTAGCTTCGCAATGTAATTCACTACCGTTGGCTTCTTATCATATTTTTTCTTAAATCTCTTGATTCCTTTTCTCAACTTCTTTTCTTCGCAACCTTCTTTCCCTGCGTAGACTGCCTTGATGATATATGGATTCCCATTTGGACCTGTCTTAAATTCTATTCTTACATTGTCTGCATTTAACTTTGTTAGGCTTGGAATGTTGGATCGTATATTCACCTTGTTTGCTATCGCCAATTCCTTGAGGTCCTTGTAGAATTGAGATACCTTCGAAGACATCCTCGTCGCATAAAAATCTTTTTTGGATTCTTTGAATTTCAAAAATCCATTTTGAGATTGATAAAACTGAGATTGATATTTTCCGAAAACCTGCAAAGATACTTCGAGTCTTTTCATTTGACCAAAGAGCTTATCTACATTTAAAAGAACGGACTCTCTTGTACTTAAAGCTTCTTCTTCTAATTCTTCTTTTGATGGAAGCTCGGGCACTTGGTCCACAACAAAGGCGGGTATTCCAATGTGCACTTTGAGAATATCTTCAATTGGGTCTATGTAAAAATCATTGACTTGTGCGTACAACTCTAAAGCAAAGGGGTTCTGAATTTCTGCGTTTGATGCAAGTTCGATTATGTTTCTCTGAAAATCGAAAGGCTCTGAAGGGTCAACAGGTCTTGTAACTTTTGTTCCAAAATCCAAACACCTCATTCTAGTGTCGTCAATTTCTTGCTCTACCAGCTTCATAAAGGCGCCTTCGAAAGAGTCTAATTCAGATATGATCTCTTGAGGCGAACCCATACCACTGAGACCAGGAAAGGTCGCACAGATGATTTGATCTGCGACAAGCTTGCCGTACTCTTCTAAAATGAGAACTATGGCTGGATGTATGAAACTTCTAAGCAAAAGATCTCTAGACGCAAAGGTCTTATCTCGCTTGGGTAACGGCCCATCAGATGATCTACCTGAACCTTGCGCTTCTCTAAATTCTCTCGCAGTGAATGAGTTTCCAAATTTGTTAACCGCAACTGTGATTTGATATTCACACTGCTTCTCATTCAAATAAGGTTCGCCAATCTCTACAGACTCCCAATCTGGCTCAATATAGCTTTGATTGGGCACACAAGGAGCGCAAAATTTCTTTAACGGTGGTGGTTGGTTTGCAGATGGAGCAAACGGTGCACACACTTCTTTCTGTAAATGTTTAAACTTGCTTTCCGACATGCTATTCTCCTATATATACTGTTGAGCTGAGTATCTTATTTTCTTCTGATGCTTCGACGCCAACGTCTGGTAGGCCAAAATATTTCAATTCTCTTATGACTTGGTTGTACTCATCCACAACTGTTGCTGTTATACCATTTAGAGTATCTGGAACTGATTGGAGGAATGCTGGGATTGCACTGATTGGGTCAGGCAGCGTAACGATTGCACCCACGCCAGCACCAGTATGTTGGTGTCTCGCCATTGTAAACTTAAATCTTAACAAATCAATTTCGAGTGATGCGATTTTTTGATTTAGGGTTGACATAGTCTCGTTGACTTCTTTAAGGTATTTTACCAAGTTGTCTCCGAGGACTGCTTTATGATGTCTCTCTGAAGAGGTCGCGCCGATTTCAATGATTGGTTTTGAAGGCTGATTCCCAGTCGCCATTCTTTCTCCACCATCGTATTTCGATACACCTGCGAGAATTCTAACTCTCTCGCGGCCTATGATTAACGTGTGATCTGATTTTAATCCGGCGCCCGATTTAAACTTAGAAGATGCAGATACGCCGGCGCTATCAGACTTAGAGGTTGCGAAGTATGAATTGATGTCTCCGCGCTCGGTAAGATACAGCCTTGCACCATCTTCAGCAAAGTTGGCTCTAGATTGCGTCTTGCCTGTCTTAATCTCTTTTGCGCTGGTTAGGGAACCTGCGACGATATCAATGGCTTCACATTTTGTAGCACCTGCGCCACCTAGACCTGTCGCTCTGTGGCCGTGATTGTCTCTTGTTAAAACGATTCTAGCTCCGGTGTGATCTCCTCTCAAGCTTTTCTTTCTAGAAATGACTCTTTCGCACGAACCCACGGGTGCGAACACTGGTAGAGATTCTTTGTTGTCTGTCAAGAATATTCCGACACAGTCATCGAGAGCAAATTCAAACTCCAATGCTTCGTCAATATCCTCTTCGATTTTGCATCGATTCTCATGAGATATCGCATTATACGCTGCGTTGTTTTTATAGTTTATGTTTTTCATGACTAAGAACCTTCCAATTCGTTTTTAAATTTGTCGTAAATCTTTTTAGCTAATGCGCCTCGCTCCCTAGCTTTGATATGCTTACATGCAGGTCTTTCAAATTTGGTGGTTATTTGATAGGCAGCATCGTATGGATCCGTTGTCTGTGTATTAAGGAACGTACCTATTTTCTTAGAGACGTATTCAAACTGAAATTCGTCTTTAGCAAGTTCGGCTCTCCACATGGCCTTTCCGGCTTCGGTAGTGGTGTCTATATTTTTTTCTATAGCCAATTGCCTTCCCGCTCCATTATCAGGACATATGTTTAGTTGCCAATATCCAAATGAACATTTCCCATCTACAGCTCTGGCTTCCACATTCTTCAATTTTTTAGAGCCGGGCTTTAATGATTTTTTGTACCACTTAACTGCATCTCCACCAATCGTTCCGTCGAAATTGGATTCAGCCTGTGCATTAGCTACTAGCCCAGCTAATGCAGCTGCAGACCATCCGGCAAATGATGAGCTTGCTTTGATTTTAGTTATGAAGCCTGCAGCGCCGTTGTGTATTGAGTAGTCTTTTGGATCTTTGCAAACTCTTTTACCATCTTTATTAACTTTGGCTAATTCTGTTGCTTCTGCTGCAGTAAATCCGGCATTCTGATAATCCGATACGGATTGAGCTGGGGACTGGCCGTTTGTATGAGCCGATTGCGCTGGACCACCGTTGGGGTCGTCAAACTCGGTAATTATTGTACCGCTTCGTTGCTTACTAACAAGAGTGACAAGGTTTCCGCCATTATAAGTTGCTAGCCAAACGTCCCCATCTTGTGGAGTCTTGTCTACTGATGTCTTTATGATTGCTTGAAAATGGGAGTTCCTAAACCTTTCATATTCATCTGGGCTTCTTGCGGAATCCGGAGGTACTAAGTGATCGTGATGGCCTGCTAGTGACCTTGCGCTGTAGAAATGATAGTTAGACACATTGTCTGATGCATCTTCTGGCGTGGGAGGAATCTTAGTTTCTGGGGTTAACGACATATATACTACAACTTCAAATGTTGTGGATAGTGGCTCAGAAAACAAAACGTCTGTTATGCTCTCATTGTATGCCTCGATTCTATCAAATATGTTTTGTATGGAACGTGGGACGTACTTCTTCACTACTTGTTCTCCGAGTCTTGAATTTCGTCAAATATTTGAGCAAAATCTTTATCGGTCAACTCCTCAGTCTTTTCGTTCTTTGATAGTAATCCACATATCTTCACAAGCTGTTCGTTTGACCTCTGAAGCGTTTCTACATACTTCGCAAGGGTTTGACCTATGTCCCTGTGTCGGGACATGTCTTGGGCCAAATATCGCATCGCATCATCAAGGAGTTCACGAGTGGTTTCCCGATCTTCCCTGATGTTTGTGATTGCTTCGTCTATGATGTCTTTGCTGCTCATGCTAATAATTAGTTCTACTTTAGATTTCGCCGTTATCCCAATCTTTTCTGAATGATTTGTATCTTGATCGCATCTTGTTTAATTGTACGACGATCTGCTTTGTATTCATGCCGGTGAGCTCTCGGAGATACAAGTAGATAGCTTTCTTGTTGAATATTTCGATGTCTTCTGCGGATTCAAAAAGTATCATGACGGCATCATAAACTTTCTTCTCCGACTCTTTTTGAAAGTCATCCTTCCACGACTCCATTTCAACTCTTAAATTCTCCATGAGCTCTTTGCGAACAGTTTGCTCTTGAAAAGTCTCTGCTTTGTCTAGAAGGTCTTTCTCTACGTTATAGTCGACTGAGTCATACGATACTTCTCGCTCAAGTCGCTTCTTATTCTTTTTTACTTTATGAATGAACCAGTTTTTCGTAACAACTGAGAAATACGAAAATGCCTTGTGACCCTTGTTGGGATCGAACTTCGCAAGGATAGTTACAAGCCATCCCTTACACTCTTCTCGGAGATCGTCGATATCCGGTAGAGTTGTAAATCGATAAGTGAAAACGATCTTGTCAACCATTTGAGAAAATGCTGGTTGAATTAACGAGCCGTACAGTTCCTCTTTCTTTCTCATCTCATCCGTAGAGCAATATTTAACTATCGCGTCTTCGTGTACCTGCGTAAAGTACATGTTTTTCTTTTTGGGCGCTCTCTTCCTCGGCATCTGATTCCTCTTGTGTTTCGTATTCAATAGGCTCAGTTATCGAAGTAACATCCCCATATTGCTGTTCTAATAGTGCTCTTACTGCATTTGTATGTTCCATGAGTCCTTTGAGAGTTTCATCTCCATAAAAAGAGTCTAGTTCGTAAACCTTTTTCAAGTGCGCTCGATAGCTACCTACAATCTCCACAAGGTCTCCAATATTGTCAGAAACAATTGCGAGATCTTTTGATTGCCAACTTGCGAGACGAACAAGAATTATGTTCGCTACAACAGATATGCCTAAGCATGATCCAAGTATAATACTAGTCATCAGGTAACTCCACTCTCTTCTTTCGCTCTTCATTCAGAAGGGCTCTATTTTCCTCTATGGCGCGTTTTACTTCATCACCTACCTTACCACCCTTTGAAGTGGTTTGGCGAGCGACATGAGGCATTTGAGGCACTTTGCGGATGTTTTTTGATATACAAAACCCGCATGTAAAGTGCTCGTCATTCATCCCATGGACGACGTCAAATACCTCTTCGCAGTCTAGACACTTATAAGTGTATCTAGGCATCCTTGTCAACCTTTACGGAATCTTTGACTTCAAATGATGGAGGGTTCATTACAACCAATTGTCCTGCGTCGTCAACTTGAATTTGAAAACCTTGCAGTACTGGTGTAATGTCGCTTTGTTCCATCAGTGATTTTTGTAAAGCCATCATGATCGCTCCGACAGCTTGATTTGATAATTTGTGATCCATATTAATCTCCTATAATTTATAATACTATTATAGCACCCTTTTGGTGGGTTGTCAAGTCTTTTTTAAATTATTTTTCGAAAAACATCGAGAAAGTCCCTCTTCGATTGATACGAGAGGTTCAAAGTCAAGTTCTTTTTGAGTCTCACCAATATCAGCGAGAGTATGCTTTACATCTCCCTTGCGTTCTGATACATTGTTCCACTCAACGTCATGCCGCTCATTAATAAAGTTTCTGATGTAATTCATTGAGACTGATGTACCAGATCCGACGTTGTATGACTTACCTCCGAACCAACTCGTTGACTGCATAGCGTGGATATTTGCGAGAACGATATCGTCCACATGAACGAGGTCTCGAGTTTGTTCTCCATCACCATCCATGCGCAAAGGCTTTCCTTGTCGGACCATCTCCATCCATGCACAGATAGCCGTTGAGTATGATCCTCCGAAGTCTTGATCCTCAGAGTAAGCATTGAAGTATCGAAGACATACCGTATCAAGCCCATAGAGCTCCGAGAATAGCCTACACTCCATTTCAGAGATTAACTTATGCAATCCATAGGGTGACTTAGGAACACCGTCTCCATCCCCATTTACGGCGCTTGAGGAGCTAAAGATTACACGCTTTACGTTGTGGTTCTTTGCCCATTCCAAAAGCGTGGAGGTCACAAGCACATTTTGTTTCATGGTGTATGAAGGGTGATGCACGGAGAACTCGACTCTTGGTTGAGCTGCGAGGTGGAAGACATAATCAAAGTCTTCGTTTGGCAAGCAGTGAAGAATGTCTTCTCCATCTTTGATATCGATACCATGCACATCATGTTCGAGTCGTTGCAGTTCGGAAAATATGTGACTTCCGATGTAGCCTTTATGGCCAGTTACTAAAATTTTCATGTTTGCTCCAATCTATCTCTATTCTTTCTTGCAGTGGCTTTTCTGACCAATAGTTCCACAATTCATAATCTTCCGAGTATGTTTCTTTTATAAAATTTAAGGCCTCATCAGATAACTTGGTGCCTGTTTTTCTTGTAACATTTAAAGTAGGTAATTTTTTTCTTATATTAAATTTGCAACTAAAAACGGAAAATTCTTCATTCAAACTTTTATTGGTGAAGATTGTATGTGGATTATTGAACCATACAGTTTGAGGTAAAAAAACCCAATTGGAATCAAATCTTTTACTACCCACTCTTTGTGTATCAACATACATTTTCAAAACTTCTTTAATGTGTTCAAAAGAAGTATCTCTTCTGCACCAGCTAATCAAAAAATCATTTTCGTTAAAAATTCCACAACGATTAAGTTTTAAATTTAATGTTCTACTATTTGCTTTTTGGAACATATATCTTATGCTCGAGCAGATTCTATCTTCTGGTTCTCTTAAGACCACTATTGAGTTTCGTATCGTGTTCTCAAATGGACAAAAGCCATGATGTCTATACGTCATGATTTTGTTATCACAAATTTTTTCAAAAGAAGAACCACCGTTCTTTGGTATGTGAATAAAATTAAACATATTCTAGTCCTTAATCTTTAAAAAATGCTTCCATCCATATATTCCCAAGTCAGTCATTTCAAAGCCATTTGATTTTATTTTATCGATAGCTTTCCAAGTTTTCTTTGGACCCTCTTTTTTAAATTGAGGTAGCCAATCATGAAAACTAATGCATATTTGATCTATTTGCTCATAATCTTCTTTATCAAACGTATCTAACAAGTCCCATTCGGAACCCTCGATATTAATTTTCAATATTGATATTGAATCAATATTAAATTTATTTTTAAAATCTTTCCAAGTTAACACATCATACTTCCCATTAGGAGATTTTTGAATATATGCGGCTACACCGGACGAAATCAGATCAGCTTTACCGGTAAAATTATGTACGAAACCACTAAACAGTTCTGCGTTGGGATTTGGAGACTCTTGTGGATCTACGCCAATCACTCTTTTTTTTCCATAAAAATAGCCAGCCCAATTATCACTAGTGATATCGTCAAATCTCTTATTCCAACCAAGACAACCTAGATCAACTATGCAGCCAGAATGCTCCTTAAATCTTGGGTGAATCCTACTCCATCTCGCACAGTCTGTGTTATTTCTAAGCATGTCCCATCGTGGTCTAATTTGTATCAATTCATTATTCATTGTTTTTTCTCCTATCTGTAATTTGTAAAACTGGGTGGTTCTAAGTTTTTTAAAAAACTATCTCTATACATGTAAACTAAAGGGTGAAAAATATTACCTTGCATATCCGCCCACTTTAGAGGATAGTCATAACCCTTTTTCTCGCCAAGAACCAGTCTATCGAAATTGGCTCCAGGATATTTTTTTAAATTTGGTAAAAATGAATCCAAAGACTCATTTACCTTGTTAAGCCACAAATTTGTAAAGAAAGTGTTTTTCTTAAATATAAAACATCCATTTCCTATATGATTTTTAAAGTCATGTCTGTATTTAGAAGTGAGGCATACATCTTGCATTCTTGTTTCGGAATACCCTACTCCATATATTTGCTCATTGCTATTACGCAATTCTTCGAAATTCAAATCTAAATTGTGATTGTACATTTTAATATCTGAATAGCATCCACCATAAAAATTCATGAAATAGCAACGCAAATAATCCGACTTGTGAGTCCTAGACAGGTATTCAAAACCCTCATGAAAGGGGCTAGATTTTAATTCATATTTGTAAAGATCTTTTTCGCGAATTAAGCATAAATTTAAGTTATCTTTCATACTTTGAAAGCATGACTGCCTTTGTCTGGACATTTTTCCACCGAACCAAAAACAAAAAACAACGTTGTTTCGTAGTGCATCATACTCCATAATCAACCTCTCTTCTTTCTAAGTCGCTATGTGATTTCATCTGCTTGACCATTCGATCTGTTAACAACCAATCTGCTCTATTTTGAAATTTTTTCCACACTTGATCTATTCCATTCTTGGGGTAAGACTCAAAATTCATTAGATTCACAGTTGCGACTTCAACGGTGGGTAAAATTTCTTCAAGGAATTTGACACTAGCCACATAAAATGATGCTGTTTGAACATCAGTACATCTGTAGAAATTTTCATATTTAGACTCAAACAGTGGCTTCATATTGTTGTATCCTAAGTTACAAACACTAATCTCCATATCCGATATTTTTTGTAAACAAGATATTATTTTGTGCGGATCTTCAATAAGTTGTATGTCGTCTTCTATAATAATTACTTTATCATATTTGTTTAAAATTGCATCTTTCCAAGCACTCATGTGAGATAAAGAACATCCAGCTGCTCGTTGACAAATGTGATTATAATGAGTGTGGTCAACTGCTGGTACTCTATGTTGTTTCATTCCCGGTAGTTGTAAGTGTGGTAATATATTTTCTTTTAGATGCTTGAGTCTATCAGTTCTTTTATCTAGATTTATGTAATATAGTTTATCTATCACTGTTTCTCCACTATTAAATTGTAATATTTTTCACAGCACTTTTCTTTGGTGAATTCTCGTTCCCACTCTTCTCTACTACCTGATGTACTCTTATTCTTGAATGCGCCGTCTATGGCTTGCGGTGTGATTGCGAAGTCTTTTAGGATTGTACCAGAAGACAAGTGACCTAGTGTACCAGGTATTCCACCAGCAGGCGTTGTTATCCAGAAAAGATTTGCAGACATAGCCTCTAGCAAAGTTATCGGCAACCCTTCGGACAATGATGGCAAAACAAATGCATCAGAAATTTGTAACATTTTGTTAACAACCTTTTCGTTGTTAGTTCCTTTGAATAAATGAACTCCCTCGCTCTTTCTAACCAGGTTAGACAATTCATTGTAGTATTTTTGAGAATAGATGTTTCTAGCCGATCCAAGTAAAACCAAATCATAATCCTTCTTGGTTTTGCTTTCTAGAAATGCTTTGACCAAAGCAATTTGATTTTTAGATGGTTCGACAGCGGCATGATATAAGATTATTTTTCTAGAAATACCTAGCTTTTCCTTCGTTATTGTATCTAAAGATTCTCCGGCTGCGATGTCTCTAGAAAAGTTGCTAATAAAGTTTTGCTTTATTTGATTGTCGTCTAGAAACTTATTCACTGGGGAGTTTTTGCAGAAAGTTACCACGGTTGAGAATGATTTTAGTTTTTCAACAACTAACGACTTCAATCCTTGGTTGGAATCCAGCACCTTCATATTATCCTCATTGATGTTGATTACGACCAAGCTTTTATCAATTTTGGACACATCTATCTTCAAGAAACTTGGATTCATAGGGTCGGCAAATACAATCAGTTTATTCAAGTTTTGAGTATCAAAGTTTCCACTGTCTTCAAAGGAATAGTTGTATTGCACAGTTCTTCTCTTGAGGTTCGGAGAAGTAACAACCGTTACTTCTTCACCTTTTCCAATTAAGTATTCAGCCAACTCTTTAGCCAATGTTTCGGTCCCGCCAATAAAAGGATGGAATCTTTCACATAAAATTCCTATTTTCATAAGCTCTCCAAATCCAAGGCATCTTCAGTTGTTGAAAATAGAGACTTTTTCAAACACTTATCTCCTACTTGCACATATGAATCATCATTGTGCCAAACAACATTGCCTTTGTCAAATGACATTTCATATCCTAACTTTTGCAATCTCAAAGAGTACTCAACATCTTCATTAACGCCGCCATTCTTTTCAGCATAAAACTCAATTGAAGAATCCCACAACGTCTCTCTGTAGACGTCTGTTCTCAATATCCAAAAGCAACCTGATTGATAGAGAGTTCCTGCTGGCAATGGATCATCATAGTCAACCATCTTATGTGGATTGATGGTTGCTCTGTCCCAATATCTCCCTCCGTCTGGTAGGAGAACCTTGTTTCCTAAGACATTCCATCCATTGGTCTCGGAGAACTCAATCAAACGTTGTGCCCAAGTATCTTCAAAGATCAAATCATCATCAATAAATACGACAACTTCGTTATTCACCTGTTCACCAGCAATGTTTCTCATCTTAGCCAAGCGACCGTTGTGAGCATCGTCTGCGGCATTAACGAGAGTCAGCCCATCCACATCAGCAAAGTTCGTGGTGTCTCCAGTTAGGATGATTTCAAATGGGATCTTTGCATTGGCCATTGTATCTTTGATTGATTGAATTTCCAACTTTGTTTTCTCAGGCTTAGCACCATTGGTTGAGATACAGAAAGAAATAGAGTTAACCTCTTTGGGCTCAATATAAGACTCTCCCAAGATAGCATTGCAAAATCCTTCATAAAGCTTCTCGGCTCTGAACTTTGTCTCGACCAAACCTTGCAAGGTCTTTGCGGTTGTCAAAGCTTCATCGTGATTGTTTAACATCCAGCTTAGCGAATCTTTGAATGAATTTTCATCGGCGTATGCCCACATGGACTCTTTCTGAATTACATTATCCCATACGGCTTGTTGTTGAACTGGGCACATTGAGAAGCCAACTTTTGTAAACAGATCCTCGCCATCATGACGCAAGAAGTCCAATTGACCGGACCATGGGATCGTAATGATCGGAAGAGCACAACGAGCAGCTTCAAACAATGGAAGTCCAAATCCTTCACCGTGTGCGATGTTAACAAGGCACTTAACCTTATCATGCTCGTAAAGGGCTCTCATTTGCCCCTCAGAGAGGTCTCCGTGAAGCAGAGATACAGAACACTTCCGATTGGGATAGCGACTTAGAATAGCCTCTAAGCGGCTCTCAGTGGCGTCCAAGTCAATGACCGATCCACCCTTGATACACGTCTTTAATACAAGACCAACTTCTTGATTTTCAAAATTCTCTACGAACCACATGATTGTGTTCTCGAAGTTCTTTCGAGGCCCAAACTGAGATACAACAAGAAAGTTGAAATCATGTCGAGGATTGAATCCCGTGATCTCTTCCGCTTCCGCTAGGGGAGTTGTTTCGTGCACGATTTCGATTGGTGTCTCGAGACGATACTTTGTACCATCTTTCAATGTGACGTTTGTTCTTTCGTATGTAGATTTTGCATGGTGAGATACAACAAGGATTTTGTCCATCTCATTTCCCTTCTGCAACCACAGTGGTGCAACACGATCTGTTTCAATACCTGCTGTAAAGCCGATGTTGATCGGGCAAAGCTTTTGAAACTCATTTGGGATTGTAATTTGAAGAGACATGTCAGGTTGCAATTTCTTTTGTTGCAACAGGATTTGAGTCTCTGCGATGCGAGCATCTATCCAATCGCGCTCTTCACTTTCTTGCCAAACCCATCCGGACTTACCCCATGGAATTGGTTGAACGTAGACATCGAATAAATCTTCTCGAGATCTCAATGCACGGAGAGCAAATCTAGACTGTTCCCCATAACCGGTAGCACTCAATATTGGTGCTCTTACAAAAATTTTCTTTTTCATTTGTTCTCCAAAAATTTATTAACAAGCCATGAGGATGATTGTGGCTTATCTTGTCCGCCAATCCCCCAAAGCATTTGAATTCCTAGTTCATCGCACAGATCCATTTCGGGTGTGTTTTCTTTCTTGCGGTCTCCGCCGTTCGCAAACGCATCTGGTTTCATGCAAACAATCGCATCACATGCTGTATTATCAGCATCATCAAATCCCATCACATATTCTACAGATGCAAACTCTGAGATGATTTCAGAACGTTCTTTAAAGGTCATGAATACATAACCCTTCTTTCTCATGAGCCACTCATCAGAGTTAAGAGCTACAACCACCTTACCCCACTTGGAGGCTTCTTTAAACATTCTTATGTGA
>Ga0206130_10007290_pt1 | contig 12299 bp, 13 predicted proteins | sample Helgoland_Spring_9_FD_148637 | JGI IMG/M metagenome (GOLD analysis project Ga0206130, IMG submission 148637) | Pelagic subsurface seawater microbial communities from Kabeltonne, Helgoland, North Sea - Helgoland_Spring_Bloom_20160512_1 | ecosystem: Environmental > Aquatic > Marine > Epipelagic ...
TCGCCGCAATCGAATGTAAGGGCAGAAGTAAGTGATGATGATCAAAAGGAACTGAAGTTAGGACACCCCGAGGCACTGTCTGGGCTTACAAGCTCGCTAGTCTAATTGGGACCTAACGTGCGGACTTCATCAAGGCCACCGGTAATATCAACCGCATCAAAAGGCCGGACACATGACCGCAACCTGCAAACATCAAAGTCACTCAAATTAACCCTTGCATAAAAGGAGCCGTCCACAAATGACAGTGCCCCTTCTAAGGCCTTATGGCAAAAGATCGTTGGGAATGTTTTGATAACAAACCGGACGCAAAAAACGACGAATGGCCATGGTTCCAACTGATGTCGCACCAAAATTTGTCGAGGCTGGATAGGGCCCGCTATGAACCATGCTATCGCAGACTTCGACGCCAGTTGGAAATCCATTGGCCAGAAGCCGCCCAGCTTTGCGTTCGAGGATCGGCACAATTGTTTTTGCGTCGTCCATATCACCGCCATCAAGATGCAGCGTGCAGGTCAACTGACCGTGGAGCGCCTGCGCAACGGCGCGCATCTCGTCCATGTCCTTGGCTATCACGAGGATGCCCAATGGCCCGAAGACCTCGACTTGTAGCGCAGGTCGTGTGAGCCAATTCGACGCTGTTGTAGTGAACAACTGCGGCCCTGCTTCGCGCCCTGTATTGTCCGAAGCGATCAAAGCCTCAACGCCCAACTCATTGAACATGGCAGTGCACCCGTCTTGAAACGCTTTCGCGATACCACCGGTAAGCATGGTCTGTGGCACAACCTGCGTTAATGCTTGCGTAGCCGTTTTGGCAAACTGTTCTTTGGCAGGGCCGTCGAGCATCACTGCAATGCCGGGGTTGGTACAGAATTGTCCTGCACCCATCGTTAGTGACCCAGCCCAACCTGAAGCAATTTCCATGCCGCGCGAAGCAGCGGCGGCCGGCAGGACGAACATCGGGTTGATCGAGCCAAGCTCACCAAAAAATGGAATCGGGTCAGGGCGGGCAGCAGCCATATCGAATAATATGCGTCCTGCCCGCAATGATCCGGTGAAACCCACCGCGCGGATCAACCGATGTTTTACCAGCGCCTCGCCTACTACATGCCCGCCATCGTTGACCTGGTTGAATACGCCGGCGTGAACGCCTGTCGCTTTGATCGCGGCATCAAAAGCCTGTGCGATGAAATCTGCAATGCCTGGATGCGCAGGGTGGCCTTTGACAACGACAGGGCACCCGGCGGCAAGTGCCGCTGCCGTGTCTCCGCCAGCTGAGGAAAAGGCCAGTGGGAAATTCGAAGCGCCAAAAACCGCGACCGGCCCAATGGGGCGCTGAAACAGCTGTAGATCCGGCCGTGGCGCAGGTACGCGTTCCGGCAAGGCTTTGTCATGGCGATGGTCCAGATGTGCGTCGATTTTGATGTGATCCGCAAACATCCGCAATTGCGCGACTGTACGCCCCCGTTCCCCTTCCAAACGTGCTTCGGGCAGGCCTGTTTCCTTGATACCGATCGCGGTGATTTCCGCGCCTCGGGCATCGATCTGGGTGGCAACCTCTTCCAAAAAGGCGGCGCGTTGGTCAGTGGTACTGTAGCCATAACTCCAGAATGCTTCCTCTGCTGCCGTGCAAGCCCGGTCGATCATGGCGGGCGTGCCTACAGCAAAGCGATCGGACGCACCGCTGGTCGGTTCATTTTGGAAAGTTTGATCAGAGCCAAGCCATTCGCCAGCCACAAGTGAAGCGCCTTTAAGCATGTTAGTTTCCTTCTTCATATTCTGTTATTGTTATGCCCGCTTCGCTCAACATGCGGCGGGATACCTGAAAGCTATGATCCAGTGCGCCATCTGCCTGCGGTATTGGTGGCGCGACGATCCGGGTGATCCCAGATTGAGTCAGCGCCCGCGCGCAGTCGGCGCACGGAAATCTGTTGACGTAAGCCGTGCAGCCAACAAGAGCGACGCCTGTTCGGGCGGCGTTGTAAACAGCGTTGCGTTCCGCATGTTCTATCCAATGGAACTTTTCCCCACTGGCTCGGTCAAAGCGGGCGTCATCATCCGCTGACACGCCACGCGGCAGGCCGTTGTATCCCATCGTGCGGACTTCGTGCCCAATGGGGTCAACGATCACACAACCAACTTGAAAATCGCGATCTTCGGACCAGCCTGCCACGTGATTACACAACCCCATGAAACGGCGAGCCCAGATGTCTTCGGTTGCCATGGCCTAACCCTTCAATTCTGCTGCGAGCCTGCGGCCATCCACATCGGGTAGGGCACAAAACGGGGACACGACGGCGCGCCATCGGGGGTCACCTGTCCGATCTGCGATCAGTGATTTGATATTCGCAACCAAGGTTGGGCCGATAATGACCCCCCGTTGGCGCGCAATTTCAGCGCATAGGTCGGCACGCGGCACGGCGCGTTGCGCCCATATCTGCGCAGCGAGTGGAGCGGTCGTGTTGACGCTTGCAGAAATGCACCCTGCAAATCCATCAACCTTCGCGGTTTCCAACGCAGTTTCAGAGCTTGGGAAAATCCGAAGGGCTGCATTGGTGGCAACAATGGCGCGGCAATAGTCCAGATCCCCTGAGGAATCCTTGATGCCGGTAAATCGTGCGGGCGCGCGCTGTGCCAGTTCAGCAATCACCTGCACCGGAATGCCAAGGCCGGTCATCTGTGGATAATTGTAAAAGTAGACTTGGATTGCTCGTGATCCTAACGCTTCATCCAGTGCCATATACCAGTCTATCAAACCCGCGTTCGACAGCGGCTTGTAATAATAGGGCGGCAGAACCAGCGCCACGCCATACCCCAGATCATCAGCATGTTCGGTCAAAGCAATTGTTTCTTGGAGAGATGGCGTTCCAGTACCCACCATCAGCCGCTCAACTGGCAGTTCCTTAGTTGCCCAGCCCATCACCTCGCGGCGTGCAACTATATCAAGGGAATTAGCCTCTCCAGTTGATCCTAGAATGTTAAGACCATCGCAGCCATTGGCCAATAACCAACGGCAATGTTCAATGTAGAGATTTTTGATAGGAGAACGGTCCGCGCCAATTGGCGTCGGGACCGCTGCGATGACACCTTGCATTACACAGTCTCTTTCTTGGGTTGAATGTGGGTTGAAAATCCCACCGGATCCGGGACCGGCGCATCCCCTTTTTTCCATCCGCCGGGTTCGGTCAGCTCACCTTTTGAATCCCGAAAGGCCGCATCGTTCAGGGCGACAAAGGCAAGCTCATCTTCGACGACCTCGTCAGCATATCGAATAGCATCAACCGGGCAGATGCTTTCGCACATGCCACATTCAATGCACTCTGTCGGGTGGATGTAATACATCCGCTCCCCTTCATAGATGCAGTCAACTGGGCAGGAGGTCGTGCAGATACCATCCTTGACGTCGATACAGGCGCTGGTGATGACGAGGGTCACGCTCTAACGCCCCTTCCAGACCGGCGCGCGTTTTTCGCGAAACGCGGTCACACCTTCATCGGCGTCTTCGGAATTAAGTGCATCGATCAACTCGGGCGTCTGCCGCATAAAGGCATCATGTATTGGCAGCTGAGACGTTTCACGTGCCAAGGCCTTGATGGCGCGCAGTGACAGCGGTGCAGCGGCCAGAATGTCGGCCACCCATGCGTCCACCTCCGCATCGAGGTCTGCCAGCGGTACCACCGCATTGACCAGTCCATAGCGCAACATTTCATCTGCCGGAACCATGCGTCCGGTCATCATCATACCCACAGCGATATTGCGCGGGATCAGACGCTGCAGCAATACCATGCCGCCATCCAGCGGAATCCGACCCACTTTGGCCTCGGGCAGCGCAAACCGGGCGGTATCGGCGGAAATCACGATATCACAGCCCAACACCATTTCCAGACCACCCCCTAACGCCAGCCCGTTGACCCGCGCGATCACTGGCGTTTTCAACGTGCGGCGCAAGGCAATCCCCGCAAAATCCTCGCTAATGTCTTGCCAGTATTCCACACCACTCTTGCCGGTGTCGTCCTTCAAGTCGGCACCCGCGCAGAACGCCCGCTCACCCGCGCCGGTCAGCACGACACAACGAATATCCGGCGTGGCTTCGACCACGTCCCAAATCTCGCCAAGCCGTTTGTGCGCGGCAGTGTCGATTGCGTTCATCCGATCAGGCCGATCAATCGTGACGCGGGCGACATGGCCCTCGATGTCGAACGTAACGCTCATTCGGCAGCCTCGGTGCGCAAGCGCGCGGCCAAATCCTGAAGCACCTCGTCGGTATGTTCTCCAAGGAGCGGCGGCAGACGGTGAACTTGCATCGGCACCTCGCTGAGATGCACTGGAGAGCCGATCACGGCCATTTTTCCCAGCACCGGATGATCTATCTGCCACAGCATGCCGTTGATCTCGGTCTGCTTATCTTCCAGCGCCTCGCCCAGTGAACGGACCGGCGCACAAAGCAGATCCTGCGCTTCCAACCGCTCCAGCCAATGGGCTGACGGTTTGGTCAGTATCTGGTCACGAAATGTCTGTTGCAGGAACGGTTTGTTTGCCCGCTGGACATCTAGCGTCGGATACTCAGGGGACAGGTCGCCGATCTCCAAAGCAGCGCAGATGTCTTGCAATGGATTGACCTTGAACGCACCCACAACCACAATCGCACCATCGGTTGTATCAAACACCCCCGTCAGAGGCATTGCGGCCCAGTTGAGCACTTCTCGGTGCTTGGACCATTGCGCGGCCTCCTGCATCTGCATGGCAATCATACTGTCATAAAGCGACACCGCAACTTGCTGGCCGCGCCCCGTCTTTTCGCGCATCAACAAAGCGGCGAGAATGCCCTGAACCAGATGCATTCCGGCGGAATAATCGCACAAGGTAGTCGGGTAAATTGACTTCGGGATCGATGGATCTTGCGTCTTTTCCATTACGCCCGACATGGCCTGCGCCAGCACATCCTGCCCGCCCTTGTGGGCATAAGGACCAGTGGGGCCATAACCCGTACCGGACGCACAAATGATACGTGGATTGATCTTGCTCAGGGCTTTATAGCCAAAACCAAGACGGTCCATGACACCGGCGCGGAAATTGTCCGTGACCACATCCGCCGTGCGCACCAGATCAAGCACCTGCTGACGCCCTTCCGTCGATTTAGTGTCTATCGTAACCGACCGCTTGTTGCGGTTAAGCGATGCGAACACGGCGTTGTTCATCGCCTCCTCGGATTGCTCACCAAAGAAGTTGCGGCTTAGATCGCCTGCGCCGGGGCGCTCAATCTTGATCACATCGGCCCCAAAATCACCCAGCATCTGCGTGGCGCAAGGGCCAAGCATGACCTGAGTGAAGTCAATCACCCGAATACCGCCAAGCGGTGTAGTTTGTTCAGACATTTTTGGGTCCTTGTTATTCTGCAGCTACATTGTCGCGCAGCAACGCGTTGGAGGACGGCACATCGCCGGGATCGGCCCCTTGTGCGCGCATCTGTTTTTGAATTGCTTTGTGATCCACATCTCGCAACGCTTGACCAGAGCTCAACGCCAGCGTAACGGCAACACCCGCCGCCTCGCCCTGCGCTTGACAGGGCGGGATTTCGCGGCTCATCTTCTGAGCGTCGCTTTCCACCGAATAATGCCGCCCCGCGACGATCAGATTGTCGATCCCTTTTGGCAACAACGCGCGATAAGGCGTGTAATAATCGCGGCCTCGACAAACAGTGTCCTCAAAATACCGTCGGCTTTTGACGTCATCTTTGTTGACCACATATTCGCCCTGCAACAATCGCGTCTGGCGCACACCCATCTGTTCGGCCGCACCCAGCATGACCGATTTTTCAAAACCGGGGATGTTCTCCTTGGCAAAGGCGTACAGGTTCATCATCCGCTCGCGGCCCTCGTATTCGGCTTTGACCATGTCTTCGACGGACAGACCGTCATAACCGGGCATATGAGGGCAGTTGCACCAGACAATACCCGGCAATGGCGTTTTTAACCACCACATGCCCCACGCCCCGCCGATCACGCGGCGCGCCTGGCGGTCCAGCTTCTTGTATTTTTCCGGCTCGGCAAACTCGAACGCGACCGCCTTGTCGGTATCAACATTGGCGATCCGGAACACGGTGGTAACGATGAACTGACCGTCGGTATAGTCGGCCCCTGCCGCCACTCCTACATCCAGATCCCCAGTCGCATCGATCACGTACTTAGCACGGATCACCTGACGGCCCAGCTTGGTCTGTGCAATCACGCCAGTGATCTTACCGCCCTCGCGCACCACATCAGAAAACCAGCTGTGGGTGCGCAGGTTCACATCCGTTTCTCGCACCATATCGAGGCTGACTCGCTTCCAGGCATCCGGGTCAAAGGCAACCGCATGAATAATCGGTTGCGGCATCATCGCCTTGTGGAAATCAATACACCCCCAGCGCGACCACTTCTGCCACATCTCCCAATTTGTTTGGTGATCCGCTTTGGGCGGATATACGGCAGCATCCTGCTTTTCCAATCGCTCGACGAATTCGCTGACGATGCCAGTGGTGACGATCTCGTTGCCTTCATTGACCATGTCATCCAGCACAAGCACCATGCCGCCCGACGCCATTCCACCCAGATGGTGATATCGTTCCATAAGGGTCACGGATGCCCCGTTGCGCGCCGCTGAAATCGCAGCAGCATGACCGGCAGGCCCGGCTCCGACGACGACAACATCGCAATCGGCAACGACGGGAATCTGTTCACCCTCGGTTTTGACGTAAGTTGTCTGACGATCTACCATGACAGGTCCTTTCGAGTGTCTTCTGCCTGATGGGCAGGCGGGTTAAATGTATCCGACATTACCAGCGGATAATGAGTTTTTCGGCTATCGTGACGCTCGCAAACAGCACCACCGACAGGCCGGATGAGACAAAAACTGTTGCGTAGAGCAGCGGTGAGCGGAAATTGAACGTGCTTTCGATGATCAGCGCGCCAAGCCCGACGTTCGCACCAATCCATTCGCCGACGATGGCCCCGATCACGCACGTGGTTGAGGCGATTTTGAGCGCTGAGAAGAGGAACGGCAGCGATGACGGCAACCTAATTTTCCAGAATACTTCTGACTTCGACGCCGACAGTATGCGCGCTAGTTCCAGTGCTTGCGGCGAAACCGACTGTAGTCCACGTACCATGTTTACTAAAGTTGGGAAAAAGCAGATCAGCGCAGCGATCACTACCTTAGCTGTCATGCCAGGGCCAAAAATCAGCACAAGGATCGGCGCAATGGCCAGAATTGGAATGGTGTTGATGAACACAGCGATTGGAAAGAACGCCCGCGCTACCTGTCGGCTATGAACAAAGGCCACAGCGATCAGAATAGCCGTGAGGTTGCCTACAAAAAAACCAGCAAGGCTTTCTATTAAGGTTGGCCACAAATTGCGCATCAACAATGGAAATTCAGACGTGAAGACTGCCAAAATATCCGTTGGTGCGGGGGCAATGTAGATCGGGACCTCAAATAAGCGCACGCCGAATTGCCAAATCAACAGTAAGGACACGGCTGACCCAATCGGGACCCAAATATTCAGCAGACGCTCGCGCGCGTCATCCGAGAGCCCCGGTCTTGGGTCAGCCTCCGTCATAGCGGTTTCTGATACAGGCATCAGCATTCCTCCAAAAGCCTACGCAAGCGCGTGCAATAAACATTGAATTCCGGTTGCTCACGCAACGAGATATGGCGCGGCATTGGCAAGTCGATTTCGACCACTTCCTTGACGCGCCCGGGGTTGGCCTCAAGCATGAGCACCTTCTGACCCAGAAAAATTGCTTCTGGAATCGAGTGTGTAACAAACAGGATCGTGGTGCCCGTTTCCTTCCAGATATCCAGCAATTGCAAATTCAGATGGTCGCGGGTCATCTCGTCCAGCGCACCAAAGGGTTCATCCATCAACAGTAGTTTCGGTTGACAGACCAGCGCTCGGGCAATGGCCACCCGCTGGCGCATCCCGCCAGATAATTCATGCGGCAGCGCATTTTCGCGCCCCTTGAGGCCGACAAGCTCTAGCAATTCTTGCGGCGTGCGGTCTCCCACAGGGATATCTATGCCGCGCTTGCGGCCAATCTCTAATGGCAGTGCAACGTTCTTGAGCGCGGAGCGCCAAGGCAGCAGCGTTGCATCCTGAAAGACAAAGGCAAATTCACGCGCCAGCCGTGCAGCCTCAGTGGTTTTTCCAAGAATTTCAACTGTCCCTGTCGCGGGCGGCAACAAATCAGAAACCAGCCGCAGCATCGTAGATTTGCCACATCCAGAGGGACCCAAAATAGTCCAAAAATCACCAGCTTCAATATCAAGTGAGATGTCACGTAGCGCGGTGAACTCTCCAAACTTCACAGAAGCTGACGAAAGGGAGGCCGCGATGACGCGGCTCTCCTGTTTATGTGCAGGGCTGCCATCCACGCCGATCACCCGATCTTCGGACGCACGTCAGCAGTTGCACCAAGAACATCCAGCGTCATGATATCCTCGACTTTTGGCGCACCGTTGGAAAATTGACCAAGGTTGGCATAAGCGTCGATTTGGGCCTGCCAGTTTTCAGCATCCATCTGACCCCAGCCATTTGACGCAGTCTTTTCATTGAACGAAAAGCCTAAGACCAGATCAACCGCCTTCATCTCGCTCGCTTTGTCGAGGTTAGGGTATCGCTCTACCAATGCATCAACGCCAGCGGCCGGATCGGCATGAACCGCACCCCAACCGCGTGCAACGGCGCGGATCGCGGCGGTGATCTTGTCACCGTCCTGATCAAGCACTTTGTCAGTGGTGTAATACGGGTTGGCATAAAGCTGAATGCCCGCGTCCCACAACATCATATCAACTCGCTTGTCACCAAGCACAGACAGTGCGCCAACATTGGTTTGCCAACCGGTGACAGCGTCAACCTGACCAGACATGAGCGCGCCCATATCGCCGCCCATGACGATAACTTCGACGTCATCTTCTGAAATGCCGTTTTTGGCCAGCATGGCACGCAGCAAAATCTGCGCTGTCCCTTGCGTGCCTATCTTTTTACCGATCATGTCCTTAGGCTCGCGGATTGGGTTATCTTTCAGCGAGAAGTAGGTGAATGGGTGTTGTTGATAGCCTGCTGCGACACATTTGATTGGAAGTCCTGCAGACCGCGCCAACATCAGAGAGGGCGAGGACGAGATCGACGCAAAGTTGTTGGCACCCGAGGCCACCGAGGCCACACCGTCGATATTTGGCCCGCCCGGCACGATCTCCAGCTCAAGACCTTCTTCAGCGAAATAGCCAAGCTTGTCGGCCATTACCTCACCCAAAATGCCATTGGATGCCAGCCAGCCCAGTTGTAAGCGAATTTTGTATCCATCTGCGGCCTGCGCAGGCCCAACAGACAGGAATGATCCGGTAGTGGCCATCCCAGCCATAGCACCCATTCCCGTCAGGACTCCACGGCGGTTCATATTTTGTCTTGTCATGTGACTTTACTCCCCATTGATTGTTGATTCTTCACGACGCATCTAATATTTGACATGTTATAAGCGATGCGAATAGGATCAAATTTGCTCCATTGAGATGCTTTTTTTGCATCGCTGCCCCGAAAAGAAGACGAAAATGCATGATAAGTTACTGACTTACTTGGATGAAGTTGCCCGTCAGGGATCAATCCGGAAAGCTGCTGTGGTGCTAAATGTCGCCTCCTCGTCGGTGAACCGGAGGATCATAAACATCGAAAACAGTTTGGGGGTGCGCCTATTCGACCGACACGCAGATGGAGTCGAGCTTACAGATTCTGGGACAATTCTATTGGAACATTGCCGTAAAACGATGTTTGACTATCAAAAGATCCTCACCCAAATCGAAGATATCGGTGAACTGCGCTCAGGGCATATTAACATAGCGACGTTGGATTCTGTTGCGTATAGCGTATTGCCAAAAGTACTAGATCAGTTTTCGCGAAACCACCCGGATATCACCTACACCATCCAAACGGCCCATCCCGATGAAATCATGATGGGTGTCGCGAGCGGAGACGTGAATATTGGTATTTCATTTTGCAACGACCTGTTACCCGGTGTCAGAATCCATTCGGAAAAAGCAACACCGATTGGCGCAATCCTGCGCCCTGACCATCCGCTGGCAGAACGGGATGCACTGGAAGTTGAAGATCTTGCTCCGTTTCCGGTTGTCAGATCGTTCGATGGTCGCGCACGGCAATCCTTATTGCAAAATGCCACTACTCAAGCACATGCTGAACTTTCGTCGGAATTGATCACCAACTCCCTGCCGCTTGCGCGTTCATTGGTGCTAAAAAACCATGGCATCGGGATCTACTCTAAGGTCGGTTTTTTGGATGAAATAGGACAGGGCCAGTTGCGCTACATTACCATACTGTCGCCAGTTCTGAAGGACCTCAAGATGGGCGTTTTGACCTCATCGCGCAGCCACCCCGCACCCGCAACCCATTTGATTTGCCGGTCCCTCTCGAAGGCGCTTAAGGCCTTGAAATTGGACTCCTGAGGTTTCTCTGACGGCAGACAGATTCTGATGATATTCGTCATCATTGGCACGCTTTATAAATGAGAGATGCCAGAAGGCGGCCATTGGTGCGAACTACGACGAATGGCAGCTCTCCACTCAAATTCTTCTCAGTTGCTTGATAAGCTTCGCAAGTCACGGTTTAAAATCAGCTCGAAACAGGTGCCATCAGGACACCCCATCCAGCCCTTCTCTCCCACCTTCGCCAACACGTATATTTAGACCATGCAAAACAATTGTTCTGTGTTGGATTGAGTAGGACGACCCCTCGTCAAATATTCTGGTGCTGTCAAACGGTGTTGTTGGACAAATGAGAAAAGCATCGGATTGCTGGCGCAGCATAAATCTATGCGCTCAATAATTGACGCCACTCAGCGAGAGCAGCGGCACGGTTCAGCTTGAAAGCTGTTGCGTGAATAGAGATGCAGTGACCGAACAAAATTACCCCCCAAATGAATTTACAAGGCTAATACTAAAGGGCCGATGTCCGAGACGCGGGGCCCTAGGATTGGGGGGGCCACTGGCGCCGATTGCAGCTGAACCGTAACGATTTGGTACAGTAACCCCTGATTAACTCTGTTTTGATCTGATGTTTCATTGTGGGTAGCGTTGTGGGTAGAGATTTTATCTTATAATAAATATGTTCAAAATCAGATACTTAATTTGTATATTTGGCAGACAGACAGAAATTCGAAGTTCCGAACTTGCCTAATTCCATCTAAACTATGCCTGTCGACATAAAGTATAACCTCAAAATCTAACGTGTTCGTTTTACCAAAAACCGTGCAGTTGCACGCCAAAATCCTGTGTAATCCACCAACCCGCGTTAGCTGCCACACTTAGCGGCACGATTAAGGTCGAGCCCGTAAGCCGCAGCACAGACGGCAACAGACACCACTGCGATCAACTTGCCCCAACGGGTGGTTGCGACCTCTGAGGTTTAAGACGCTCAAAATCAGCCTGTGACGTTGCAATACTGGTCGCCATTGGCATGCCGGATGTATTTGTAGAAGACGGATCGGGCGGCGAACTTGGTGACTTTGGTGACTTTGGTATATTAGGCTTGGGCACTGACGCTATTGCTTTTCCCACGCGCGATTTGGGTTTACTCTTAGCGCTGACTTTTCCACTTTTAAGCTTCGTGTCCAGTTTGTTGGTCAGAAAGCTTGCAGTGTTGGCAAAGATTTTTATGTCATCAACTGCCTGCTCAAGGCTGCCGCTACCCGAGGACTTTTCAATCACATCGATGAGGCGGCGCAATTCCTCACGCTCATCCATTGCAATACCCCCTGCCCTGCGCGCTTGGGGCCTGCAAAAGACCACCTCGGATCGGTAAGTACTGGCCTATAAAAAACCGCAGCGCAGATTTTTGAGGCTGTAGAACCCATTTCGGCCACAGGCTCATAGCGCCATCCGTTCAGGCGCGCGCCACACCGCCTCAGCTTGCTTTGCAATGGCACTGTCACATAGGGCTTTGAGGTTGATCAGCTTTGCCGCCCACACTTTGTGCTCCTCAGCATCTGACCCATTTAAGCGCGCCGCATAATACCCCAGTTTGTTGGAACAGATTGTCAGTGTCTCAACACTAGGATCAATGCGGTTGTAGCGCAGCACACGGATATAGCCCTCACTGCGCCCAAGCCAGCTGCGACAAAACTCAGGGGTATTTGTGACAATGCCGGTTTGGATCAATTCGTCTCGTAGGTGTTCTAGTAGTCTTATGCTCATATGCTTCCTCCAATGCGCTGCTTGCACTGGTATTTATCTCTCTTGAGCGAAGATGCGGTGTT
>Ga0206130_10007292_pt1 | contig 12298 bp, 13 predicted proteins | sample Helgoland_Spring_9_FD_148637 | JGI IMG/M metagenome (GOLD analysis project Ga0206130, IMG submission 148637) | Pelagic subsurface seawater microbial communities from Kabeltonne, Helgoland, North Sea - Helgoland_Spring_Bloom_20160512_1 | ecosystem: Environmental > Aquatic > Marine > Epipelagic ...
ATCCGTATACCAGAACGTAAGCAACGTTTACTGGATAAGTATGATGGTACTAATGGGGTGTTAAATTTCTATGTATTCCGTGAGGATATGAAACAAGTATGGCGTATCAAAGACACATTGCTAACTCAAGAAAGTTTAGCTGAAGCTAAGGGTAGGTACATACAGAAAGGTGAACTGTTCTTTCACATCCCCTATACATCAGCAGAGTTGGTGAATACATAATGGCTAAATGGAAGGAGTTTCACATAATGAAAGATCAAGAAACATTTGATCCAGTAGAACGTCCTGCTCACTATAACCAAGAAGGCGTAGAGTGTATTGATTATATACGACAAGTTCTTGGTTTAGATGGGTTCATCGCTTACTGTCATGGAAATATGATTAAGTATTCACATAGATATAGGTACAAAGGTAATGGTGTTGAGGACATGAAGAAAGCAGAATGGTATCTTAAAAGAATGAATGAAGCACTGGCAGAAAAATATAAATAGGGTGATACATGGGCAGACCAACTAAAGCAGAGCAAAATAATCTACCACCTCTAGAAGAGGAAGCTAAGGCTTACACTAAAAAGAATAGGCCAAAAGAAAAACCCCTAACCTCTCGTCTATACCTAACAGGTCAAGCCTTGTCGGGTATACTTGCAAGTGGTAGGGGTTCTGGTCGTACTGATGAAGTTAAACGTGAAGCTTATGGTTGGGCTGATCACATATTAGAAGATGATGATGATTAATCTAGGTTAAGTGTACCATAAAATATATCATCGTAGTTATCTACAAGATTTTTAATACGGGTGAGTTTGCTTAATGCATCCTCATCCTTTAGTATATCTGACAGGTCTCCTTTGATATCTAAGAAGTCCATTACTTCTTTTACTTTCTTATCATTCTTTGAAGAAAGAACACGAACCATTTCTAATGTGCGTGGTAATTCACCAGTCTTCATAATCTGACTAGTCTTTTGTTTTGCTTCAGCTATTATCTTCTTTACAAGTGCTTGTCTTTGTTTAGTATCTAAACCTTTAGAACCTGACTCAAAAAAGTTTGGGTTCTTATCTAAGTATTTCCTAGCTGTAGTCTCTAATATAGGAGCAACAAGTCCTTCCATATAATTCTTTACTTCAGCTGGACCATCAAAGCTTATAGCTCTCCAACTAGACATACCTGCAGTGTTTAACATAGCTTCCATCATGTTAGGTTCTCTTGAACCTCTAACACCAAGTAGTTGTTTACCTACATCAACCTCTTGATCAAAACCTCTAGTAGCTGTAGCTCTTCTATCTAAATCCTGAACTCCACCCAATTTACCAAAGAGATTATTTATATATTTAGTACCTTGATTAAATGATTCTGATCCTTGTTTAAGATCTGGCATCATGTTGCTATCAGTAACTAACCCAACTAAATTATTTACAGGGTCTAAAGGCCTTGTAACACCTTGAGATAATCTACTTGCTATTGGACCTAATAGTTTAGACCCTATGTCTAAGGTTTTATCGAGACCTTCCTTATCACCACTAAGACTAGCTTCCAAGAGATTATTAAAGTATGTCCACACAGACTTATCAAAGTCTTTAAGATCACGTACAGATTGTCCACCTAATTGTCTACCTAACTCAAGCCAAAGATCTTTAGGCACTTTATCAGGATTAAATTCTGTAACCAATTTTATTACATTACTGCCATCTAAACCATGAGCCATTATTTGACTACCAAGTCTTATAGTAGAACCTGGCCAATCAAATGTACGATCTTCTATAGACCCATCATTATTTCTCTCTTGATTCCAAGAAAGTCCTTGTTTAATTCTTTCATCAGCACCTAAAAAACCTGCCTGTTTCATACCATGAACACCTAGCGCAACACCAGACCAGCCAACAATCATTTTAGCTAGTGCTTCAGATCCTTCTTGAGTAACAAAATCTGCAGATTGTCCAGGAACTATCTTTCTAACTGCAAACCTAAGAGCATTTGCACCTGTCAAATCAGCAGCTGTAGCAACGACAGTGTTGAAGAAGCTACCAAAAGGTACAACATAACCAACAATACTTTTGTTTGTAAGCTGCTCAACACCCCTAGCCATAGTCCTAAAGAAATTACCTCTCTGTCGTTCTAACGTTGACCAATTTACAGAAGCAGTTTCACGCATAGTTCTAAATGCAGCTTTATCTAAAACATTATCTTTAAATCTATCGGTAGCCATCTCAAGAGCTACATCTTTTCTTTGAAAAAATACTTCAGGTAACTCACCGTACTCACGCATAATAGCTTGATTAACATTACCACCAAATGCCCATGTCTTTGTCATCTGATCTTGAAGTCTAACTAAGGTTACAGTTTGTGCACCTTTTGTTACAGCATCTATAGTAGATGTTACTTTATTTTTAGGATCTAAATCAAAATGTTTTAGTGAATCGTTTACACCACCATCACCAGACACATCACGAAATAATTTTTCTACAGTTTTAGGTGATGCATTTAATACCATCTCTGCATATTTATACTCTAGGTCAGGACTCAGTACAGATATCCCACGACGAGTAGCACCTACCACAGAACCCCATGCTCTATTCTTATACTTAATAACCTTATCAACATCACCATTAGTAGCTTTATAAAAGGCACTTTGACTTAAGTTGACTGCACCAGTTACAAAATCAGCTGCTGTATTTATAGATACTAATTGACCAAAACCTTTTAGGTTAGCACCTGTTGTAGATAAATGTGATGTCAAAAGTCTTTTGTAAATACTTAGTGCAAACTCCTGACGTTTTGGTTCTTTTATTTTCTTCTTATCATCTGACTTAGCAAAAGCTTCTAGAGCTTCTTTAGGACTCATCTTCATACCTTCAAGACGACTTAGCTGTGAAGGTGTCCAGAGTATACCACCAGCTGTACTTACACGACTTATAAAGTTTTGACCTAAAGCCTCTGCTGTATAAGCAATATTTAGTTTTTCTCCTGTAGACTTTTCAAACTTTTTTATTGTTCTTTCTGCGGCTTCATCAGTCATAAAATCTTTTACAGCTTGACCCCATATACCTGTAACAGTGTTGTCTTCTAACATACTTTCATGTACGACAAACCCAGAATCCTTTAAAGCTTTCCAGTACCCAGACTTACCATTCGCATCATCACCAAGGAAGAACCTTCTATAGAAAGAGTCAATTAAATCAATATCAACCTCTTTCTCACCTCTTAGCTTGATACCTTTCTTAGCCTGAGCCTTTGCTTTAGACCAATTTAAAAACTGTTTTGAATCTCCATTAAGAGGTCCGAAGTTAGCATCAACAGAATCTATAATAGTTTTTTTATTTACTCTACCCTTTAATAGTTTAAGGGCTTCACCTTTACCTAGTGTTAAAAGGTTTTTGTCAAACTCTTTATGTGCTAACCAAGTGTTCTCCATATACTTACTCTTACGTAAGCCAGATACACCAGCTGAACTAACATAGACTGCAGGTACAACCATAGCACCAAGAGCAGCAAAGGCTGTCTGTGCACCACTATATTCTTCTTGAGCACCTGTATCTATTAACTGCATCTGATAAGCTACATCAGTACCCATATTAACCATAGCATCAACTGCAGTGACTGGAGCTGCTTTAGCTAATGCAGTACCTACAGCTTTACGTGCAGCTGTCTTAGTCATACCCTTCTTTAGATAGTGTTGATAACCTTTTATCATTAGAGTTCTAGCAGCTGCACCTGCAGTCTTAGTAGCTGCAAAACCAAAGATTTTACCTAACCCAAAAGTTAATACTGTTGCTGGATCATGTAAGCCAGCTTTAGTGTAATCCCATATAGCATCACCCATCTCTGAATAAGAACCTGCACCAGTAATTGCATTGTCCATACTGTCAAACAGCATGTATCCTGCACCTAATCTATTCTTTGTTATATCGTCAGCAAATCCAGAGTATGTAAGTTCATTAGCAGTAGTTACTGTTTGACCACCAGCAAATGAACGATGATAGTTCTGCCATATTTCAAAGGCTTCTTCTTTGTCCATATTACGGTAGTCTCTTGGACCTGCTATAGTTCCACCAGTAGTACCACCAGATAAACCTGTAACACCACGATAAGCAGTACCTACTGTACTAGCAGGTTTAAATCTAGCTTCTAGGTTAGAATAAACAACGTCCATAAGGTCTTCATCTTTTAAGAAGTCCTCTTTAATAAGTTTTTTACCATCATACTTTTCAAGTATCTTATTAAGGTTTGCTATAGAACCTTTAGTTGTTATACCCGAAGCTCCACTGATACCATTCCTAGACATAATATCATTAATACTAGTAATATTCTGTTCTACAACGGGTGATTCAACCTCAACCTGTGAGGGTACTTCTTCTACTGATGGTGGTATACCTGATGAACCTAAGTTATTGTTATTCAACAACTCTTGTATACTTAAAGTTCCCACTATATATTACTCCAAAGTTATTTCAACTATTTGATTATCTTTCATATAAGATACTCTATCACCCTCTTTAACAACACCTAAAGATGCCATGACTGCAAGCTCTTGCTCGTCTTTAAACATCTTGGGTAACTTCACAGCATCAGCAAAAGCTGGATTTAAAGGAGCACCATCTGCATTATAATAGTCGGATAATTCCTCCATGTCAGAACCATATAGTGATATCATAGGGCCAAAAATGTTATCTTCTAAATCTAGTGTAGCTTTATTAATAGTTTCTTGTCTGTTTAAGTAATAAGATTTAGCTACATCTAGTTGAGTTTTATTAAGAGTTACTCCACTTAATGTTACCATTTCATCCTTACTTTTTGATAAAGTATTAATGACATTTAATTGTTTAAGTATTTTAGTCTGTTCAGAAATAGCTTTATTTTTAGATATATCTAATGCTCTTTGTTCTACCTTACTTAAATCCTCAATCTGCATCTTCTTGACTAACTCTGGACTGTTAAAATATGTCTGACCAGGTATAACATAACTTTCCCCCATAACTTCCCTATCTTCTGGGGTTATATCAATACCAGTTTCCTTTGCTATTTTATCCCAATCATAGGTTAGTGTTTTAGGGTCTACTGATAGTCTACTAGAAACTACATTACCTATTACCTCATTCATATCTCCAGCATACTCACCACTACCAAATTTATTCTGTGTATCAATAGCAATATCGTAAAGAGATTTTATATTATTATAAGAACCTTGTGCAGTAACACCATTAGCTGCAACTTCTGCAAGTACTTCTGGATCAATGTTAAAGTTTGTAGCTAAAACTTTTACCATAAGTTCTTGATTTAAACCACCTTTAGAAGACTTTCCAGTACCACCTGTAGGTAATACATTAGCTCCTACAAAACCAGCACTAGTCCCAGCAAGATCCCTCAAAGCTTTTCTCAACTCAATCTTACTCATCTTCATATTCATTTTAAATGTTTCATCAGCATTACGACTAGCTAATTGATTCATTTCTAATGTTGCATCATCAAGTTTATCTTGTTGATACATTTCCATTCCAGCTTTAACACCACTCCAATTAACCATTACACATTCCTCCGTGACATAAGACCCATTGGTTTAGGTTCTTCTTCGGGTTCTTCCATCATAGGTTTTTCTTCTGAAGGAACATCTTTTTCTAGTGGAGATAAATCTATCTCTTCTCCATCTTCAATATCTTTTAGTATATCTTCTACTTCTTTCTCACGTAATGCCATGTTTACTTCACGTAAATCTATATCTTCTTCACCATCATTTAGACCTTCATTATAGTCTATGTTAGCCGCATCTCCGATACCTTTTATATATTCATGTATAATAGGCGCAATGATTAAGCTAACGTCTACACTGTGTCTACCCTCAGCAACAGCACCACGAAGAATACCTTCAGTCATTGTTACAACATCTAAGTCTAACGATAATAATCCTACAACAGACTTTACTTTCTTAGGCTTACCTAATCTTTCTATGTGCCACATTACAGCTTCTTCTGGTGTAGTCATCTGCGGTGGGTTTTCCCAAGGAGAGTTCTTTGGTTCTGAGGTCAATGACTGACCAGGAATAGGTGCACTAAACATTATTGTGATCCTTTATTATATTTTTCAGCTTTATCAAACCTTGATTTTAAATTAGGTTTTCCTGGACGTAGATACTTTTCAGATACAACCCTTGCCGCTTCTTTAGCAGTTGTTGTTTTCTCTAAGTCCTTCATGAATCTACCTTCAGATGTATTACGTATCTCATGTATTAAGAAACCAAAGTTAGCTTCGTAAGAATTTATAGGTGTATTATTCTTCTGCGCCCAAGCTTCAAACTCTTTACGTCTTGATCCTGTCCACTGAGCAAAACCATAACCACCTTTAGAACCTTTAATAGTAGGTTCTATCTCTTGCATAAATTTAAACCCAAGAGTCTCATGATCTAGGTTAGCTACAAAACCTGCTGCTTGCTCTTTAGTTAGACCTAAAGTTTCCTCTAAGTCTCCCATTAAATTCATACCTACTTCACTAACTTTGAAGTCAACTTTAGGTCTGTCATCAGCTAGAACCATACCAGCAGCTTCACCTGTTGGTAAAGTATCTTCATAACTAGCTACTTCATTCTTTAATTCTTTATTGTAGTTGATAACTTTCTTATATATGTTAGACATATTATCTACTGAAGGTTGTTCTTCTTCACCTTTAGATTTTTTAGACATCAAGCCATCTCTTAACATCAAGTTTTTATCCATAGGCTCACTAGAGTTAGCATCCTCACTAGGAGTTAGTTTTTGTCTGGCTAGTTGTAGTAACTCTTTATATTGTAGACTCATCTTAAATACCTCCCAGAAGATCTAATCCAAATTTTGTGAACACAGCCCACTTATCTGATTCCTCTTGTGTGTCCCTAACCTTCTGATACTCTTCGTATTTCTTATCAGCTAGTAATATATCTAATGCACGAGTCTTAGAAGCCTCTGCACCTTTATATGCATAGTCCATAAGATCACGTTCACGTTGCCATATCTGATCTATAGTACCTTGAGTAAATGCATTAGCTGCTTGAGCTTGTTGCATATTAGCTTGGTTCTGTGCCTGTGAATTATATGTAGCTACGTTCTGTCTCCACTGTGCATTAGCTTGAGCAATTACTAAAGCATTTTTAGCATTAAACTCTTTACGTTGGTTTTCAACCTGAGCATTAAATTGTCTAGCCGCATTAGTTACACCAGAATTAAACTGTTCTGTGGTATTAAGTTGTGTAGCATTAAACTGTTGAGTCTGTAACTGGAGATTAGCCATGAACTGTTTAGTTTGTGTCTCAGATGAAGCATTAAATTGTTTAGCTGCATTATCTGCTGCTTGATCTGTAAATAATGATTGTATTATTTGTTGAGACTTAAACATTTCCATCTGTTGATTGTTGTTTAAGTTAGCCATATCCATATCTAAGAAAGACTTAGCATTTTGTACTGCAGCTTGTTGTTGATTAGATAAATTTTGTTGTTCTAGATTAGCAACAGATGCTGCTTGAGCCATCACCATAGCTTGATTATTACTTAGGTTGTTTAAATTCATCGTATTAGCATTACGTGAGTTCTCAAGCGCAATAGATTGTTCAGCTGTAAAGTTCATGTTTGCTATATCAGAAATCTTAGCTGAGTTAGCAACACGAGCTTGAAAAGCTTGATCAAATTCTTGTCCTATAAATGTAGCACGTTGTTGTGCGGCAAGCATAGCACGTTGTTGTCTGTTTGACAAGTTTTGCATCTCAAAACCTGCGACAGTTTGAGCATCTTGCATAGCTATAGGTAATGCAGATTCCATTGCCGCTTGTATAATAGCTTGACCTGCCATTGATGATGCACCTAAACCTCTAGCCGCCATCTGTGCATTAGCATTACGCATTGCTCCAGCTGCCCATGTAGGAGTAGCACCACCTTCAAAGTCTTGCATAAGATCATCAAGCTGACCTTTTACAGTAGCTTTATCTGATGCTGTAGCAGTAGCCGCTTGTATCTGTTCACTGAATGCAGCTGCTTTAGTAGCATCAGCCGCACCTGACACTAGTTCACCTTCTTGTATTTCCCTTTGTACTGGGTTATCCATAACCGTAGCTGTACCTTGAGCTGCAGTTATTGATGCTACGTCAGTGGTCGTAGGATCTTTCGTAGCAGCTTGTACTACACCTTCAGCAGAGACAGTACCTGTAGCAGCTTTAGAAGCGTCTGTAGCCGCCTTAACAGCATCTGAGGCTGTAGTGGCAGTCATAGTAGCAGCAGTAACTGGAGTTGCTCCAGAAGCTAGTGCAGTTGAAGAAAGAGTATCTGGAGATACTGTAGTAGCTGGAGCAGTTATTTCACCTGCACCTTCACCTATCGTAGTACCTGCAAGGTTAGTATCCACAGTAGATACTTCAGGGGATGCTGCTAATGACCCTGGGTCTGTAATAGTTTTAGATACTAAGTCACGAGTACTTGAAGCTAGATCAGCTGCACCACCACTCTGAGCATCTTGCATAATTTTATTAAGTTCAGATAACTTAGCATTTAAAGCTGCAGATATTTTCTCTGCACCATAAGTAACACCAGGTCTAGGTGTAGATTTAGCAGCTTGTATTTTCAGACCAGTTCTAGCTATAGTATCTAGACCTTGCGCATTACCAGCACCACCAATATTCATAGTAAGTGCTGTAACATATTCTGCTATCGCTGCATCATCTTTTTCTTTTTGAATATCTTCTGGTGTTTTTTGTTCTTGAGCCGCTAAAGTATTTTTTGAGGCCATTGTATCACCAGGGCCAGGGCCTTTACTTATAGCCTCATTAATTGCCTGTTGTTGTGCGGCAGGTTTAACATTTCTCTGCATATTAAGTCTTACAGCCTGATCATACGTATAAGGACCATATGAGGAAGGTGCAGCCATCATATTAATACCACCAATAGCAGTTGATGAAGGGGTTATAGGTAAACCAAAACCAACTGGTGTAAACTCACCTGTTACTTTATTGTAGTTTAAATCCTGTCTTCCTACTCTGGGGTCTTGTGTTACACCACCAACATTAAAAGATGATGTTTCATTACTATCTCCACCACCAAACACAGCTCGGTCTCTGAAGTGAACACTAGGCATAAAAGGATTATAAAGACTTCTGCTCATAATTTAAACTCTTTCGTATGTCTCTTATCTGGATCGTGTAGCCTACGCCAGTTTACTTTTTCTTTTCGTTTATATGTTTTGTGATGCTGTTTACGAATCATAGACATTACTTGTCTTGCATGTCCGTAGGGTGTTACAAACTCAATACCCCATAATTCCTCTTTGTTATCGGATACATAATCATTTTCAGTTATGTAGTAGTTGTTAGATAGTAGATCTTTACTAGATTGTTTATCTAACCAACACCAAGTTACTAAACCTATTGGCTTATCACCTTGATAATATAGACTGATGCGGTTATGTTTTATTGGAGCTATTAGATATCTGTAGATGTCTTCTACATTATAAACCTTATGCCATTTACTTTGTTTAAATAACTCTAAACCATCTGCTAGTGCTTTATTATTATCTATTTGCATTATACTAGTTTAACTCAAAAACACTAAAAAGTCAAGCTAATTCAGTCAGCTAAAGGATTATCTAAGGCTCTTTGTAGTTTAGCATTGAGTCTATCTTCTAGTTCTTTCATTGCTGAAGACTGTGATACTCTTACACGTTCTCGTTGATTCTCAAACCTTACTTCAGCATCATCTATCATGGAACGTACCTTGTCTTCATTATCACGTACCATATCTTCTACTCGATCTGTCTGTTGTTCTATTCGTAACAGATCATCTTTTAGACCATTCTTAATATCTCTAGTGTACTCTACACTCTCTTCAACCTTTTCAGATATACCTGATACCTTAGCATCCATGACATCCATCTGTTGTTGATATGCAGTTAGGTCTAACCCTGCAACTTCTTCTATCTTTTGATATAAAGTGAAACCACCATACAAACCACCAACTACTGTAGATAGGAAAGCTAGTATAGCTAGTACTGAACCTGCTGTTAGTTTTACACCACCAGCTTTCACTTCTCTGTCAGCTAGGCTTTCAACGTTAGTTAAATCTACCATTAGTTCTCAAAGTCCATACCACCTGACTGTTGCAGGTTCTTCAATGCTTCTAGCTCATTACGTAGTTGCTGTATCTCTAGTCTACGTTGGGCTAACTCTACCTGATACAAGTCGTCACAATTAATACGAGACTTAGGTTTATCAAGAGGTATAACAACACGGGCATACAATCCTACATCTTTACTTTGGTGTGAAAAACTTGATGGATTAAACGTACCACCTACATTATTGACTACACCAGTTACACCAAACTCTAAGTTTACACCACCACCTACAGCATTACTACAGTCTAAGTTACCTGCCCTAAATCTATCTGATTGATAGTTCATCGGTGGGTTAGGTAGTGTTAGAGCTAGGTTGTTACTCTCAGCTAATGCTGAACTAGCTACGACACATAGAGCTAATGCTAATCTCATGCTGGTACACCATCAATACGTGAGCATATCCTAGAGACAACCAATGTTCTTGACTGTGTTTTCTTCTTTACCTTTGATGTAGTACAAATATATGTAGCTTCATCTAAATCTAACTCACGTATATACACAATAAAATCTTTACGTTCTTTATAGCCTACCTTAATAATTCTATACTTAGATGAGAATGGTATGTTTGTAAAGTTTAAATCAAACAAATCTATCTGATAATACTTTACATCTTCTCGTGAGTTAAACAAAGACATCTCTGCTTTAACTACACCTGCTACGTAAGTAGGTTTTAGTACTGGGTAGGCTGGTGTCATTTCATGTGCAGAAACAACAGTAGCCCAACCCATAAACGCTATGATTAGTTTATTTAGCAATACAACTCGCTTGTACTACAGCGGTATAAGTACCGCCAGTGAAAGGCTTTGAGGCGGCATAAGTCGCAGTTGAAGATGTAGAAAACCATGTGCTACCAGCAACAGTCAGATCAAACACAGTTGTGTTGTCATATACTATCTTAGCTGAATCATAACCTGACATACCTGCATCTGATGTTTTAGTTACAGATGTAGAACCTGTCCATGTTACATTGTCTGATAATGCTGGAGAGGATGTAAATGAAGTAGGGTGAGTAATATTAGCTGTGTAGTAATCTGCAATCGCTACATCAAATCTAATTACAGGTAATACACCACCATCAGAAGGTGCAGTACTTAGTACACTAGCTGAAGGGTTGCCGTATACACCTGCTTTGTCTGTCTGTATGATACACTTAGCGGATACATTACCTGTAATATCTACATTAGCAAATGCTGGTAATGCACATAGTGATAGTAGTGCTATTGAATATTTCATTGTGATCCTCATTTGTTATACTGCATGTCTACCATTTTTTCATGTAGTACTTGTTGTGCTAAATTGTTTCGTAAGGCTTTCTTGTTGTCTGCTATAGTTCCGTCTTTTAGTCCAGCGGCATCGTTTAGTGTACCGCCGTTTATCTTTGCATTGTAATACATATTAATATTAGTTTGTTTGTTAATAGCCATGATAATGTCATCTTGACCTTGTGTCTTAAATAAAGTGAGAGCATTAGCAGATGCAGTTAAACCCATCTCTATGCGTGTCTCTTCTTCTTCCTCTTCTTCATCTAATATAAGTTTACCATCTTCGTCATACTGGAACTCATCAGCTTCTAGTGTATCTACAACTGCATCATCTTCTAGTGCGTCATAGACTACAACCTCTGGTAAGTCTGGCATAGGCTTAACGTAACCTGCACAGGTAGGATCAGACTGTGGATCGTAGCACTTGTCTAGTCTGTAGTTATATATTACCACAGCATCTTTAACAGTTCCTTCACCTTCAACTTCAACAAACCCAGTACCCCATTGTGATGCTGGTATATTTGAAAGAGGGAAAGACTTAACAATAGTATTTCCGGGTACGCCAGACCAGTCATCAGTCTCTCTAAATGTATAACCATCTCCACTTGCGTTATGATTACCTACATGTACCTTCATGTCAGCATCTGGGTCTTTTACTGTAGTGTATCTATATAGTAATCCATTTATATCTACACCACCGATGCTAGGTAAGATAGAATCCATAACCCAACTTAATGCATTAGATGCCGCATTACTTGTAGCACCGTAAGTGTACGGCTCAGAGTAGGAGTAAGAAGGCAAGAGTACTAAAGATAACACCCAAGCCAATCTTAGTTTCGCTGTTCTCATCAAACATCTTTCTGATTACATCGTTTTGATCTCGTTCGATCTCTTCTTTGACTGCTTCCATATCCCATGCTAGTC
>Ga0206130_10007293_pt1 | contig 12298 bp, 13 predicted proteins | sample Helgoland_Spring_9_FD_148637 | JGI IMG/M metagenome (GOLD analysis project Ga0206130, IMG submission 148637) | Pelagic subsurface seawater microbial communities from Kabeltonne, Helgoland, North Sea - Helgoland_Spring_Bloom_20160512_1 | ecosystem: Environmental > Aquatic > Marine > Epipelagic ...
TTCTAGCCATAAGCCCCATTCCTCTTTGTATGTTTTTCTATCTACAAATTTATATTTCTGGGAGAATGTATTCAGGTCTTCCACTAGACCTGCCGAAAACTCATATCTAAAAATCTTAACGTTGTCCATGATGATGCTGTGTATGTATAGTTGTTTTGTGTGCATATCCATGGCCCCTGAAAACTATTTCATTTTTTTTCTTTTCATGTAAAACCAATCCGAATTGAATGTTTACTAAGTATATAATGCCAGTAAAGACATTCACTATTTTCTCTCAACCTTACCTCGATAAAATTAACCAGTGTTATCTTACTCTCATCACATTGAATACTATGCCTCAAGGTCCACTCAAGGATTTGGTGGTTAGTGTGAGAATGCCTCCACTAAGTGAGTTCAAACAACCAGGACCTTGTTCTCCCATTCAATTGTGTGCGCTGGGTCTCAGAACCCCCTACAGATGTGGTCTCATGACACTGGACGATCTTCCAGAACTCATGTCATTTCTAGCAGATAACAATTACTCTTTTAACAAGAGTGTCACCAAAATATTACAGAGAAACGATACTGGGGGAAAGGAAACGCTCACATTTGTTACATATGACGGGTAATACGATAAGAAGAAATAAAGAAAAAAATGATGCTGTGCACTTACACATAATCATTTTATAATATGGAAACTAGTAAAACAATGACCTTAGACGGAAAAGTGCTGAACTCCAAAGACCATGACACTCCAGATGTAAAAGAATACACGTCATCCCTAAGCGAACTACACAAGAATGCATTAACTATCGCGGAGGATCACTTAGGAAGCTCATTTGATATTATAAAAAGCAATGGATTTAAGAATTGGTTAAAATCGAAGAATACGCCTAGTGCTACCTCCACCTAGTTGGGATTGTTGAAATCGCTTTATGGTATGATCTGTTCGAGCTAAAATTCTATATCGCTGGTGTTTTGGTTTTTTTCCGCCTTTTTGTCCGAGATTGTTAACTTTGTTGTTAATATCTTGCGTCATTTGGTTTTGTATAGACTGCATATTTGGTACTTGAGGAGCGCTTGGCATTTGAGGAACCTGTATGTTCGATGCCTGTGGAAGTCTCAACATATTTGGCATGGTCGTCATGGATATCGGACTACCAGTCGGAATAGCGGGTATGTTATTCACATCTCCCGATCCCAAACCAGGAAGCTTGTTGAGCTGTTCCATCGCCGATGCAGGCAATACATCATCAATACTGGTTGGTGCGTTGGGCATTGTTGGGAGTTGGTCAATCAATTCCTGTGGAACGCCCAGTCTTGTCATTTCCATTTTCGCATTCTCTACGTCCTGAGCAATCTTGTTCACTGCGGTGGCCACATTTCTCATTCCAGCAACCGCTTTATCTACCATAACAAAAACAGACAAAGCATTTCCTATTCCAGGAACTGCTTTTACGCCATTTTCGGCAACACTTAATCCTTTCATAGTCATATCAGAAACAATCTTGTCAGATACATCATCAATTTTCTCTCGAAGTCTATCTTCTATTATCTTGGCTTGTGGTGGGATTTTGCTCAGAAAATGATCTTGAAGACGTCGTGTGATCTGTCCATTAAGTATATATGATACCTTAGTAGCAATCAGATTTTTTATCCAATACATAATTCCACCGATCGGTTTAAAATCACCTTTCTTTTCTTTTTTCGACGCCCCTCCCCGCCTGTGTCGTCTTCGCTGCAATAGCTTTTTGGTATCTCGGTGCTTCCTGGATATTTTAGTTTTTCCTGATTTTGTTATCTTCGCCATGCGCTGTTATATTATAACAAGCTTTTTTTATACTCAGGTAGATTCTTGAAGTCTGAAAACTTTAGTTTCCCCAAATCGGTTGGTTTAACGGAAGTCTGGTTCATAATATCGAAATTAGCAAGCTTTCCCTGGCAAGAATATCGGTTCGATTTTTCCACAACTGGTCGTGACTTCTTGCTGGATATCCTTGTCTGTTCTTTTGCTCCGGATGCGGATGGACCCGATTGTTGCTGATTGTATGTTTTAAATTTGGCAAACACATCTTTGGGCTTTTTATCTGTTGGAGGCTCGCTCTGAGTTTCAGATACAACAGGAATTAGCATATCGGCGTTGTTTTTTTCTTCGGACTTCATACTATCATCGATCATTTTCTGTTCTTCTAGTTCCACATCCACAACTAAATGTTTGCAGTGAAAATGCAGAGCGAATTTTCGTGAGACCACGTCCAAAAAACGAAACGGAATTATGTTGTCCGAATAATAAACAAACGTTTCTCGAGGAGCATCATATGTCATAATGACGTTTCCTATGGGAGTACATTCCATAATGAATGTATTATCCCATTTTTTGTCTTTCGCGACAATCATTTCGTCAGTCATATCTCTAAAGGCAACCTTGAACTTGTCCTCGTATGGCACGTCCTTTTTGATGACCACATCTTTCTCATCTTCTATTTGTGTGCTCAATATTTCCATATTATTCGTGGAAAATAACACGATGATTAATTTATAGAAATCTGGAACTTTCGTGGATAAATCCACGTCGGACGAAACAGCAAATATAGCCGAACAAAATAGTAAAAAAATAAGATACAAATTTTCCATATACAGAGTGTAGCACTATATTTAACTTGTTTTACTTTATTTTATTGCTATCTGCATGTTCCATGCGTAACCTTTCAACCAAAGAAGCTGTGAAGCTGACCTGGTGTTTCATTTACTTTCCCAACCAGTTCTTCTCTGCGAAGGCTAAACAATTTTTCTACGTCTTTGCTTAAATCTGGGACATCGATGAGTTCAAATGTGTTTTCTTCGCAATCAGGGTGCAACCTTACTAGTCGCAAGCAAGTAACACGCTTGTCATATTTTCTTTCCAATATAGCCTTGTATGTGTTGAGTTGTAGCGAATAGTGCCAGAAGTTAGAGTCGGGCATGTGACTGATACACTCTGTATCTGCAAACTTGTTAAACGTATTTACTGCCGAAATCCCTTTACTGCGTTTCCAATCATAGATCGTGAGTGTTCCGTCCGGATTTTCATAGACCATATCAATAGACCCTGACATTTTGAGGTCTTCGTCGTAAACTAGCCACTCAGTTCGGTAAGGACGAAACTCTGCAAACTCGCTTGCGAATTGCAAGAAATATCGCCATTCCAAGGTTTCTTTATCATCTTCACGTTGTGCTGTCTTGTAATAATGGGATAGAAGATCGGAATGCGTGTATGGATAAGACAGAACATCGTTGTTCATGAAACATTCGATTTGGAAATGCATATCGGTGCCAGCTCCACTCATGATTTTACCATTATCTTCCCATTGCGTTTTGATTTCTTCCTTAGTCAGTCCCCAATACTTATGTCCTGGTTGCCATCTCTTTCCTTTCATCATTTTGTCAATAATGGCATCCGCGTCGAATTTCGGAAAGTGGTGATGGTTCCATGTTGTCACAGAAGTATATTTACTTTTCATGTCGTTTGTGATAGTGTATTTGTGTCCCTCTTCTTCAAATTGAATAAATTCATCCCGAGGATGTGCATTGCGCACACATAAAACAGATTTTAGTTCGCTCATGTTGTAAGTGTACTTCTAAGTTTCTTAGATATATACATCATTTTTAAATATCTTTTCTATCAGATACATCTGGAATTGTCTCCGCTTCCATTTCCTGCACTTCTTTTTTTAAGTCAATTATTTCCTTCGCCAAGACACCAATAATTCCGTTGTAATTGACAGACTGAAACTCAGACCCGTCTTTTACCCCCGACACCAAATAAGGAAATTCCTTTTGCAGTTCGTGTGCAATAAATCCCATGTCCGGTTTTCCAGTAAATTGATTTATGTATTGTACAGGATGCAACTGATCTATGGATTGATGTACGGGTTGAATATTCGATTTTATGCGATAGTCTGAGTAGGTGACATACTGGGTCGATTGCATAGCACCGCTTACGTCTATTGCATACAAATCACCAGATCCTGTGGTAGAAATTGTATTTTTATTAACAGCCATGTTACCATACAGCATAAAGGTTTTTTCTGAAGCGGGATCAAATACCAGGTCTTTGGATGTCATAAGACTAAGGTTTGAAGTTGCTTCAAATGAACTATTCATCGACGCATCTAGTTGCATTGTCATTTCAAAATTCCCAACTATACCTACAGACTGATTAATGAAGCTTGAACTATAGTTCGGTAAGTCGTATCCTGTCCATCCTTTTTCCCCGCCAATAGTTGTAGGATCCCTTGCTATAATGACCGAATAAGAACCTCCGTGCGCCTTGTCGCCGACAGCTATCCACAAATCAAGACGAGAATTGTAAGCTATATCTAGTCCGTCTGCGAACAACGTGTTTGAATTTGCCAACGTCTCCCATCCGTTAGGGAAAAAAACTGGATCGGCGATAGTGAAGGGAGTAAGCTCACTGCTTGTGTTGTTGATCTTACAATAAGCTATGGAATTACTATCTAACTGCTCTTCATTAGAATTCCATCCTGTTCCTACTGCTACGAACATATTTTGTTTCGTAGAGAACGTTATTTTTTTACAGGTGGTTGCAAACAAGTAAGGTTTGCTTGTTTTCGCACCATCACCAGATTGAATGTTTAGCCAGTTTGCACGCCCGTCGTTCCCAGAGTACGCCATTGTGCAATTTTTCTCGGGACCACTAGTTCCTCCGACAAACCATGTGTCTGACTCTATATCATACATAATAGTGTTTCCGTTGATGAAAAGATCGTTTGTTACTGGTTGCCAACCACCCGACGTAGAACTAATATTCGAATCATACATCACATAGGGGTTGGTCGCCCACGCTAGTTGATTGGTGTTACTTCCGACAGCGATCCATTGTCTATATCTCTGCGAGTAAGCAATATCAAAGCATCCATTGTTCACACCGCCTGTGAATATATTACGTGTGTTGTTTACTCTTGTCCAATTTGTTCCATTTGAAGACCAAGCAATGACGTGGTTAGACACTGGTGTGGTATTTAAGCACCCACCGCAAACCCAAATGTCATAGTCTGGCGAATAGCAAACCCCTCGCACAGCATACATCCCTTGTCCGTATCCTGCTCTACGCCAACCATTTGTTCCAGAGCTACCACCCGCAGTTACAGGATTGTAAGCAGACATAATTCGCTCATTCGATCCATCGCCACCGACTGCCATCCATAGATTTTGATTAGCGGAATATTCAATTGATAATACTGAGTTTTGTCTGGTTCCAGATAATCCATCATCTGACATATTCACAGATGTCCACGACCCTGATTGTCCAGTTTGTGATACCCACTTCAAATTAGAGCTCTTTTGACCAATAACAAAGTTCCACGTCCTCTGAGCTGATGGTTCAGAAAGGGTGAGAGAATTCACATCAAGTGCTTCCACATTTCCCTTTGGTCCTGTGTCTCCCGTTGCGCCATGTGGTCCTGTATTTCCAGTATATCCAACTCCGTATTTCCCAGTAAATCCTGTAGGTCCAGTTGAGCCATATCCTGTGTAACCAGTTTTCCCTTTCCACCCTGTAGGTCCTGTAGGTCCTTTTCTGCCCGTAGGACCAGTAAAACCAGTTCTAGCTAATGTAGGAAAACCAGGTGCTCCAGTCACGCCATCATATCCATTTGGTCCTTTATCACCTGTCGTGCCTGTGTTTCCTATCGATCCTATGGCACCTATACTCCCCCTATATCCATCCGACCCTGTATTTCCAGTTATGCCGTCTGGACCAGTATTTCCGATTGGACCCCTCAATCCAGTTCCTCCCGTCTCTCCAGTTCGCCCATAACTACCAACTCTTCCTGTGACACCTGTAAAACCTGTGGCACCAGGAACATTACTTCTACCACCTGTAAATCCTTTGGTGCCTCTTCTTCCAGTTTGACCAGTTTCACCTGTCCTTCCTGTAGGAGCAGGCCCTATATTACCTGTTGATCCAGTCTCTCCTGTTGGTCCCTGTGCTCCTGTAATCCCGGTTTTTCCCGTTATACCCGAAAATCCTGTTGTCCCTGTAGCGCCTCTTTGTCCAGATAGTCCGGTCATCCCAGTTTCTCCAGTAACACCGGTATGACCAGTAGGACCAGTGCAACCCGTTCTCCCCGTTGAGCCGGTCACACCTGTGAACCCAGTAAATCCGGTTTCCCCCGTTGCACCTGTATTGCCAGTGACCCCTGTATGCCCAGTACACCCTGTATTGCCTGTAGCTCCGGTATAACCAGTAGGACCAGTGTTCCCAGTAGAACCAGTGAAACCTCTAGAACCTTTATCTCCTGTAACACCAATAAACCCTCCAGTTAAACCAGTCGGTCCAATAGGACCTACTCGATATGCAGAATTTTGGGAAGTGCCGTCACAAAATTCGATACTATTAATGAAAGAAATAAAATTCTCACTCATATCGAGACTACTCATCATGACAGAGGTTTCTAAACCACTGGATGTTGTAGTATTGCTAATAATCGTCGTGCCTTCATTAGCAATTTGATTTCGGATAGATTCGCTTTCGCGTGTCCTATCTCGACCTCCATATTTTCTAAAACTTTTTCTCATATACTCACTGGCTAAAAAATGATAATATGAGGTTCGTATTATCATTTACATTTACTATTTAGATTGTTTTAGTTGTTTTACCTTCTCTTTCAATTTTTGCACCTCTTTGACGAGAAGCGGAATGATAGCACAATAATTAACACTTTTTAGTTCGTTTCCACCACCATTCACCAAAGAAGGAATAACTTGCTCGACTTCTTGAGCAATCAATCCTAATTCGCGACACTGATTTTTCGTGTTGTAATAAAGAACTGGTTCCAGCTCGTCTATTGTATTATCAATTTCCTCCACAAAGTGTTTCACTCTGTAATCCGATAAAAGAGAATTGGAAAAACTCCTTGTTTTTCCGTTTACATACAGATTAGTGCTAGGATCCACTAGAGAGCCATTCTCTTGATTGATAAATACTTTGTTATAGGCATAATATTTGATTTGTTCGGGCGTAGTAGAGGTAGATGGATTAACAATAATATCATTCTGTGATCTTATGTATCCACCTGATGCATCTACTTGTAGAACAATATTTCGGTTGAGATAAACAGGATTTGTGAAAACATATGATGCCCCAGTAAAACCAGTTGTGCCTGTGATTGCATACATCCCCGTTGTTCCTGTCAATCCTGATTCTAACGATCCTGTTATTCCAGTATTACCAGTGGATCCTGTGATACTTGTGCCTGTTACACCAATAGTTCCAGTTTCCCCCCTGGAACCTGTAGGTCCAGTAATGCCTATATATCCGGTTAATCCTTGAACTCCAGTAGGTCCTGTTGGACCTCTGGATCCTGTAGGACCAGTTGTGCCGATTGCTCCTATGTGTCCTTTCTGTCCTGTGGATCCTGTTTTACCTGTGGATCCATGGTTTCCAGAAAATCCTTTGTATCCAGTTACTCCTTTATATCCAGCTATACCAGTTTTACCAGTAGGTCCTAAAGGTCCTGGTGTTCCTCCCCCCCCTGTTGGTCCTCGAGGGCCTCTTGGACCAGTTTCTCCAGTAGAACCCAAGTAACCAGTAGGTCCAGGTGTTCCTGTATTACCCGTTGGACCAGTGTTACCAGTTGCACCAGTTCGTCCAGTAGCTCCAAAATTTCCAGAGGGGCCAGTACAGCCGGTATTACCGGTTGGTCCTTTAAATCCGGTACACCCGGTTACTCCCTTGGGTCCTGTTAATCCAGTTAACCCTGTTATTCCAGACCACCCAGAAGCTCCAGTAGGTCCAGACTGACCTGTGGATGCAGTAACACCTGTGTACCCCATGATACCTGTACGTCCTGTAGCCCCAGTCGTTCCGGTTACACCAGAAACGCCTGTCAATCCAGTCACACCGGTGTTACCAGTCGGACCAGTAGATCCTGTGGCACCAGTTGGACCTGTGAATGATTTGTTACCAGTTTTACCTCGTTTTAATTCTCCGAAGCCAGTCCAACCTGTTACGCCTGTTAGTCCGGTAGGGCCTTTGATTGTAATACGTGCGCCTGTCATTCCAGTAGGCCCTGTTATTCCGTCATTAGTCGCAGCTGTATTTTGATATGTGCCGTCGATAAAATACATGGTATCCAGTCGCAAAATAGAATTACAGCTCAAGTCAATGTCGCTGTTCGTGGCTATTTTTGAGTTATTTAATCCTACTTTATTGTTGGTAATCACGTTATATTTATTTGTATGTTGATGGGTAACTATGTTATTCTTGGCAGATCTGTCTCTGCCTCCATATTTTTTGAATCCGCTCATATAATCACCTCCTAAAAAAGAACAACACTATAATATAGTTATTTCTTTGTATTTGTATTATTTTTTTTCTAACCTTCTTATTTGATTTTTTAAGTCTTTCACTTCTTTGATAAGCAACGACACAATACCATTGTAATTGATCGACTGCAGGTCTTCCCCATCTTTTTCACCCTCTACAAGCAATGGTATGGTTTCTTGAAGCTCGTGAGCTATAAATCCAATATCTTGAAGACGGGTCTGATTGTTTATGTATGTGCATGGTTTTAAATCTTCCACGCGATAGGGAATTGGTTGAAATTCTCCTTTTACTCTTCTGTCTGAAAGCGTATTGAATGCGACCGCTTGAATTGACCCGCTTACATCCAAATTGAACTCTGGTACTCCGCTTTGACTACTCTCTACAAACGTCTCTTTGTTAAAAATTAGATTTTTCATAAAAATTACATTCCCGGATGAATCTGCGCTTGCACCTGCATACAAATTCGTATTTCGATCGTTTGCTTTTAGCACAACATTGTTACTTCCATCAACTGCTGTTTGAAAAACTACCTCGTTATTAAATTTTGTAATAGAGAAACCACCCGTCACGCCTGTATTCCCTGTAGAACCGCGTAGTCCGCTCACGCCTGTGGGACCAGTTTGTCCTGTAAAAGATAATCCCATTGGTCCTGTTACGCCTCTAAATCCAGGATAGGAACTAGAACCTTCTGAACCTGTCTGCCCTGTGCCATTCGCAATCCCAGGGGGTCCTTGAGGACCAGTTGGTCCCCTTGAACCTTGGACACTAATGCTACCGGTGATCCCAGTCGTACCTGTTCCTCCGGTAGATCCCGTTTCGCCGGTTGGACCAGTTCTTCCATCTAAACCATTGATGCCTGTGAAACCAGTTGTACCAGTTTTCCCTGTGGCACCCACGTGACCTGTTTTTCCAACCCATCCGTTAATACCTGAAGTGCCGGTATCTCCGGGAGAACTTACATACCCCGTTCCGCCAGTGATACCTGTGACCCCCGTGGGACCTTTTTCTCCTGTGGGTCCTGTGTTTCCGGTCATTCCAGTACGACCAGTTTTTCCTGTATGACCAGTCCATCCTGTGACGCCAGTATTTCCTTTGTCTCCGGTATCTCCCGTACAACCGGTCGGTCCAGTCCACCCTGTTCTTCCAGTCGTCCCTGTCGGACCAGTCCACCCTGTGGGACCTCTTATACCTGTTCTTCCTGTTCTACCAGTAACACCAGTCATTCCAGTAATTCCAGTTGAACCAGTAGCTCCCGTTTCTCCGGTTGTTCCAGTTCTGCCAGTTCGTCCTGTGTTTCCCGTGGCACCCGAAGCACCAGTATTACCCGACCCTCCTGTTTCACCAGTATTAGTTCTCCCTGTACAACCTGTTGAACCAGTAGCCCCAGTTGGTCCAGTAGGTCCTGTAGGACCAAGTGCACCCGTTTTTCCTGTATTGCCAGTAGGTCCTGTAGGACCGGTAACTCCGGTTCTTCCTGTAGGCCCTGTTCTACCAGTAGGACCAAAAAGTGTTTTAGTTTCGTAACCACTCGCCATAGACGAGCCGTCACAAAAGTCGACGGCTGCAATGTTAAATATTGAATTACAACTCATATCTAAATGTCCTTCTGTAAGGATAGTAGAATTAGGAAGACCTTCGCTGTCTGTAATCGTGTTTATATTATTATCATTGTACCTACTAGAAACTATATTTTTTTTTGCACCACGCTTAGTTCCTCCATAATTTCTAAAAGTACTCATATAATCTCTATCTAAAAAAGGTTTGGATTATAACTTTATATCGATTATATTGTTTCTAGAAATAACGAAACAGCAGGAATAATTTTACTTCTATATATCAAAATGGGGTACACAGTAGATCTCTCGTACGATCTATTTTCACAAAGTATCTCGAGTGATATAAAATCAGAAATTATTCACCTAGCTACGACAAACGAATGTCTTTCATATTACGAAGATTATGAAATGAGTGGAAACACAAAGAACACAAGACATCATGGTGTTTTTACAATCAATTTCCAAGATGATGAACACGATAAGTGTTCGAAATTTATATCACAAATTAAGGCAAGAAAGTATATATACATCGAGTCAGTGTACGAAAATTCACACAAATGTAAGCTCTTGTATGCATCAAGTCACTACTTGAAAAATATCAATTATTCACAAGCAAAGGAATACAGAACAAACACAGATACGAGAGAGATTACTTTTACCGAAGCGGAACTATCTATAGCAAAACATTTTCATTCTAAAAAGAAAAGGTCTTACACGATTTAACTACGTCTGCTAGTTGTTTTTTTACTTAAATGAATTCTTTTTGTCTTCGGGCGGGGGGTAGTTCTTCTTATGGGACTAGAAGAAGATTTGGATTTCTTTTTGCGGAGCGACTTTCTTGACGACTTTCTTGACGACTTTCTCGAAGACTTTCTTGACGACTTTCTTGACGACTTTCTCGACGACTTTCTCGACGACTTTCTCGAAGACTTTCTCGACGACTTTCTTATACGGATCTTTAACGGAGATAAACGGGCTTTTCGTGTTAAATCTATTATTTTTTTACGCGAATGAGACTTTACGGGCTTTAATTTATATACTTTTTGTTCGACAACAAAATCTTGTGAAAGTCGATTGTGTAATGATTTGTTTGACATGGGCAACTGAAAAATTTCACTTAAATCGTCATTATCAAATTTGTCGTGAAGATGTGCGATTTTTCCATCCTGTGCGACATCTACATGAACATCCATTACTTTTCCATCGTAGTTAATATCCCATCCTGCTTCTAAAGAATGGCGTTCGTTACCTGTTTGGGTATGTAGTATTCCAGAGCCACTTGAATTCATATAGTTTAAATTATGCATTATATAATAAACACAGATTATATAATGCAAGATAATGAACATTGTTGGAAACAACCCGAAGAGTTAGACACGTCAGACAAAAGAGTTATATGGGCGAAAGTAATAAGAGAGAAAAGAACCAAGCAAATAAAAGAACAGCAGAAGCTATTCAGCGTACAACGCGCAAAATCCAAGAAAATACATTTCCTACGTGAAAAATCGCCGGGATATCAAGAAATTACTCCAAAACAAGTCGAGGCGATTTTTCCTTACATGACTAAATAATATACAACTAAGGATGATTTCCCCGTGCGTTGATGTTTTACGAGATGTCATACACATTCCTCCCAGTGGTTATGACAAAAGGGACGTTTTCCACTAACTGCATCCATTGGGCAATCTACTGCGCGACACTTTCCTTTTTCTATTTTTACGTTATTCTGAGTAGCGACTCTCATATTTCTTACGTTTCTCTCTACGTTTCCATCATACCATTCTTGGCAACTTCTGCAATATTTCTCAAATAGCTGAGAAGAGTTGACACCTTCGCGACTACATTTTTTACACATAATCGGTCCCGTCCCCTTTTCGTGTGAAAGTGCATATTTAATTGGAAAATCAGACGAATACCAAACCCCGTTCAAGTTGTATGCAAACGTGATACCTCTTGTACTTTCTTCAAAAGCAGATGCACTACGAACGTTTTTAAGTAAAAAATCCATTTTAGTCTCCATATAATGATAAGTTTATCATATCTTTATATACTTCTCATACAATATAGTCATTCCACGATAATTTCGACGATGTTTTTTATTTCGTAGTTCACTACATTACAGATACAAGATTTTCCTCGGCTTATTGTATTGTCAATTGTAAAGTTGAGTTCCAAGAGTTTTACCAGGGTTTTGTTGTATTTGATATCAATGTTATCGTTTCCGTCCAGCTCATCTTGATGTTTCCTGCGCCAATCTGTCAAGCCTTGTATTAATTGTTGATGCGTCTTGTTCAACACACCCACCACATCTTGAGAGGTCATATACTTCCACTCTCTTGTGTTGTGGTAGCTGTAGAGCCTACCTTTTATATGCGCGATTGGTGCAGTATCCCGTTTTATACTAGTTTCTAGAACCTTTTGTATAACATCCATC